>ENA-OQCG01000157-OQCG01000157.1-human-gut-metagenome-genome-assembly--contig:-NODE-157-length-12566-cov-1.830935_pt1 | contig 12566 bp, 11 predicted proteins | sample MGYA00242758_ERZ504577 | MGnify/ENA primary metagenome ERZ504577 (study PRJEB26092, sample SAMD00036248) | human gut metagenome | host: Homo sapiens | study: EMG produced TPA metagenomics assembly of...
CGCATTCTGGCAGGCACCCTGTGTGAGGTGGGCGCGGGCCGGGATGCAGCCCGATGCCATCCCCGGCATCCCTTGCCAGCCGGGACCGCAGCCAGGCCGGGCCGACGCTGCCCGCGAAGGGGCTATTTTTGGAGAAGGTGGACTACGACCTATGAGAAAAAATCGCAACCGTCCGGAGAGTGACGAGCCGCTTTCGGAAGGGCGGGTCGAATATCTGGAAGCTGCCCGCCAGCGTGTGCGGAACCGGCGCATCCGCCGCACGGCGGTGCTGCTGGTGCTGCTGACGGCGGTGGTGCTGTTTGCCACCGGCATCGCGGGCAGCTCGGTGGCGGCCCTGAAGGACCTGACCGATACGGCCCGCATTGCCCTGCTGCCCGGCTCCGGCTGGCCCCAGCAGACCGGTGTGGCCGAGCTGGAACAGATGGCCCCCCTGACCGGCAGCTTTGTGGAGCTGGGGGACGAGGGCTGTGTGGTCTGGTCGCGCACCGGCAAAAAGCTGAACAGCATCCAGAGCGGCTATGCCCGCCCGGCGCTGGCCGCGGGCAAGACCCGCTTTGTCCTCTACAACCGCTCCGGAAACGAGCTGCGGGTGGAGAGCCGCACCCAGAACCTTTACACCAAGCAGCTGGAAAACAGCATTTTCCTCTGCGCCATGTCGGACAACGGCACGCTGGCTGTGGTCACGGAAGATCAGACCAGCATGGCAAAGCTGCTGGTATACAGCCCCTCCATGGAGCAGCAGCTCAGCTGGAGCATGACCTCCAACGACGGCACCCCCCTGCGGATGGCCTTTTCCCCCGACAGCCGGAAGCTGGCGGCGGCAGCCGTCACCGTCAGCGGGGGACAGGTAATGACCAACCTCTACCTCATCAATCTGGCATCGGGCGATCCCGTCAGTCTGGTGAATCAGGGCGGCGTACCCCAGTGGCTGGGATGGACCTCCGCTTCCACGATCCTGGCTGTCTACGATACCAGGGTCGTGCTCTACAATGCGGGCGGCGGTGAGCGTGCGGTCTATGATTTTGCGGGCACGGAGCTGAAGGATGTTTCGGTGGACGCGGCAGGCAATGTGGCCCTGCTGCTGGCATCGGGGCAGGTCTCTCAGGCTGTGACGCTGGACAAAAACCTGAATGTCCAGTTCAGCGCCGCTGTCTCGGCGGCAAATTCCATTGTCCGGGCGGGGAACCTGTTCTATCTGCTGGCCGATAACGCCGTGGAGTGCTTTGATGCGTCCGGCACCCAGCAGTGGAGCCAGAACCTTGACACCAGCCCGCAGGCATTGCTGGCCAACAGCAGGGATCTGCTGCTGTTCAGCGGCAACACGGTGCAGAAGTTGGAAGCACCCGCTGAATAGCCCTCTCCGTCAATGCTTGCGCATTGCCACCTCTCCCAAAGGGAGAGGCAATTGCGGCTTTGAGGAAAAAGAGTGCAATTTATTTTGTAGCTTCCCCTGTCAGAAGCGTTGGCTCCCCCTTTGGGGGAGCTGGCACGACGGCAGTCGTGACTGAGAGGGTGAGCCAGTTCGGAATAAGGTTAAACGTATGTTCAAGAATCCGTCATTTATTTTTGATATCCTATGTACGGTGGTCTGGCTGGTGCTGGCCGTCCGGTATGCCCGCAAAGGCTTTCTGGCCTCGGTGGTGCAGCTGACGGGCAGCCTCATCAGCCTGTTCGGTGCCAGAGCCTTTTCAGGCTGGGCAGCCGGGCAGGTGTTCGAGCGCTTCCTCGCCGAAGCTTCCGGGACCAGATCGCTGCCAATATCGCCGCCGGGGGAGCCGTCAGTCTGGATGGCATTGCCCAGCGGTACGCGGGCTTTCTGCCCGAGGCGTTCCGGGCATCCATCGTGGATGCCTGCGAGCGCTCCATCTCTGCCGTCCTCAATGACAATGCCGTTGTGCTGGCGGATACCATCGTCCAGAAGGTGCTGGCTCCGCTGCTGACCCCGGTGATCTCGCTGGTGCTGTTCTTTGTGGCGTTTGCCCTGCTGCGGATGCTGGTCAGCCTGCTGGTCACAGTGCTGGGGCTGGTGAACAAGCTGCCCGTGATCGGTGCAGTGAACCACTGGCTGGGCTGGGGCGTGGGCGGCATTGCCAGCCTTGTGGACATCTATCTGGTGCTCTGCGTGGTCTGGGCGCTCATTGTGATCACCGGCGGCAACCTCACCATGCTCAACGACACGGTGATGAGCGGCAGCCTTTACTATAAAGTATTCAATGTGTTCAACCCGTTTGTCTGAGCGGGGAGGGAAAAGGAGGAACAATGGTCTGCATTCGATGCCAGAAGCGGCCTGCCATTATTTTTGTCCAGCGGATGGAAAATGGCCAGATGAAAAACGAGGGGTACTGCCTGCACTGTGCCCGGGAGATGCACATCAAGCCGGTCGATGATCTGATGAAGCAGTTTGGTATGTCCGATGAGGACATGGATGCCATGGAAGACCGGATGGAAAACATGATGCAGGAGATGGGGGACATGAGCAGCATGAACCCCTTCTCCATGATGATGGGCATGGGCCAGCCGGACCAGAGCGAGGAGGACGGCGACCTTGTGCCCGGCTCCAGCGCCACCTTCCCGCTGGGGGTGAACGGCGGTGCCCAGAACGGCAAAAACGAAAAGAAGGCGGGCAAAAACGACAAAAAGCCGCCCCGCCGCAAGTTTCTGGATACCTACTGCGAGAACCTGACCCGCAAAGCCCGGGAGGGGAAGCTGGATGATATCATCGGCCGCGACCGGGAGATCTACCGCACCATCCAGATCCTGAGCCGCCGCCAGAAGAACAACCCCTGCCTCATTGGTGAGGCGGGCGTTGGCAAGACCGCCATTGCCGAGGGCATTGCGGAGCGCATTGCTAAGGGGCAGGTGCCGGCAGGGCTGCAGGATAAGGAGATCTTCCTGCTCGACCTGACCAGCCTTGTGGCAGGCACCCAGTTCCGCGGCCAGTTCGAGCAGCGGGTCAAGGGTCTGCTGAGCGAGGTCAAGGCGGCAGGCAACGTCATCCTGTTTATTGACGAGATCCACACCATTACCTCTGCCGGTGAGAGCGAGGGTGCCATGAATGCGGGCAATATCCTGAAGCCCGCCCTCTCCCGCGGCGAGATCCAGGTCATCGGTGCCACCACCTTCAACGAGTACCGCAAGTATATCGAGAAGGACCAGGCGCTGGAGCGCCGGTTCCAGCCCGTGCGGGTGGAGGAACCCAGCGTCGCTGATACGCTGGCCGTGATGGGCGGCATCAAGCACTACTACGAGGAGCACCACCATGTGCAGGTGCCCGCCGATGTGCTGAACGCCACCGTGACCCTGAGCGAGCGGTATATCACCGACCGCTACCTGCCCGATAAAGCCATCGACCTGCTGGACGAGGCCTGTGCCTGCTGCAATCTGGCCCACCCGGTCATCTCCGAGTACCTGACCATGCAGAAGGAGCTGGAGGCCCTCAAGCAGGAAGAGGCCGACATGGAAAACGCCGATGTGAACGAGCCCATCGATTACGAGCGTGTGGCAGAGCGCAAGACCCGGATGGCACAGCTGGAGCGGGAATTGCCCGCCAAGCAGGCTGCAGCCGGGGAGATCCAGGTGACCATGGACGATGTGGCCAAGGTCATTGAGCTGTGGACGGGCATCCCGGCGGTGAAGATCCGGGAGACCGAGTATGCAAAGCTCGCCAGCCTTGAGACCGAGCTGAAAAAGAAGATCATCGGTCAGGACGATGCCGTGCATCTGGTGGCACAGGCGGTCAAGCGCAGCCGCGCCGACCTCTCGGGCCGCCGCCGTCCGGCCAGCTTTATCTTTGTGGGCCCCACCGGCGTGGCAAGACGGAGCTGGTGAAGCAGCTGGCAAACCAGCTCTTTGACGGCCCCGACCCCCTGATCCGGCTGGATATGAGCGAGTATATGGAAAAGTACGCCGTGTCCCGCATGATCGGTTCCCCTCCGGGCTATGTGGGCTACGAGGAGGCGGGTCAGCTGACCGAAAAGGTTCGCCGCCGCCCGTACAGCGTGGTGCTGTTCGATGAGATCGAAAAGGCCCACCCCGATGTGATGAATATCCTGCTGCAGATCCTGGACGAGGGCAAGATCAATGATGCCCAGGGCCGCACCGTGGATTTCTCCAACACCGTCATCTGCATGACCTCCAATGCGGGCAGCAGCGACCAGACCACCGCAAGTCTGGGCTTCAACCGCAGCGAGGAGGAGCGGAACGAGGAGAAGAGCCGCAAGGCACTGAGCCAGTTCCTCCGCCCTGAGTTTTTGGGCCGCGTGGATGAGGTCATCACCTTCAAGCCGTTGAGCGAGGAGACCCTGCAGGGCATTGCCGCCCTGATGCTGGACGAGTACAAGCCCAGCATGGAGGCCAAGGGCATTGCCTACAGCTATACTCCGGCGGCACTGGCAGCGCTGGTGCACAAGAGCCAGGGCGGCAAGTTTGGTGCCCGCGACCTGCGCCGCACGATCCGCAAGGCTGTGGAAGACCCCGCCGCTGAAAAGATCATCGACGGTACCCTTGTTTCCGGCTCCACCCTGACCGTGGATGCTGAGAACGATGAGATCGTGCTGAAATAAAGAGCAAACAGAAAGCCGCTGCACAGCGTAACAACTGTGCAGCGGCTTTTGTGATGTATAAAACCTCTCAGCCGCCTGCGGCGGCAGCTCCCCTGATAGGGGAGCCAAGCCCTGTGGGAGAGGTTACTCCACGCTGACCGGTTCCTCCGGCTTGTTGGTGGTACGGGCGCTCGTGCGGCCCTCGGGAATGATCTCGCCTGCGGCGGTCAGGCTGAGCTTGGCCAGGGTCGGGCCGACCAGCTCGTACACCAGCACCGAGAAGAGCACCACGTTGCGCACCATGTGGCCATCGGAAAGCTCGGCAGCCTCGGCGGCCATGCCCAGCGCCACACCGGCCTGCGGCAGCAGGGTGATGCCCAGATACTTCTGGATCTTCTCGCTGCAGCGGGTGGCTTTGCAGCTGACATAGGAACCGGAGATCTTGCCCAGAGAGCGGGAAGCGATATAGACGGCACCAATGAGCAGAACCATGGGGTTTGCAAGGATGTTCAGGTCCAGCTCCGCGCCGGACAGCACGAAGAACAGGATGTTCACCGGGCTTACCCAGCGGTCCAGGCGGTCCATCAGCTCATCGGAAGTGGGGCAGATGTTGCAGAACACGGTGCCGGTCATCATGCAGACCAGCAGCAGCGAGAAGCTGCAGTGGATGGGACCGACCTTAAAGCTGACCATGGAAAGGCCCACCGTCAGCAGCACAAAGGCCACCGAAAGGCTCATGCGCTTGGAACGGGAGTGGAAGTAGATCTCCAGCTGATTGAGCAGCAGACCGGCCAGCGCGCCCAGACCCAGGCTGAGTACGATCTCCACCAGAGGCTCCAGAAGGATGCTGATGGGGTCGATGCGGCCCTGCTCCAGCGCGTTTGCGATGCCGAAAGAGGCCGAGAAGAGCACCAGACCCACGGCATCGTCAATGGCGACCACCATCAGCAGCAGGCGGGTCAGGGGGCCGCTGGCCTTGTACTGCTTGACCACCATCAGGGTGGCGGCAGGGGCTGTGGCAGAGGCAATGGAACCCAGCGTGATGGCGGATGCCATTGAGATGACATCCGGCCGGGCAAAGTGCAGGGCCACCAGAGCGATATCCACCAGCACGGTGGTGATAACGGCCTGCAGGATGCCCACTGTGACCGCCTGCCTGCCCATGCTCTCCAGCGCGCTGAGCCGGAACTCGTTGCCGATGACAAAGGCGATGAAGCCAAGTGCACCTGTGTGATGATGCCGTAGCTTTCGACCTGTGCAAGGCTTCCGAAACCGAAGCCCCAGCCGCTCAGGCCCAGCCGACCCAGAAAGAAGGGGCCCAGCAGAAGCCCCGCCACCAGATAAGAGGTGACGGCCGGCAGGCGGATCGCTTTCGCTGCACGGGATGCCAACAGGCCTGCAATGAGCGAAAGAGACATACAGATGAGCAATTGCTCCATAAATAAGATCCTCCTCAGAAATTAAGATACGTTAAAAAGTATATCTTATCTGAGGAGGAAAAGCAACATTTGTTAATTGAATTTAAAAATCTTCTGTGCAATGCGGTAGCCGCCCAGCACGAGCTTGTCGCCCTTGGGGATCTTCGGGTTGGTCACGCCGCCAAAGCCGTAGCGGATGGAGCGGTAGACCCCGGCGCTGGTGTGTGCCTTGAGGTAGGCCCACAATTCGTTTTTCTTCTGCTTGGCGGCGGCGCTGCCGTCCAGCAGCAGGAAGATGTCGCTGATGGCCATCATCATGGAGAGGTAGTGCAGCATATAGCTGCGCAGCTTCTTCTGGCCCTTGAGGGCATCCAGGTCCTGGCAGTCGATCATGTGGCGAGTCACCCGCAGCTGCTGATCCACCCGCTTGACCATCACACTCTCGTTCACGCTCTGGTCGGCCCGGCCGATAAAGTAACGGTACAGGTCCAGATCCATATAATACATGCTCTTAACAAAGGGCAGGGGCTGGTAGACAAAGATGTTGTCTACATAGAAAGTGTGCTTGGGCAGCACCATGCCGCAGTCCCGCAGCACCTGTGTGCGGTACATCACCGAGTGCATCAGCAGGTTCTGGTCGGGCCGGAAGTGGCCGACATGCGTCCAGTTGAACAGCCGGTTCTGGGGGAACACGTTGGTATAGCGCACGGTGTGGCTGGTGTTGTCCTCCACATGCTCGTAGACATAGTTGCAGATCATCAGGTCAGGCGCGGTGCCCCGGGCAGTCAGCGTGTTCAGCTTGGCCAGCACGGTCCTGAGGGCGGCTTCGTCCAGCCAGTCGTCGCTGTCCACTACTTTGTAATACAGGCCGGTGGCGTTGCGGATGCCCTGATTCACGCCCTCGCCGTGGCCGCCATTCTCCTGATGGATGGCCTTGACGATGGTGGGATATCTGGCAGCGTACTCGTCGCAGATGGCGGGGGTGTCATCCTTGGTGGAACCATCGTCCACCAGGATGATCTCGGCCTGCTCCCCGGCGGAGAGCAGGGTCTCGATGCAGTGGCGCATATATGCCGCCGAGTTGTAGCACGGGACGGCGAAGGTGATCAATTTCTGAGCCATACAAAATACTCCTTTGCTTTTTTCCGGCAGATGCACAAGGCAGGGGCCGGGATGGAGATATGTACCCATATTATAGCATTTTTGTGCAGGGAATGCTATCGAACATGGGAAATGTCAGAGATGTTTTACAATTATCCGGGGAGTTGTGGTATACTGGTTGGGTTATAAACCGCTCAGGCCGCTTTGCGTCCAGCTCCCTGTAGGGAGCCAAGACTTGCCTCTCCTACTGGGAGAGGCGGCATTGCGAAGCATGACGGAGCGGTTTTGTATGGATAGGAGGAACCATGGAAAGTCCGCATAGTATTCTGAAAAAAGTCTTTGGCTACGACAGCTTCCGCCCGGGGCAGGAGGAGATCGTCTCCCGCCTGCTGGCCGGGCAGGATGTGCTGGCCGTGATGCCCACAGGTGCGGGCAAGTCCATCTGCTATCAGGTGCCGGCCCTGCTGCTGCCGGGCATCACCATCGTGGTCTCGCCGCTGGTCAGCTGATGAAGGATCAGGTGGGGGCGCTGGTACAGGCCGGTGTGGCGGCAGCTTTCCTGAACAACAGTCTGACGGACAACCAGAAGGCTTTGATGCTCCGCCGCGCCCGGGAGGGCTGGTATAAGATCATCTATGTGGCTCCGGAGCGGCTGGAGATGCCGGGCTTCCAGCGGTTTGCTCAGGAGCGGGAGATCAGCATGGTCACGGTGGACGAGGCCCACTGCATCAGTCAGTGGGGGCAGGACTTCCGCCCCAGCTACCTGCGCATCAAGGCGTTTGTGGACAGCCTGCCCAAGCGCCCGGTGGTGGGAGCCTTTACGGCCACCGCCACGGCCCATGTGCGGGAGGACATCCGCACCCATCTGGAACTCCACACCCCCTACGAGGTGACCACCAGCTTCGACCGGCCCAACCTCTATTTTGCCACCCGCAGGGCCCTGCCCAGCGAGAAGCCTAAAGTTCTGCTCGACCTTGTACTCAGGGAGCGGGACAATGCGGGCATCATCTATTGCAGCACCACCCGGCAGGTGGACGAGACCACCCGCCTGCTGCAGAGCCGGGGCATCCGTGCGGCAGCCTACCACGCCAAACTGGATGCGGATACCCGGCGGCAGAATCAGGACGATTTCCTCTATGACCGGGTGCAGATCATGGTGGCGACCAATGCCTTCGGTATGGGCATCGATAAGCCAAACGTCCGGTTCGTCATCCATTATAATATGCCCAAGGATCTGGAGAGCTATTATCAGGAGGCGGGCCGCGCGGGCCGTGACGGGGAGCCAGCCCGCTGCACCCTGCTCTATTCCGGCACCGATGTGCGCACCATCCGGTTCTTCATCGACAAGGAGATGGAGGCTGACAACGGCCTGCCTGCGGATGTCAAGGCCGAAGCGGCACGCAAGGCAGAGGAACGGCTCAAGTACATGACCTTCTACTCCACCACGCCGCGCTGCCTGCGGGGGTATCTGCTGAGCTACTTTGGCGAGGCCGCACCCCAGAAGTGCGAGAACTGTTCCAACTGTCTGCTGGCAGCACAGGCTGCCGAACAGGTGGAGGAGCAGGCGGCACAGGCCCGCCAGCGTGCCGCGGCCAGTGCAAAGCGGCTGGCCTCGGCCTCCCGCCGCCGTGCCGACGAAGATGCCCTCAGCGAAGCAGACGAGAAGCTGCTGGCTGCCCTCTATGCCCTGCGCAAGCGGCTGGCCGCAAAGCAGAAGCTCCCTGCCTATATGGTGTTCAATGATTCCACCCTCCGCCAGATGGCGCTGAAAAAGCCCCTGAGCGTGGAGGAACTGCTCAATATCCCCGGTGTGGGCGAGAAAAAGGCCGCCCGCTACGGGCAGGAGTTCCTGAGTGTCATTGAGGATATGGTATCATCCCGTTAAATAATAAAACGCCCGGTTTTCCACTCACTTTGTATAGAGTGTTGAAAATCGGGCGTTGTTTTATTGCATGAAAGTGTATTGCTATGCCAAGGGCTCCCTTACCATGGAGCCTGGCGCGCGTCAGCGCGACTGAGAGGATTACATCGTGTGTGTGGCAAACACCTGTTCGTCCTCCCACCAGACGGGGGCCTTTGCGGCAAGGCTCTTGGGCACATCCAGAAGCCGCTGATTGGAGCTGCCCCGGAAGCGCAGGGAGATATCGTGCTGGGCTTCCACAAAGCGGCCGTCCACCAGAACATCCAGCAGGCTCAGCAGCTCGTCGGTGACCTCACAGCGGGCCGGGCAGGGAACACTGCCGGTCAGCTGCTCCCAGGTGTAACCGGAATAGCACCAGACGCTCTTATCCGGGTACAGCGCCCTGAAGTTGCGGACAAAGGGCAGCAGCTCCCGCTGATTCTCCGGCTCAAAAGGCTCACCACCCAGCAGGGAGATGCCTGCAATATAGTCGGGCTGGCAGGATGCAAAGATCTCGTTGCGCACGGCCTTGTCAAAGGGCTGACCGTACCCGAAATCCCATGCCACCTCGTTGAAGCAGCCCGGGCAGTGATGCCTGCAGCCCGAAACAAAGATGCTGGTGCGCACCCCCGGCCCGTTGGCAATGTCGTAATACTTGATTGTTGCGTAATTCATAGATAAAACTCCATATAAAAAGCTCCCCCTCTCGGGGGAGCTGTCAATGCGAAGCGTTGACTGAGAGGGTTACAGATGCAGCACCCGATCCTTGATCTCCTGTGTCCGGCCCTGGTTCCAGAACTGGGTGCCGATATAACCGCAGGTGCGGCGGGCAACGTTCAGCTTGTTCTGGTCACGGTTGCCGCACTTGGGGCACTCCCACACCAGCTTGCCGTCATCCTCAACGATCTTGATCTCTCCATCGTAGCCGCAGCACTGGCAGTAATCGGACTTGGTGTTCAGCTCGGCGTACATGATGTTATCATAGATGAACTGCAGCACGCTTATCACGGCCTCCAGATTGTCCTGCATGTTGGGCACTTCCACATAGCTGATGGCACCGCCCGGGGACAACTTCTGGAACTCGCTCTCAAACTTGAGCTTGGTGAAGGCATCAATGGGCTCCGAAACATGGACGTGGTAGCTGTTGGTGATATAGTTCTTATCGGTGATGCCGGGCACGATGCCGAACCGCTTCTGCAGGCACTTGGCAAACTTGTAGGTGGTGGATTCCAGCGGGGTACCGTAGAGAGAGTAATCCATGTTCTCGGCCTTCTTCCACTCGGTGCACTTGTCGTTCATGTGCTGCATCACGCTCAGGGCAAAAGGCTTGGCACCGGCATCGGTGTGGCTCTTGCCGGTCATATACTTCACGCACTCATACAGACCAGCGTAGCCCAGGCTGATGGTGGAGTAGCCGCCAAAGAGCAGCTTGTCGATCTTCTCGCCCTTCTTCAGGCGGGCCAGTGCGCCGTACTGCCACAGAATGGGGGCGGCATCGCTGGGGGTGCCCATCAGGCGCTGATGGCGGGCCTGCAGTGCCTTGTGGCAGAGAGCCAGGCGCTCGTCAAAGATCTTCCAGAACTTCTCGAAGTTGCCGCCGGAGGAAAGGGCCACATCCACCAGATTGATGGTGACAACACCCTGATTGAAGCGGCCGTAGTATTTGGGCTTGCCGGTCTCGGGGTCCACATAGGGAGTCAGGAAGCTGCGGCAGCCCATGCAGGTGTAGCAGTGGCCCTCACCGTTTTTGTCCACCTTGAGCTCAAGCATCTTCTTCTCGGAGATGTAGTCGGGCACCATCCGCTTGGCAGTGCACTTGGCAGCCAATTCGGTCAGGTAATAATAAGGAGTGCCGGGGCGGATGTTGTCCTCTTCCAGCACATAGATCAGTTTGGGGAAGGCGGGGGTGATCCAGACACCGGCCTCGTTCTTCACGCCCTGATAGCGCTGACGGATGGTCTCCTCGATGATGATGGCAAGGTCGGCCTTTTCCTGTGCGTTGCGGGCTTCCCCCAGATACATGAACACGGTGATGAAGGGGGCCTGACCGTTGGTGGTCATCAGGGTCACGACCTGATACTGGATGGTCTGGACACCGCGGTTGATCTCGTTGCGCAGGCGGCGCTCAACGATCTCCTTCTTGCGCTCCGGGGTAACGTCCAGCCCTTCCATCTCCGCCTCGACCTCAGCGGCGATCTTCTTGCGGGAGACATCCACAAAGGGAGCCAGATGGGTCAGGCTGATGCTCTGGCCGCCGTACTGGTTGGATGCCACCTGCGCAATGATCTGGGTGGCAATGTTGCAGGCGGTGGAAAAGCTGTGGGGCTTTTCAATATAGGTGCCGGAGATCACGGTGCCGTTCTGCAGCATATCCTCCAGGTTGACCAGATCGCAGTTGTGCATGTGCTGCGCAAAGTAGTCGGAATCGTGGAAGTGGATCAGGCCCTCGTTGTGTGCCTTGACGATCTCCGGGTCCAGCAGAAGGCGGGCGGTCAGGTCTTTGGAGATCTCACCAGCCATATAGTCACGCTGGACGCTGTTCACGGTGGGGTTCTTGTTGGCGTTCTCCTGCTTGACTTCCTCGTTCTGGCACTCGATCAGGCTGAGGATGCGCTCGTCGGGTGGTGTTGGTCTGGCGCTTCAGGCTCTGCACATAACGGTAGGTGATATAATGGCGGGCTACATCGTGGGCCTGAATGTCCATCAGCTTGTTCTCCACCATGTCCTGGATCTCTTCCACGCTCACGGCACGGTTCAGCGCCTGGCACTGCTCCGTGACATCGTTGGCGATGGACAGGATCTGCTCCTGGGTCAGGCTGCTCTTGCGGCTGACCGAATCGCTGGCCTTGGTGACCGCAGTGATGATCTTGGTGATATCAAATGGAACTTCCGAACCGTTGCGCTTGATGATCTTCATAGTGTTCCTCCGTCGTTCTATCTGTGTACAGTTCAAGCGGGTGCCTCTTGCGAAAGAGACACCCGCAAAGCAGTCTTGGGATGCGTTCAATTGATGTGATTCTATGATATCACTATTTAGTGATATGTCAATGGAGAAACCACTACATTTTGTGTTTTGGCGGTTTCGCCAAAATTGAGCCGAGAATCTTGGAGCAAAATTTGGGGCCAAAGCTCTTGACAAACTGTGCAAGGAAAGTGTTTGCATTCCGGGGCGTAATATCCACGGCGGTGTATACTTCTCTGGAAGTTTGGATGGAACAATACCTTATTATATAGAGAAAAATGACCTCTGAGGTCCCTGCGGCCTCCGCGTCAAGGAACGTGTAAATTGCAGTTGAAAAACTAGTCAAAAAGTCAAAGACACAAAAAGAAACGAAAAAAAGTGAAAAAAGGGGTTGCCAAACGTGTCGGGATGTGGTATTATACTTGAGCGCCAAGTGCTGAGACAAAAGAATGACTTCTCAAAGCTCAGCAGGAAGCCCTTGAAAAGAACCAATAGACGCTGAAAAGTTCCGGCTGATACCGAGAAACTTAAAGTGCTCCAAGTTCGGAAAAGTTCAAAAGCTTTCTCGAAAATAAAGCTTGACAAAAAAATCACTTCTGTGGTAAAATAATCAAGTCGTCAGTCACTAAGGCTGAGGCGCACAG
>ENA-OQCG01000158-OQCG01000158.1-human-gut-metagenome-genome-assembly--contig:-NODE-158-length-12557-cov-1.267498_pt1 | contig 12557 bp, 16 predicted proteins | sample MGYA00242758_ERZ504577 | MGnify/ENA primary metagenome ERZ504577 (study PRJEB26092, sample SAMD00036248) | human gut metagenome | host: Homo sapiens | study: EMG produced TPA metagenomics assembly of...
TTGTCGCCGCCCTCAGCCTTCTTGATGATGCGCTGGATGTTATCGTTGGGCACGCTCATGCGCTTTGCCTTGGCGATCAGGTCTGCCAGCTTGCTGTTGGAAGCCGGGTTGGGGCCGCCGTCACGGACGGCAACGCTGATCTCGCGGCCGATCTTGGTAAAGACCTTTGCTCTTGCGCCATCGGTCTTTTCCTTCTTGCGCTTAATGTTGTTCCATTTGCTATGTCCAGACATGGGAACCTCCTAAAGTTTTATCGAAATCTCCGCCTGCGGGCAGACGGGCTGTGGTCGCCCGCTTGTGGCAGCACACAAAATCTAACTCTATTATTGTAGCACAATCACGAATCCCATTCAAGGGTTCCGGGCGTGTTTTTCGCCTGTTTGTGTTGGAAAACCGGCTTTTCAGGCCGATTTACAGCAGCCGCAGGGCCTTGGGGTAATGGTTTTTGACCCGTCCGCCCGACACCTTGCCGCCGCCCATGGGGCAGCCGTCCACGGTCACGCAGCACCAGCCATCGGCGGCAGTGTCCGCGGCGATCTCACGGCCGGAAAGGTACTCCGTTACCCGCGGGTCGGCAAGGGTCAGTGCTTCGCGGTTGGTGCAGAGCGCGCCGAACGCCGTGAACAGGTGGTGCTCCGGCACGAAACGGCCCTTCTGCACGCTGCCCACGAACACCCCCGCCCGCAGGACATGCAGTCCCGTCTGCGGGAAGGGCACGGGCAGCAGAACGCTACCGCCATGCACCACGGCAGGGCGGTCTGCCAGCGCCGGGAAATACTGCCCGGCAAACGCGTGCCATGCTGCAAGGCTCTGGGCAGGACTTGTCTCCCCAGCCTGTGCTTCGCGGCTGCGCTTGTCACCCTGCACCGCTTCCCGGCAGGCACGGGCATTCTCGCGGCGGGCACTGCGGGCATCCGGGGTCTTGGCAGGCTTGCCGCCCTTCCCCTTGGCCTTTTTGCCCGCAGCTTCCGCTGCTGCCAGCCAGAGCTGTTCTTCGGCAGTGTACTCGCCCTCTGCGGGCAGAACGCGCGGAGTGCCAGCTTTGACGAGCCGGGCCATAAAGTGGCCCTCGCCGCCCTGACAGGCAGATACGGCGCACCTTGCTCACATCCAGCGGCAGGCCGCCGGTGCGGTTGGCTTCGCCCTCACTGCCAAAGGTGTAGTCCACATTTCCCAAGGCATCCGCAAGTGTGAACTCCGGGTGGCGCTGCAGGAATGCCGCCACCTGTTCCTCGTCCTCCTCGGGTGCAAAGGTGCAGGTGGAATACACCAGCTGCCGCCCGGGGCCAGCACAGCGGCTGCACAGTCCAGAATTTCTGCACCCAGCTCAGCACACTGCTTCACCAGCGCTTCACAGTGCTGCTGACGGGCCACCGGCTCCTTGCGGAACATTCCCTCGCCGGAACAGGGCGCGTCCACCAGCACCCGGTCAAAAAATTCCGGCAGCGCATCCGCAATGCGGGCAGGTGCTTCGTTCAGCACCACTGCATTGGGCACGCCCATGCGTTCCAGATTGCTTTTCAGGATATCCGCACGAGCTGCAACGTATTCGTTGCTCACCAGCACCACCCCGGCCCTGCAGCGCCGCCGCCAGCTGGCTGCTTTTGCCGCCGGGCGCGGCGCACATGTCCAGCACACGCATCCCGGGCTGCACGCCCAGCAGCGGTGCCGCCGAGGACGCAGACGGCTCCTGCGAGTAGAACACGCCCGCATGGTGGTACGGATGCCGCCCGGGCCGGAATTTCAAATCATCCGGCTGATGCACAACGAATGCCGCCTTGCAAAAGGGCGATGCTTCCAGTGGGAAATCGGCTTTTGCGGCAAACTGCTCCGGTGAGCTGCGCAGGGCCGACACCGTTACGCCGCGCTCCGCCGTTTCCTGCGGGGCTGCATACAGGACATCGAACCGGTCTCCCAGCAGAGCGCGCTCCCGCTGTTCAAAATATTCCATGGGCATTCTGCATTCCTCCTGTGGGATGTATAAAGCCGCCGTCTGCGGCCAAACTAGGTCTTGTGAGGGGCACACCGCCCCGCACGGAAAACCGAAAGGAGATCATTCACTATGGCAACCGAAAACCGCAGCAATAACTGCAAGAATCAGACCTCGAACCGCACGTCCAACCAGACCACCAACAGCGCCACCAACGAGCACAAGCACCCCAACCAGTACACCAAGGGTGCCGACGATGAGAGCGCCAAGAACTCCACGAGCAGCCGTTCCAGCAACGCCAAAAACAGCCGCTGACGCTGCCCTTCGCGCCTGATGGACCACGGGCGCGAACCTCTGATCTTTCTCAAATCGCAAAGCCCGCTGCCCTCCGGCACTGTTTTCCAGTGCGGAAAGCAGCGGGCTTTCGCGTTTTTATTTTTCGTTGGGGTCGAACTGCTGCCACAGTGTTTCAAACAGCTCGTGCACACGGCCCAGCTGACCGTTCAGATACAGCCAGCCCAGCAGGCACTCGAAGCCGGTGGAAGCACGGTATTCCTCCGGGGAAGCGTGCTTTGCCACGCTGGCCTTGCTGGCGTTGCGGCCCCGCTTGAACACGGCCAGTTCGTCCTCAGTGAACAGCGGCTCCAGCAGCTGTTCCTCCCGGAACTGTGCCCGGGCCGAGACGTATTTGACCTTTTCTGCGTTGAGCTTTCCGGCAGACAGGCGGTGGTGCTCCACCAGACGCTGTCGCACCAGCAGTTCCAGCACGCTGTCGCCCACAAAGGCCAGCGCCAAGGGGCTAAGCTCCCGCGGGTCGATCTTTTCAGGTTCGTTCATAAATATTCTCCAACCCTCTCAGACTCGCATCCGCTCGCCAGCTCCCCCGAAAGGGGGAGCTTTTATTGCACGTACTTTTTAGATGCGTGAAACCTCGCCCTTCGGGAGAGGTGGCAGCGCGGCAGCGTTGACGGAGAGGGTTCTTCTTTAGAAGATATAATCGAACTGGTAATCGCCAATGAGAATGGTGTCGTTCTCCTGCACGCCCTTTGCCACCAGAGCGTCCAGAATGCCGCTCTCGCCCAGCTGACGCTGGAAGAACTGCAGGCTTTCGTAGTCGTCCACATTGCTGCCGGCCAGAATGTATTCCAGCCACGGGGCTTCCACGCTCCATACATGGGCTTCCATGCGCTTGATCTCAAACGCACGGTCGTTGGCCTTGGGTTCGGGCTTCTTGTACTCGGGAGCAAACACCGGCACCGGCGGGATATCTTTCAGGCGGTTATACACGAGGCCCGGCAATTCCTTCACGCCCTGCATCGTAGCGGCAGAGATGGGCACAAAGGTCAAGCCCTTGCCCTCCACATACTTGCGGAAAGCTTCGATCTGCTCCTCGGTGGCCAGATCACACTTGTTGCCCACAACGATCTGCGGGCGCTCAGCCAGCACAGGGCTGAACTTTGCCAGCTCCTCGTTGATCTTTTCAAAGTCCTCCACCGGCTCACGGCACTCGCTGCCGGAGACATCCACCACATGCAGCAGCAGGCGGCAGCGCTCCACATGGCGCAGGAAGTCGTGGCCCAGACCAATGCCCTCGCTGGCACCCTCGATCAGGCCGGGGATATCGGCGCAGACAAAGCTCGCGCCCTCACCCACCGACACGACACCCAGGGTGGGCACCAGCGTGGTGAAGTGATAGTTCGCGATCTTGGGCTTGGCTGCGCTGATGGTAGAGATGAGGGTGGACTTGCCCACATTGGGGAAGCCGATCAGGCCCACATCAGCGATCAGCTTCAGCTCCAGCGTCACCTGGATGTCCTCGCCGGGCATACCGGGCTTGGCAAACTTGGGAATCTGGCGGGTAGGCGTTGCAAAATGTGCGTTGCCGTAGCCGCCGCGGCCGCCCTTTGCGATGGTGACGGGGGTGTGGTCGGACAGGTCCGCGATGACCAGCCCGCTCTCCGCGTCCTTGATCACGGTGCCCAGCGGCACCTTGATGATGAGGTTCTCGGCATTCTTGCCGTGGCAGAGGCTTGCGCCGCCCTTGCCGCCCTCGGGAGCAGTGTACTTGCGCTTGTAGCGGAAGTCCATCAGGGTGGAAAGATGATCGTCCGCCACAAAGATGATGTCACCGCCGCGGCCGCCATCGCCGCCGTCCGGGCCGCCAGCGGCCACGAACTTCTCACGATGGAAGCTCACTGCGCCATCGCCGCCCTTGCCCGCATGGAGCCAGATGGTGGCGATATCGATAAAATTGGTTTGTGCTGCCATACAGCCCCTCCTAGAATCTGAAAAGAGCCGGGCCACGAGGGTCCGGCTCTTTGGGTTGCAGTTTTTCAGGCAGAAGTTACTGCTTCACGCTGCACTTCTTGCCGCTCTTGCCCACGCGCTCAAAACGGACAGTGCCGTCAACCAGAGCAAACAGGGTGTCATCGCTGCCCTTGCCAACGTTCTCACCCGGCATGATGTGGGTGCCACGCTGACGAACCAGGATGTTGCCGGCCAGAACGAACTGACCGTCTGCACGCTTGGTGCCCAGACGCTGTGCTGCGGAATCGCGGCCGTTCTTGGTGCTGCCTACGCCCTTTTTATGTGCCATTGTAATTTACCTCCTTAGCCGTTGATCGCAGTGATCTCAACCTTGGTGTAGGGCTGACGATGGCCCATGCGGCGAGCACTGTGCTTCTTTGCGCGATAGGTGATGATGTTCAGCTTCTTGCCCTTGCCATTCTTGATGACCTTGGCAGAAACGGAAGCGCCCTCAACAACGGGAGCGCCAACCTTGACAGAACCCTCCTCGCCAATAGCGAGAACCTGATCAAACTTCACTTCGGAGTCGGCCTCAACGTCCAGCTTTTCGATGTAGACGATGTCGCCCTGCTCCACGCGGTACTGCTTACCGCCGGTAACAATGATTGCGTACATTTGTTTCATTCCTTTTCATTGTACTCGCTGGTCGTAAAGGCAGGCCCTCACGGGGCCGTTTCCGGTGCCCACACCATGCGGCTAGAATATTATAGCAGAAAAAAGTCCGCTTTGCAAGAGCTTTTCGGACATTATTTCAAAGTTTTTTGAAATTTCAGGTGTCAACTGTTCAATCCGTGGACTACCGATATCTGATTGCGTGATCCATAAACGACCCGAAGTATGCGAACCCTTTTCTTCTCTTGCAGGACACGATAGTAAAGAAGATAATTTCCAATTACTTTTCTTCGGACGTTCTTTCCCGGCAGATATTCCACAAAAATACGGCTCCCGCTGGATGGAAAGTCACACAATCTCCGGATGCATTGTTCCACATCATTCAGAAAGTTCATGGCTGCGCTGGCATTGCTCAGCTCATCCCGGATATACCCTGCAATTTCGTCAATATCTTTTTCTGCACGGTCTGTCAATTCATAGCCATAATCAGACTGCATACTTTCTCCTCAATTCAGCCATTGCGGTCGGACCATCTACTATACGGCCTTCTTCGTCATCTTTCAGCCCTTCCATTACCAGTTTCAGTTCTTCCATTTCCTTCATGGTCCGCTCGTAGTAATCAATATCCATCACCACAAGACGGCCGTAACCATTTTTTGTCACAAACACCGGGCCGTTTTCCTCGGCGCAGCGGCGCTCGATCTCCACGGTATTCTTCAATTCACGCATCGGAACGATCTGCATATAGTACCTCCTGTGATTCCTGTGGGCTTTTTTCTGTGTCTTTTATTGTACACCAAAAAGAGCCACAGTGCAAGAGAAGTTTTTCTTCTCTGCACTATGGCTTTGGTTCTTATTTCTGCTTTTTGTTCTGTTTGTCCAGCTCCGCCTTCACGGCCTCATTCCACGCGGCGGTTTTTTCAACGAACTCCGCGCGGGATGCAGAGGCCGGCAGAGCAGTGTCCTTCCCCGCAAAGGCAGTGGGGCCGTCCAGCTTTTTCATCCGCGCCCGGTTCTCACTGTTCAGGGGCAGCTCTACCATCAGGGGCCTGCCCCTGAACTTCTTTGTCAGAAGGATCTCGGCGATCACACCGCCCACAACGGCAATGCCCGCCACCAGCTGGGATACCCGCAGGCCGATGCTAGGCACCAGCAGCAGGCTGTCGGTGCGGAGGGCTTCGATCCAGAAGCGGCCCGCTCCGTACCAGACGAGGTACCGCAGGGCGATATCCCCTGCAAACCTGCGCTTTTTGATGTAGCGCACCAGCAGAAACAGGCCCACAAAGCACCAGATGCTCTCATATAAGAAGGTAGGATGCACCGGCAGGTTCGGGTCGATGGTCACACCTTTGGGCACCGTGACCACACTGCTCGTCAGGTAATCGTGGGTCGCCTGGCTGTACATGCCCCAGGGCAGGGTGGTGTTGCAGCCAAAGGCTCCTGATTGAAGAAGTTGCCCCAGCGGCCGCAGCCCTGCCCGATGAGGAAGCCCATGGCCGCCAGATCGAACATGGGCAGCACGGGAACTTTCCGCCACTTACAGGCCAGACCTCCGAACAGAAAGGCTCCGATGATGCCGCCGTAAATGGCAAGACCGCCATCCCGGATGGCCAGCACATCTTTCAGGCTGTGGTACTGATAGGGCGAAAGGGCCACATAGTAGAGCCGGGCACACAGGATGCCCATGACCACACCGATGAGGATGACATCCACCATGGCATCGGCATCCACACCAAACTCCACACTGTGCCGGAAGGCGAACACCAGCGCCAGGCACATGCCCACGGCAATGCAGACACCGTACCAGTAAATGTTCATGCCTCCGATGGAAAAAGCTACGCGGTCAAGCTCAAAGCTCAGCCCCAGCCCCGGAAACTGCACCAGATTCGTCATTCTTCCATCTCCTCCTCATCGTCCGGCTCTTCCCCGGCCGTGCCGTCGGGCTGGATGTACATCACAGCCATCCGCTCTTCGCTCAGGATCTTCTGCAGCGCTGCGTCGGCATCCTCTGCCGTCAGCGCCGCCAGCGTGGCGATCTGCTGGGCCACGGTCTGGCCGCTGAGGGCAAAGTCTGCCATCTGGCTGGCCGAGTCCTCCACGTTCTCCAGATTTTCGATCAGCTGGCCGTATTTTTCATTCTTGCACAGGGTAAAGATCTCCCGGTCCACGCCCTCAGCACGGATGCGCCGGATCTCCTCCAACAGCAGCTGCTTCACAGTGTCGGGCACATCGCTCTCGCCGGTGAACAGGATGCAGCAGCAACCGTCCACCCGGAGCACCTCCCCGCCAAAGCCGGGGTTGGTCAAGCCCTCATCATAGAGCTTCCGGTAGAGCCTCGACATACCGCCAGAGATGCAGCAGAGGATGAGATCATACAGGATCTCGCTGCGCAGGTCGTCATGCTGCAGCGGCTGCTCCTTGAAGCCGATGCCGAAGCAGGGCTTGGACACCGGCATTGTAATGGTCTTTTCGGCGGCGGCCAGCGTCATGGGTTCCTCTGTCCAGAGCCGCTGCACCCGCTCCACCGGGCGCGCTTCCATCAGGCCGTGGCGCGCACAGGCCGCCAGGATCTGTTCCATGCTGGTGCTGCCTGCGGCGGCCAGCACCATGTTGTTGGGGGCATAGAACGCCTTGCAGCAGTCGTACAGCATCTCCGGCGTGATCTCTGCAATGCTTTCCACCGTACCTGCAATGTCGCTGCGGATGGGGTGGCTGTGATACAGGCACTCGCACAGGCCGGTGATGAGCCGCCAGTCGGCGCTGTCATCATACATTTTGATCTCCTGCCCGATGATGCCCTGCTCCTTGGCGATGGTCTGCTCAGTAAAGTAGGGACGGCCCACCATGCCCAGCAGCACATCCAGGCTTTCGTCCAGCTGCTCGGTGGCGGTAAACAGGTAGCAGGTGCGGTCAAAGCTGGTAAAGGCATTGGCGTTGGCACCGGTCTTGGCGAACTTTGCAAAGGCATCGCCGTCCTCATCCTCAAACATCTTGTGTTCCAGAAAATGCGCCACACCGGCGGGCAGGTGCACTTCCCTGCCGTCCACCCGGAAATCCCGGTCGATGGAGCCAAAGCGGGTGGCATAGATGACATGGGTGCCGGAATAGCCCGGCATGGGCCGCACCAGCACCGTCAGGCCCGAGGGCAGCACCTTCCACTCATCGGCGGCGGCCTCGGTCAGGGCACGGTTCGTGTTCTGTTCAGGCATGGGCGCTCTCCTCCTCTCGGGTCAGAAGATAGCTGACTGAAAGGGTCAGCTGCCGCAGGACGGTACGGACATCCTCCTCGGTCACAGCCTGCAGAGCCGCGCGGGCATCGTCCGGGGTCTGCACCGGGCCGCCCCGCAGCACCTCCATGTAATACCAGGTCTCAATGCCGCCCAGCGTATCCTCAATGCCCGCCATCCCGCTCAGCAGGGAACGGCGGCAGTCCCCAAGCTCCTCAGCCGTGATGGGGCCGCTGCGCAGGTCATCCAGCTCCTTCAGGATCGCTTTTTCGGCCCGGGCCGCGTCGGCGTGCTCCACGCCGCTGTTCACAGCCATGCTTCCGGTAAAGCTCTGGAAGCTGGACGAGCAGTAATAGCACAAATGATCCCGCTCCCGCACGTTCAGGAACAGGCGGCTGGTCACACTGCCGCCGTACAGCGCCATGGCCAGCCGCACCGCCGCCATCTGGTCGGGGCGCATGGGCACGCCCAGCGTAAACAGCATACAGAGCTTGGCCTGCACCGTGTCAAAGCATTCTACCCTGCGCACGGCATCCTGCCGGGGCATGGCAAAGTTCTCGCACAACGGCAGCGGGGCCCGCCCGATGTGGGAAAGCTCTTCCAGCAGGGCCTGCTTCACCTGCTCGGTCTCCGCTTCCCCGCAGCCCAGCACCAGCAGCTCGATGCTGGCGGTGCGGAGCATCTCACGATAAGCCTCGGTCAGCGTCTCCGGGGTCAGGCCGTCCACCTCGTCCAGATAGCCCTCCTGCCGGATGCCGGCGGGGCTGCTCCCAAAGAACTCCCGGTTGGCCTGCCGCTGGCAGTAGATGCGCTTTTCGTTGATCTCATCCTCCAGCGCCTTTTTCAGCATCTGCTTTTCGATGGTGACCGCCTCCAGGTCAAACACACCACCCACAAAATAGGGATGGAACGCCGTGCCCAGCGCCAGCGCGGCATACTCCCGGGTCAGGGCCTCGCCCTCCAGTGCAAAGCGGTCCTTGATGCCGGTCACACTGACGCAGAGGTTGTGGTTTGCACCCAGCGGGCGGGCATCCACGGTCAGATCCGCGCCGTACAGCCGGGCAAGCTTTTTGGTCATCTGGGTCATATCCGGGCAATCCGCATAGCCCCGCTCCATCAACAGAGGCAGCAGAGCGTGAGCGGTTGCCGTCTCCCGCCGTGCCGGAAACGCAAAGTGAATGCTGATCCGGCAGCGGTTGAATTTCTGCGCCGGGTCCCAGGAAAGATGGACCCCGGGCGCGATCTCGGTTCGTCTCAACAGTCGTTCTCCTTTTTTGTTACAGCTTTGTGCGCTCCAGCGCAAGGAACTCCTCCAGCGAGAGTCCGGACGCGCGGATGGCGAGGGCATTTTCCACCCCCACATAGCGCCAGTGCCAGGGCTCGTATACCATGCCGGTGGCGGCCTGCCGCTCCTCCGGCCAGCGGAGGACAAAGCCATACTCCGCAGCGTAGGCGGTCAGCCACTCGTAGGCGCGGGTATCGGCAAAGCGGGTGGTCTTTTCGGTGCAGTCCGGGCTGAGAATGTCCGCCGCATAGCCGGTGGCCTGCTCGCTGGCATTGGCCGGAGGGCAGACGCAGGCGGCATAGGCCGCAGCCTCCTCTTCGGAAAGCCCCTTTTCCAGATACACCTGCTTCCGGGCATCAAAGGCCGCTTCCCGTGCGGAAACATCCTGATAGCCCGTCACCAGTTCCAGCGTGATGCCGTCTGCCGCCGCAGCTGCCGCCATGGCGCGGTACTGCTCTGCGGCTTCCGCTTCCAGCTGCTGGCCCGTGGCATCATCCGCCACCGCAAGGGCCGGGGCCGGCTCTGCGTCCAGCGGCAGATTCCCGTTCACCAGCACCAGCCGGGCATCGGCAAGGTTCAGCTGGTATTCGGTGCCGTCGTAATTTCTGGCCACAAAGTCCTCCGGCCCCGCGATCAGGGCGTGGGCCTTGGGCAGCAGCCATAAAATGCCGCTGGTCATCAGGGCAACAGCCGCGCCGCAGGCCGCCAGAAACACGGCCCAGTTCCGTGCCAGACGCAGGCAGCGCCGGATCCTCCACTCCCGCCGGGTCATCCGCCGCCGGGGCGCTTGCTTGTTTTGGTTCATCGATATCGGTTCCCTTCTCACATCATTTCGCAATGCACAGCCGCACAATTACATTATTTTATTATACACTTCTTTCGCCGGGGTGTAAACGGAAAGGGATGTTAAAAAATTGTGTCTTTCAAAAAAGGGGGTTCCGTTACGGACGAACGTCCGAACAGAACTCCCTTTGGGGTTTATAAAAATCCCGCGTTAAAGCGCTTTCCTCAATTCAGAATTTTCCCGTCAATGGAGAGGGTGACCGGCTACCGTGGCAGAGGACTCGTTCAGCATGGTATGGTCCAGCTCACATTTCGTAAAGGAGCAGTCCACAAATACGCAGTCTGCAAAATCGCAGCTCTCAAAAATTTCCCTGGCAAACGACAGGCCAGTAAACCGTTCCCCTTCACAATAACGTTCCGTCATGTAATTCTCCTATCAGCGCAGTTCTTCCAGCAGGGCAGTGCAGCCCTCCAGCACATCCTGAAATTCCGAGTTGTCGTTCTCAGTATACCATGATTTCTCTCTGCGGAAAAGATACCAGGAAACAAAAGTGGCCCCGGAGGGCTTGTTACAGCTCTCCGGGGCCATCTTATGTGCGTGTGTGACTTGGCGCACACGACCGGCGTTTTACTCGATCTCGATCAGATTCGGGTTCTCAGGCAAAGCCTTCGTCTGCTGAGGAGCAGGCAGCTCGACGTGCAGGACACCATCCTCGAACTTTGCGTGGATGTCCTCCTTCTTCACATCGCCCACGTAGAAACTGCGTGCGCAGGTGCCGGAGAAGGATTCGCGCCGCAGATAGCGGCCATTCTTATCCTTTTCGTCATTGCTGTGGCTGCGGGCTGCCACGCCTTTTTTTCGCTGCCGCCCGGTTTGGCACTTTTCAACGGTCCCGTTCCGTGTTACAATAGGAAAAAACGAAACCGGGTGATTTTTTGGAATTTTATGGTACCATCGGCCCCGCCTGTGCCCAGCTGGAGACCTTGCAGCGCATGGTGGAAGCTGGCATGACGGGCATCCGCATGAACCTTTCCCACGGGCCCCTTTCGGCCCACAAAGACTGGCTGGATATCATCCACGCCGTGGGCATCCCCCAGCTGCTCATCGACCTGCAGGGGCCGGAGCTGCGCATTGGCACGCTGCCCCAGCCCCTTGTGCTGAAACCAGGCCAGAGCCTCCGGCTGGGCAAGGGGGTGTCCCCTGCCCGACGGCGCTGGTGCATGCAGCCCGGCCGGCCAGAACCTCCTGCTGGACGACGGCAGGCTCCTTGTGCAGGTGGCCGAAGCCGATGGCGCTGCCCTGCAGTGTACTGTGGTGCGGGGCGGCACCCTGCAAAGCCGCAAAAGCCTTGCGGCACCGGGGCTGACGGTGGCCTCCCCCACGTTGACGGAGGAGGACCTGCAAAACCTGCAGCTGGCGGGAGCCTGCGGCGTTACCGGGGTGATGCTGCCCTTTGTGCGGGGGGCTGAGGACATCCGCACCCTGCGCCGGGCGCTGGAACAGGCCGGGCCGGCAGATCCGCATTTTGCCAAGATCGAGAGCCTTGCGGGGGTACAGGCCCTGCCGGAGTTCCTACCCCTTGTGGATGAAGTGGTCATTGCCCGCGGGGACCTTGGCAACGCCATGCCCCTGTGGGAGCTGCCCCGGTGCCAGAAACAGCTTTCGGCGGTCTGCCGGTCTGCCGGGGTGCCCTTTATGGTGGTGACCCAGATGCTGGACAGTATGTGCAGCCGGGCGGTTCCCACCCGCGCCGAGGTCAGCGACATCTACAACGCCGTAGCAGACGGCGCTTCCAGCGTGATGCTCACCGGGGAGACCGCCGCCGGGCAGTACCCGGTGGAGGCCATGGAGTATCTTGTGCGCACGGCCCGCACCGCCTTGGAATAACCCAAAGTCAAAGACACTCGGTCGATCTGTGTTGCCGCATTTAGTCCAGAATTTTACCGTCGATGGAAATGGTGACCACCTGCCACGGAATGAACTTTCCGCTGGCTTGAAGTGCCTTTTTCGCTGCCATCTCCAAGCCGCCGCAGCAGGGCACCTCCATGCGGAGGATGGTCACGCTCTGGATGTCGTTGCTGCGCAGGATCTCGGTGAGCTTTTCGCTGTAATCCACAGCGTCCAGCTTCGGGCAGCCGATGAGGGTCACCTTGCCGCGCATAAATTCCTGATGGAAATTGGCGTAGGCATAGGCCGTGCAGTCCGCTGCAATCAGCAGCTTTGCGCCCTCAAAGTAGGGCGCATGGATGGGTGCCAGCTTGATCTGCACCGGCCAGTTGCGCAGGCGGGAGACTGGCTGCACAGAGGCAGCAGCTGCGCTTTCGGCAGCCTCCGGCTGTTCCAGCATCCGCATCCGGGAGCCGGGGCAGCCGCCCTCGTGGAGGTGCTTCATCTTCTCCTGCAATTTCTTTT
>ENA-OQCG01000160-OQCG01000160.1-human-gut-metagenome-genome-assembly--contig:-NODE-160-length-12444-cov-1.550378_pt1 | contig 12444 bp, 9 predicted proteins | sample MGYA00242758_ERZ504577 | MGnify/ENA primary metagenome ERZ504577 (study PRJEB26092, sample SAMD00036248) | human gut metagenome | host: Homo sapiens | study: EMG produced TPA metagenomics assembly of...
CGGGTGTCGTTCATCAGGTCGGCGATCTGCAGGGTGGGCAGGCCATGCTGGCGGCTGCCGAAAAAGTCGCCGGGGCCGCGGGTCTCAAGGTCGAACTGCGCCACGGCGAAGCCGTCTGAGGTGGAGCAGAGGAACTTGAGCCGCTTCTGGACGCTCTCGGCGGTGTTGTCGCTGACAAGGAAGCACCAGCTCTCGGCGGCACCCCGGCCCACGCGGCCCCGCAGCTGGTGCAGGGCGCTCAGGCCGTAGCGCTCGGCATTCTCAATGACCATGACGGTGGCGTTGGGGACATCCACGCCCACCTCGATGACAGTGGTGGATACCAGTGCATCCAGCCGGCCGGCTTTGAAATCGTCCATTACAGCGGCTTTTTCCTTTGGCTTGAGCTTACCGTGCATCAGGCCGACCCGGCGGTCGGGGAGAAGGGCTTTGGCAATGTCCTCGTAGTAACTCTTTACGGCGTTCAGCCCGCCGTCCGGCGTGTCCTCGATGGCGGGGCAGACGATATATACCTGTCGTCCGGCTCCGATCTCCCGGTCGAGAAAACCGTAGAGATCCCGCCGCTTTTTTCCGGTGATACACCGGGTCTTGACGGGCTTGCGGCCCGGGGGGCAGCTCATCAAGGATAGAGATGTCCAAATCGCCGTAGATCAGCAGGCCCAATGTGCGTGGAATGGGCGTGGCGCTCATCACCAGCAGATGAGGGTTCGCAGCCTTTTCGGCCAGCATTCCGCGCTGGCGCACGCCGAAGCGATGCTGCTCGTCCACCACAGCCAGACCCAGCCGGGCAAACTCCACGCCCTCGCTCAGGATGGCGTGGGTGCCCACCACAAGGTCGGCCTCGTCACTGCGGATAGCAGCCAGCGTGGTGCGGCGGGCGGCGGCCTTCATGCCGCCGGTCAGCAGGGCCACACGCATCCCGAAGGGGGCCAGCATCCGGTTCAGGTTCTCTGCGTGCTGGGCGGCAAGGATCTCGGTGGGGGCCAGCAGGGCCGCCTGATATCCGCTGCGGATGCAGGCCCAGATGGCGGCGGCGGCAACCAGCGTCTTGCCGCTGCCCACATCGCCCTGCAAAAGGCGGTTCATGGAGGTGCTGCCGGACAGATCGGTCAGAATTTCGTCTACGGCCCGGCGCTGGCACCGGTGGGGAGAAGGGGAGCGATGCCCAGAAGGGGGCCGGGTCGAGCCGCTGCATGGGTGCACCGGTGGAGGCGCTGCCTCGGTTCTTCATTCGTCCAATGCCCAACTGGAGCACCAGCAGCTCCTCGTAGATGAGCCGCCGCCGGGCTGCAAAAGACTCCTCTTCCGTGGCAGGGCAGTGGATGGCCCGTACGGCATCGGCCTTGGAGAGCAGGCGGTATTTTTCAGCATCTCCTCTGGCAGCGGGTCGGGCAGGAGCTCCGCATGGGGGAGCAGCTGCCGGATACATTTTGCAATTACGGTGCTGGAAAGCCCCTCGGTCTGGGGGGTAGACGGCCTCGAAGGGAGCGGCGGTGATCTGTGCCGCCGTGCGCACCTGCGGGTTGACCATCTGACGGCGAAGCATCCCGCCGGTCACGATGCCCTCAAAATAGTATTCCTGCCCCAGCTCCAGCTTCTGGGTGGCATAGGGATTGTTGAACCAGGTGATCTCCAGGCTGGAAACATCATCCCCGGCGGTGATGCGCTCCATCTGCCGCCCGCCCGGCAGGATGCGCCCGGCAGGTTTGGCGAACACCTCGGCCTTCACCACGCACTCGGTGTCTGGCGGGGCCTCGGCAATGGAGTAGGGACGGGAAAAATCGATGTACCGCCGGGGATAGTGGCAGAGCAGATCGGCCAGTGTCACGATGCCCAGCTTCTCGAACCGCTCGGCGGTCTTGGGCCCCACGCCCTTGAGGTAGCGCACCGGCGTGTCCGGGGTCAGGGTGGTGTGATGTTCAGCGGGCATGGCAGGCCCTCCTTTCTGCAAAAATAGTATCCCCATTGTAACACGGGAACGGGGAAAAATCTGCCTTACAAAATCCGCTTTTGAAGATCCTCAACAGAAGGCAGCTGCTTTTCAAACTCTTCCGGCAGGCAGCTTGTGATACGGTATGCGCTGACTCCGATGGGTTTGCTCATATCTTTAAGGGAGTACTCTGCAACCAGATCGTTCTTGCTTTTGCAGAGAAGAAGGCCGATGGAAGGGTGATCCTGCTCTTTTTTCAGTAATCCATCTACCGCAGAAAGATAGAAATTGAGCTGTCCGGCATACTCTGGTTTGAATTCACCGGTTTTCAATTCGATCACAACATAACAGCGCAGGTTCAGATTATAAAACAGCAGGTCGATATAAAAATCATCACCGCCGACATTCAGATGATACTGGTTGCCCAGAAAAGCAAAGCCAGTGCCCAGCTCCAGCAAAAGCTTGGTGACATCTTTGACAAGAGCCTGCTCGATATCCCGCTCAAGCATATTTTCTTTCAAAGGGATAAAATCAAAGAGATAGGGGTCTTTCATCGTTTGCAAGGCAAGCTCACTTTGCGAGGCGGGCAGACGAGCTTCAAAATTTGTGATTTTTGATGCAATGGCCTGACGTTGATATAATCCACCCTCGATCTGATGAATCAAAACATTCCGAGACCAACCGTTTTCAATAACTTTTTCAGCATACCATAGGCGTTCTTCTGGTGAGGAAAGCTTATCCAGGAGAACGGTATTGTGTCCCCACGGAATTTGTGCAACAGGCTGTTGCACAAATTCCTCGTCAGGGTAAGCAAGTGCAAATTTTGCCATATACTTCAAGTTCCGAACGGAATAACCGGAAGCGTCCGGAAAAGCAAGTTTGATATCGGCAGAAAGGCTTTCGATGAATTTGCTGCCCCAGGTCTTATGTGCATTGATCGTATTGCCGATCGTATGATAGAGAAGCAGAAGCTCCCGGTTGACACTGACAGATGCGCGATACTGCGCCGCGCGAATTTCCTGCTTGATGGATTCAACGGTATTCAGATATTCGCTGGAATTCAAGAGCACTTTGCCGGCCCCCTTCGCAAAAATAGTATCACCATTGTAACACGGGAACGGGGAAAAGAAAAGCAAAACAAAAAATCCCGGAAGCCGCAGCTTCCGGGAACTTTTGGAGGTGACGACCAGATTTGAACTGGTGGATGAGGGTTTTGCAGACCCTTGCCTTACCACTTGGCCACGTCACCATATTTGGAGTGAATATTTCCACTCCATTTGGAGCGGCCGACGAGGCTCGAACTCGCTACCTCCACCTTGGCAAGGTGGCGCTCTACCAGATGAGCTACGGCCGCATATTGGTGCATTTACCCTTGCACCACAGGGAAAGACGACCCGGATCGGGCTCGAACCGACGACCCCCAGCGTGACAGGCTGGTGCTCTAACCAACTGAGCTACCGGGCCATATCCGGAGTGATTATTACCACTCCGTTATGGAGCGACCGACGAGGCTCGAACTCGCTACCTCCACCTTGGCAAGGTGGCGCTCTACCAGATGAGCTACGGCCGCATATCAGAGGAACAGGAGTAATTCTTGTTCTTCTGAAAGGTGGTGCCTCCGATCGGAATCGAACCAATGACACGGGGATTTTCAGTCCCCTGCTCTACCGACTGAGCTACAGAGGCGCACCGGACGATGATTATTATACCTGAAATTTCGATTTTGTAAAGGGGTAAATCCAAATTTTTTTCAGAAAATTGAAACTTTCTTGATTTTGGTCGCTCCAGCGCGTAAAATAAGAATGACTTTTTTCAACCTGCTTTTGGCACATCCGGCACAGGACGTGCTGTGTGCGGGCGCGCCAGACAGAAATTGACAAATTCAACAACCTATGGTTTAATGAAAATGAAATGATTCAGGCGCTTTTGCCCTTTTCTCTGTGTATACCTATATTATAGTAAGAAAAGGGCAGAGGCGTTTTATGATTTGACTACAGACGGCCCGCTTTTTGCAAGAAAGGCCGGGCCGGGAGGAGCAGCATGGCAAAAAAACAGGAATATGGCAACGAGAGCATTACTTCTTTGAAGGGTGCCGACCGTGTGCGCAAGCGCCCGGCCGTTATCTTTGGCTCAGACGGCGTGGAGGCTGCGCCCACTCCATCTTTGAGATCGTCTCCAACTCCATCGACGAAGCCCGCGACGGCCACGGCGATACCATCAACGTGACCCGCTGCAAGGACGGCAGCGTGATCGTGGAGGACTTTGGCCGCGGTATGCCCGTGGACTGGAACAACGGCGAGGGCCGCTACAACTGGGAGCTGCTGTTCTGTGAGATGTACGCGGGCGGCAAATACGGTGAGGGCGAGGACAACTACGAGTTCAGCCTGGGCCTCAACGGTCTGGGCCTGTGCGCCACCCAGTACGCCTCTGCCTGGATGACCGCCGATATCTACCGCGACGGCTTTCATTACCACCTCGACTTCAAAAAGGGTGAGAACGTGGGCGGCCTGCAGAAGGAGCCCTACAAGGGCCGCCGCACCGGCAGCATCATCCACTGGAAGCCCGACGATGAGGTGTTTACGGACATTGACGTGCCCGGCAGCTACTATAAGGATGTGCTGCGCCGTCAGGCCGTGGTCAACGCGGGCCTGACCCTGAACTTTACGGACGAAAAGGAAAAAGACCCCGCCACCGGAAAGTCCTGGAAGGAGAGCTGGTGCTACCAGAACGGCATCGCCGACTATGTGCAGGAGGTGGCAGGAGAGGATACCCTGACTCCGGTGTTCAGCTGCGAAAGCGAGGCCTCCGGCCGTGACCGTGAGGATCAGCCGGATTATAAGGTGCGGATGAGCGCTGCCTTCTGCTTCTCCAATAAGGTGCAGCTGCTGGAATACTATCACAACTCCTCCTGGCTGGAACACGGCGGAAGCCCCGAGCACGCCGTCCGCACAGCCTTTGTCTACCAGATCAACAAATACCTGAAGGACAAGAACCTCTATAAGAAGGGCGAGAGCGCCATCAGCTTCCAGGATGTGCAGGACTGCCTGGTCTACGTCTCGTCCAGCTTCTCCACCCGTACCAGCTACGAGAACCAGACCAAGAAGGCCATCACGAACAAGTTTGTCTCGCAGGCCATGACTGATTTCCTCAAGCATTACCTGGAGGTCTACTTCCTTGAAAAGCCGGAGGAGGCCCAGAAGATCTGCCAGCAGGTGCTGGTGAACAAGCAGAGCCGTGAGCACGCCGAAAAGACCCGCCAGAGCATCAAAAAGACGCTCTCCACCCAGATCGATCTGGCCAACCGGGTGCAGAAGTTCGTGGACTGCCGCACCAAGGATGCTTCCCGCCGGGAGCTCTACATTGTGGAGGGCGATTCCGCTATGGGCGCGGTCAAGCAGAGCCGCGACAGTGAATATCAGGCCATCATGCCCATCCGCGGCAAGATCCTGAACTGCCTGAAGGCCGATTATGCCCGCATCTTCAAGTCCGATGTCATCGTGGACCTGATCAAGGTCATGGGCTGCGGCGTAGAGCTGGGCGGCAAGCATAACAAGGAACTTGCCACCTTCAACATCGATAATCTGCGCTACAACAAGATCGTCATCTGTACCGATGCTGACGTGGACGGCTACCAGATCCGCACGCTGGTGCTGACCATGCTCTACCGGCTGACCCCCACTCTGATCAACGAGGGCTATGTCTATATCGCGGAATCGCCGCTGTATGAGATCACCACAAAGGACCACACCTATTTTGCCTACACCGAGCCGGAAAAGGCAGCATTCCTGAAGGAGATCGGCGACAAAAAGTATACCATCCAGCGCTCCAAAGGTCTGGGCGAAAACGACCCCGAGATGATGTGGCTGACCACCATGAACCCCGAGAGCCGCCGCCTGATCAAGGTACTGCCCACGGACGTGGAGGAAACGGCCCGGGTGTTTGACCTGCTGCTGGGAGATAACCTGGCCGGACGCAAGGAACATATTGCACAGCACGGCGCAGAATATCTGGATGATCTGGATGTGAGCTGACGAGATAAACCCCTCCGTCAATGCTTTGCATTGCCACCTCCCCTAGTAGGGGAGGCCCTGGCGTTGCGGAACGCCCTGCGAGTTCCCCTCTATGCCAAGGGCCCCACTATTAGGGGGGGCTGTCGAGCGTATGCGAGACTGAGGGGTTGGATCCGGGATATAGATGCTGATATAGAGGAGCAAAAATGGCAAAACGAACAACCAAAAAAACGACCAAGCCTGTCCGCCCGCAGCTGGGCGACGGCGTTGAGATCCTGAACGCGGGCAGTGTGCTGGAAGATCCCATCACCAGCACGCTGGAGACCAACTATATGCCCTACGCGATGAGCGTCATCGTCTCCCGCGCCCTGCCCGAGATCGATGGCTTCAAGCCCGCCCACCGCAAGCTGCTGTACACCATGTACGGCATGGGGCTGCTGAAGGGTGCCCGCACCAAGTCGGCCAACATCGTGGGCAGCACCATGCACTTGAACCCCCCACGGTGATGCCGCCATCTACGATACCATGGTGCGCATGGGCCGGGGCAACGAGAGCCTGCTGGTGCCCTTTGTGGACAGCAAGGGCAATTTTGGCAAGGCGTACAGCCGGGATATGTCCTGCGCCGCTGCCCGTTATACCGAGGCCAAGCTCGAGGGCGTCTGCGAGGAACTGTTCCGGGATATCGATAAGGAGACCGTGGACTTTGTGCCCAACTACGACGGCACCACCACCGAGCCGACCCTGCTGCCCGTGACCTTCCCCACCATTCTGGCCAACAATACCCTGGGCATTGCAGTCGGCATGGCCTGCAACATCTGCTCCTTCAATCTGGCAGAGCTGTGCGCCACCACCGTGGCCCTGATGAAGGATCCCAAACACGATATCTCCACCACCATGCCTGCCCCGGATTTCGTGGGCGGCGGCCAGATCCTGTACGATGAGGCCCAGATGCGGGAGGTTTATGAGAATGGCCGGGGCAGCATCAAGGTGCGTGCCCGGTACAATGTAGTGCCCGGCGAGAATATGCTGGAGATCACGCAGATCCCGCCCACCACCACTGTGGAAGCCATCATGGACAAGATCGCCGAACTGGTCAAGGCGGGCAAGGTCAAAGAGATCAGCGATATGCGGGATGAGACCGACCTGAACGGCCTCAAGCTGACCCTTGACCTCAAGCGCGGCGTGGACCCGGAAAAGCTGATGGCCAAGCTCTACAAGACCACCCCGCTGGAGGACAGCTTCAGCTGCAACTTCAACGTGCTGGTGTCCGGTCAGCCCCGGGTCATGGGCGTGCGGGAGATCCTGCAGGAGTGGACCGCTTTCCGGATGGAGTGCGTCCGCCGCCGCACCTACTACGATCTCCACGGCAAGGAAAAGCGGCTCCACCTGCTCAAGGGCCTTGCCGCCATCCTGCTGGATATCGATAAGGCCGTCCATATCATCCGCACCACCGAGGAGGAGACCGAGGTGGTGCCCAACCTGATGATCGGCTTTGGCATCGACGAGGTGCAGGCCGACTATGTGGCTGAGATCAAGCTGCGTCACCTGAACCGGGAGTATATCCTCAAGCGGACGGGTGAGATCGAACAGCTGGAAAAGGACATTGCCGACCTGAACGATATTCTGGCAAAGCCTGCCCGTATCCGCCGCATTATCATCAATGAGCTGAACGATGTGGCCAAAAAGTACGCCCAGCCCCGCCGCAGCGAGATTCTGTATGATCTGCCCGAGGAGGAGAGCGGTGCCGAAGAGGAATCCATCCCGGATTATCCTGTTACCGTGTTCTTTACCCGTGAGGGCTACCTGAAAAAGATCCCGCCCCAGAGCCTGCGCACCGCCGGTGCCCACAAGCTGAAAGAGGGCGATGAGATCATCCATCAGGTGGAGACACGGAACAATATGGAGGCCCTCTTCTTTACCGACAAACAGCAGGTGTACAAGGTGCGCCTGAACGAGCTGGAGGACGGCAAGGTGGCCCAGATGGGCATCTACCTGCCGGGCCGTCTGGGAATGGATGAGGGCGAGAATATCCTCGCTATGGTCATTACGGGCGATTACAGCGGCTATGTCCTCTTCTTCTTTGCGGGCGGCAAGTGCGCAAAGATCCCGCTGGCCTCTTACGCCACCAAGCAGAACCGCCGCAAGCTGCTCAAGGCCTACTCCGACAAGGAGCCGCTGGCAAAGCTGCTCTTCCTGCCCGAGGACACGGAGCTGGCCATCCGCACCAGCGCAGGCCGGATGCTGCTGGTGGGCACGGCACAGATCGCTGCCAAGACCACCCGCGACAGCCAGGGTGTTGCTGTTGTGACCCTGAAAAAGAACCAGACCATTGCATCTGTCGTTCCGGCAGAAACGCTGGAGCTTGCCAACCCCCACCGCTACCGTGTCCGCAGCCTGCCCGCCACCGGCGCTCTTATCCGCGCCGAGGACGAGGGTGAGCAGCTGACAATGCTGTAAAAAACTCCCCCAGTCTCGCATTCGCTCGACAGCCCCCTCTAGGATGGGGCCTTAGGCATGGCGGGAAAGCTTTTGCTTGAATTGCAAAGTATCCGGTTTCGCCAGAGGCTCCCTCTCCGAGGAAGCTGGCACGGCGTAAGCCGTGACTGAGGGAGTTCAAGCAGTAGTGGAGACAATTTTAAATCGTTTATCCTGAAAAGAGGAAGCTGTAATGCAGAATATTGACCTGATCTGTATTGGTAAAATGAACGCAAATATTTTGCCGAGGGCGTGGCAGAGTACCAGAAGCGTCTGGCTGCCTTTGCGGCATTCCGGATCATTGAGCTGCCGGAGGAAAAGATCGAGGAGAAAAATGCCTCCGATGCTGTGGTGAAAAAAGCACTGGAGAAGGAAGGAAAAGCCATCCTCTCCAATGTGCGCAAGGGTGCTGCCATCGTTGCCATGTGCATTGAGGGCAGGCAGATCTCCTCCGATGAACTGGCGCAGTTCCTGGCCGACCGCGCAAACAGCGGGGCAGGGGATGTGGCGTTCGTCATCGGCTCCTCCCACGGCCTGTCCGATGAGGTGAAAAAAGCCGCAGCCCTCAGATTCAGTATGGGCCGCATCACCATGCCCCATCAGCTGGCCCGTCTGGTGCTGACCGAACAGATCTACCGGGCCTGTACCATCAATGCCGGTATGAAGTATCATAAGTAAAACTTGCAAAGAGAAACAGAGGACGGAACAGGCAGCCGTCGCCCGGTGTTAGGAGATGCGGGAAACGTCACCCCGCCTGTTTCTCAGAAAGAAAGGGCCGTTGCAGAAATGCAGCGGCCTTTTGCTTTACAAAAATAAGAAAACATGGTAAAGTAGAGATACGCGGCAGTGGGGAAAGCTGCCCGAAACAACACACACGACACGGCAAGCCAGCCGCGGACGGAAAGGATGTTATTACAATGGAACAGAGCGAAAAGACCCTTGATATGATCGTCAATCTCTGCAAGAACCGTGGTTACGTGTTCCCCGGTTCTGAGATCTATGGCGGTCTTGCCAACAGCTGGGACTACGGTCCCCTGGGCGTTGAGTTCAAGAACAACGTCAAGAAAGCATGGCTGAAGAAGTTTGTCCAGGAGAGCCCCTACAATGTGGGCCTGGATGCAGCCATCATTATGAACCCCCAGACCTGGGTGACCACCGGCCACGTTTCCAGCTTCTCTGACCCCCTGCTGGACTGCCGTGCCTGCAAGGCCCGCCACCGTGCTGATAAGCTGATCGGTGAGGAGCATCCCGAGGTCAATGTGGATGCTATGAGCTTTGATGAGATGGATCAGTTCATCGCCGACCACGAGGACATCGTCTGCCCTGTCTGCGGCAAGCATGACTTTACCCCCATCCGCAAGTTCAACCTGATGTTCAAGACTGCCATCGGTGTTACCGAGGACAGCTCTTCTACCTGCTACCTGCGTCCCGAGACCGCACAGGGCATTTTCGTCAACTTTGCCAACATCCAGCGCACCACCCGCCGCAAGCTGCCCTTTGGTGTCTGCCAGGTGGGCAAGGCTTTCCGCAACGAGATCACCCCGGGCAACTTCACCTTCCGCACCCGTGAGTTCGAGCAGATGGAGTGCGAGTTCTTCTGCAAGCCCGGCACCGATCTGGAGTGGTTTGCTTACTGGAAGAACTACTGCGAGAACTGGCTGCTGAGCCTGGGCATCAAGAAGGAGCACCTGCGCCTGCGCGACCACGAGCCCGCAGAGCTGGCCTTCTACAGCCGTGCCACCACCGATATCGAGTATGCCTTCCCGTTCACCGACTGGGGCGAGCTGTGGGGCATTGCAGACCGCACCAACTACGACCTGACCCGCCATCAGGAGGCCTCCGGCAAGAGCCTGGAGTACTTCGACAGCGAGACCAACGAGCACTACATCCCCTACGTCATTGAGCCGTCTCTGGGCTGTGACCGTGTGGCTCTGGCTTTCCTGTGCGAAGCATACGACGAGGAGCACCTGACCGACAGCAAGGGCAAGGAGGATATCCGCACCGTGCTGCATCTGCATCCGGCTCTGGCTCCCTACAAGTGCGCTGTGCTGCCCTTGAGCAAGAAGCTGGGCGAGAAGGCCATGGAGATCCGCAACGAGCTGAGCAAGTACTTCATGGTGGATTACGACGATACCGGTTCCATCGGCAAGCGTTACCGCCGCGAGGACGAGATCGGCACCCCGTACTGCATCACCGTGGACTTTGACACCGTGGGCGACGAGGCCAAGGGCATTGCTGCCGACAACTGCGTCACCGTCCGCGACCGTGACACCATGGAGCAGGTGCGTATGCCCATCTCCGAGCTCAAGAGCTATATCGAGAGCAAGATCGAATTCTAAAAAAGAAACTTTCTTCTGTAAAAAAACAGCCCCGCCGTTGCAATTTCGGCGGGGCTGTGGTATATTATAGATAAAGAGAGTGCTGCCCGGCAAACGGTCAGTACCTTTCTGGCAAATCAGTTAAAAAATGACCGCCGAGTTGGTAGCTCATGGGGCGGTCATTTTTTGTGTGTAAAAATTCTTCTTAAACAGACGTTTCCCCGTTTTTCAACGATGGAAGCGTCTGTTTTCTTTTATCCGATGGACAGAATTGAAAAAAGAGGGTATACTTAGGGCAAAACAACCATGCCGTTTCTTGCGGCAGAAAGGAACCTTTTGTGAAAAACTTTGATGAACTGCTCAAAAAATACGCTGACTTTATCGTCCGGGTGGGCGTGAACCCTCAGCCGGGCCAGACCATGATCATCCGCTGCCCGTTGGAGGCTGCCCCGCTGGCCCGCCTGTGTGTGCGCAGCGGCTTTGAGGCCGGTGCCCGTGATGTTCAGGTGGACTGGAGCGACAATGCCGTATCCCGCACCCGGATGGAGCTGGGCAGCGAGGAGGCCCTGACCGACAGCAAGCCCTACCAGCTGCGCCGCTACCTCGACTACGCAGAGAGCGAGGGCAGTGTCTGCGTGCTGCACCTCATTGCAGATGACCCCGAGGTCTACGCCGGTCTGGATGGTGCCAAGATCAGCCGTGTGAACGCCGCCAATCGGAAATTTATGGCTCCCTGGCGGGAGTACACCATGAACGACAGGGTGCAGTGGTCCATTGCCGCCATGCCCAGCGCCCCCTGGGCAAAGAAGATGTTCCCCGAGCTGGACACGGATGCTGCCATCGAGAAGCTGTGGCAGCTCATCTTTGATGTCTGCCGCGTGACCGGTGGTGACCCCGTCAACGAGTGGAAGGCACATCTGGACCGTCTGACCAGTCTGGGCGAAAAGATGAATGCCCTTGATCTGGAAAGCGTCCACTTTGAGAGCAGCAACGGCACTGACCTGACTGTGGGTCTGGCCGAACAGGCAATCTGGGAGAGCGCCGGCAGCAAAAACGAGAGAGGCGTGCCCTTCCTGCCCAACATCCCCACCGAGGAAGTATTCACCGCTCCCCACAAGGATAAGGTGGACGGCATCGTTTACGGCACCAAGCCTATGTGTTCAATGGCCAGCTCATCAAGGGATTCCATGTCACCTTCAAGGATGGCAAGGTCGTTGAGCATGGAGCCGAGGAGGGCGCTGACCTGCTGGGTCGGCTGCTGGATACCGACGAGGGAGCCCGCCATATCGGTGAGGTGGCACTGGTGCCCGCATCCAGCCCCATCAACCGCAGCGGCGCGCTGTTCTACAGCACCCTGTTCGATGAGAACGCTGCCTGCCACATCGCCTTTGGTGCCAGCTACCCCGGCACCACCGAGGGCGGCACCGGCCTGACCAAAGAGCAGCTGGAAGAACGCGGCATGAACCAGTCCACCATCCATGAGGATGTGATGATCGGTGCAGAGGACAGCCATATCACCGGCAAGTGCCGTGACGGCCGTGTGGTAGAACTGTTCCGGAACGGTGTCTGGGTGCTGTAAGGGCAAAATTTCACGAAACCCCTTGCATAATTACCGGAAGTATGCTATATTCTAATAGTACGATATAACTTTTACTGAAACGTGGGCCGCAAGGTCCGCGTTTCTTGTTTGTTTGGAGGTTTTTATGGCGAA
>ENA-OQCG01000162-OQCG01000162.1-human-gut-metagenome-genome-assembly--contig:-NODE-162-length-12240-cov-2.161727_pt1 | contig 12240 bp, 9 predicted proteins | sample MGYA00242758_ERZ504577 | MGnify/ENA primary metagenome ERZ504577 (study PRJEB26092, sample SAMD00036248) | human gut metagenome | host: Homo sapiens | study: EMG produced TPA metagenomics assembly of...
CGGGCTTGGTGGCCAGGCCCTCCAGCGGTTCCTTGATGGCCATGGCCAGCAGGATGATGAGCAGGATGTCGGGGATGGTATAGAGAATATCGGTAATACGCATCATGATGTTATCGATCCAGCCGCCCGCAAATGCGGAGATGGCGCCGTAGGTCGCGCCGATGAGCAGGACCAGCACAGAGGCCAGCAGGCCGACGGACAGGGAGACGCGGGTACCCATCATGACACGCACGGCAAAGTCACGGCCCATACGGTCGGTGCCCAGAATGTGCGGGAATACGTTCTCGCCCTGGTCGATGAGCTTCTGCTCGGCGGCAGAATATTCAAACGGGGCCAGGTTGTTGCTGCCCTTGATCTGCTGCTCATAGCTGTAGGGCCAGAAGCTGGGCAGAACATAGGCCATGAAGGCGATCAGCAGGATGACGACCAAGCTGACCATGGCGATCTTGTTTTTGCGCAGACGGCGCATACCGTCCTTCCAGAAGTTGACGCTCTCGCGCATGACGACAAGGCTTTTCTTCTCGTCGTTGGACGCGGGGGCAAAGTCCTCAACGTTGAGTTGCAGGCTCAACGGATTCTTTTTCAGATTTTCCATGTGTCTGCTCCTCCTTACTTCAGCTTGATGCGCGGGTCGATGATCTTATACAGGATGTCAACAACGACGTTCGCAACGATGACGAGGGTCGCCAGCAGGATCGTGGTGCCCATGATCATCATGTAGTCACGGTTCGTGATGGCGGACACGAAGTCGCGGCCCAAACCCGGGATGGAGAAGATCTTCTCCACGACGAAGGAACCGGTCATCAGACCTGCCAGCATGGGGCCGACATAAGTGATGACAGGCAGGATGGCGTTGCGCAGCGCGTGCTTGAAGAGGATCTTCACACTGGAAACACCCTTGGCGCGGGCGGTGCGCATGTAGTCCTGACCCATGACGTCCAGCAGACTGGAGCGCATCAGGCGGGTGATGTAGGCGGTGGGATAAATCGCCAGCGCCGTCACGGGCATGATGTAGGCCGCCGGTTCATTCAGGCCGACGGTGGGCAGGAGCTTCAGGTTCATGCCGAAGGTGTACAAAAGCACAACGCTTGAGATAAAGCTCGGGATGGCGATGCCGCAGGTGGCAAACACGATGATCAGATTATCGGCCCACTTCCCTCGGTTATACGCGGACAGACAGCCCAGCGGAATGCCGACGCAGAGCGCGACGACCACAGCCAGACCGGCGGTGCGGGCCGAGACCGGCAGCTTGGAGAAGATGATCTGGTTGACGGTACGGCCGCGCTGCTTCAGGCTCAGGCCCATATCGCCATGGATCAGGCTGTTCATATAATTAAGGTACTGCACGCCGAGGGGCTTATCGAGGCCGTATTTTTCGGCCAGGGCCTGCTGGGCTGCTTTGCTGATGGACTTTTCCGCCACGAACGGGCCGCCGGGGACCAGGTTCATGATGAAAAAGGTAAGGGTCGCGACGATGAACACGCTGAAAATGCCCATTGCCACGCGCTTGACGATGTACTTCGCCATGGTTTTGTGCCACTCCGTTTCTTAATGGAATACAAATTGGGGGCGATTTCGGTTTATTCGTTTAACGCTCTGTACCGTTCGTACACGCTTGTGCGCAGCAGGCGGACAGACCGGAGAATAAAAAAGCCGATGGCGGCTGCGGTTGCAAACACCATCGTTCGTAATCCGAAATCTACTTTATATTATAAAATGTTGCGAAGTATTTGTCAATTCGATGTTCGTTTTCAGACAACGGCAAAGAGCTGAAAACCCGCCCCGCAGGCTGCGGATTTTCGTGAAAGATGCCCATTTACAGAATTTTTTGAGTTTTTTTGAAAAAAACGCTTGACTTTCCGGGCGGTGGGCGCTATAATAAAACACGTTCTCCGGCGAGAACGCCAAGAGAATATGCGCCGGTAGCTCAGCTGGATAGAGTGTCTGACTACGAATCAGAAGGTCGGGGGGTTCGAGTCCCTTCCGGCGCACCAAGGTCACTTGCGATTGCAAGTGACCTTTTTTGTTTATATGTTGCAGTCTTATGACACTGTTGTGCAACATACATTTGCCATATTAACAAACGCCGCCTTCATTCGGGAGAATTCCGAATGAAGGCGGCGTTGTTTCTGATATGTTATTTTACCCCTTCTCAAACTCCTTCGCCACATCCTGCAGCAGCTGTCTGATGGGCAGGTGCTGGGGGCAGACACGCTCGCACTGGCCGCAGCGGATGCAGTCCGAGGCGCGGGAGCCGGGCCCGGTGTGGACATCCTCATAGTAGTAGTCCGCGTTCCAGTCGTGGTGGGTGTGCTTCGTGTTCATGATGGCAAACAGGTCGGGGATGGAGATATGCTTCGGGCAGCCGTCGGTGCAGTAGCGGCAGGACGTGCAGGGGATCAGATCCTGCTTGCGGAAGATCTCCACCACCTTGGAAACGGCGGTACGCTCGGCATCGTTCAGCGGGGTAAAGTTCTTCATGTAGCTCAGGTTGTCCTGCATCTGCTCCATGCTGCTCATGCCGGACAGCACCATCAGCATACCGGGGAAGCCCGCGGCAAACCGGATGGCATAGCTGGCGGGGCTGCCGCCGTGCAGGGCGTCCAGCACGGCTTTTGCGTCGTCGGGCAGGTTGACAAGGCTGCCGCCCTTGACCGGCTCCATGACCAGCACGGGCTTGCCATGCCTGCGGCAGACCTCATAGCACTTGCGGCTCTGGACGGCCACGTCGTCATAGTCCAGATAATTGAACTGGATCTGCACGACCTCAATGGCCGGATAGTCGGTCAGAATCTGCTCCAGCACGGCGGCGCGGTCATGGAACGAGATGCCCACATGGCGGACCTTGCCCTCGGCCTTGAGGGCGAAGGCCGTCTCATAGGCGCGGCAGTCCCTGTAGTGCTGGTAGTTTGTCATGCTCTGGGAGTGCATTAAATAAAAGTCAAAGTAGTCCACGCCGCAGGCTGCAAGCTGGCTCTCAAAGAGCGGGCGGATGTCCTCTTCCTTTTTAAAATAGGACCCGCTCAGCTTGTCGGTCAGGACATAGTCCTCCCGCGGGTAACGGCTGGTCAGGCACTCCTTCAGGGCCAGCTCGCTCTTGCCCTGAAGGTAGCCGTGGGCCGTGTCAAAATAATTGAAGCCCTGCTCCAAAAAGCAGTCCACCATCTGTTTTGTCTGCTCTATATCGACGTCCTCGCCGATCATGGGCAGGCGCATACAGCCGAAGCCGAAATTTTTCCTGATTTTTTCCATTTGTAAATGCTCCTTTCGCAAGGTTTACCTTTCACGGATCTCTCCGGGGGGAGGTTTTTCTCTTGGCCCCCTCTGCGAGGGGGCTCCGCCCGCAGGCGGTGGGGGAGAGAACCTTGCGGCAATCCGAAGCATTTCGGGCTATTGCAAGGTTCTCTCCCTCCGCCCCTTCGGGGCACCTCCCTCGCAGAGGGAGGCATGAATCTTTACGCCAGCTCAAACATCCCGTGATACAGCTGGTAATACTCGCCCTTTTTGGCCAGCAGCTCGTCGTGGGTGCCGCGCTCGATGATATGGCCATGCTCCAGCACGATGATGGCGTCCGCGTTGCGCACCGTGGAAAGCCGGTGCGCGATGACAAACACCGTGCGGCCCTCCATCAGGCCGTCCATGCCCTTCTGGATCAGCGCCTCGGTGCGGGTGTCGATGCTCGACGTGGCCTCGTCCAGAATCAGCACCGGCGGGTCGGCGACGGCGGCGCGGGCGATGGCCAGCAGCTGGCGCTGTCCCTGGCTCAGGTTTGCGCCGTCGCTCGTCACCATCGTGTTGTAGCCCTGCGGCAGACGGCGGATGAAGGAGTCGGCGTTCGCAATTTTGGCCGCCTTTTCAATTTCCGCCTGCGTCGCGTCCAGCTTGCCGAAGCGGATGTTGTCCGCCACCGTGCCGGTGAACAGGTGGGTGTCCTGCAAGACGACGCCCAGCGAGCGGCGCAGGTCGTTTTTCTTGATGAGCCGCACATCCATGCCGTCGTAGGTGATGGACCCGCCCGACACCTCATAAAAGCGGTTGATGAGGTTGGTAATCGTGGTCTTGCCCGCGCCCGTGGAGCCGACAAAGGCAATTTTTTGCCCCGGCTTGGCGTAGAGCGAGAGGTTCTGCAGAATCATCCGATCCGGCGTATAGCCAAAGCTGACGTCGTGGAACCGCACGTCGCCGTGCAGCGGCTCGAGCGGGACGTCGGGGCGGCGGCGGTCACACCAGGCCCAGCGGCCCGTGCTCCCGGCGCACTCGGTCAGCGTACCGTCGCTGTTTTCCCGCACGCTGACCAGCTCCACCGTGCCCTCGTCGATCTCCGGCTTTTCCTCCATGACCGTGAAGATACGCTCCGCGCCCGCCAGCGCCGCCAGCAGGAAGTTGCCCTGCTGGGTCAGCTGGTTGATGGGCAGCGTCGTCTGGCGCACAAAGACCAGATAGCTGGCCAGGCTGCCGAGATCGGACCAGCCCCACATGACCATGAGGCCGCCGACCACCGCAATGACCGCGTAGTTCAGGTAGCCGATGCTGACGACGGCGGGAATCATCGTGGCGGCGTAGCTCTGCGCGCCGGTGCCTGCCTCGCGCAGCTTTTCGTTGCGGGCGGCAAAGGCGGCCATGTCGGCCTGCTGGTGGTTGAACACCTTGACGACCTTCTGCCCGGCGATCATCTCCTCCATGTAGCGTCCAGCTCACCGAGACTGGCCTGCTGGCGCGCATAAAAGGCGCGGCTGCGCTGTGTCGAGTAGTTGATATACCAGAACATAGCAATATAGCCAACGACCACCAGCAGTGAGAGCCGCCAGTTGAGGACGAACAGCAAAAGCAGCGTGCCTGCGACCTGAATAAAGGTCTGGATGACCACCGCAAAGCTGTTGTTCAGCGCGTCCGAGATCGTGTCCACGTCGTTCGTGAACAGGCTCATCAGATCGCCCTTGCGGTTCGTGTCAAAGTAGTGCAGCGGCAGCGTCTGCAGATGTGCGAACAGGTCGCGGCGGATGTCCTGCAAAATCTTCTGCGCGGCACGGACCATGAGCTGGGTGTAGCCCAAGGTAGACAGTGCGCCGACGATGTAGATGCCCGCGGTCAGCGCCACGACGTCGGCCAGATAGGCGGCACTGCCGTTTTCCAGCACGCCGTTGACGATGGGGCGGATCATGTAGGTGCCCAGCAGCGCGGCCAGCGCACTGACCGCCGCCAGCAGGCCGACGACGCCGAGCATGATTTTGTGGCGGCCCAGATAGTCCATGAAGCGGCGCAGCGTGTGCCGCAGGTTCTGCGGGCGCTTACCGCCGAATGGCTTCGCCATCTGCGTCGCCCCCTTTCATCTGGGAATGGTAAATTTCCTGATAGATCGTATCTTTTGCCAGCAGCTCGTCATGCGTGCCCACGGCATGCAGCCGCCCGTCGTCCAGAATGACGATGAGGTCGGCGCTCTGCACCGACGTGATGCGCTGGGCAATGATGAGCTTGGTCACGCTGCCCAGCCCGGCCAGTGCATGGCGGATGCCCGACTCCGTCGCCGTGTCCACGGCGCTGGTGGAGTCGTCAAAAATCAGAATCTTCGGGTGCTTGAGCAGCGTCCGCGCGATGCAGAGGCGCTGCTTCTGCCCGCCCGAGACGTTGCACCCGCCCTGGCCCAGGTCGGTGTCAAGGCCGTCGGGCATCCGGGACAAAAATTCGTCCGCACGGGCGGCGCGGCAGGCGGCCCAGAGGTCGTCGTCCGTCGCGTCGGGATCGCCCCATTTCAGGTTGTCGCGGATCGTGCCGGAGAACAGCAGGTTCTTTTGCAGCACGATGCCGACGGCGTCCCGCAGGGCGTTCACGTCGTAGCCGCGGACGTCGCGCCCGCCGACCCGGACCGTGCCCTCGGTGGCGTCGTACAGGCGCGGAATGAGCTGGACGAGCGTCGTTTTGGCCGCGCCCGTGCCGCCGATGATGCCCACCGTCGCACCTGCCGGGATGTGGAGCGTGATGTCGGAGAGGGCATTTTTCTCCGCTTTGGCGTTGTATTTGAAGCTGACGTGGTCAAAGTCGATTTGGCCGTCGGGGATGGTGTCCACCGGTGCGGCGGCATTCGCAAGGTCGGGCGTCTCGGTCAGGACCTCACGGATGCGGCGGGCGCTGGCCAGCGAGCGGGACATCTGCAGAAAGACGCCGGAGAACATCATGACCGAGTTGAGTACCTGCAAAACATAGCTCAAAAACGCCGTCAGCTGGCCGACGGACATCGTGCCGACGAGGATATAATTGCCGCCGAACCAAAGGATGCAGACGATGGCCGTATACATGACGGTCTGGAACGCAGGCAGGTTGAGGACGGCACAGCGGAAGGTTTCCGTCGAAGCATCGCTCAATTCCGTGTTGACGGTGTCGAACTGGGCGTTCTCATAGTCGCCGCGGACGAACGCCTTGATGGCGCGGATGGCGGTCAGGGACTCTTGGATGCGGCCATTCAGGTGATCCACGGCGCTCTGTTGGCGGCCATAGAGCGGACCGACCTTTGTGACGATCCAGGCGAGGACGGCGGCCAGAATCGGCGTTGTGACGAGGAATACAATCGTCAGCCGCGGGCTGAGCACGCAGGCCATCGCCAGCCCCATGCAGAGCATGACCGGGCTGCGCACCAGCGGGCGCAGACCGGCGTTGACGGCGTTGAGCATGACCGTGACGTCGGTGGTCATGCGGGTGACGAGGGACGCATCGGAGAAACGGTCGAGGTTGGCGAAGTCGAATTTCTGCACGGCGGCATACTCCGCCATGCGCAGCTCTGCCGCGAACCCGTTTGCGAACCGCGCCGCGTACCGCGCATACAGCAGCCCCGTGATGAGCGCAAGCACCGCGCACAAAATCATCAGCCCGCCCTGCCGGAAGATGACGGCCATATTATGGGCGGGCACGCCGTCATCCACAAGGGTGGACATCAGGACGGGGATGACCATTTCAAAGATACATTCAATAAAGATCAGCCCCACCGCCGCGAACAGATCGCGCCGGTACGGGCGGGCATAACGGAAGATTTTACGCAGATCTTGCATGGGTGGCTCCTTGCGGTGTGGGTAGGATGGTAAGAGTTGTAAGGGGGGCGGGAGATCGGGCAAGGCCCGTCAAAGCCCCTCAGGCCTCGCGGGCTCGACCAGCTCCCCTGTGAGGGGAGCCTTTTGCGTGGGCGAAGCCGCGAGGGAAGCCTCCCCATCAGGGGAGGTGGCCGCGAAGCAGGCCGGAAGGGCTTTGACGGGCCTTGCGGCTATCGCTCTCTGACGGGTTATAGCCTGCTCAAATGATCCTCTGCACAAATCGCCCCGCGCTCTCCATTGCGACGGCGGCTCTGCGGATCGGCATCTGCTGGAATACATGCCAGCACTCGGGGTAGACTTCCAGCTGGGCGTACACCCCGGCCTTCTGCAGGTTCTCCACAAGGCGCTCACTGTCGGACTTCAGAATTTCGTTTGTGCCTACCTGTACCAGCGTCGGGGGCAGACCGCGCAGGTCGGCAAAGAGTGGGCTGTAGCACGGGCGCGACCAGTCGGCATCGGGGCCGGTGTAGGCCTCGCGCACGGCGGCGATGTACTCCATCGTCAGCATCGGGTCCAGTGTCTTGCAGGTGCGGTAGCTCTTTCCGCTGGCCGTCATATCGGTCCATGGGCTGAACAGCACCAGCCCGCGCGGCTGGGCGCGGCCCTGATCCTTCAGCTTTAAAGCCAGCTCCAGCGCCAGGTTGCCCCCGGCGGAGTCGCCCGCGACGATAATGTCCCGCGCACCGTAGCCCATATACATTAAATAATCCCACATCGCCACGGCATCCTCAATGGCCGCGGGGAACGGGTGCTCCGGCGCAAGGCGGTACTCAAACGAGAGCACGTCAAACCCGGTAGCCAGCGCCAGCTTGCTGGCCAGAATGCGGGCGTACCCCAGCTGGCCGCAGGTGTAGCCGCCGCCGTGGCAGTACAAAACGGCGTGGCGGCGGTCATGGCCGTGCTCCAGGCTGACCCACTCGGCGGGGATGCTCCCCACTGTCAGGCTGTCGCTGCGGATGCCGATGCCCGGCGTGACGAGCCGCGCAAACAGCTCCTCCGCGGCGCGCTGGCGCTCCAGATCCTCGGGCGTCGTCGAGGTGTGGTCGCTGATGCTGTGCACGGCCTTGATGGCCCGCATCATCGGGCCGAGGTCGTCGGGGTTCTGCTCCTGCTGGGGCACCAGCGTTTTGATGACAGCCTCGAGCCGCTGGCTCAAATCATTTTTCCTTCTGGACATGGCAGCTCCTTACAGCTTGGCCAGCAGCCGCGTCCATACGGTGCGCAGCAGCGGCGGATGTGCGGCAGGCAGGCCGCACAGGCGGTAGATTTTGTTCGGCGGCGGGAAAACCCCACGCCTGGCATAGCCATTGTAAATCAGCTTCAGCTGGCGGTCCTTCGCCGCACCCGGCAGATGCAGGATGCAGACGGGGTCGAGTGTATAATTTGTCGATACATAGTAGAAATGCCCGCCAAGCCAGTAGCGGAAGATATAGGCATTTGCAGCGCGCACGGGTTTACCGGCCAGCAGACTGCGGTAGGCGGCACCGCACCAGATGGCCTCGTCACCCTCCTTCGGGGTGATGCCCTTTGCCTGCAGTTCTTCAAAATAGTCACGGCACAGCGACATAAAATCGGCCAGCCGCGCCCTGCTGCCCGCGACCAGCTCGCCGCCAAAGTGCGTCAGCGCGTGCGGTGCGCCGTCCGGCTCCACCGCATCAAAGCAGCGGCTGATGGCGGCGGTCATCGTCTGGCTGGCGGCGTGGGGGACCTGATACAGCAGCACGGCCTCGTCGCATTCCCGCCACAGATCGTCCAGCGGGCGCTGGGTGAAGGTGTCGAGGTCGAGCATCGCCGCGCGGCAAAGTCGCGGTTTTCCAGCACCCACGCCATGGCGCAGAGCTTGTAGTAGGCCAGTGCCCAATTGGTGTCGGCGGGCACGCGGTAGGTGGTAAACGGGCAGTCCCAGATCTCGACGCCGCCCTGCGTCAGCTGGCTGCGGAACGGCTCCGGCACGGGAGCATTCGTCAGCAGGGCCACTGTGCAGGCAGGGTTCTGCGCCTTGGCGCTGCACAGCGCCACGACGGTGCAGCGGTCATAGACCGTGCGGCCCAGATTGGCGGCGTCCCCCTCGCGGTAGCCGTCCAGCGTGGCGAATGCGCCGAAAATCAGATTTTCCATGGACAGACCCCTCCGTTACACACAAATACATCTTTATTATAGTCATTTTGGGGGTAGATGTCTATGGCCATCCCCTGCAAAATGCGCGGGAGCGACGGAAAAATAACTTTTTTGTGTGCAGACCTTGCCGAATTTTGTCATACCCTTTATAATGTTTACAGATGTAAAATTTTTATGAAGCGGCATCGCCACAGGCTGTGCCGCGCGGAGCAGTGTTTTTTATGGCGTTTTCTTCGGTGCAATTTCTGTTCGTTTTTCTGCCGCTGTCGCTGGCGGTCTACTGGCTGTGCCCCAAGTGGCTGCGCAATGCCGTGCTGGCTGCGTTCAGTCTGCTGTTTTTTGCGTGGGCGGGCTTAAAGGGCGCGGCCATCCTGGTGCTGCTGGCCGGTATCAACTGGCTGGGCGGGCTTTCGCTGGGGCGGCTGGCCCACAAAAGGCCGCTGCTGATTTTGTTGATCTTGCTGGATCTGGCGGTGCTGGGCGGCTTTAAATATGCGGGCTTTGCGGCGGAGACGGTCAACGCCCTTGTGCCGGGTCTGCTGCCGGTGCTCTCCCCCGCCCTGCCGCTGGGGCTGAGCTTTTACGTGTTCACGGCCATCGGCTACTGTGCCGATGTGGCCGCTGGCAAGGTGGAATCGGAAAAGAACCCCATCCGTTTTGCGGTGTTCCTCGCGTTCTTCGGCCACGGGCCGTCCGGGCCCATTGTGCGGTACGGCCAGCAGGCCCCGCAGCTGGACCCCGGCAGCGAGACGCGCCGCGTCTCGGCGGACCGCTTCTGCTACGGAATCAAGCGGCTCGTGCTGGGCCTTGCAAAAAAGGCCATCATTGCCGACCAGCTCGCTTTGATTTACGCCAAAGTCGCGTCGGTCCCGGCGGCCACGCTGCCCGCGCCGATCCTCGTGCTAGGCTACACGGCCTACATGATGCAGCTGTATTTTGACTTTTCCGGCTACAGCGATATGGCCATCGGCATCGGTGAGTTCTTCGGCATCACGCTGCCGGAAAACTTTGAGTATCCGTATCTTGCCTGCTCCGTCGGCGAATACTGGCGGCGCTGGCATATCTCGCTGTCGAGCTGGTTCCGCGACTATGTCTACATTCCGCTGGGCGGCAGCCGCTGCCGCCTGCGCCGCACCTGCCTGAACCTGCTCATCGTCTTTGCGCTGACCGGTCTGTGGCACGGCGCGGCGTGGCAGTATGTGGTGTTTGGTCTGCTGCACGGCATAATTTTGTGCATGGAGCGCCTGGGCCTGCGCCGGGCGCTGGAGCAGCTGCCGCGGCTGTTCCGGCACCTGTACACGGTGGTGCTGCTCTGGCTGACGCTGGTGATCTTCGGTGCGCCGGGCCTGTCCGAGGGGCTGGCCGTGCTCAAGGGCATTTTTACATGGCAGAGCGGGGCCAAGGGCTATACGCTGGCGGCCTTTGCGGACACCAAGCTGCTGCTGATTTTAGCGGCGTCCTTCCTGCTGTGCGGCCCCGTGCAGGCGCTGTGCCCCAAGCTGAAGGCGGCTTTGTACGCGAAAAAGGCACCGTCCTTGCCGGGATGGCGGGGCTGCTCGTGCTGCTGTTTCTGGGACTTATGCGCGTCACGGCAGGCACCTACAGCGCGTTTATTTATTTTCAATTTTAAGGGAGGTGCAGAGCCATGCGTAAAGCGGTCAAAATTGGCTTTATCGGCGTGTTCTGCGCCGTCATCGGGCTGGCGTTCCCGGTGTTTAACATTTTTTCCAAGCAGCTGTCGATGGACAGTCACGAAAACCGCCTGATGACCGGTCTGCCGCAGGTGCTGCAAAGCCCGCTGCGGGAGCTGCCGCGCAATCTTGACAACTTTCTGGTCGATAACTCGCCGTTCCGCTATCAGTTTGTGCTGGTGAACGCCGGGCTGGACTACGCGCTGTTCGGCACGAGCCAGAGCGACCAGGTGCTGCCCGGCAAGGACGGCTGGCTGTTCTACAAGGACGGCCCCAACGCCGCGCAGCCGATGGCAAACTATCAGGGACTGGCCGAGCTGAACGACAGCGCCGACACACTGGCTGAGGCCAGCGCGGGCTTGCAGATCTTGAGTGATAAGCTGGCCGAAAACGGCTGCACGCTGGTGCTGGATCTGACGCCCAGCAAGGACCGCATCTACCGGGAGTACATGCCCGACGGCTACCCCATTGTGAACGAGGAAAACCGCACCGACCTGCTGGCGGCCTATCTGCAGAGCCACACGACAGTGCCGGTGGTCTGGCGGTATGACATGCTGCGCAGCCAGGCGCGGCAGAACGCAGACAGGCTGCTGTACTACAAAACGGACACCCACTGGAACGCCGTCGGCGCGCTCATCGGGCTGGACGGCATTTTTGAGGCACTGGACATGCCGACGCGCCCGGCGGACAGCTACCCCGTCGAGGCCGGCGGCACGACCACCGGTGACATGGCAAACGTGGCGGCGCTCTACGCCAGTCTGCCCGCCGAGGAGACCTACGTAGTGCCGGGCTATGACCGGATGTTTGAGAAGGACAGCCGCGCCGTGCGGGTCATCGGGGATTCGTTCAGCGAGTACTACATGCCGTACCTGCAGGCGCGCTTCACGAACAGCTGGCGCGAGCATATAGACACCTTCACGACGGATGTGGCCGAGCACCCGGGATGCGACATTCTGATTTTGGAGTTCAACGAGCGCAGCCTTGACAAGCTGCTGGCGATTTTGGAGCAGTTTTAAGCGGATTAAATAAGGCGCCTGTCTGCGGGAATGACGCAGACAGGCCGTTTTTTGTGATGTAAGCGAAAATGTACGCGATAGTTGATGGCGTAAAGCAGCGGGGTTTGGTATACTGGGAACAGAAAAAATCCGTGAAGGAGGAAAGAAAAATGCTGTTTGCAACATGGGTGACGGCGCTCAATATTTTGGTTTTTTGCGGCGCTGGTGGCCGCGGTGATTTATCTGTTTGTACTGATCGTGCGGGCGCTGAAGAAGTACATCGGCAGCAAGGAGATGCGGGAGGAAAAGCAGGCCGTGAAGCGCACCCTGGGCGAGACGCTGAAGGCCACCGCACCG
>ENA-OQCG01000167-OQCG01000167.1-human-gut-metagenome-genome-assembly--contig:-NODE-167-length-12140-cov-2.042204_pt1 | contig 12140 bp, 12 predicted proteins | sample MGYA00242758_ERZ504577 | MGnify/ENA primary metagenome ERZ504577 (study PRJEB26092, sample SAMD00036248) | human gut metagenome | host: Homo sapiens | study: EMG produced TPA metagenomics assembly of...
AGCGAATGCGAGACTGAGAGGTTCTGGAGAAGGACTGCGTCCAAAGTTATCATAGTCATTGCAACAAAAAAAGCACCCCTCACATGGCTGTGAAGGGTGCTTTGGGGAAGTTTTCTTACTCCGGCTGAGCGGTGTTCTGGGCGATATACTCGGCGGCATCATCGGGGATGTCGTCAAGGTTCTCATCGCCGATATCCACGTTCAGCGGCGGCTTCTTGAAGAGGATGTCATACATCAGGGGCACAACGTACAGGGTCATCAGGGTGGCGTAGGTCAGGCCGAAGATGATGACGATGGCCATGCCGCTCATCAGCTGGCTGGCCATATCGCCGCTGAACACCAGCTGGAGCATGGCCAGAACGGTGGTCAGGGTGGTCATCAGGATGGGGCGCATTCGTGTTTTGCCGGTGGCGATCAGGGCCGCGCGGCGCTCCATGCCGCCGATGCGCAGCTGGTTGGCGTAATCCACGAACACGATGCCGTTGTTGACGACCGTGCCCATCAGGACGATGAAGCCCATCAGGGAGATCATAGTCAGCTGCTGGCCGGTGAGCAGCAGGCCCAGCAGGCCGCCGGTAAAGGCCAGCGGAATGGTGAACAGAACGATGAAGGGGGAGAGCAGGCTCTGGAACTGGGCCACCATAACAAGGTAGACGAAGGGCAGCGCCAGGAACATCCACTGGCCCATCTGATCCACCACCATGCCGTTGATCTCAGAGCCGCCGCCCATATAGAAGCTGCAGCCCTCGGGCATCTCATCGGATGCGGCAAACTCGTTCAGCTTCTTTTCCAGCGCGCGGGTCTCGGTGGTGGTATTGGTGCCCTCCACCGCATCAGCCGTCACACTGATATAGCGGGTCTGGTTCTTGCTGGTGATGGAGTCCGGGGTGGAGCCGGTGACCCAGGTGGCCATATCGCCCAGCGTGCAGGTGCCGGTCTGGGTGGTGCCGTCGGCGGCCATAACGGAGGTCGTAAAGGTCATATCCATCATGTTTTCCTTGGTCATGGGGTCCAGATTGTTGCTGATCTGGACGTTCATGGTGGAGCCATCGATGGCAACGGGGGTCTGGGCCGTGGTGGTGGTGGTCAGTTTGGCGGCGATCTGCTGGTAGACCTGCGCCACGGTCAGGCCGTAGGAACGGACCTTATCCCGGTCGATCTGCAGGTTGATGGTGGCATCGCCGCTGCCCAGACCGTTGGTTGCATTGGTAAAGCCATCCATCTCGTTGACCATATCCACCACCTTCTCGGAGAGGGCGGTCATGGTGTCGATGTCGCTGCCGGAGACCTGGACGGTCAGGCCCATATCCAGCTGGCTGGTCAGCTCCTGCATTCCGCTGATCTCAACGGTGGCAGTGCAGTTCTCCACACCGTTCACAGCTTCCTCCAGCGCCTCACGGGCCTGTTCGATCTGCCGGGAGGAGAGGCTCTCGTCCAGCATCACGTTGATCTGGTAGGTGCCGTAGCTGTTGGCGGCGTTCAGCAGGTCGGTGATGGTCTGGGGCAGGCCCAGCTGGCCGACATCCATTCCGGCCACGCGGCTGTCGGTGGTAACGCCCACCTCTTCCACGTTGTCCACAGCCAGCAGGGCATCAATGACATTCTCGGCCACAGCATAGGATTCTTCCTTGGTCATATCCTTCTCGGTGGAGAGGGTGACGATGGCCTCGTTGCTGGTGATGGTGGGCAGCATCTCAACGCCCATGGACATCACGCGCCAGCCGCAGAACACCAGCAGCACCACTGCCGCGCCCAACGGTGCCCAGCGATGCTGGAAGCACCATTCCAGGCTCTTGACGTACTTTTCCTGCACCTTGTCGAACCACTTGAGCTCTTTGGGCTTGGAGTTTTTCAGCAGGGTAGAGGAGGCCGCCGGGGCAACCGTCAGCGCCACGATGAGGGAAGCAGCCAAACAGTAGCCGATGCACATGGACATGGGCTGCAGCAGGCTCTTGATGACACCGGAGGTGAAGATGACGGGCAGGAACACGCAGACAGAGGTGAGGGTGGAAGCCATGATGGCCATGCCCACCTGCTTGGTGCCCTGGACCGCCGCGCGGGCCGCGGGCACGCCGCGGCTGCGCAGACGGTAGATGTTCTCGATGACGACGATGGAGTTATCCACCAGCATACCAATGCCGAGGGACAGGCCCGCCAGCGTCATAATATTCATATCCAGACCGGTGAAGTACATGAGCACCACGGCAAACAGCACCGACAGCGGGATACTGATGCCGACCACCAGCGTGGGCTTGATATCCTTGAGGAAGATGGCCAGCACGATGATGGCAAGGGCCGCACCGATGAGCATACTGCTCAGGATGCTGCTGACGATGATGCTGATGTAGTTGCCCTGGTTGGACAGCACGACCACATGCAGGCCATCGTATTTCTGTTCCAGCTCCTTGAAGGCGGCCTTGCAGTTGCCGGAAACTTCACCGGCGCTGGAAGAATTGCTCTTGAAGATCTTCAGCACCACGGAGCGCTCGCCGTTCAGGCGGGTAAAGCTGTCCTCCGCGTTGTCGATGATCTGCACATCGGCCACGTCAGACAGGCGGACATCGCCAAAGCCGTCCACATGGAGCAGCAGGGCACCGGAGATATCCTCGATGCTGTCGTACTCCTCGCCGACCTTCAGCAGCCAGGACTTGTTGCTGGAATCCTTGACATAACCGGCGGGCATGGAGAAGTTCTGGGCATAGATCAGCTGTGCCAGCGTGTTGATATCCAGCATCTTGGCCACGTCGGAGTTCTCCATGGCCTTCTGCTTGGCATCCTCATACTGCTGCTTGGCATCTGCCAGCTGCTGCTCGTAATCGTTCAGCATCTCGCGGGCCTCGGTGAACTTGATATAGGCCTGCAGCTGCTGCTGGGAATAGGAGCCCACGATCTGGGTGAACTGGTCCATCAGTCCGGGCACATCGTCCATGGCCTTGATGGTGCTCTCCAGCGTGTTATAAATGTTGCTCAGGCTCTGCTGCACCTGCAGATCATCGACCAGCTCCCCGGCCGTTGTGCCGGCAGAGTCGCCCTGCGCGTTCAGGCGCTGCTGCAGATCCTGCAAAGCGGTGGTCAGCTTATCGGTGATATCGCGCAGCTCCGCCACGATCTCGATCAGAGAATCGATATCCTGCATTCCGGTCTCGTTGAACTTGTCCACGACCCGCTGCAGGCCGTCCCGCACATCGATCAGGGCCTGCTGGATCTCAGGCTCGTTGACCACGGCAATGAGCTGGTTGACGCTCTCCAGAAGGGCCTGTGCCTGCTTCTTGACCAGCATGAAGGAATCCTGCAGCTCGCCGGAATACTGGCTGTTGATGGTATCGCTGACCAGCTTGTCGTAACTGGCCAGCTGGGTCTCGTACTCCTTTCTGCCTGCCTCGATCTGGGCCTCGGCATCATCCAGCTGGGCCTTTGCATCGGCCAGCTGCACGTCAATGACTTCCAGCAGCTTTTCGTTGATGGCATCGATCTTTTCCTGATCGAGCTGCACCTGCACCATCCGGGTGACCAGGCCGTTGGCGGAAATATTGGAAACGCCGCCCTGACGCTCAATATAGGGGACCATGGTGTCGTTGACGAAATCGGCCAGCTCATAGGAATCGCTGCCCTCGCGGCTGACGGCCACGGTCATAAAGGCGTTCATGTTCAGGGTATATTCAATGATGGAGGGGGTCATGCAGGTGCTTGGCAGGCTGGAGGTGGTCTGATCCACCTTGTTGGACACCTTGACCACGGCACTGTTCATGTCCGTATCATCCTCAAACTCCATCAGCAGCAGACTGTAGTTTTCTGCCGAGGTGGCGGTGACGTTTTTTCACGCCCGAGATGGTGCCCAGCGCACTCTCCATCACGTCGGAGACCTCGTTCTCCACACGCTCCGGGCTGGCACCGGGATAGACCGTGACCACCATCAGGTACGGTGTGTTCACGTTTGGCAGCAGGTTGGTCTGCATATTCTGCACGGACACAAGGCCCAGCATGATGACCATGATGACTGCAACCAGAACGGTGAACGGCTTTTTGACGCTGAATTTTTCCATTTCTTCCTACCGTTTCTGTGTTTTCCCACGCATTGCGCGGCTGCTCTTTTTTCTCAGAGCGGCTCAAAGTCGATATCCCTATTATACACCCGGTTCCGGGGCTTGCAAGGCTTGCCCGGAGATTCTTTAGCAAATCTTGAAAATCTTTTGTGAAATCCGGGTGATACCTCAGTTTTTTTGACGTTTTTGAGATCAAATTTCAGACGGAGTTCAAGTGGGATACGAATGAGCGGGGCTGAATGTTGCAGAGGATGATAATTTTTTTATCGGCTCCCCCTTTGGGGGCAACGACGACGACCGCCGCCAGTGGCGGATTGAGGGAGGAGTTGTTGGGGCAGTGGCCAGCAAGGTGCGAGTGCAATTGCACGAAGCAGCTGCTGGGAGCCACAACCTGGGCTGGCGAACGAAGTGAGCCTGAGAGGGCTGTTCAATTTTCAACGTTTATGCTATAATAATCCTCAGAATGGATTTTCAGGCCCTTCTGTGGGCCTTTTTACAAGATAGGGGAGTTTCCCCTGTGAGGAACAGTATGAAAAAAGTCATCTCTGTCCGTTTCAAGGAAAACGGCAAAAGCTATTATTTCGATCCTGCCGGGGCCGACATCAAAACCGGCGAATACGTGATCGTGGAGACCGCCCGCGGCATTGAGTGCGGCGAGGTGGTGCAGGGCGTAAAGGAGATCGCCGACAGCGCCGTTTCCAAGGCGCTCAAGCCCATCACCCGGATGGCCGACAGCGTGGATGTGCGCCGGATGCGCCAGAACCGCGAGGATGAGAAGCGCGCCTACCACACCTGCCAGGAGTGCATTGCCCGCCACGGCCTGGAAATGAAACTGGTAGAGGCCGAGTACACCCTTGACCGCTCCAAGATCATGTTCTACTTCACCGCCGACGGCCGGGTAGACTTCCGCGAACTGGTCAAGGATCTGGCCGGCATCTTCCACACCCGCATCGAGCTGCGCCAGATCGGCGTGCGCGACGAGAGCAAGATGATCGGCGGTCTGGGCATCTGCGGCCAGCCCTTCTGCTGCAGCCGCTTCCTCAAGGATTTCCAGCCCGTTTCCATCAAGATGGCCAAGGAGCAGGGCCTTTCCCTGAATCCCACCAAGATCAGCGGTGCCTGCGGCCGGTTGATGTGCTGCCTTTCCTACGAGGAAAACGCCTACGAATACCTGAACAGCATCATGCCCATGGTGGGCAGCACCGTGCGCACTCCGGATGGTCTGGGCACCGTGCTGGAAGTGAACCCCATCTCCGGCTACCTGCGGGTGCGCTGCGGCACCGAAGCCCTGACCCCGCGCTACTATAAGGTGGGCGTGTGTGAGTATATCAGCGGCGGCAAACGGGCACCCCGCCGCCCCGACCCGGACGACGATTATTCCGGTGTGCGCAACCCCGCCCCGGTGGTGGCAGCCGCCGATGAAAAGGGCAATGTGGGCTGCGGCAAATGCCCCAAAAAAGAGAAATAATTCCCAGAAAAACAGTGGGATATCACAGTAGTTAGTATCATAAAACTAACTATTCTTCGTGATTTTCGCCAAAAAACTCTCTTAATTTTCCCGCAAAGTTAGGCCTTGCTTTTGTGCAACCCCACAAAAATAAAACTTTGGGCTTTTATGGCACACGGTTAGTCTTGCCTTTTCTTTTCCACTTTGCTAGAATGCAGACAAGGATGAATTCCGGGGAAGCCTGCTGGCACCGTGCGAGGGCAGACTTCTTCTTAAAGCTAGTGCACGGGTGATAAAAGGAGAGTTTTTATTATGGCACACAAGGTTTCTGACGCATGTGTTGGCTGCGGCGCTTGCGAGGGCGCTTGCCCCGTTGGTGCTGTCACCATTGAGAATGGTGTTGCAGTTGTGAATGCAGACGCTTGCATCGATTGCGGCGCTTGCGAGGGTGCTTGCCCCACCGGTGCTATCACCGCTGAATAATTTCGCGGCGAACACTGAAAAACGCATCAAAAGCAGCAGACCTGTCAAAAGCGGGTCTGCTGCTTTTCTTTCATGCACAATTTTCCCCAATTTTTCCGCCCGATATTTTGGCAGTGGATTTTAGGTGCTGTATATGGAACATTCCACCGAGATTTTGTATAATAGAACAAGGGTCTATTGTTCAGCCGTACACCGCTTTGGCTCGGACGCGCTGCTGCTGGCCCGGTTTTCGGAGCCAAAGCGGGCCTGGCGCGCCGCCGACCTGTGCTCCGGCTGCGGCATCGTGAGCCTGGAATGGCACGACCGGGGCCACCGCGGCCCCTGCCTGGGGCTGGAACTGCAGCCCGAAGCCAGCGCGCTGCTGGCCGCCGCCTGCGCCGAACAGGGCATTGAGCACATCACGCCCGTCTGCGCCGACCTGCGCTCCTTCCGGGAAGGAGAGGGCGCTACGACCTGTGCGCCTGCAACCCGCCCTATTTCACGGCAGGGGAGCAGGCCGCCGACAGGGCCCGGGCCACTGCCCGCCACGAGACGGACTGCGCGCTGGACGATGTCTGCAAATGCGCGTTCCGGCTGCTGAAAGATGGCGGGCGGCTCTCGCTCTGCCACCGGCCCGAGCGGCTGGCCGAGGTGCTGGCGGTCCTGCGGACCAACCGGCTGGAGCCCAAGCGGCTGGCCTTTGTGAAGAACCGGCCGGATGCCGCCCCCTGGCTGTTTCTGGTGGAAGCACAGAAGAACCGAAAAACCGGGCTGCGGGTCGAGCCGGATGTGCTCATCTCGGCAGGCGCGGCACTGTATGGACGCTGAACCTCTCAGGTGCTGTGCGCCAAGTACGGGCTGCGGCTCCTGGTAGTGGAGGCAGCATCCCGTAGGGATGACGGAGAGGTTTTGTACAAATCAAATGGGAGGATACTATGGCAGGTACTCTTTATATCGTTGCCACACCCATCGGCAACCTGGATGACATGCCGCCCCGTGTGGCAGCCACCTTTGGCGCGGCAGATTTCATTGCCGCAGAGGATACCCGCGTGACCATGAAGCTGCTCAACTTTCTAGGGCTGAAAAAGCCGATGGTGAGCTACTACGAGCACGCCCTGCAGAAGGGAGAGGGGATCCTGCGCCGCATTGAGGCAGGCGAGAACTGTGCCCTGTGCAGCGATGCCGGTATGCCCTGTGTCTCTGACCCGGGCGAGGTGATCGTGCGGGACGCGCTGGCCCGGGGCATCAAGGTGGTGCCCGTTCCGGCAGCTTCCGCCTGTGTGACGGCGCTGGCCGTCTCCGGTCAGGACACCTCCCGCTGGGTGTTCGAGGGGTTTCTGCCTGTGAACAAAAAGCAGAAGCGGGAGCGGCTGGCCGAGCTGCAGGGGGAAAAGCGGACGGTCATCTTCTACGAAGCGCCCCACAAACTGCGCACCACGCTGGACGACCTGACCGCCGCCTTCGGCCCTGAGCGGAGCATCACCCTCTGCCGGGAGCTGACCAAGCTCCACGAGGAGATCTGGAAAACGACGCTGGGCGAGGCCCAGACCCATTATGCCGAGAATGACCCCCGCGGCGAGTATGTTCTTGTGATGGCCGGTGCGCCCGCCGCCGAAGCCGAAGAAGAACTGACCCTGGAGCAGGCCGCCCAGCGGGCGCTGGAACTGACCCGGAACGGCTGTGCGGCCTCTGCCGCCGCCAAGGCCGCCGCGCAGGGCACGCCGTATTCCAAGAGTGAAGTGTACAAGCAGCTGCTTGCTTTGCAGGCAGACTGACCTCTCTGTCCATGCTTCGCATTGCCGCCTCTCCTGACAGGGGAGCTGTCGCCGAAGGCGACTGAGAGGTTTCATACGTATAAATAAGGAGGACGTAGTCCCGTGACGAAACTTTTGATCCTGAGCGACAGCCACAACAGCGCCGGTGCAGTGGAGCGCATCCTGCACGCAGAAAGCGACGCAAATGCCGTTGTCTTTTTGGGAGATGGCCTGCGCGACCTGGAAGATGCACTGACCCTGCACCCCAAGATGAAGGTCTACGCCGTAGCCGGTAACTGCGATTTTGGTGCGTTGGAGCCGCTGGATGGGCTGGCCGCCTTCGATCAGGTGGTCGTTTTCTATACCCATGGTCACATGTACGGTGTAAAATACGATCTGGACACGCTGGCAGATGCCGCCGCCGCCCGCGGCGCTGAGGTGGCATTGTTCGGCCACACCCACAAACCCATCGCTCTCCAGAAAAACGGCGTGTTCCTGTTCAACCCGGGCTCCTGCGGCCGCTGCTACACCGGCCCCAACACCTACGGCGTGATGCTGTTGGACAAGGGCAAGATCACCAGCTTTGCACACAAAGAGGTACCGCAGCAATGAGCATCAATGAGGTGCGTTATCTGCCCGAATGCGGCAGCACCAACGCGTATATGAAAGAGCATTTTGAAGAGTTCGGCCCGGTGGGCGCGGTATACACCACCAACCAGACCGCCGGGCGGGGCCGCCTTGGCCGCAGCTGGCTTGATGCGCCCCACAAGGGCCTGTACTACACCGCCGTCATCAGGACCGATCTGGTCCAGCCCGCCACGCTGCCGCTGTTTGCCAGTCTGGCCGTCTGCGACGCCCTGCGCGAGCGCTACCGCATCGACTGCCAGATCAAGTGGCCGAACGACCTTTTGCTGAACGGCAAAAAAATCGTCGGCATCCTGTGCGAGGTCGGCCCCGACGGCCACAGCATCGTGGTGGGCATCGGCATCAATCTGGCCCAGTCGCAGGAATATTTCGACGCCGCGGGTCTGCCCCACGGCACCAGCCTGGCTCTGCAGGGCGTGCCCGTGGACATGGACACCGACCCGGAGTGGCTGGCTCAATACATGACCGACTTCGGCTTTGACCGCGCGCTCTACACCTACGAGGCCGAGGGCTTCGCCCCCTATCGCGAGCGCTACAAGGCGCTCTGCGTCAATCTGGGCCGCCGCGTCACCTACGACGGCGGCGCCGGAACCGCCGTTGACGTGGACGACGAGGGCCGTCTCATCGTCCGCGACGAGACCGGCGACACCCGCGTCTTTACCGGCGAGGTCAGCGTAAAGGGAATTTACGGGGCGGTGTAATCATTGCCGCCCCGTAGGGGCCGGGCATGCCCGGCCCGCAGCTTTCCCGCCGGCATCCGCCCACTGTGCACCTCCGGGCCGCACATGTGCGGCCCCTACTGCTCTATAAAAAACACAGAGCGTTCCTCCCATCCCGGGAAGAACGCTCTGTCTTTTTTAATTCATCTTCAGATATTTCCGTACCGGCAGCGCACGGCACCGGCGACGACGCAGCAGATGACCCACTCAAAGATGGCCTGCACGCCGACCAGCAGCACAATGAACATAAACGCATTCTGTGCGCCCAGCGTGTTGGCCAGGTTCTGCACATACTCGCAGTTGTAAAAAATCAATACCAGAAAGCCCATGAAGAACACGGTGTTCAGCACCGGCGCGGACAGGCCGCCCAGGAAGCAGGCCAGCTTCTCATTCTTGGGCATGGCCTTGCGCAGCGCGTTGAAGATCAGCGCGGTGCACAGTCCCATCAGCACACGGGCCACAAAGCAGACCACAAAGGTGCCCGCAGGGCTGACCTGGAACAGGGCTGCGCCCATGGCGGACTTGCCCTCAACAGCCTGAATAAAGCTGGTTGCGCCAAAGACACCGCCCAGAATAGCACCTGCCATAGGGTTCATCGTCATAGCGCCGATGGCCACGGGCACGGTGAGCAGCGACGCCGACAGCGGGCCGATCTGCAGATAGCCCAGCGGCGTGTAGTTCAACACAAGCAGAATGGCCACCAGCAGCGCAAGCTGGGTGAGCCAACGGACGTTGGTACGGTTTTTCATATTCAATTTTCCTCCTGCTGCCGTCTCCTACAAATCGGGAGTACAGCGCAAATGTACGGTCCTATCGGACCGCCGAAACCAAGTATACAGCAAACAGCAGGAAAACGCAAGCAAAAAATCGGCTGCCAAAAGGCTTCTCCCCACGGGGGAAGGCGTATAAATTACAGCTTTCCCTCGATCAGCAAGTCTCTGACTTCCAGCAGATCCTCACATTTTCTGTCATACAGCTGCGCGATCTCCTCCGTCGGCTGCATCAGATCCGGCACCATCACGGTCACACAGCCCGCGGCGCGGCCCGCGCGCACGCCGTTAAAGCTGTCCTCCAGCACCAGGCAGTCATGCGGGTCAAGGTGCAGCTTTTTCGCCGCGACCAAAAAGGTATCGGGTGCGGGCTTGCTGTGGGCGACCTCCGTACCGGAGACAACATCGTGGAAATACCGCGCCGTGCCGGTGGTCTGCAAATTCATCTCGATCATATTCCGCGGGCTCGAGCTTGCCACAATGCGCGGCAGGCCCATGTCCTCCAACGCGGCCAGCAGCTCCTTCAGACCCTTTTTGCAGGGTACGCCCCGGGCAAAGCGCTCGTCCCCCAGCTGCCAGATCTTGTCCAGCACCTTCTGCGGGTCGCCGGGGATGTACTCGGCCACATGGCGGCGCAGGTTGTCCCCCGCCAGGCCGCGTCCCCCGGCCCGAAACTTTTCCATATCCGCGGGCAGCGGCAGACCCAGCGCGGCGCACGCGGGTTCCCACAGGGTATCCCACAGGCGCTCGGTGTCAAACATCAGCCCGTCCATATCAAAAATAACGCCTTTTACCATCGGTGTCATCCTTTCGCGAAACATAATTTTCTCTATTGTACCGCAGTTTCGGACATGATGCAAGAAAAAAGGCTTCCCCCTCGGGGCTGCGCCCGCAGGCGCGTGTCGGAGCGCAACCGCCGAAGGCGGCTCTTAGCGCGTAGACTGAAGCTGTCGCCGCAGGTGACTGATGAGGGCAAAGTGTGCCACTACAACCCATTCAAGGGCAATTTCCGCAAACATGCCCCTCATCCGGCCCTACGGGCCACCTTCCCCCGCAGGGGAAGGCTTTTTTCACTTTTCCAGATACCCCCGCACCGCGTCCAGCGCCTCGCGGCCCTCGCGGTGGCCGCGGTTGTACAGGTCCAGCAGCTTGTTCTCGTCGCCCTCAAACCGGCCTATCGTAATCGGCTCCTGCGGGCGCACGCAGCAGATGCGCCCGTCCGCCTCCAGCTCATCCAGCTGATCCATCAGGGTGTTGTAGCGCAGCTCCTGGGTCAGCATATCGGCCAGAAACAGCGGCTTATCGCTGTAAAAGTCGTCGTACAGGTCCACCATCTTCTGGCCGGGCATCGCCTTGCGGAAGCCCTTCTGCCGCGTCGTGATGACAACGATCTTTTCAAAGCCCTCGTTCACCGCCCAGTTCAGCGCGATTGGGCAGGAGCATCCGCCGTCGAGGTACGGCTGACCATCCAGCACGACAGGCACGGATGCCAGCGGCAGGCTGGCCGACGCGCGCACGGCCTCGTCGAACGGAAAATCCGTCTTTCCCTTCTCAAAGTAGGCGGGCTTGCCGGTCTCGACGTTCGTCGCCACCGCAAAGACCCGCATACCGCCGTGGGCGAAGGTCTCCTCGTCGAAGGGCACTTCCTTTTTGACGTCGTTCAGCATAAATTTCAGGCCAAACAGGCTGCCGCCGCGCAGCGCCGCCTTGGGGCCGAAGTACCGGCTGTCGTGGCGGTAGCGCAGGTTGATGCTGGCGGACCGCCCCGGCTGGTGGGACGCATAGTTCAGTGCGTTCAGTGACCCGGCAGAGACTCCGGCCACCGCCGGGAAATAGACGTCGTTCTCCATAAAGGTATCCAGCACGCCCGCCGTGAACAGCCCGCGCAGCGAGCCGCCCTCCAACAGCAGGATCGAATTGTCCGGTATCGTGATTTTGCTCATAAACAGCACCCCCTATTTAGCTATTTTACCGTATAAAATCCGCAGGTGCAAGCAAAAAAACGCCGCAGTTTTACACATCGGGCAAATTGTGCTAAAATAGAAAAAACGCTCCGAGAGGATGATTGCTATGGTATCCCTTCGCGGTCTCACACTGACCGCCGCCCGGCCGCGCATCATTGTGCCGCTGTTTGCCCGCGATCCGGCAGCGCTCTGCCCTTTGGCGAAAGCCGCCAGCGCCGACCCCGCCGCCGAGCTGGTCGAGCTGCGTCTGGACCCGCTGCCCGCGGATGAATTTCTGAACGCGCTGGCGCTTGTGCGCGGCATCGTGGACAAGCCGCTGGTCGTCACGATCCGCAC
>ENA-OQCG01000168-OQCG01000168.1-human-gut-metagenome-genome-assembly--contig:-NODE-168-length-11963-cov-2.096147_pt1 | contig 11963 bp, 11 predicted proteins | sample MGYA00242758_ERZ504577 | MGnify/ENA primary metagenome ERZ504577 (study PRJEB26092, sample SAMD00036248) | human gut metagenome | host: Homo sapiens | study: EMG produced TPA metagenomics assembly of...
CCCGGCAGTCTCCGCAGTTCCGGGCAGAGGGGCAGCCGTGGATGGCACAGCCGACGAGGAAACCGCCCCGGCGGCACAGCCTGTCAAAAAAAGCATCGACAAAATGGGAAACAAAGATCTTTTCACGGTCACACACCGCCCTTCCTTTTTATAATACCAGTATAGCATAACGCCCCGCACCGGGAAATACGGTGCGGGGCGTTCGCGCAAATTTTACAAATTTATCCGTAGATATGCCGCCCGGCAAAGACGCACAGGGGGCGCTTGGACTTGCCCATGCCCAGCAGCTGCACGGCAGCGGCGAGCGTCGCCCCGGCGCTGGTGCAGGCGGGCACGCCGTCAAAGAACAGCACCTCCCGCGCGGCGCGCTCGGCGTCGGCGGTGGTCACAGTCAATACGGTGTCTACGACATAAGGGTTGTAGTTCTCCGGCACAAAGCCCGGCCCGATGCCAGAAATGCCGTGCTGGCCGATGAACCCGCCCGAGATGGCGGCACACTCGGCAGGCTCCACGGCGACGATGCGCACCATGCTGTTCCACGCCTTGATGTACTCGGCCACGCCGGTGATCGTGCCGCCGCTGCCCACGCCGATGACGATGGCGTCGATGGCATCCCCTGCGTTTTTATAAATCTGCGGCCCCGTCACGCGGCGGTGGTACTCGGGGTTGTCGTCGTTGGAAAAATAGTGGGTGTAATATCCGCCGTAGCGCTTGGCGGTGTCCTCGGCCACGCGCTCCATGGCGCGGCGCCCGCTGCTGCTGCAGGCAATGATATGCGCACCCAGGTCCTGCAGCCGCTTGCGCTGGGCAATGGGCAGGTTGCTGGGTACGACCAGGATGCAGGGGTGCCCGTTGTGGCACAGCTGACGGCCAGCGCCGCGCCGAAGCTGCCGGAGCTGGCCTCCACCACAGGCATGCCGGGCTGCAGCGTGCCGCGCTCGGTGGCAAAGGCAAGCATCGTCTCGGCCAGGCCGTCCTTGGAGGAACCCGTCGCGCCGCCGAAATCGAGATACGCGAGGATGCCGGTACTCAGCCCGTGCTGCGCGGAATAGCCGTCCAGCCGCACGATGGGGCAGCGGTAGACGTCCTGATAATAGCTGTGCAGGATGGGCATAGCGGGGCACCTCACTTTCCGTAAACAAAAGTATTCTTATTATAGCATAGTTCGGCAGGGTTTGCCACGGGTCTGGCAAAATATTGTGGGGCAATGCTGTAGGGGCCGCTGCGGAAGGTCCGCGGATTTCCTCAAAAAATCGCAGGAAATCGGCACAAAATCCGCCCGGACCCCTTGACTTTTCTCCCTGCGCCTGTTATAATTCAAAGGCTGATGTAAAGAAAAATACTTTACACGGCCTTCACAAGCAGCAAAGGGGGGCGCGGGCATGGCCGGCAAGCCGCAGAAAAACCTTGCCTACTCCGTCCTGCTGGACTTCTACGGTCCGGTTCTGACGGACAAGCAGCGCGTCATCCTGACAGAATACTATGATGAGGATCTGTCCCTGGCCGAAATTGCCGAGAACCTCGGCATCACGCGTCAGGGGGTGCGGGACGCCATCAAGCACGGTGAGGCCGCGCTCGACGAGCTGGAGCAAAAGCTCGGCAACGCCCGCCGCCACACCCGGATGCAGGCCGACTTGGACCGCCTGCGGCTGCTCGTCACAGAGATCCGCTGCTCGAACTCCGGTTCCTTCACGCCGGACCCGCGGATCACGAACGACACCGCGGAGATGCTCACGATCTTACACCGCTTGGACACGCAGGAGGATGCCGATGGCCTTTGAGTCTTTAACAGAGCGCTTGAATGGCGTTTTCAAGAAACTGCGCGGCAAGGGCAAGCTGAACGAGGCCGACATCAAGGCCGCGATGCGCGAGGTGCGCATGGCCCTGCTCGAGGCCGACGTCAACTATAAAGTTGCCAAGGACTTCTGCGCCCAGGTCTCGGAACGTGCCATGGGGCAGGAGGTCATGGAGAGCCTGACCCCCGCCCAGCAGGTCGTCAAGATCGTCAACGAAGAGCTGACCAATCTCATGGGCGGCAACGAGCCGAAGTACCTGCGCCTGAAAAACAAGGGCCAGACCGTGCTGATGATGTGCGGCCTGCAGGGCAACGGCAAGACCACCCACGCCGCCAAGCTCGGCAAATATTACCGCAGCCAGGGCCGCCGCCCGCTGCTGGTCGCCTGCGATATTTACCGCCCCGCCGCCATTGAGCAGTTGAAGGTCGTCGGTGAGCAGGCCGGTGTCCCGGTCTTTACGCTGGGCACCGAAAAGCCCGAGATCATCGCGCAGAAGGCGCTGGCCTACGCGAAGGATCACGGCAATGACATTGTGATTCTCGATACCGCAGGCCGTCTGCAGATCGACGATCAGCTCATGGATGAGCTGGTGCGCATCAAGCAGGCTGTCGAGGTCGATGAAACGCTGCTGGTCGTGGACGCCATGGCCGGTCAGGAAGCCGTCAACGTGGCCAAGACCTTTAATGAAAAGGTCGGCATCAGCGGCGTCATCCTGACCAAGACCGACGGCGACACCCGCGGCGGTGCGGCACTCTCGGTGCTGGCCGTCACCGGCATGCCGATCTACTTCCAGGGCACGGGCGAGAAGCTCGAGGACCTGGAGCCGTTCTACCCGGCGCGGATGGCGAACCGCATCCTTGGCATGGGCGATGTGCTTTCCCTGATCGAGAAAGCACAGACGCTCCAGAACGACAAGGAGGCCGAGGCCGCCGCCAAGCGCCTGATGGAGAACAAGTTCGACATGAACGATTTGCTCGCCCAGTTCCAGCAGGTCAAAAAGATGGGCGGTGCGTCGGCGCTGCTGGCCATGATGCCCGGCGGCGGCCAGATCGACGCCGATTCCCTCGACGAAAAGGCACTGCCCCGCATCGAGGCCATCATCTACTCGATGACCCCGGCAGAGCGCGCCAAGCCCGATATCATCAACCCCAAGCGCAAGCGCCGCATTGCAGCAGGCTCCGGCACCACGGTGGAGGACGTCAACAAGCTGCTGCGCCAGTTTGAGATGATGCAGAAGATGATGAAAAAGGTAAAGCGCAACCCCAAGGGCTTTATGCGCAGCCTGGGCAGCTTAGGCGGCAGGGGCGGCGGCTTCCGCGGCTTTGGCCGCTGACACAATTTCGGTATGACCCGCTCGGCTTTACGGCCCACGGGATGTACAATATAAATCAGATGCCCCGCAAGGGCCGTAAACAATTTTTGGAGGAATATTACTATGGTTAAGATTCGTCTGCGCCGCATGGGCGCCAAGAAGGCTCCTTTCTACCGCGTTGTTGTCGCTGACAGCCGCTTCGCTCGTGATGGCCGCTTCATCGAGGAGATCGGCTACTACGATCCGACCAAGGAGCCCTCTGTCGTCAAGATCGACGCTGAGAAGGCTAAGCAGTGGCTGGACAACGGCGCTCAGCCCACTGACACCGTCCGTGAGATCCTGAAGAAGGCCGCTGTTCTGTAATTTGTTCGCTTTTCAGGGAGGGAACGCCACATGCAGGAACTCTTATTAGCCGTTGCCCGCGGCCTTGTCGAAGACAAGGAGGCCGTGCAGGTGACTGTTGATCCCATGCGTGAGGACGGCACTGTTGTGTACCACCTCAAGGTGGCCGAGGCCGATATGGGCCGCGTCATCGGCAAGCAGGGCCGTATCGCCAAGGCGATCCGCGTTGTCGTGCGTGCCGCTGCCGTCCGTCAGGGCGAGAAAGTCATCGTTGAGATCGACTAAGACCCGTTACAAAGCACTTTGCCGCAGGGTAAAGTGCTTTTTTCAATGTAGGGGCGAACATTGTTCGCCCGCTGCAGCCTTGCGACAGCGGAGACTTCCGCGGGTAGATGCCGAGCATCGACTCCTACACCGTAGGGGCGGATTCTATATCCGCCCGGGGCGTTTCCACTGCCGCAAACAGACCTCTACAACACATCAGGAGGAACTATGCAAAACTATCTTCCCGCCTGCAAGATCGTGTCCACCCACGGTGTGCGCGGCGAAATGAAAGCCCTGCCGCTCTGCGACGGCGCGGCGTTTCTGGCAAAATTCAAGCGCCTGTTCACCACCGCCGACGGCGCAGGGGAGACCCGCGTGCTGGGCGTGCGCGCTCAGGGCAATGTGATTTTACTGCGCCTCGACGGCGTCAACGATATGGACGCCGCCCGCGCCCAGGTGGGCCGGGTGTACTATCTGGCTAAGGCGGACGCACGCCTGCCCAAGGGCCGCTTCTTCATTGACGACCTGCTGGACTGCGAGGTCGTCGATGCCGAAACCGGCCGCGTGTACGGCAGACTGACGAACGTGGACCGCCCCGCCGCGCAGGACATCTATACCGTCACCGACACCGCTGGCGAGGAGCACATGCTGCCCGCCGTGCCGGAATTTGTCAAAAATATCGACATCGAGGCGCGCAAAATTCTGGTGACGCCCATCGAGGGCATGTTCACCGAGGCCGTCAACGGCGACGAGGACTGAACCGATGCGCATTGACATTGTAACGCTTTTTCCGGAGCTGTGCGACAGCTTTCTCTCGGCCAGCATCCTGGGCCGCGCCCGCGCCAAAAATCTGTTTGAGGCGCACTGCCACCAGATCCGCGGCTATACGAAAAACAAGCAGAAGCAGACCGACGACTACCCCTACGGCGGCGGCTGCGGCATGGTGCTCTACGCCCAGCCGATTGCCGACTGCCTGCGCGCCGTGCAGGCCCAGTGTGCCGCGCAGGGCAGGGCCAGGCCGCACGTCGTCTTTCTGACCGCCGCAGGCCGCCCCTACAATGAGGAAAAGGCCCGCGAGCTGGCCGGCTATGACGCGGTGACGCTGGTCTGCGGCCACTATGAGGGCATCGACCAGCGCGTCATCGATGCGTTCGGCGACGAGGAAATTTCCATCGGAGACTATGTGCTGACCGGCGGTGAGCTGGCAAGCCTGGTCGTGGCCGACAGCGTCCTGCGCCTGCAGCCCGGCGTCCTGGCCGAGGAAAAGGGCTATCAGGACGAGAGCTATTGGGACGGCCTGCTGGAATACCCCCAGTTTACCCGCCCCGAGGTCTGGGAGGGCCGCGCCGTGCCGCCCGTGCTGCTGACCGGCGACCACAAAAAAATTGACGAGTGGCGCGGGGCCCAAAGCCGGGAGCGCACCCGCGAGCGCCGCCCCGATTTGTACGACGCCTGGTGCGAGAGCCACCCGCTGACCGAGCTGCCCAAGTGGAAGCGCGGCGAAAATATGCGCCTTGTGAAAAATGACGAACAGCTCGCCCTCTGCGCGGCCCTCATGGCCGAGGGCCGCCGCACGGTCTGTGCGCCGGTCTGCGACGAGGAATATCTCGAAAAAATGACGCCGGACTTCTGGCTGCCGGACCTGACAGACGAGAAAAAGAACGGCTGGGCGTTCTATCTGCACTACACGAAGGACGCCGCCGACGGTATGGTCGGCGTCTGCCACAAAACCGGCGAGATCGGCCATCTGTTTGTGACCGAGGCTGCCCGCGGCAGGGGGTACGGTGCGAAAATGCTGGACTTTGCCCGCAAAAAGCTGCCGGAGCACGACCACCCGACGATGGGGGTCATAAGCACGAACACCCGCGCCATCGCGCTGTACAAGCGGATGGGCTGGCGGCTGACGGGCACAGTGCTGCACCGCTACGACCCCGCCGAGGAAGGCACCTTTGCAGCGGTATATTGTGAGGAATTGGAGATGCAGTATCGGGGCTGACCGTTGTTTTTGTCGTCAATCCACAATCCTGTTGAAAATAAACTGGCAATATTGCACAAACGAGAGAACGTAGATTTGGCGGAATTACAGAATCCTGCCAAAATTGCAATTTTCCACTGTACAAAATCGACTAAATAGGATAAAATAGAGACAATCAAGGCGGCGTATTAACACGCAATAGACCGCCTGGAAGTCGCCCACGGTAGATACGCAAGGGCATATTATTTTCAAAAGTAGGAGAGAATAACTATGTACGTTAAAGAAGTTACCGTTGAGAATCAGGTTGGTCTGCACGCACGTCCGGCTACCTTCTTCATCCAGAAGGCGAACGAGTATAAGTCTTCCATCTGGGTCGAGAAGGAGGAGCGCCGCGTCAACGCGAAGTCTCTGCTCGGCGTCCTGAGCTTGGGCATCGTCGGCGGCACCACCATCCGCATCATTGCTGATGGCGCCGATGAGCAGGCTGCAGTTGACGGCCTGGTCAAGCTGGTCAGCTCCGGCTTTGCCGAGTAATCTATTCCAGAACAATCAGCGGTGGGGCGACCCGCCGCTTTTTTTGTATAGGAAAGGCAACACCCCATGACAAAAGCTGAACTTTATAAAAAGGCCTGTATGCTGCCGCTGCTGCCCGGCGTCTACATCATCCGGGACAAGTCGGACACGATCATCTATATCGGCAAGGCCAAGCGCCTGAAAACCCGCGTGTCGCAGTATTTCCGGGAGGGCGTGCCCCACGACGCCAAGGTCAGCCAGATGATCGCCCACGCCTTCACGTTTGACGTCATTGTCTGCCAGTCGGAATTTGAGGCGCTCGTCCTCGAGGCCAGCCAGATCAAGGCCCATACGCCGAAGTACAATATTTTGCTGAAAGACGACAAGGGCTACAGCTATGTCAAGGTCACGCGCGGGGCCTGGCCGCGCATCTCCGCCGCGCTGCAGAAGGATGACGACGACGCCGACTACATCGGCCCGTTCACCTCGTCGTTTGCCGTGCGGGAGATGGTGGAAACGGCGCAGGACTGCTTCCTGCTGCCGCGGTGCAATAAGAACTTTCCGCAGGACTTCGGCAAGGGCCGCCCCTGCCTCAACGCCCACATCGGCAAGTGCATGGCCGTGTGCAGCGGCAAAATCACCTGTGCTGCTTACAACGACGCTGTGCAGGGCGCACTGCGGATGATCCGCTACGGCAAAAAGGACATCGTCAGGCAGCTGCGGGAGAAGATGGAGGCTGCGTCGGAGCGGCTTGACTTTGAGACGGCGGCGCTGCTGCGCGACCAGATCATGGCCATTGACCGCGTGGCAGCCGGGCAGAAGGTCGTCATGGAGAGCGACACCGAGATGGACGTCATCGCACTGGCGGGCACGACCCACGCGGTCTGCGCCGCCGTGCTGCGCTACCGCGACGGACGCCTGACCGACAAGCGGGAGTTCCTGTTCCGCGACACGACGGACATCGACGCCGTGCGGGAGGAATTTCTGCCGCAGTATTACCTTGACGGCGAGACGATCCCTAAAACGATTGCCGTGGACGCCCTGCCGCCCGACGCGGAGGCATTGAATGAGGCTCTGAACCAGGCGCGCGGCACGAAGGTGGAGTTGTACGTGCCCCAGCGCGGCGACGTCGCGAAGCTCGTCACGATGGCCTATACAAACGCTGTCGAGCGTCTGGGCCGCGAGAGCGGGCGCTATACCCGCGAGGAAAAGCTGCTTGAGGAGGCTGCGCAGGTGCTGGGCCTGAAAAAGCCGCCCCGCGTGATTGAAAGCTACGATATTTCCAACTGGGGCGACGGGTCGAGCGTCTGCGGCATGGTCGTCTTTCAGGACGGCAAGCCCCACCGCGCGGGCTACCGCCGCTTTAAAGATGAAACCGTCGCGGCACCGATGACTACGCCTCGCTGGCAGAGACGCTCTCCCGCCGCGCGGCGGAGTACGAGATGGCCCGCCGCGGCGAGAAGCCGGACGGCCCGCAGAACCAGTTTGCGACGCTGCCCGACCTGCTGCTCATCGACGGCGGCAGGGGACAGGTCGGCGCGGTCAGGCAGGCCCTGCGCGGCACAGCGCTGGAACATGTGCCGACCTTCGGCATGGTCAAGGATGACCACCACCGCACCCGCGCCATTGTGGACGACGAGGGCGGCGAGATCGCCATCAACCGCAACCGCAACATCTTTACGTTTGTCACGAACATTCAGGACGAGACCCACCGCTACGCCAACGACTACCGCAAGCGCGCGATGAAGAAAAAGTCCTACGCCGCCACCCTGACCGCCATTCCAGGCGTCGGTGAAAAGACCAGCGCTGCGCTGCTGGCGCACTTCAAGACCGTCACCGCGGTCAAGGCTGCCTCCATCTCCGATCTCGAGGAAGTCAAGGGCATCAGCCACGCCAAAGCGGAAATGCTGTACAACGCGCTGCGGAATGGTATATAATGAAAATACAATCGCCGCGCTGTAGGGGCCGGGCATGCCCGGCCCTCAACTGTAAGGGAAAACGGTATTTCCGGTAAGGCCGCGGGCCGCACATGTGCGGCCCCTACAGCGCAACAACAATTCAAAATGGATTTATCCTTATGCTGATTCTAACCATCCTCCTCTCCCTCGCCCTGGCTGCGGCCTTCACGCTGCTGCCCGCCGGTATCCATCACCGCCGCCCCGCCCGCGCGGACCTGTACGCCGGGGCGGGGGGTGTCGGCACTGGTCTGGCTGTGGGCGGTCTGCGTCTGGTCCAAGCCCGGGCTGTCCGTCGGCTTTGACGCCTTCCGGCTGGCTGCGATTTTAATCATGCAGGCAATCGCCTGCGGTGTGGTCTGCGGCTTCCGGCTGCGCGGCACACTGCCGCGAAAGCTCCGGACCCCGGCGGCTGTCGGACTGCTGCTGGCCGCAAGCCTTGGGATAGAATTATTCGTCGGCAACCTGAACTGGCTGGCGACCCACAGCTACACGCCGGTTGACCTGCGCCCGTATCTGGTCAATGACGCAGACCCCGCCGCGCCGCTGACGCTGAACGATGAGCAGACAACGCTGGAATTTGCGGGCCTCGACTTTGCAATATACAACTTGCAGCTCGACGGCCTGACCTCGCTGGCCGACGGCGACACGCCGGAGCAGAAGAACGTTCTGCTGACCCTCAACGTTGCCGCCACCGATGAGGCCAGCTCGGTCTCCCGCCAGAGCTGGAACTGGGAGGCCGCCCCCGCGTCCGCCCGCAGCCAGACCCACAGCCTTGACCTCTCCGGTAAGGCGTCCACCCTGACGCTGACGGCGTCGGGCTATACTGGCGAGTACCGCAGCTACCCGCTCAATGCTCAGCTGACCACGGTTTACGCCAACGCCCGCCGCCCGCTGGATTTCTCCGTCCTGCGCTTTGCGGTCATCTTCGCACTGGCGCTGGCGGCGTTCGCCCTGCGCCCGGCCAGTGCCGCATGGCAGGACGCCTACCTGACCCATGAGAAAAAATACCGTCCGGCAGTGCTGGCCGTGGGGCTGGCGCTCTGCGCGGCGGCGTTCCTGGCACCCTTCGGGGACCGCTTCAACGCGGGCGTCGCCACGAGCTTTTATAACACTCCCGACTGGTCGGGTACGAGCCGCATCGACTTCACCATGCACATCAACGACTGGGCGTCCAACGCCGGTGCCCAGTACGGTGCGCTGGCGCACAGTCTGCTGAATGGCCGCCTTGACCTTGAAAAGGACCCGCCCGCCGCCATGGCTGAACTGGAAAACCCCTACGACACCGCCGCCCGGCAGGCCGCCGCGCCCGATGCCCTGTGGGATGTGGCCTACTATAACGGACGCTATTACGTCTATTTCGGCATCGTGCCCTGCCTTCTGTTCCAGCTTCCGTTTGAGGCATTGACCGGCATCCGGGACCTGCCGCCCGCACTGCCGATGATTTTGCTTGCCTGGCTGTACATACTTGCCGTCTTTGGCTTTGTGAAGCAGGCTGTGCGCCGCTGGTTTCCGCAGGCAAGCGCCGCAGCCTACCTGCTCACCGCCGCGGGCGCGGCCTCGGGCACACAGATCTACTATCTGCTCCACCGCCCGTCGGTGTATGAGTACGCGATCCTCTGCGGTGCCACGTTCGTTTTGTGGGCACTGTGGCAGTGGCTGTGCGCCGCAAACACGCCGGTAAACCGCCGAAAAGCGTTGGCTTTCCACCTCGCGTTCGGCTCTCTCTGCATGGCGTTGGTCGCGGGCTGCCGCCCCCAGATGGTGCTTTTTGCCGCGCTGGCCCTGCCCATCCTCTGGCCGCGCTATATCACGGAAAAGCGCCTGTGCACCCGCCGGGGCGCAGGGGAAGCCGCCGCGTTTATCCTGCCCGTTGTGCTTGTGGCCGTCGGCCTTATGTGGTACAACGCCGCGCGGTTCGGCTCGCCGTTTGACTTTGGTGCCAACTACAACCTGACCAGCAACGATATGACCCGCCGCGGCTTTGCCGTCGGGCGCATCGCCCCGGCAGCCGTGACCTTCCTCACGGGCGTTCCCGGTGTGCAGACGGTGTTCCCGTACCTGACTGCCACGCGGATGCAGACAAACTACATGGGCCTGACCATTACAGAGCTGTACTACGGCGGCGCATTCGCCTGCCTGCCGCTGCTGTGGGGGCTGGCTGCGCTGCCGCTGGCCCGCCGCCGGTTGGGCAGCCGCCGCGACCTGCGCACCGTCATCCGGCTTGTGCTCGTCTGCACGGTAGCGCTGGCCGTCGTAGACTGCCAGATGGCCGGAATGCTCTACCGCTACCAGAGCGACTGGCTCGGCCCGCTGCTGCTGGCGGCGGCGCTGGCGTGGCTCTTTGCGGAAAGTGTCCTGCAGGCCCGCCCCATCCCCGCGCTGACCAAAGCTCTGCGCACGGCGCTGCCGCTGGCCGTGCTGGCGGGCATCTGCTACAATTTCTGTGTTTACTTTGCGGCGGAGCCGCAGCTGATGGGGCAGAACCCTGCCCTGTATGAAAATGTGAGCCGCCTGGTCCAGTTCTGGCTGTGACGGCGCACCCTAAAAAGGAAAAGGACGTATGGCTGACAAGAATATCTACACCGTCGTCGTGGCTGACGATGAGGACGAGCTGCGCGAGGCCGTCTGCACAATGATCCCCTGGGAGGTGCTCGGCTTCCACCTTGTGGGCAATGCCAGCAACGGGCTGGACGCGCTCGAGCTTGTCGAGCGGCTTGAGCCGGACCTGCTGCTGACCGACATCCGTATGCCGTTCATCTCGGGCATCGAGCTGGCGCGGCAGGTGCGCGAGATCCGCCCGGCGATGCACATTGCCTTTTTGAGCGGCTTCGACGATTTCGAGTATGCCAAGCAGGCCATCCAGTACAACATCATCAGCTACATGCTCAAGCCGCTGACGATGGACGGCCTGGCCGCCGAGCTGAAGGCCATCCACGAGAAGATCGACGCCCGCTATGCCGGGCTGCGCCGGGCTGACTCGGCCCATGCGGATCGCGCAGCGCTCATCATTCCGCTGGTACTGGCCCGTTATGAAAATGCCCCCGAGAATCTGGAGACGCGCCTGCGCCAGGCAGCGGTAGATTGCGGTCTGCTGCGCGGCACCGATGACCGCAGCACGCTGGTGGTGATGGCCGCGGCGCTGGACGGCCCGGTGGACTATGAGGCCGGGTTTACCCAGCTGGTGGAGCAGAGCGCCAACAAATATCTGCGGCATTTCGTATTTTATTGCTGCGGGCGTGCCGTGGCTTTGCTGCTGGGCAACCCCTCTGACTTTGATGAATACCTGCACATTCTGGCCGATGAGATCTGCCAGCTGGCGGACCGTGCCCTGGGGCGCAGTGCCAGCGTTGGCGTCAGCCGTGAATTTGCCCGATTCAGCGACCTGAACGATGCCTACAAACAGGCAATCGAGGCCCTGCGCGCGGCGGCAGACGGCGAGGGCGGCGTCAGCTTTACGGCGGACGCCCGCAAGACCGGCAGCCTGTGCGAACGCGCACTGGAAATCATTGAGCAGCACTACATGGACGAAGATCTGTCCCTTGCATCGCTCTCTGCCATGCTGGACGTCAGCCCCAACCATCTGAGCGCCTGTATCAAAAAATCGGAGGGGGAGACCTTCATCAACATTCTGGTGCGCCGCCGCATGGAGACTGCCCAGACCCTGCTGCTGACCACCGACCTGCAAATTCAGGAGATCGCCCGGCGCTGTGGCTACACCGACCAGCATTATTTCAGCTATTGCTTTAAAAAGTACAGCGGTACGTCGCCTGTGGCGCTGCGCCGCGCCGCGCGCGGGGCGAGGC
>ENA-OQCG01000169-OQCG01000169.1-human-gut-metagenome-genome-assembly--contig:-NODE-169-length-11924-cov-1.575570_pt1 | contig 11924 bp, 11 predicted proteins | sample MGYA00242758_ERZ504577 | MGnify/ENA primary metagenome ERZ504577 (study PRJEB26092, sample SAMD00036248) | human gut metagenome | host: Homo sapiens | study: EMG produced TPA metagenomics assembly of...
CAGATGGACAAGATGGAGATTGTTCTCGGACCTTACAGCCTGAAGCAGATGAAGAAAAGCGGCCGCATCTCTGCCGCCGCCGCCGTCATGGGCGAGCTGATGGGCATCCGCCCCATCATCACCCTGATCGACGGAAAGACCAAAGTGGAGGCCAAGGTGCGCGGCGATGACAAGGTCGTGCCCGCCATGGTGGAGCTGGCCAAAAAGCGCAGCGAAGGTGTGGAGGACTTTGATTATATGATCGGCCACACCAACATCCCCCAGAAGGATGATCTGATCAAGGCCTGCCGCAAGGCGTTCGGCAAAGACCCGCTCATCACCTTCCCGCTGGGCGGCGTTGTTTCCGCCAACACCGGCCCCGATACCATTGCTCTGGTCTACGTTGGCCACGCACGCTGAGTTTTTTCTGAGAACTGCCCGCCGCGGCAGTTCTTTTTGTTTGCAGGCCGTTGCATTTTGCGGCAATTTATGCTATACTCCCTTTTGCTGTGCGTTTGCGCGGCAACCTGAAAGAGCAACTTAGGATTTTAGGCTCCCCGGCGTGTCTCGAACCATGCCGGGCCAAACCCATAGGGCTGGCGGTCCCTGTGCGGTCAAAATTCATCCGCCGGAGTATTGTTATGAATCAGAATTTCACTGTCCGCAAACTGGCCCGCTGCGCTGTGGTCGCAGCTCTCTATGTGGTGCTCTGCATGGCGCTGCAGCCGTTCTCCTACGGTGCGGTGCAGGTGCGTGTTGCCGAGGCCCTCTGCCTGCTGCCCGTGTTCGGTGCCGAGTACATCGTGGGCGTGGTGCTGGGCTGCTTCCTGGCAAACCTGCTGGGCTCCACCATCGTGGATGTTATCTTTGGCACTCTGGCCACCCTGCTGGCCTGTGTTGTGACTTACAAACTGCGGAACGTCCGCTTCAAGGGTCTGGCCATCGTGCCTTCCCTGCCGCCCGTGCTCTTCAATGCTGTCATCATCGGCATTGAGATCGCCGTCATGTTCCCCGATCCTTCTTCCTCCGCTCCGCTGTGGCTGGCCTGCATCACCAACGGCATCTCCGTCGGCATCGGTGAGCTGATCAGCTGCACCGTGCTGGGCGTGCTGCTGGTGAAGATCGTGGAGACCAACACCTCCCTGCGCAAAGTGTTCCTGGAAGCCTGATCGAGCAGGCAGACAAGACAGATTCATAAGGCAAAGGCTTTTCCGTTGCTCGGCCTCTGCCCGTAACATAGAAAGACCTCCTCTGGCTGTTTCCAGAGGAGGTCTTTGTTTTATCCGATCACTTGTGCTCCTGCAGCCAGCGCAGGGCCATATAGGCATAGGCCGCGCTGCCTTCAAAGAGGACGCTGTCATCAAACTTCACCTTGGGGTGATGCTGGCCGTAGGTGTAGCCCTCGTTGGCGTTGCCCGCCGTCAGGAACATGCTCACGGTGGGCACCTCATGGCTGACGAACGCGAAATCCTCGCTGCCGCCGCCGGGCTTGCCGCCGGTCATCGGGGTCATATCCATTGCACCCTTGCCCAGCAGCTCACCCATATAGGTCAGGGCGTTGCCGGCAAGCTCCTTGTCCACCACCATGCAGGGGCAGTAATCACTGAAGGCGATCTCGGCGGTGCAGCGGTAGGCCGTGGCCACCCCCTGCACGATCTCGGTCATCCGCTTGTGCAGCAGCTCCGTCACCGCGCCCTCGGGGTCGGTGGTGCGGATGGTGCCCCACATCTCGGCGGAATCCGGGATGACGTTGGAAGCAGCACCGGCCTGGAAGCGGCCGGTGGTGAACACGCCAAAGCTGTGGGCATCCAGCTCCCGGCTGTTGATCTCCTGCAGGGCAATGTGGATGTGCGCCGCCGCCGTGATGGGGTCGATGCACTTTTCCGGCATGGAGCCGTGGCCGCCCTTACCGTGGACGATGATGTGATACTGCTCACAGCTTGCCATGGTGATGCCGCCGCAGGCAGGCACCAGCACCACACCGGCGGGGATGGGCATTCCGCCCAGCACATGGAACATGACTGCCGCATCCACGCTGGGGTTTTCCAGCAGGCCGTTGGCGATCATATCAGGCGAGCCCTGGAAGATCTCCTCGGCGGGCTGGAACTCCAGCTTGACGGTGCCCTCGATCTCATCCTCGTGCTCCTTGAGCAGCTGGGCGGCCCCCAGCATCATTGCCGTGTGCATATCGTGGCCGCAGCCATGCATCTTGCCCGGCACCTCGGAAGCGTAATCCACGCCGGATTCTTCCTGAATGGGCAGGGCATCCATATCGCCCCGCAGCAGGATGGTCTTGCCGGGCTTTTTGCCGCCTGCCAGCGCAATGACACCGGCCTTGCCGCAATCCTTGGGCTCATAGCCCATCTCGGTCAGGGCCTTTTTCACCAGTGCCTTGGTCTGGGTCAGATCAAAGCCCACCTCCGGGTGACGGTGCAGGGTGCGCCGCCACTCCACCAGCTGGGGTTCCAGCGCCTGGGCACGGCCCAGCAGTTCTTTTGCAGTCAACATTTCAGTCAGCTCCCGTTCTATTTGATTTTAAGGTTGCTCAGTTTTCCCCGCCGTTGCTTCCTTCGGGGTGGTACTGGGCGCAGGTGCACTTTTTCCACTTGAGGCCGCTGCCGCAGGGGCAGGGGTCATTGCGGCCGATCTTGATGACCCGGACAGGCTGGCCCTTGGGGGCACCCTTGGCACCGGGCGCGCCGTTGCCGGGCACAAAGCCCTCACCGGTGGGCTTGGCCACCTGCTCCCGTTTGGGAGCAGCACCGGCCTGCTGCACCTCGATGGTCAGCAGCATCTTGATGCTGGACTCCCGGATGGAATCCACCATCTGGTCGAACATGTCAAAGCCCTCGATGCGGTACTCCACCACGGGGTCCTTCTGGCCGTAACCACGGAGGGCGATGCCCTGCCGCAGCTGGTCCATGTTGTCGATGTGATCCATCCACATCCGGTCCACGCACTTGAGCAGGCAGATGCGCTCCAGCTCACGCATGACCGGTGCGCCGTACCGCACCTCCTTGGCCTGCAGGATCTGCATTCCGCGGTCGTAGAGCAGATCGGCGATGCCCTTCTGGGAGAGGCTGTCGTAATCGGCCACAGTGTAGTGGAAGTCGGCATCGGTGGTCAGCCAGCCCTGATAGTGGCGGCGCAGGGCACCAAAGTCCCACTCGTCCTTCACATCTCCGGCCAGGAACTGCTTGCAGCTGGAATCAATGTTCTCCCGCAGCATGTTGTGCATCTCATTGCTGATATCCTCACCGTCCAGCACTTTGCGGCGCTGGCCATAGATGATCTCGCGCTGCTGGTTCATCACGTCGTCGTACTTCAGCACGTTCTTACGGATCTCAAAGTTCCGGCCTTCCAGCTTCTTCTGGGCGCTTTCCAACGTGCTGGTGATCATCCGGTTCTCAATGGGGGTATCCTCGTCCAGCTTGAGGGTATCCATCAGGCTGGAAACGCGGTCACCGCCGAACAGGCGCATCAGGTCATCTTCCAGGCTCAGGTAGAAGCGGGACGCGCCGGGGTCGCCCTGACGGCCTGCACGGCCGCGCAGCTGGTTATCGATGCGGCGGCTCTCGTGCCGCTCGGTGCCGATGATGAACAGACCACCGGCCTTGCGCACTTCCTCTGCCTCGGCGCTGATGGCCGGCTTGTACTGGGCATACAGCTCCTCAAACCGTTTCCGCACCGCCAGGATCTTTTCATCGGTGGTGTCGCCGTGGCCGTCGGCCTCAGTCAGCAGGAGCTCCACCGCATTCGGGTCAGCATCCTGCGGCTTTTCGGGGTCGAGCAGGTTCTCACAGAAGTGTTCCCTGCGCATCTGGGCCTTGGCCATGAACTCGGCGTTGCCGCCCAGCATGATATCGGTACCACGGCCTGCCATGTTGGTGGCAATGGTAATGGCACCCTTTTTGCCGGCCTGCGCCACGATCTCAGCCTCGCGCTCATGGTTCTTGGCGTTCAGGACATTGAAATCGCGGGTGTACTTCTGCAGCATTTTGGCCAGCGTCTCGCTCTTTTCCACGCTGACGGTACCCACCAGAACCGGCTGGCCGTTCTTGTGGCATTCCAGCACCTGCTCAATGACAGCCTTGTACTTGCCGTTGACGGTCTTGTAGACCGCGTCCGGGTAATCCTTGCGGATGTTGGGGCGGTTGGTGGGCACGGTGACGATGTTCAGGCCGTAGATCTCGGTGAACTCGGTGGCTTCCGTCTTGGCGGTACCGGTCATGCCGGACAGCTTCTTGTACATACGGAAATAGTTCTGGAAGGTAATGGTCGCCAGCGTCTTGCTCTCGGCGGCGATCTTCACGCCCTCCTTGGCCTCAATGGCCTGATGCAGGCCCTCGTTGTAGCGGCGGCCGATCATCAGGCGGCCGGTGAACTCGTCCACAATGATGACCTCGCCGTTCTTCACGACATAGTCGATATCCTTCTGCATCACGCCGTAAGCCTTGATGGCCTGATCGATGTGGTGGGCCAGGGTCATATTCTCAGCAGCGGCCAGGTTCTCGACCTTGAAGTATTCCTCGGCCTTCTGGATGCCCTTGGCAGTCAGGGTACAGGTCTTGTGCTTTTCGTCCACGACATAATCGCCGTCGGTCTGCTCATCGGTCTCCACCTTATCTTCCAGCTCGACCACCACGCTTTTGTGCAGAGTGCGGACAAAGCGGTCCACCTGAGTGTACAGGCTGGAGGAATCCTCGCCCTTGCCGGAGATGATCAGAGGGGTGCGGGCCTCATCGATCAGGATGGAGTCCACCTCATCGACGATGGCAAAGGCGTGGCCGCGCTGCACCATGTTGTCCTTATAGGTCACCATGTTGTCACGCAGGTAGTCGAAGCCGTACTCATTGTTGGTGCCGTAAGTGATATCGGCGTTGTAGGCACGGCGGCGGGCATCGCCATCAATGCCCTGCACGATCAGGCCGACATTCAGGCCCAGCCAGCGGTAGAGCTTGCCCATCCACTCGCTGTCGCGCTTGGCCAGGTAATCGTTGACGGTGACGATGTGCACGCCCTCGCCGGTCAGGGCGTTCAGGTAGGCGGGCAGGGTGGCCACCAGGGTCTTGCCTTCACCGGTCTGCATCTCGGCAATGGAGCCGCGGTGCAGGGCAATGCCGCCCATGATCTGCACAGGGAAGTGCTTCATGCCCAGCACGCGCCAGGCGGCTTCGCGGCAGACAGCAAAGGCATCGGGCAGGATATCATCCAGCGTCTCGCCGTTTGCCAGCCGCTCTTTCAGGGCCGGGGTCTGCGCCTGCAGCTCGGCATCGGACATCGGCTGATACTTTGTTTCCAGTGCCAGCACCTTTTTGGTAATGGGATTGATCTTTTTCAGCTCCCGGTCAGAGAAGCTGCCAAAGAGTTTTTCAGCAAGGGACATTGTTACACCTCATCTATCAAAAATCGGGGCGGCAGGCCGCCCAACAGCGGAAAAACCACATACTGTTTATATGATACACCAAAGCTGAAAACCCGTCAAACCCGATGGGTGGATTTTATCCGTTTTTTGGGTGAACTTTCTGTTAATTTAGAAAAAACGACCCTCTCCGTCATTGCTGTGCCATGCCGCTTGCCGTGTTGCGGCGCGCGGCGGCGTGACAGAGAGGGTCATTCTTATACCAATGTCGCCCCCGGGCGGGGAACGTGCTCCGTCAGCAGGGTGTGCAGCTGTTCCGGCAGGGCGTAGAAATTGCCGTTGGTATATTCCCACGCCCCGACCGCAGCGAGAGCCGCCAGCAGAGCCAGCACCAACAGCGTCATGCACACCCGGCGCAGGGGATGCCGCCCGGGCTGAGGCCGGGCAGAGCATCCTTCTTTGCAGCCCTGCGGGCAGGCAGGAAGCCTGTCCCCTCAGCCTGAGGCTTGTTTGCCGCCGTGCGCCGGATAATATCCAGCAGCCAGAGGGCAGGGTTCTCCCCCGCCGGGACGGTGCGCAGAAAGCAGCCTTTCCTGCAGCTGAGCACCAGCACACAATCCATTTTCCCGCTCGGCACAGGCGGCAGAGAGATCTGCCCCTACCACACGGCGGGCAGCCTGAGCCCGGGCCAGCGCCTGCCGGAGCGGGTCGGTGCAGTCTTTGGGCAGACGGGCACGCTTTTCGATCAGTGGGCCGGTTTTGGGGTTGGCATAGCTCACCGCGCCAAAATCAAAGACCTTCTCGGCCCCGGGCAGGTTCTCAAGCCGGGCTCCAGCAGGGCACCGGCGGCAGCATCCGCACAGATGAGCAGCTTATCGTGCCGTTCCAGCGCCTCCACCACGGCGGCAGGCAGAGTGGTCTCTCCTGCCCCGTACAGGTCTGCCGAAAACGCCTGCCGCAGGGCCTGCGCGGCCTTTTTCAGCCCGGAAGGGCTCTGCGCCTGCAGGGCCACCAGCGTTTCCGCGCCCCGGCTCTTCCACTGGGCCGCGGCCCGCCACTGGGGCGGAAAGTTTTCCACCGTTTTGCCCACCGCTGTGGACTGCGCACCGAACAGCCGCAGCACACACCCGGTCTCCTGTTGCTGTGTCACCCTGCATTCCCCCTGCCTTTTAGTGGCCCAGGAACACCTCGTTCAGCTTGTCCAGCGCTTCGGCGCTGTGCTGTGCGTCCCGGGCAAGGGGCTCTGTGCCTGCGGGAACTTTTCCCTGTGCCAGCCGCAGGGCCAGCTCCAGGGCGGCCTGCGCGGCGCGGGCACGCACCAATGCACGGTCGGGCCGGGAGACGGACAGCTTTTTCAGATACACCGTCTCCCCCGGGCCGCGCCCAGATACACCGTGCCCACCGGGCGGACGGCATCGCCGCCGTTGGGGCCGGCCAGACCGGTGACGCTGACAGCGATATCGGCCCCGGCAGCTTCGGCTGCGCCCAGTGCCATCTGTGCTGCCACCGGTGCGGACACCACATTGTACTTTGCGATCGCGCCGGGTCTACGCCGATCATCTTTGCCTTGGCCTGCTCCCAGTAGGTAACAAAGCCGAAGCCGAACACCTCACTTGCACCGGACACATTGGTCAGCCGCTGGGCGATCATGCCGCCTGTGCAGCTTTCTGCCGTGGCAATGGTGAGTCCCTTTTTCTTCAGGGTGTGCACCAGAGTCTCTTCCAGACCGGTCACATCCTCATCATACACCGCATCACCCAGCAGATCATAGAACTTTGTGGCGTATGCGCGGCACATTTTTTCGGCTGAACTGTCGGTTTCTGCCCGGGCAGTAATGCGGATCTCGCACTCGCCGGTCTTGCAGTAGATTGCGGCGGTGGGATTTGCGTTTTCCAGCAGATGCCGCACACGGTATTCGATATCGCTTTCGCCGCCCAGCACCCGCAGCATGATGGAATGCAGGGTGCAGTTCTGGCGGGCCAGCAGCAGCGGGCGCACGCTCTCCTCCCACATGGCCTTCATTTCGTGAGGCACGCCGGGCATCAGCACGGCACAGTGGCCATCCTGCTCGAACCATGCCCCGGGGGCAGTGCCGTGGTTATTGGTGATCTTGTGGCCGTTCACCGGCACCATGGCCTGCTTGCGGTTGTTTGGGGTCGTCTTGCGCCCGGTACGAGTGAAGAAATCCACGATCTTCTGCCATTCTTCCGGGTCAAAAGCCAGCGTATCACCGTAGCATCCAGCAACCGTCTCCTTGGTCAGGTCGTCCGCCGTGGGGCCAAGGCCACCGGTGAACACCAGCAGGTCGCACCGCTGCTTTGCCTCGTTGACGAAATCCGCCAAACGGCCGTGGTTGTCGCCAATGGTGCTCTCGCGCTGGACGGTGATGCCCAGAGCCGCCAGTTCCCGGCTGAGGTACTGGGCGTTGGTGTTGAGAATGTTGCCGAGCAGCAGCTCGGTGCCCACACTGATGATCTCTGCTGTCATGGCTTTCACCCCTCAAATTCGACCTGATCGGTGATACGGATGCGGATGCGCTCGGCGCTCTCTGCTGCTTCGGCTTCCAGCGCGGCAAGGCCGGGCATGGCGGCTTCGGCTTCCAGAATTTCGGCCAGCTCCGGGCGGATCTTCGGGTGCGGCGGGGTGAAGATGGTGCAGCAGTCCTCGTAGGGCAGGATGCTGGTCTCAAACGTGTTGATGTGGCGTGCCGTCTCCACGATCTCGGTCTTGTCCATGCCGATGAGCGGGCGCAGGAAGTGGCAGACTCCTGCGCAGCATCGGTGCACTGCAGGGCCTTGACGGTCTGGCTAGCTACCTGAGCCAGACTCTCGCCGGTAACAAGGGCTTCGCAGCCCTGCTTTTTGGCAATGACGTTGGCAATGCGCATCATGCTGCGGCGCATCAGCACCGTGAACAGCACATCCGGAGCATTATCCCGGATGTACTCCTGCGGCTTGGTGTAGGGCACCACAAACAGGTTGGAACTGCCGGTATAGATGCTGGTGAGCTGGGCCAGAGCCTTAACTTTGAGTTTTGCACGCTCCGAAGTATACGGAGGGGACGCAAAATGAATGTGGTCCAGGGCCAGACCGCGCTTTGCCATCCGGTAAGCAGCCACCGGGCTGTCGATGCCGCCGGAGAGCATATTCAGGGCACGGCCGGAGGTACCCACGGGCAGGCCGCCCTCTCCGGGTATTTTCGGGCCATGAATATACGCACCGTAATCCCGGATCTCCACAATGACCTTGAACTGGGGGTTCTTCACATCCACCCGCAGGTAGTTATGCAGCCCCAGCAGATAAGCGCCCAGCTCCCGCATCAACTCAGGGCTGGTCATGGGGTAGGTCTTATCCGAACGGCGGGCCTCCACCTTGAAGGTCTTGATGCCGTGCAGGCTGTCACCCAGATACTCCTCCGCAGTCCGGCAGATGGTGTCAAAGTCCTTTTCGCAGACCACGGCACGGCTCAGCGCCGCCAGACCGAACACAGTGCGCACCCGATCAAAGGCCAGATCCATGTCCACGTCTTCTTCCTCGGGCTCCATATAAAAGGTAGACTGGGTGCAGTACACCTTGAACTTGCCCACGGTCTTGAGCCGGTAGCGCAGGATCTTCATCATAGCCGACTCAAACTGGTTGCGGTTCAGGCCCTTCAGGGACATCTCGCCCTGATAGCCCATAATAATTTCACGCATAGAGTTCTCCTTAATTATAGCTGGCTCACCCTCTCCGTCAGCGCTAACGCGCTGCCACCTCCCCCAAAGTGGGAGCCTTGGCATTCCACGCAAAGTTTCCGGTTTTGTCAAGAGCTCCCCCTTTGGGGGAGCTGGACGCGGAGCGGCCTGAGAGGGTGAGGATGCTTTCCTTTTTTACTTTTTGATTCTCTGCAAATGCTTCATGCCGTCTTCAAAGGCGTTGAGGAACGCGTCCACATCCTCTGGGGTGTTGTCCGCGCAGAAGGACACGCGGATGGCCGTATCAATGGCCAGCGGGTCCCTGCCCATAGCGGCAAGGGTATGGCTGGGCTGGCCCCGGCCGCAGGCACTGGCCGAGGAGACATAGACCTGCTGCTGCGCCAGATGGGCCAGCATGGTCTCGCTCTTGATGCAGTTCTCGCTGAAGTTCAGCACCTCGGGCACCGCATTGTCCGGGCTGTTGATGACCACCTCCGGAAAGGCTTTCAGCCCTTCCCGCAGGCGCAGGTTCAGGGCGCGTACAGCAGCATCCCGGCTCTTCATGGTCTTGTTCAGGCGGGTGGCCGCGGCAGCAAGGCCCAGCGCATAGGGCAGGTTCTCGGTGCCGGGGCGCTTCTCCCGCTCCTGCTCGCCGCCCAGATAGGGAGCCTGGAACGCCTGATACAGGCTGTCGCTCAGGTAGAGCGCACCAATGCCCTTGGGTGCATGGATCTTGTGTCCGCTGACAGCCAGTGTGTCGATGTTCGCCAGCTTGATGGGCACCCGCATCCAGGCCTGCACGGCATCCACATGGACGATGGTGCGGCTGTTGCGGCGCTTGACCTCGGCGGCCAGACGCTCCACATCGTTCCGGGTGCCGACCTCGTTATTGACCATCATGCAGGCCACAAGGATGGTGTTTTTGTCCACATGGTCCAGCATCCGGTCGATGTCCAGCGTGCCGTCTGGGCCGGGGTCCACCACGGTCACATCATAGCCCATGGCGGCCAGACGCTCCAGCGGCTTCTGCACGCTGGGGTGCTCAAAACCGGACACCACGATGCCCTTGCCGAACCTGCGGGTCAGGGCCGCGCCCAGCAGGGCCATGTTGTTGCTCTCGCTGCCGCAGGAGGTAAAATAGAGCTCCCGGCTCTTGCAGCCCAGGGTGCGGGCCACGGCGGCGCGGGCGGCGTTCAGTGCTTCCTCGCTCCGGGCACCGGGGGCATACAGACTGGACGGGTTGGCCCAGTGCTCCCGCATGGCCTTGTTGATGACATCCGCCACTTCCGGGGCCACGATGGTGGTGGCGGCGTTGTCCAGATAATGCAATTCAGGGTTTTGCAGCATAAATTTTGATTCCTGCTTTCTCAGTTACGCCAGCGGCACCCGCCGCCGACAGGATTTCATACTAAACCATGATGATTATACCACAAAGCATCTGCCGCCGTAAAGTAGCACGGCCCACTTGCACGGCCCCGCCGGGTGCTGTATAATGAGGGTAACGAACACAAAGAAAGCCGGGTGTTTTTATGGCCGATTATCAGGAATACCGCCGCCGCATCCTGCGCAAGCGCTGGCGCAGGACTTTTGCCGTTGCCGGGCTGCTGGTGCTGCTCATCCTGCTCAGCGCCGTAGGCCTGCTGTGGAAGCACCTCCACCGGGAGCAGAGCCCTGCCGCCGTGCAGGGCCCGACCATCTTCCAGCAGGAGCTGCAGAGCAGCGAGTGGAACACCATCAGCTACACGCCCGCGCGGCGACTGACCGTGCAGACCACCTCTGCCGGGTCCACCGCCATGGATTTCCGGCTGGCCGCGCTGGACCGCACCACCGCCGTGGACCGCAGTTATTTTGCCAACGTCTGTTTTCTGGGCGACAGCCTGACGCAGGGGATGCAGATCTATTCCAGCGGCCTGCCGGAGGCCTCTTTCTGCGCTTACCGGGGCGCAGGCCCCAGCGTCGTGGTCAATGGCACCACCTGCAAGCGCTCCGATGGCGGCACAGAGGTCCCCATGGAGGTGCTGACAGCCCGGCAGCCCCCGGTGCTGTATATCCTGCTGGGCACCAACGTGCTCAACCGGGACGGGGATTATTCCAGCTTTCTCACCTACTACCGGCTCATGCTGGATATGATCTCCCAGGCCCTGCCCAACACGCAGATCTACGTGCAGTCCATCACGCCTGTCCGGCCTGAGGTGCGCAGCAGCCATCCCGGCCTGTACAAAGAGCGGCTGTGCGAGATCAACAATGAGCTGGCTGCCATTGCGCTGGAAAAGAACTGCGCTTTTCTGAACCTGTGGGAAGCCCTTGCCGACGACAACGGCGACCTGAAAGCCGAATACGCGCAGCCTGACGGCATCCACATCAAACCCGAGGGCTACCCCGCTTGGGTGGAATATCTCGCCACCCACACCGTGGGCCAACAGACGGCTTAAACTAAATATTCGGATAGAAAAACCGCCCTTCCGGCATCAAACCGGAAGGGCGGTTTTGTCATACAAACAGGAACGGGGAACGGCATCTGAACCGTTCCCCATCGATTGGTATTTGGCAGGCGTGGCGTTCTCCTGCATCTCTCAGAGCCTAAGCCCTTGTCGTTACCATCGGCGTGTGGCTGCCACGAAATTGACCACCTCAAATACCTTTCTTATCTTATGTTTAGGATACCACATTTATCCCTTTTTGTAAAGTATCTCACTCTGACGCAAAAGACGGCGGAAGCATTTCTGGCTGATGCTCCACATTGTAATAATGGAATTTTTGTATTCCTTCCGGATCACCGGAAACTTTCAGTCTCAGAATAATTTCTGCATAACATCTTATAGTTGATTTGTATATAGAAAAGGGAGAGTGGCCTAACACAGGGATTTCATAGAATGGTATTTTTGATTTGCCAAACAATAAAACTAAAAG
>ENA-OQCG01000171-OQCG01000171.1-human-gut-metagenome-genome-assembly--contig:-NODE-171-length-11896-cov-1.699720_pt1 | contig 11896 bp, 9 predicted proteins | sample MGYA00242758_ERZ504577 | MGnify/ENA primary metagenome ERZ504577 (study PRJEB26092, sample SAMD00036248) | human gut metagenome | host: Homo sapiens | study: EMG produced TPA metagenomics assembly of...
CGGCGCGCCGTCCGCTGCCCCTCAGAAGGAAGGCGGCTGCCGCCAGTTACGCGGCGGGGGACATTGTAGAGCACCGCGTGTTTGGCCGCGGCAAGGTGCTGAAGGCCACGCCGATTGCGGGGGACTGTATTGTCGAGATTCAGTTTGACCGCGTCGGCGTCAAAAAGACGATGGCAAACTATGCGCCGCTGAAAAAAGTGGAGGAATGATATGCTGGTACAACTCATTGCCCATACAAATGACCCGGAAAAAACAATCGCTGCAGCGGCAAAGCTCTGCTACTCCGATGCGCACATTGAGACGCTGCTGGACGGCCTGACGCCCGAAAAGACCGAGGCGTTTTTGCAGCGGCTGAACGACGTCGGCCACGCCAGCCCGATCGAGCACGCCAGCTTTACGTTCGGCATCGAGGGCGTGTCCCGCACGTTCCTGGCGCAGGTGACGCGCCACCGCATCGGCAGCTTCAGCGTGCAGAGCCAGCGTTACGTGCGGCTGGAGGATTTCCGCTACGTCATCCCGCCGGAGATCGAGGCCATCCCCGAGGCCAGAGCCCAGTTCATTGCGTCGATGAACGACGACGCGAAGAAGTATCTTGAGTTGGTGCAGACGCTCGAAAATGCCCACACAGCGCGGTTTATGGCGGATGGTCTCGATGAAAAGGCCGCCCGCGCCAAGGCGTCCAAGCAGGCCAACGAGGACGCCCGCTTTGTGCTGCCCAACGCCTGCGAGACGAAGATGGTCATGACGATGAACTGCCGCAGCTTGCAGAATTTCTTCAACCTGCGCTGCTGCAACCGCGCCCAGTGGGAGATTCGCGCCGTCGCGGACGAGATGCTGCGGCTGGTGCTGCCGCTGGCCCCGCACATCTTTGCGAGCGCCGGCCCGCGGTGCCTTGTCGGCCCCTGCCCGGAGGGCCGCATGTGCTGCGGCAAACAAACGGAGGTACGCGCAAAATACGCCAAGCTCAAGGAGGAGGCAGTATAAATGGGACAGCTTATCATTTTTGAGGGGCTGGACGGCTCCGGAAAAGGCACCCAGACAAAACTGACGGCTCAGCGTTTAAAAGAACAGGGGAGAGACCTGCGGCAAATCACCTTCCCGGATTATGACAGCGAGTCCTCGGCGCTCGTCAAAATGTACCTGTCCGGCGCGTTCGGCGACAAGCCCGACGACGTGAACGCCTACGCGGCGTCGAGCTTTTACGCCGTGGACCGCTTTGCCAGCTACAAGACCGACTGGGGCGAGTTTTACCGTGAGGGCGGGCTGGTGCTGTCGGACCGGTACACGACGTCCAACGCCGTACACCAGTGCTCGAAGCTGCCGCCGATGCACTGGGACGGTTTTCTGAATTGGCTGTTCGACTTTGAGTACAAGAAGTTCGGCATCCCCGCGCCCGACGCGGTGATTTATTTAGCGGTTGACCCCGAGGTGTCCCAGCGGCTCATCACTGAGCGATACCACGGCGACGAGAGCAAGAAGGATATCCAGGAGAAGGACACCGAGTATCTGGCCCGCAGCCGCGCCGCCGCCGAATACTGCGCCCGCACGCTGGGCTGGCACCGCATTGAATGCACCGCCACCGACGCAAACGGCGCAAAATCCATGCGCTCCGTGGAGGATATTAACGCAGAAATCCTTGCAGAATTGGCGGGAATACTGTAAAATAAACAGGTATGCTTTTGGAACGTGCGCAGGGGAGGAGGAAAGCCCTCCCGCGGGGGTTCGTGGTGACGCGAACGGCCCGGGCGGATATGGAATCCGCCCCTACGTGGCAGCACACCAGACTGTTCCCGCCGCACACGCCCGGAGGGGTCAAGACCCCTCCCTACGAAATGACGTGAACGGGCAGCTTGTAGGGAGCGGTCTTGACCGCTCCGTCTGTTCCCGCCGCCATTCAGTCTCCGAGGGCGTTTGGAACGCCGACCCCTGCGCCTACCGCGCGATAAAAATAGTTTACTTTACAAAAAGAGGTGATGCCCATGCTGCGTAAGGCTACCGCTGATGATCTGCCCGCGCTGACGGCGCTGCGCTGCGGGGCTGCCAAAGCAAACCCCGTCGATGCGGCGGGCTGGCTGCAAAACGTCGCCGGGCTGGAAAATATTCTGGTGCTGGAAAAAAGCGGCCAGCCCGCAGCCATGCTGGCGGCGGTGCCGGTCAAGTACGGCCAGCACCGCGGCATCTGGCTGTGCGGCGCAGCGGGGTGCAGGGCGTGCCGATGGACCGCCTGCTGCCCAAAATCATGGAGGGCTGTCTGCGTGCCTACGGGGCCAGCGGGTTTGACTTTGCCGTCACGACGCCCGACGACGCCCGGCGCGCCGAGGACCTGAAAACGCTGGGCTTCAAAAGCCAGCTGCCGCTGCGGGTCATACAGACGCCCATCCGCCGCGACTTGTTCGCCCAGGCGGCGTTTGACAGTCTGACCGTCCACAAGCTGCTGGAACGGCGGCACATCTACCAGCCCGGCTGCATCAGCCTGCCCGAGGAGGCCATGAACGAAACCATGACCCAGCTCTACCGCCGCGGGCTGACCGTGGTGTCAACCCGGCGCGGCTACGGGCTGTACTTTACCAAGGGCGACACGCTGCAATTTTTGGAATTACAGGCCGACAACGACCACTGCGCCGACCAGCTTTTGCAGGCCGCGCGGGAAAAGACCGGTGCGGCCAACGCCCGCATCCTGCTGGCCGAGAACCAGACGCTTTACCTCGGCTCAGGCCGTCGCTGCGGCTACGGAATGATCGCCTTTTTAGGCCGCCCCTTCTCCGTGACCGATGCGTATTTCAGGATGCTGCTGTAAGAGGCGGCCCTACCGGCAAGCCACGGAAGGCCTGTACCGTAGGGGCCGGGCATTTCGGTAAAGGCTGCGGACCGCACATGTGCGGCCCCTACAGACTGCCGCTCTTATTGGCTGCAAAAAGCAAGGAATCTATAAAAAAGTTAGGAGTCTCCCATGAGGATCAATCGCACAAATCCGGAGCAGCCTGCGGCTCAGCCGGTGCAGAGCCATGCACCGCTCAAGGCGCAGACCGAGGTAAACGGCTTTGAACTGCCCGAACAGGAAATCCCGAAGGAAAACCAGAAGGAACCCCCGAGGCTGCAAAGCCGCCGAAGCCCAAAAAGGAAAAGCCCCGCCGCCGGCCGGTGGAGGAGGTCGAGGACGACGAGGAGAACGAGCAGCCCCGCCGCCGTTTCCCGTTTGGCTGCCTGATCGTGCTCGTCATTCTGGCGCTGGTCGGCTTTGGCGGCTATAAGGTCAGCCAGTTCTACGCCGAGCTGGATGGCCAGAAAACGCTGGGCCCGACCCAGACCATCACTGTGCCCGAGGGTTCGTCCGTCGCCGGCATTGCGACCCAGCTCAAGGACGCCGGTGTCATCGAGTATGACTGGCTGTTCAAGCAGTACGTCAAGTACAGCGGCAAAGCCGGTGAGATCCAGTACGGCGACTTTGAAGTCCAGTCCGGCATGGCCTACAACGACATCATCAAGGCGCTGTCCGTCGTGACCCGCCGTGCAACGGTGAACGTCACGATTCCCGAGGGCACGACAGCCGTCGGTGTGGCGCAGATTTTCGTGGACGCGGGCCTTGTGGACGACGTGGACACCTTCCTGTCCTGTGCCAATGGCAACGACGGCACGGATTGGAGCAAGTACGATTTCTGGAACGCCATCCCCGACAATGACCGCCTGATGAAGTGCGAGGGCTACCTTTTCCCGGACACCTACAATCTCTATAAGGACGAGAGCGTCGCCTACTATGTGGATGCCCTCTACGGCGAGTTTGCATCCAAGACCGCCGCGCTGGCCGACACGGTCGCCGCCAAGGGCACGAGCCTGGACGACGTGGTCAAGCTGGCCAGCTTCATTCAGGAGGAGGCCGGTTTGGAGAGCGAGGACGCCAGGGTCAGCGCCTGCTTCCACAACCGCCTGGAATCCAGCGACCCGCAGTGGGCCGAGCACAAGCTGGAATCCAACGCCAGCAGCTATATCATGCAGGACAGCGAGAACAACTATCTGTGGAACTCCCCGACGGCGGAGTACTTCGGCTGGCCGGAGCAGGGCGCGATCCCCGATGACGTGCTGGCCCTGTACGACACCTACGCCATCAGCGGCCTGCCCGCAGGCCCCATCTCCTGCCCGGGCTACGCCGCCATGGAGGCCGCGCTGAACCCTGATGAGGAGTATATCAGCGAGGGGTACTACTTCTTTGTCACGGGCCATCCCGGCACTGATGTGGCAGGGCAGTACTTCTACGCCAAGACCGCCGACGAGCACTACCAGAACTGCGTCAAGGCCGGGGTGGGCGTCGTAAGCGCGCAAGCTGCCCTGTAGGGGCCGCACATGTGCGGCCCGCAACTTCCCGTGGAATGCTGTGCTTTGGCAAACACGCGGGCCGGGCATGCCCGGCCCCTACAGAACGGACCCACGGCACACCACACATCAAATCCCCAAGCGCCCGCTTCCTACCGGGCGCTTTTTACGCAAAACGGAGGAAATCACTATGCTGCAACAGCCGGAACTGCTGGCCCCCGCGGGCAGCCTGGAAACGCTGAAATACGCCGTCATGTACGGCGCGGATGCCGTCTACTGCGCCCTGCCGGAATTTGGGCATGCGCGCCGCACCCGTCAACCTGACCGTGGGCGAACTGCACGAGGCTGCATCTTTGCCCATGCCCGCGGCAAAAAGGTCTATCTGACGCTGAACACCCTGCCCACGAACGAGGAACTTTCCAAGCTGCCCCGGTACATTCAGGATGCCGCCGAGGCGGGCGTGGATGCGTTCATCATTGCCGACCTGGGTGTGCTGGCGCTGGCCAAAAAGTACGCCCCGCAGGTCGAGCGTCATGTCTCGACCCAGGCAGGCATCACGAACTATGAGGCCGCGAAGGTCTGCTACGAGCTGGGAGCCAAGCGCGTTGTGCTGGCCCGCGAGCTGCCCCTGACCGAGATCGCGCAGATCCGCGACAACTGCCCGCAGGATCTGGAGCTGGAGGCGTTCGTCCACGGCGCCATGTGCATGAGCGTGTCCGGACGGTGCCTGCTGTCCAGCTACATGGCAGGACGCAGCGGCAACCGCGGCGAGTGTGCCCAGCCCTGCCGCTGGAAGTACAGCCTGGTGGAGGAACACCGCCCCGGTCAGTACATGGAGATCGGCGAGAGCGAGGACAACGGCAGCTACATCTTGAATGCCAATGACCTGTGCACCGCGCCGTTTATAGATTTGATTTGTAAAGCGGGCGTTGACTCGCTGAAGATCGAGGGCCGCGCCAAGACGTTCTATTACGTTGCATCTGTCGTCAGCGCCTACCGCCGCGCGCTGGACGCCTTCCTGGCGGACCCGTACAACGATAGCTTTGAGCTGCCCGACGACGTCATTGAGGAGCTGAACCGCACGAGCCACCGCCACTATTCGCCGGGATTCTACTTCGGCAAGGAGCAGGCCCAGCAGACCCCCAGCCACACCTATGTGCGCGATTGGGATTTCATCGGCACGGTGGACAGCTGGGAGAACGGCGTTGCCCACTGCACCCAGCGCGGCAAGTTCGCGGTTGGGGACAGCATCGAAATTTTGCAGCCCGACGGCAGCGTCGTCAAGCTGACGCCTGCGTGGATCGAGAACGCCGACGGCGAGCGCGTGGACGCCACCCCGCACCCGATGATGCAGTACACCATCCCCTGCGAGACGCCGCTGATGGCGTACAGCCTGATTCGGATGCAGAAGCAGTGATTGTACTTTTGTAGGGGACGATGTTTGCATCGACCCGCGGGCAGATGCGAGCATCCGCCCCTACAAAGCAGCTGCAAAAATAATAAAAAAAATCTGCAAAAATCCCTTGACTTTTCTGTCGGTATCCCTTATAATAGTTCCTGCGCTGGTCGTGAGGTGCACGTCACACAACGCCGCGCAGGCTGGGTATGGCCCGGTAGTTCAGTTGGTTAGAACGCTAGCCTGTCACGCTAGAGGTCGTCAGTTCGAGCCTGATTCGGGTCGCCATACGCTGCTATAGCTCAGTTGGTAGAGCGCATCCTTGGTAAGGATGAGGTCAGCAGTTCAAATCTGCTTAGCAGCTCCAGCGCTGATGCCCACAGTGCAAGATACGCATTGTGGGCATCATTAGTATAGGGGCATAGCTCAGTTGGTAGAGCAGCGGTCTCCAAAACCGCGTGCCGAGGGTTCGAATCCTTCTACCCCTGCCAAAAGCCACTTATCTCGTTTGAGGTAAGCGGCTTTTTGTTTTTTTGCTGCGTTGTAGGGGCCGGGCATGCCCGGCCCGCGGGTTTGCGGTAATAACTTGTTGACGGGCAAGTGCCTTTACGTTATGGCAGTAACCCGTTAGGGGGTGATTGTTTTTACGTGGCGGGCCGGGCATGCCCGGCCCCTACCGCTGGAGCAAATCTATATATACAAAAAAGCCGAGCCCAAAAGGACTCGGCTTTTGCTACTTCTGACAGCCATCTTTGGTCCGAGTGGCGAGAGTCGAACTCACGGCCTCTTGAACCCCATACAAGCGGGCCACAAAATTGTACAATACAAGATAAAAGTGAGCTGAGTATAGACGATTTAAAATGAAATTCCTAAGCCGAATTACGGCGGTCACGCAAACACCCCTTTCACTTCATTCTCCGCAGGCGGCGCACAAGGTCAGATACACTGTACAGCACAAGAGCCACCGACACGGTATCCTCGCCCACAATGTAAAACACCGAGTAGTTGTCCACTAACATCTGCCGCAGTCCTTGGGTGCGCTCCGGCTCGCTTTCCACCAGCGCACAGCGTTCCGGCAGGAGGTTCAGCGATTGGATGGCTTCTGCAATGCGGTTATACTCCCCATAGCCGTGTCAGACTCCAGCAGACGGTCGGCAATGTAGCTGTAAATCTGCTCCATATCACTGAGTGCGCACGGGAAATTTTCACGTCATACTGCTTCATCTGTGTTGTTTTCTGAACTGTGCAAATGCGCTTTCGGCATCCACAGTATCACCATTCTGAATTTCCTTGATGCCCACCTGCAAGGCTGCATGGAGTTGGTCATCGGTCATGGTGTCAGCGTTCAAAGCCGCAGGAGCCTTTGGAAGGGACAGCGAGAAGGGAATACCTCCAGTCATAGTGATCTGGCACAGGTACATATCAATGGCTGTTGCCATTGGGATACCGAGCTGCTTCAGCACATCTTCGGCCTGCTGCTTGACAGTAGGGTTGACGCGAAGGTTAAGTGTCATCGTTTTTTCCATGGTTATCGCCTCAACTTTATTGTAACGCATTTCGCGTTACTTTGCAATGATATCCATTAGCTTCTGCAGGTTGCACAGAATTTGCCAAAATTTTTGGCACTTGCCCAGACGGGCATCGATCACCCCTTTATTTTAATACCTTATTCAGCAATTCCTGATAGCTATCTCGACGGCGTACAAATAGGATACACCGTAAACTGATTTGAAAGGCTCACAGCTTACTTGCCGCTGCCGTTCAGACGTGGGATGGTCTCAGTCTTCGTTTCATTGCAAACTGTGCAGGTAAAGGTCTTGACGCCATCCTTTTCAGCCGTGGGTTCAGTAGTTACGACACCGTTATCCCAAGTATGGTCTTTCTTGGGCGTGGTGGAGAGAACGGCACTCACTTCATTGCAGACGGTGCAGTAGATTTCGGTGCGACCCTCTTCCTTGCAGGTAGGCTCTATGACACGCTTAGCGGCATGGTGACCGGTGGAGTGTACAATGTTGTCCTTGTAGGAGAGGCTGTCATCCTGATTGCACTTGTGCATCGTGTAGCCGTCCTCGGTGCAAGTCGGCTGGACAACGGTAACGGTGAAGGTGTACTTGGTGGGCAGGACCTTTTCGGTCTTGGTCGCATCGCAGTTCTTGCAATGCAGAGTCTTGACGCCATACTCATCATAGGTAGGCGGGGTAGTGATGACGCCTTCGTTCCAGACATGACCCGTGCCACCGTAGGAGTAAGTCATGGTATGAGAAGCGTCGCGCTTGCAGTGCATCAGCATAGTGCCCTGTTCGGTGCAGGTAGCCTTTTTCAGACACTCGGCATTTGCAAAGTCCCAATCATGGCTGCCGATAGCTGGCACAGGCTTCAACACTCTTTCGTTGCACCCCTCGTAGTTGCAGTACACCCAACGCTCGCCCTCGGTCTTACAAGAAGACTCCTTGACGATTTCACCAAGGCGCGTGTAATCGTGGTTATGCACCTTGGGGATGTCTTCGGTCTTTGTTGCTTGGCATACCTTGCAGTTGAAGGTCTTGATGCCGGTCTCGGTAGCGGTCGGCTCCTTCGTTACAACGCCTTCATCCCACTGATGCTCACCAGTTGCAGGAAGGTCTTTCACATGCTGCTTATCGTTGCAGCGCTCACAGACATTGTCTACGCTGCCAGGAGTGCCGCAGGTAGCGGGAGTAGCGGCTTCCTTATACTGATGGCCCAGCGCAGCAACAGGCGTATCCTGATAGGTCTTTGCGGGATTCTCATTGCAGGTGTGCAGCGTGTAACCGTCCTCGGTGCAAGTAGGAGGCACGACAGTTTCCGTGAAGGTATAGCCCAATGCAGGAATCACTTCTGTATACACATGGGTCCCGTCATTCTGGCAGGTATAGGTGCACTCGCCATCTTCTTCGTAGGTCGGTTTCTTCGTTACAACGCCTTCGCCCCAAGCGTGTCCCGTCGCCGGAACAGGTTCCGTGTAGGTGTGGCTCCCATCATTCAGGCAAGTGAAAGTCTTGACGCCGTCCTCGGTGCAGGTAGGAGCCTTGGTGACAGTGCCATCATCCCACTTGTGGCCCAGAGCCGGGATTTCCTCAGTCTTAGTCTCTGTGCAACCGGCATTCTGGCACTTATAGGTCTTTACACCGACAGCTTCGCAGGTAGCAGGCGTTGTTACAGTGCCATCATCCCATTTGTGACCCACAGCCGGGATTTCCTCGGTCTTAGTCTCTGCGCAGCCGGTATTCTGGCACTTGTAGGTCTTAACGCCAGCTGTCGTACAGGTCGCTGCCGTTGTGACTGTACCGGTATCCCAGGCATGCCCCAGTGCATTCGTATAATCGCGTTTTTCGGTCAGAGCGGAATCCTGGTCGCAGATGTAGATGGTATAGCCCTTCTCTGTGCAGGTAGGCTCTACCGTATTGCCCTTATGCCAGGTCTTTTCGACTACTGGGATATCCTCCGTGTAAGTAGCGCCGCAGGAGGTGCAGGTAAAGGTCTTAACACCCTTTTCGTAGATGGTAGCAGGCTTTGTGACCTTACCGGCATCGTAGGCGTGCGGCAGCTTTGCCTTGTAATCGCCTTTATAGGTCAGACCGGGGACTTCGTTGCACTCATAGATGGTATAACCCTCAGCGGTGCAGGTCGGAGCAACAACGCTCTTGATATGATAGGTCTTGTCGAGAGACGGGATTTCCTCTGTGCGCGTCTCATCGCATTCCTTGCACTTGAAGGTCTTGATACCGGTCTCGGTATAAGTAGTAGCCTTCGTTACTGTACCGCCATCCCAGCTATGTCCCTTTGCCGGAACAAAGCGGTCATTGTAGTTCATGCCGCCCCACTCATGGCAGATATGCTCATCGTAGCCTTGCGTGGTGCAGGTCGCCTCATGACGGCGAACCGTGAAGGTGTATTTTACCTGAGGCTTTGCGGTAGGAGCCGGAGTAGCTGCCGGAGCAGGTGCCGGTGTTTTTGTCGCTGCCGGTTTTGTCGTCCCACCGGAAGTCGAAGTACCGGTGCTCGGCTTCTCCGTCTTAGTCGGCTCGCTGGTGGTGTTGTCCTTCTTATCGGTGTTCTCAGCGGGCACGGCGGTCGGTGCAGGCGTAGCCGTCGGTGCAGGTGTGGCGGTTACTTCTGGTGTTTCCGGAACCGCAGCCTGACTTTGGCTCGTGGACGCATCCGAGCTTGCCGTATCGTTGGTGTTTTTTCTTTTCTTTGTCAGCCGGTCAAAGAAACCGCAACCGTAGCAGCTAAGGCCACAGCAACGATTTTTTTCGCTGCACTAACTCTCCTTTTCATAGTAAACCTCCTTCACTTTAGGGGATAGTTTCTTAACTATATTATATCAAAGAAAACATCGCGTTTACATTGATTTTTATAGATTTTACAACTCCTCTATCAAGTTCTACCGTTTGCATAAATGCAACATCCTGTAACTGTGCATAGTATCCAGTACATATGGCCATCTCCCAACCTTCGCCACAAACTGTTGATTTTCGCCATTTGCTAAAAACTTCCGTCATGTTGCATATTGACTATTTTCCGAGAAAAGAGTACGCTATTCTGAATCGAAGGAGGGATTATTATGGAAGTCAGTATATTGCTCATGCAGCAGATAGCCCAGCTGTTTATCGTTCTTCTGATGGGCTATGTAGTCGTCAAGGCAGGGCTTCTGAAAGCCTCAGACAGCAAGGTTTTATCCGTGGTTTTCGTGTATCTGGTCATGCCGTGCGTTGTTCTCAACGCATTTCAAATCGATGATACGCCGCAGATTCGCACAGGACTCTTGTACTCGATGGGCATAGTGGTCGGAATGCATGTCGTGTTTCTGGTCCTCAATGCCATCTTTAAGAAACCACTCAGATTGGATGTCGTGGAGCAGGTCAACATCATCTACAGCAATGCGGCTGCGCTCGTCATCCCTCTGGTTCAGGCTTTGCTCGGCGAGGAATATGTTGTGTATTCCTGCGCTTTCGTCATCGTTCAGCTGATTCTTCTCTGGACGCACGCAAGTGCCTGCCTGCAAGAGGGCGCAAAACTTGAATGGAAGAAGATTCTGACCAATGTCAATCTGATTGCGATTGTCGCCGGTGCGCTCTTGTACCTTCTGCATATCTCGCTGCCCTCGCCTATTGTGAGTACGCTCAGCAGCGTAGGTGCTATGATAGGGCCTATGGGGATGCTGCTGGCCGGTATGGCGATTGCGGAAGTACCGTTAAAGAAAGTCTTCTGCACACCGCGCAACTATCTTCCCGTTGCACTTCGTCTGATTGTAGTTCCTATCATTGTTCTGCTGCTACTTCGCGTGTTCCACGCATCTGACTGGATTGCAGATGGTAAAGCAATTTTAATGACAGTCTATCTATCGGCTATTACGCCGTCTTGTGCGACAGTTACCTCAATGGCGCAACTCTACAATCGTGATGCTGCGCACTCAAGTGCATTGTATGTTCTGAGTACGCTGCTTTCCATCATGACGATGCCGCTGATGATTGGACTGTTCGATATGCTGGTGTGATATACCTTTTATAAGTACAGATTAAGAAAGAGAAAAGCGCCCACCTTTCACGGTGAGCGCTTTTTCATTTTGTGGAGTATTCCTGGATACCCAGAGTGACTTTCAAATTGTCATTGAAAGAATCTGCGATGGCGTGAACATTTCTATATGCTCGCGAATGAGAGGGATTGCCTATTTAACTTAGTGACATTGCCTTTATCGGAATAGCTTTTTCCTTTATAACAACCCCGTCTTACAGTTGGGGAGAAACGCTTAGCGCTTCAGTTCCAGCAACGCATCACCCTGCTTTACGGTGCCACTGGCTTTAGCTTCGACAGCGGCATAGTCATCGGTATTGCAGACAATGACCGGCGTGGTCACGGGATAGCCTTCGGCCTTAATGGCTTCCAGTTCAAAGCGGATCAACGGCTGGCCCTTCTTTACCTTGTCGCCATCGTTGACGAGGTAGGTAAAGTGCTTGCCACCCAGCTTGACCGTATCGATGCCGATGTGCATCAGCAGTTCGGCACCGTCAGCCGTGGTCATGCCTACGGCATGGTGGGTCTCAAAGGTGGAGGAGATCTCACCGTCAGCAGGTGCCACCAGTTCACCGTCGGAAGGCTCAATGGACAATGCCATTCCCCAGTACACCGCTGGCAAAGGCTTCATCCTTCACATCGGCCAGCGGCACTACC
>ENA-OQCG01000172-OQCG01000172.1-human-gut-metagenome-genome-assembly--contig:-NODE-172-length-11883-cov-2.035812_pt1 | contig 11883 bp, 10 predicted proteins | sample MGYA00242758_ERZ504577 | MGnify/ENA primary metagenome ERZ504577 (study PRJEB26092, sample SAMD00036248) | human gut metagenome | host: Homo sapiens | study: EMG produced TPA metagenomics assembly of...
TGCCGCCGCCGCACTGGCCCTGCGCGCCTGCCGCGCCGTGCTGCTGGCCGAGTTCCCGGATGCGGTCATCGAGCAGAGCAGCGCGAAATTCCGCGCAGGAAGGCGCAGAAACGGCAGCTGTGACCTATATTTTCACCGCCAACATCGCCGCACCGCCGTGATTCGACATATTTTGCTTAGGATGACGAAATGACTGATAAAATTTTGTGCAATATTCATAGTTTCTTTTGTGAAAAACTGTGATATAATCTAAATGTATAGCTATATGCTACACCATGAAACCGGGAGGATGAAAATTTGGCAGAACGATCTTTGGAACTGGACAGCATTGAACTGGCAGCAGCCATCTTTGGCAGCGGCGACCAGAATATCCACCTGCTGGAAAAGGAATTCCGCGTCACGGCGGTCTGCCGCGGCTCGGTGCTGCGCTTTACCGGTGAGCAGAAGGATGTGGACGCCGCCGCCCGCGCCGTGGACGGCATGGTCACCCTGATGGAAAACCACACCCCGCTTGAGGAGCAGACCGTGCGCTACTGCATCAGCCTGGCCCACGGGGGCGAGGAAAAGCGCCTGCGGGAGCTGACCGACGATTTCGTCGCAGTCACGGCCAAGGGCCGTCCCATCCACCCCAAGACGCTGGGCCAAAAGGAATATCTCGCCGCCATCCGCAAAAATGCCATCACGTTCGGCGTCGGGCCTGCGGGCACTGGCAAGACGTATCTGGCTGTGGCAATGGCGGTCAAGGCGTTCAAGTCCAAGGATGTCAGCCGCATCATCCTGACCCGCCCCGCCGTCGAGGCGGGGGAGAAGCTCGGCTTTCTGCCGGGCGACCTGCAAAACAAGGTTGATCCATATCTGCGCCCGCTCTACGACGGGCTGTTTGATCTGCTGGGGGCCGAGACGTTCCAGAAGCTGTTTGAAAAGCAGGTCATTGAGGTCGCACCGCTCGCCTATATGCGCGGGCGCACGCTGGATGATGCCTTCATCATCCTGGACGAGGCCCAGAACACCACGCCCGAGCAGATGAAGATGTTCCTGACGCGCATGGGTGTCGGCAGCAAGGTCGTGGTCACCGGCGACGTGACCCAGATCGACCTGCCGGATAAGGTGCGCAGCGGCCTCATGGATGCCCTGCATGTCCTGCGGGACGTCGAGGGCATCGCGCAGGTTCGCCTGACAGAGAAGGACGTCGTGCGCCACCGCCTGGTGCAGCAGATCGTAAAAGCGTATGAAAAGGCCGCCGAGGAGAAGGCTCCCGGCAGCCACAACCATAAACAAACAATGGAGGTCGATTAACGTGTCCAATAAGGTGTTGATTACGAACGATCAAAACGTGGTCAAGGTCCCTTCCGGGCTGCGCATCCTGATCCGCCGCAGCTGCAACGCGGTGCTGGATTTCGAGCATTTTGACGGTCCGGCGGAGATCAGCGTGACCTTCGTGGATAACAACCGCATCCACGAGCTGAACAAGGAGTACCGCGACAAGGATTCCGCCACCGACGTTCTGAGCTTCCCGCTCGGTGAAAACGGCGAGTATGACATTGACGAGGACAACGGCTGCAAGCTGCTGGGCGACATCGTCATCTCGATGGAGCGCGCCATGGAGCAGGCCGAGCTGTACGGCCATTCTTTGCAGCGTGAGGTCGCGTATCTGACGGTACATTCGATGCTGCACCTGCTGGGCTACGACCATGAGGCCGGCGGCCTGGAGGCCGTGCGCATGCGCGAGAAGGAGGAGGCTGTGCTCATCCAGCTCGGCCTGCCGCGCACGGTTTCCTATACCAGCGATGAAATTTGAGCAGCTGACCCGCTTTGCGCGGGGCTTTGTCTATGCCTACAACGGCATACGCGCCGCTGTGCAGGAAGAACGCAACTTCCGGTTTCACCTCTGCGCGGCGCTCTATGCCTTTGTGGCAGCCTACTGGGCGCAGCTGCCTGCGGTGGAAACAGCCCTGATCGCGCTCTGTGTGGCGGCGATGCTGGCGCTGGAGCTTGTCAACTCCGCAATTGAGCGCGCGGTGGACAAGCCCGATACCACCCACTGGTGGAGCGCAGGCGCGGCCAAGGATATGGCCGCGGGTGCAGTGCTCGTCATGGCGGTGGGAACGCTGATCGTGGCCCTCTGCGTGTTCTGGCCGCGGCTGGGCACGCTGTGGGCTAACTTTACGCTGCGCCCCACACGCCCGGCGTGGCTGGTGCTGACGCTGGTCCTCTTCTGCAAATTCATTTTCCGTTCTTCCAACTCAACAGAGAAAGGCAAACAACCGAATGGCAAAACCGATTCCTGAAATGCCGTCCAGCGTCTTTGTGGCGCTGGTGGGCCGCCCCAACGTGGGCAAATCCAGCCTGACGAACTACCTTGTGGGCGAAAAGGTCGCTATTGTGACCAAAAAGCCCCAGACGACCCGCAGCCGCATTACCGGCGTCATCACCAAGGGCCCCGTGCAATATGTGCTGATGGACACCCCCGGCATCCACGCTGCCCGCAACAAGCTGGACGCCCGCATGACCCAGACCGCCGCAGCCAGCCTGAAGGACGTCGATGTGACGATGATGCTGTTTGAACCGGCAGGGGAGTTCACCGACGCCGAGCTGACGATGGTCAAGGCGCTGCAGAAGGGCGGGCCTGCCATCGCCGTTATCAACAAGGTGGATCTGCTGGATAACTTTGCCGCGCTGGAAGCCCGCAAGAAGCAGCTGGAGGAGTTCGGCTGCTTTGACCACATCGTCACGATCTCGGCTAAGGACGGCACGGGCTGCGATGAACTGTTTGCCATGCTCAAGCCCTACGGCAACGAGGGCCCGCACTATTTCGATGATGACGCCTTCACCGATATGCCGGAGAAGGAGCTTGTCGCAGAGCTTGTGCGCGAGAAGGCACTGCTTTTCCTGCGTGAGGAGGTGCCCCACGGCATCGCCGTCGTTGTCGAACGGTTTAAAGAGCGCCCCGACAAGGATCTCATCGACATTGACGTGGACATCTACTGTGAGCGCAAGAGCCATAAGGGCATGATCATCGGCAAGGGCGGCCAGATGCTGAAAAAAATTGCCTCTGCCGCCCGTATGGACATTGAGGAACTGCTCGGCGTCAAGGTCAACCTCCAATGCTGGGTCAAGGTCCGCGAGGACTGGCGCGATAACGAACTGCAGCTGAACTCGCTGGGATTTGCGAAGCCGTAACGATGCTGCACGGCGTAGGGGCGGGCATGCCCCGCCCGCAGCCTACCCGTTATAGAGCATTATCCGTAAGGCCGCGGGCCGGACATGTCCGCCCCTACAGCAACCGCAAATTTATTTTATTCCCCATTCCGCCAACATCCCCGCGCCCCCTCTGCTACACTGTAGCCATGGGGGTGAACGGCATGGACAAAACGGCGGACGACTGGCGGCGCTTTGCGCAGACAGGCAGCATTTACGACTATCTGACGTACAAAAATCAACAAAACACAGCACGGGAGGACGTATATGCAGGTGGCAACAACGGGCCTTGTGCTGCGGCAGGTCAAGGTGGGCGAGGCAGACCGGATCCTGACGATCCTGACGCCTGACCTCGGCGTGGTGTCGGCATCGGCCCGCGGCAGTCTGCGGATGAAGAGCGCCCTGTTCAGTGCAACAGGGCTGTTCTGCTACTCGGAATTCACGCTCACCAGCGGGCGCAGCCACTATTTTGTGGACACTGCGCAGGTCAAAAAGGTGTTCCACGGCATCTCCGCGTCCATTGAGGGTATGGCTCTGGCCAGCTACATGGCGGAGATCGCGGCGGAGCTTTCCCCCGCGCCGCCCGAGGCCGACGCCCAGCTGCGCCTGCTTCTCAACTGCCTGTATATGATCAGTGAGCGCCACTATCCCTGTGCGCAACTCAAAGCCATCTATGAGCTGCGCGCCCTGACGCTGGCGGGCTATATGCCGGACGTGCTGGCCTGCGCGGGCTGCGGTAAATACGACGGGGGAGAGTTTTACCTTGACCCTGTCGAGGGCCGTCTGCTCTGCGCCGACTGTGCCGAAAAAGCGCGCCATATCACGAATCTGGACAACGGCGCGCTGTACGCCCTGCGCCATATCTGCCTGGCCGAGGATAAAAAGCTGTTCGGGTTCAAAATCTCGCCCGAGAGCTTACAGGAGCTTTCCCGCACCAGCGAGCAGTACACGCTGGCGCATCTAGAGCATGGGCTGAAAAGCCTGGATTTTCTCAAATCTGTACTTGAATAAGGAGACCTAAACCCTGTTATGGATACCGCCTATAAAACAACACTGGAGCTGGACAAGGTCCTGAACCGCGCTGTACAGCTCTGCGCCTGCCAGGAAACGAAAGAAATGATGCAGGCGCTGGAGCCGGCCCCCACGATTGAGGATGAGCGCTACGACCTGACCCAGACCAACGCCATCAACGCGCTGCTCATCAAGAACGGCAGTCCCCGCTTCGGCAGCGTGCGCGAGGTGCGCCGCATCGTCGCCCACGCCCGCAAGGGAGGCATCCTCTCGATGGGTGAGCTGCTGGAAATTGCCGCGACCCTGCGCAATTTCTCGGGCCTGTCCCAGTGGTACGGCCTGAGCGAGCATGAGATGCTGCCCACCGACGACCTGTTTTTTGCGCTGGCCCCGCAGCCGGTGCTGGAAAAGCAGATTTCGGAGAGCATTATTTCTCCCGAGGAGATGGCCGACACTGCCAGTGTGACCCTCCACGATCTGCGCCGCAAAATCCGCCAGACCGAGGATTCCATCCGCACCAAGCTCGATAACATCATCCGCAACTCCACCACCAATAAATTTTTGCAGGATGCCGTCGTTTCCCTGCGCAACGGCCGCTACGTCGTGCCCGTCCGCGCCGAGTACCGCGGTGAGGTCGGCGGCGTCATCCATGACGTCTCGTCCACCGGCGCAACGGTCTTTGTAGAGCCTACCGCCGTCGTCGAGGCCAACGCCCGCATCATGCAGCTGCGTGCGCAGGAGCAGGAGGAGATCACCCGCATCCTGACCTCGTTCTCGACGCAGGTCGGCTCGCTGGAGCCGCAGTTCACCTACAGCTATGACGCGATGCTCAAAATCGACCTGCTGCTGGCAAAGGCCCGGCTGGCTGTGGAGCAGAACGCCTTTATGCCCGCCGTCAGCGACACGGTGCACTTCAAGCTGAACAAGGCCCGCCACCCGCTCATCGACAAGAAAAAGGTCGTGCCTGTGGACATCGAGCTGGGCAGCGAGTACGACACCCTCGTCATCACCGGCCCGAACACCGGTGGCAAGACCGTTTCGCTCAAAACCGCGGGCCTTCTCAACGCGATGGCCCAGTACGGCTTCCTGATCCCCGCGCACGAGAGCAGCATCGTCTGCCATTTTGACGAGTACCTTGTGGACATCGGCGACGAGCAGAGCATTGAGCAGAGCCTGTCCACCTTCTCCGGCCACATGAAGCGCATCAGCGGCATTCTCGACCTGGCGGGCCACGCCACGCTGACCCTGCTTGACGAGCTGGGCGCGGGCACCGACCCTGCCGAGGGCGCGGCGCTGGCCGTCAGCATTCTCGAGCAGCTGCGCCGTCAGGGCAGTCTGCTCATGGCCACGACCCACTACGCTGAGCTGAAGGTCTACGCGCTGGAAACGCCCGGCGTCGTCAACGCCAGCTGCGAGTTCAACGTCGAAACGCTGATGCCCACCTATAAATTGAGCGTCGGCGTGCCGGGCAAATCGAACGCCTTCCTCATCAGCGCCAAGCTCGGCATCCCGCAGGAAATTATCGACGCCGCACGCAATCACATGTCGAACGACGATAAGCGCCTCGACAGCGTGCTGTCCCAGCTGGATGACTTGAAGGTCCAGCTGAAGGACGCCCAGGCCGAGGCCGAGCAGGCCCGGTATGAGGCGGAGCACGCGCTGGAAAGTGCCGAGAAGAAACGCGACGACCTGATCAAAAAGGGTGAGGAAGAACTCGAAAATGCCCGCCGCCAGGCCCATGACCTGATGCAACAGGTGCAGAACGAGGCCTACAGCCTGACCGACGAGCTGCGCCGCATCCAGAAGGACGAAAAGACCAGCGCTGCCCAGCGTGCTGTCCGTGCCCGGGAAATTGCCCGCAGGGATACCGAGACACTGCTGAAAAAGACCGACGCCAAGCCGCAGCCCGTAAAGGAGTTTGTGCCTTTGAAGGAGGTACAAATCGGGCAGGAGGTCGTTATCGCAGACCTCGGCCAGACGGCCACTGTCACCGCGCGGCCTGACCGTAACGGCATGGTCGAGGTGCGCGCCGGCATCATGAAAACGAAGGTGCCGCTGACGAACCTGCGCGCGCCCGATAAGATGGAGAAGCGCAAGCCGGCCGAACCGCGCCGCTCGACCCGCGTGCAGCTCGACAAGAGCCGCAAGACCAGTATGGAACTGAACCTGCTGGGCTACACCGTGGACGAGGCCCTGAACGAGGTGGACAAGTTCCTGGACAGCGGTATGCTGCGCGGGCAGTCCACACTCTATATCATCCACGGCAACGGCACCGGCGCGCTGCGCACGGCCATCCAGAAGCATCTGCGCACCCACAAGGCCGTCAAGAGCTTCCGCCTGGGCCGCTACGGCGAGGGCGAGAGCGGCGTGACCGTTGTGGAATTAAAGTGAAAATCAAAACAATCCGCGTGTTTTGTCTATGGCAATCGTTCACCGCGTTTGCTATGCTAACAGTATTACGATAATCGTTTCAATAAGAAATTAACAAGAGAGCGAGTGAACGCTTTGGCTATGGATTACAACAGCACACGCAGCTTTACCATGACGCTGGCACACCGCGCTGTGGGGGACATCCGCCGCGGCGGCTTCCGCCAGCTGCGCAACTATGTGGATATGTGTGCCACACTGGCTAAAAATCAACAGCAGAAGGACTTTTTTGCCTACGCGCAGAAGGCTCTGCAGCGCACGGACAGCTGCTATTACAGCCTTATCCACCGTCTGTTGGATTCCGTGGATGAGGATCGCATCTGCACCGTCGGCGTCAATATGGGTTTTGGCGGGTTGATTTACGGCGCCAGTGAGCTGAAAAAGCAGGCTGACCTCGAAGGTCAGCCCATTGCTTGGATCACGGCGGCCCGCTGCGGCGACGAGCGCCTGAGCGAGCTGGTGCCCAAGGCCGCCAGGCACGGCAGCTTTGTCTGGCTGCTGGATGCGACGGACACCGACCCCGCGCAGGTCGTGCTGCTGGCTAAGGCCAACCCGCAGAGCGCCTTCGGTCTGCTGGCTGACCCGTCCGCACTGACCGAGGACTGCGTCAAGACGCTTGCGGCATGCCGCAATCTGGTGGTCATGCCGCTGCTACAGACGCCGGAGCTGACCCCCGAGGTCTGCCGCGCCGCCCGCCGCCTGAAAGCCCAAAAGATGTTCTATGTGCTGACGGTTCTCATCGATGACGAGACCGCGGGCGAGGTCATGCAGGACGACTGGCTCGAGAGCATGGCGCAGGAGACGCTTTGCTGCATGTGTGCCCGCAAGCCCGGCACATCGGACGAAACCGCCCGGAAGCTGCGCCGCAGCATCGTGAACGGACGCCTTGAGACCGGCAAGCCCGTGCTGCTGCTCGACTGGGACGGCGATGTGCGCTATCTGAACAACCGTATTTCGGAGTATATGACCTTCGGCAGCGTCCTGCCGGAGGGCAGCACCTTCCCTTTGCAGTTGGGCTAACTTCTTGGCCCCCTCTGCGAGGGGGCTCCCGCCGCAGCGGGTGGGGGAGAGAACCTTACACCAGCTCGAAATACTTCGGGTTATGGCAAAGCTCGCTCCCTCCGGCCCTTCGGGCCGCCTCCCTCGCCGAGGGAGGCAGGTACTGCCGCATAAAATGACAAAAACCGACCCCGTACCGATGCTATGATCGGATACGGGGTCGGTTTATTTTTGCGTTTATTGCGGATCGCCGCGCAGCAGCTTCTGCATGATCTCGTGGTTGAACACCGGGATCGACAGTTCCGACATGTTGGACAGGGCGTTGCTCTTCATGCCGCTGAGCACCCACGGAATCAGGATACCCATCATCGCACCGGCAAAGAACTGCCCGATCTTGCGGGTATCCTCGGCGCTGGCATCGGGGTTCAGCTCCCGCACGTTCTGCTCAAAGATGGAGCGCAGATAATCGAACATATATTGCTGCAGGCTGTTCTGCCCGTTATAGGCAAGGGCATTGCAGTAGAACACCTTGTTTTCCAGAAAATAGGTCTCCAGCGCCGCCAGCAGGGCATTCCAGCTGGAATAGGCGCTGAGCTCCACCAGAAACCGGGTGATGCCGCTCTGGAAATACCAGTTTACCAGATCGTACTTATCCTCAAAATGGTAATAGAAGGTGTTGCGGCCCACATTGGCGTGATCGACAATGTCGTTGACAGAAATTTTCTCCAGCGGAGTCGTGGCCATCAGCTCCTGCAGACTCTGGGCCAGCAGCTGCTTGGTTTGATTGGAACGAGGCATAGCAATCCTCCTGTACGGTAGGTGGTAAAATTACATACCTGCATTATAACACAAATTCGACATAAAGTGCAAATGCTTTGTGGGAAGAACAAAAGAAAAACAAAAGGCAAGACCGCGCAGATGTTGTATGACAATTTGCGCGGAGTGTTTGGTTTTGCCCGCGGCGGCGGGGTTTCCGGGCTGTCAAATTGAACATTCCACGGCTTTTGTCTATGTACACTAAGCCGAAAATAAGCATAAAATAGTGCCATACCAAATGAGTGTCCCAAACGGAGAGAAAAAGGAGAGCAATCTATCATGCCGATGAATAAAGTGGTTCATGCCGCTCAGCGCGCTGCATTCAGCGCTGCCATTGATTCTGCCATCAAGGCCGTACGCGGCAAGGGTCCTGAAAATATGGCCGAGCAGGCCGTCAAGCTCGTCAACCTGGCCCAGCCTCTGCTGGCCCACCGTTACCCCGATGCCGACTGGGACAAGGTTCGCGCCTTTGTGTCCGACCCCAGCAGCAAGTGGATGGAGTACGCCTACAAGGCTATCAACGAGATCGACCCCCACATCCTCAAGATGAACACCCTGAACCTTGTGTATGAGGGTATGTTCGCGGGCTATAACTACGTCATGGAGCTGCGCAGGAAGTATGACTGCAACATGCCGTGGATCCTGCTGTTCGACCCGACCTCCGCCTGCAACCTGCACTGCAAGGGCTGCTGGGCTGCCGAGTACGGCAACCGCCTGAACCTGAGCTTTGAGGATATGGACCGCATCGTCACGGAAGGCGAGGCGCTGGGCATTCACTGGTACATGTGCACCGGCGGTGAGCCGACCTGCCGCAAGGAGGATCTGTTCAAGCTGGCCGCCAAGCACCAGAACTCCGTGTTCCACCTGTTCACCAACGGTACGCTGATCGACCAGGCTTTCTGTGACCGCGTCAAGGAAGTCGGCAACATGGCCTTCTTCATCTCCATCGAGGGCATCGGCGATGCCACCGATGACCGCCGCGGCGAGGGCGTCTATAACCGCGTCATGCACGCCATGGACCTGATGAAGGAGAACGGTCTGCTGTTCGGCACCTCCATCTGCTACACCAGCGCCAACTACAAGGCCGTCACGAGTGATGAGTTCATGGAGATGCTCATCAGCCACGGTGTACGCTTCAACTGGTACTTCCACTATATGCCCATCGGTGACGGTGCAAACGTTGATCTGATGCTGAACGCCGAGCAGCGCGAGTATATGATCCACCGCGTGCGAGAGATCCGCGGCTACACCGGCGGCAAGCCGATTTTCTGCATCGACTTCCAGAACGACGGTGAGTACATCGATGGCTGCATTGCCGGCGGCCGCCAGTATGCCCACATCAACCCGGCGGGCGATGTTGAGCCCTGCGTCTTTATCCACTACTCCAACGCGAACATCCACGACAAGAGCCTGCTGGAGTGCCTGCAGCAGCCGCTGTTCAAGGAGTACCACAAGGGCCAGCCCTTCAACCACAACCACCTGCGCCCCTGCCCGATGCTCGAGAACCCCGAGCTGCTGGGTGAGATGGTCAAGCGTTCCGGCGCCCACAGCACCGATATGCAGCAGCCGGAATCTACGGACGATGTTTTCCGCCGCTGCCGCCCCTACGCTGACCAGTGGACTCCGTCCGCTGACCGCATCTGGGCCGAGGAGCACCCCGATTGCGCTTCCTGCGCCAGCTGCTCCGCCTGCGCATCCAAGTAAAATCGCATAAATAATATTTCACGCCCCGCTGTGGTTTGCAGCGGGGCGTTTTTGTTTGGTTTGGCTTCCCCCGTGGGGGAAGCTGTCAGCGGCCCCGCCCGCTGACTGATGAGGGGGGGAGCCTTGCCAATACCATCCGCTAACGGGTGACCACGCAAGCCTGCCCCTCATCCGGCCTCGGGCGGGGCCTCGGCCACCTTCCCCCCGTGGGGAAGGCATTCATCTTGTCAGCTTTTCGCACATCCCACCGTCCGCGGATTTTCTCCCCAACCGGCGCATATAGTGGTAGCATGGCGGCAAAAAGGGGAGGTGGGCGTATCAAAACGGTGGTGTATCTCGATGTGCTGCTGCTGACGAATTTCCTGACGGCGTACCTTCTGCTGCTGGCGGCGGGGGCGCTGAGCGGCCAGCGTGCGCCGTTTGCCCGGATGCTGGCGGGCAGCGCACTGGCGGCGCTCTCGGCACTGATTTTGTTCGCGCCCGAGCAGCGTACCCGTGCAGGTCGCGTACAAGGCCGCCACGGCGCTGGGCATCACGGCGGCAGCGTTCGGCTGGCGGAGCAGGCGGCGGCTGGTGACGGCGGCCTGCTGGTACGCGGCGCTGAACATTGCGCTGGCGGGGGCGGTCCTTCTCGTCATCCTGCGCACCGGCACCCGCGTGGCGGATACGGCAAATTTGACGGTCTACCTGCGTGTTTCGCCGTTGCTGCTGTTGGCACTGTCCGGGGTCTGCTGCGCGGCGGTAGAACTGGGCCTGCGGCTTTTCACCCGGCGGGAGGCACCTACCAAAACCGCAGGGCTGGAGCTGGAGCTCTGCGGCCAGCCCGTCCGGCTGCGCGCGGCGCTTGACACCGGCTGCCATCTGCGCGACCCCGTCACCTGCCTGCCGGTGCTCGTCGTCAGCTACCCGGATGCGAGGCCCGTCTGCCGGACGCGGTCAACACCTTTTTGGACCAGTGGTTTGCCGGGGCCACCCGGGCCGACCCGCCGCCCGGCACGCGGCTGCGGCTGGTGCCCTGCGGCACGGCGGCAGAAAAGAGCCTGCTGCCCGGCTTTGCGGTGCAGGGCATTGGCTGATCACCGAAAACGGCGTGCTGGGGCTGGGGCGCAGCGCCGTGGTGTTTGCGCCGCGCAGCTTTGGCAGCACCGCCTACGAGGCACTGTACGGAAACGATTTTATGTAAGGGGGTAAATTGCTATGCTCAAGGAGCTGTACCTTTTGTGGCTGCGGCTGGCCGCGCCGCAGGACTTGCACTACATCAACGGGGCCGACACCCTGCCGCCGCCCCTGCCGCCGGAGCAGGAGCGCGCCGCCCTGGATGCGCTGACCCGGGGGCAGCCGCAGGCACGGGACCTGCTCATCACACATAACCTGCGGCTGGTCGTGTACATTGCCAAAAAGTTCGAGACGCCCACCGCGGGCATCGAGGACATGATTTCCATCGGCACTATCGGGCTTATCAAGGCGGTCAACACATTCGAGCCGACGAAAAACATCAAGCTGGCAACCTACGCCAGCCGATGTATTGAAAACGAGATTTTAATGTACCTGCGCAAAAGCTCGAACCGGCGGCAGGACGCCAGCATAGACGAGCCGCTGAACACCGACACCGACGGCAACGAGCTGCTGCTGATGGACGTGCTGACGAGCGACGACCCGCAGGTCGGCGAGGAACTGGAGCGCAGCGCCGAGCGCGCGCCTGCGCGGGTCGCGGTGGGGCGGGCTGTC
>ENA-OQCG01000177-OQCG01000177.1-human-gut-metagenome-genome-assembly--contig:-NODE-177-length-11648-cov-1.829789_pt1 | contig 11648 bp, 11 predicted proteins | sample MGYA00242758_ERZ504577 | MGnify/ENA primary metagenome ERZ504577 (study PRJEB26092, sample SAMD00036248) | human gut metagenome | host: Homo sapiens | study: EMG produced TPA metagenomics assembly of...
GCCGACCTGGCCGGGAACCGGCGTCCCAAATCGGCCCGTTTCTGGGCGGGCAGGGGAGTGCTGCGCCCCGGAACCGCCCGGCGGCGGAGCTGTTTGCCGAGGGGCGCATCCATCTTTCGACGGACGCCATCCATACGGTCAAGCCGCTGGAGGTGGACATTCCCAAGGGGCGGCTGACCATTGTCACGGGTGTGTCCGGCTCCGGCAAGACGACGATGATTCTGGAAAGTCTTGTCCAGGCGCTGGCGGCGCAGACGGCGGGCAAGCCGCTGCCGCCCCACGTAAGGGCCGTCGAGGCCGACGGCATCGCGCAGGTAAAGCTCATCGATGCAACGCCGATTGGCATCAACGTGCGCTCCACCGTGGCGACCTACGCCAATGTACACGACGAGCTGCGCAAGGTTTTTGCCCGCACGCCCGATGCCAAACGGCTGGGCTACAAGGCGGGCGACTTCTCCTACAACACAGGCAAGCTGCGCTGTCCGGTTTGTGACGGCACCGGCGTCATCAGTCTGGACGTGCAGTTTTTGCCCGATGTGGAAATTCCCTGTACCGGGTGCCGCGGCTCCCGCTACAGCCGCGACGCCGACGCCGTGCGGCACGAGAACAGGCACGGCGGGACCTGCACGCTGCCGCAGCTCATGGACATGGACATCAACACGGCGTTGACCGTCTGTACAGACTTGAAATTGGTGACACAGCGCTTAAAAGTGCTGCAGGATCTGGGCCTTGGCTACCTGACGCTGGGCGAGGAAACGCCGAGCCTGTCCGGCGGCGAGGCACAGCGGCTGAAGCTGGCCAGCGAGATGGGCAGGGCCCAGCATGACACAGTGTTTGTCTTTGACGAGCCGACCATCGGCCTGCACCCGCTGGACGTGCGCACGCTGCTGGGCGTGTTCCGAACCCTGATCGAAAACGGCGCGACGGTCATCGTCATTGAGCATGACCTCGACGTCATCCGCAGCGCGGACTACCTCATCGACATGGGACCCGGCGGCGGTGAGGAGGGCGGACGTGTCGTCGCCTGCGGAACCCCCGCCGAGGTGAAGCGGAACCCGGAGAGCAGGACGGGAAAATTTATCTGAAACGTATCATACCTTCCCCCTTGGGGGAAGGTGGCCGTAGGCGGATGAGGGGCGAGCTTGCCGTGATTGCCCGTAAAAGGGTTGCTGCGCAAACTCGCCCCTCATCAGTCACCTTCGGTGACAGCTTCCCCCGAGGGGGAAGCCTTTTTTGTTTTGTACATCCTGCACAAAAACTACCCTTCATTTTTGGTGAGTGGAAATGACCGAAACTGATTGATTTTGACGGATAATCTGCTATAATAAAGCTACAGTCAATCAGAAACATCCACAAAACACCAAAACCGGTCAAACAAAGACCGGGAAAGGAGCAACCCCCTATGTTAGCCGAGGAACGCTTTGCCCTGATCCTGAACCTGCTGGCGGAAAAACGCACCGCCACCGTGCAGGAGCTGTGCGAGGCACTTAACGCCAGTGAATCCACGATCCGCCGCGACCTGACCGAGCTGGCGCGGCAGGGCCGTTTGAATAAGGTCCACGGCGGTGCGACCCTGCCGGACGGCCAGTTTTTGGCCGATGAGCCGACGATGGCCGCCAAGGAGGCGCTTGCCGTCGGGCAGAAGCGCAGCATCGCGCAGGCCGCGGCAGACCTGATCCGGGCGGAGGATTTCATCTACATCGACGCCGGTACAACCACGCTGGCCATGGTCCGGGCGCTGAGCGGCCCCGCGCTGGAGGCCCACTACGTCACCAACGGCATCGCCCACGCGCGGCTGCTGGCACAAAAAAGCTGCCACGTCTGCGTGCCGGGCGGTCTGCTGCGCCCCCGGACAGAGGCCATCATCGGTGCGGCGGCCATCACGGCGCTGCAGCAGTTCAATTTCACCAAGGCGTTCATCGGGGCCAACGGCGTGGCGCTGAACGTCGGATTCACAACGCCCGACCCGGAGGAGGCCGCCGTCAAGGCCGTTGCCGTCCGCCGTGCGCGGGAGACCTGGTATCTGGTGGATGACAGCAAATTCGGCCGGGTCTATCCGGCCGTCATCGGGGAGATTTACAGCGGCGCGATCCTGACGAACCGCTGCCCTGATCCAAAATACAGACAGCTGACACTGGTAAAGGAGACAGAGCAATGATCTACACAGTGACATTCAACCCGGCGATTGATTACGTTGTGCGGCTGGACCGTGAGCTGCAGGTGGGCGACGTCAACCGCGCCAGGGGCGAGGACTGCGTGCTGGGCGGCAAGGGCATCAATGTGTCCGGCGTGCTGGCCCAGCTCGGGTGCGAGAGCGTCGCCCTCGGCTTTGTGGCGGGCGAGACCGGCGCCTGGCTGGAGCGCGGCCTGGCTGCGCAGGGCCTGAAAACCGATTTCGTCCACCTCGACCACGGTATGACCCGCATCAACGTCAAGATCAAGGCCGGGCAGGAGACCGAGCTCAACGGCGCGGGCCCCGACATCCCGGAAGCCGCTATGCAGGCGCTGGAGCAAAAGCTCGACGCTCTGCAAAAGGATGACATTCTGGTGCTGGCGGGCAGCATTCCGGCCAGCCTGGCCCAGACGACCTATGAGCGGCTGCTGGCCCGGCTGGAGGGCCGCGGCATCCGCGCCGTGGTCGATGCCACGCGCGATTTGCTCGTGAACGTGCTGCCCTACAAGCCGTTCCTCATCAAGCCGAACAACCACGAGCTGAGCGAGATCACGGGCGTCAGGCTGACAAATGATAAGGAAATTGCCGCTGCTGCCCACATGATGCAGGACAAGGGCGCGCGCAATGTGCTGGTCAGTATGGCGGGCGACGGTGCGCTGCTGCTGGATGAGCACGGCACGGTCTACCGCATCGGCTGCCCAGGGCAAGGTCGTCAACAGTGTCGGCGCGGGCGACAGCATGGTGGCCGGTTTTGTGGCCGGTTACCAGCAGAGCGGCGGCGATTATGAGGCCGCCCTCCGCCTGGGCACCGCCTGCGGCAGCGCCACCGCGTTCAGCCTGGGTCTGGCGACGAAGGCGGATATTGATGCACTGCTGGCAACGATGTGACGCGGCGCTGTAACGGAGGACTGCAGGCGACCCACGGCAATATCACCGATAAGGACGCCTACAAAAAGGCCCTCTACGCCCGCGAGGCCGAGGCATCCACAAGCCGGAGGAGCTGATCAAGAAAATTGCCCACGGTGAAACTCCCATCTACCACGCCGAGGCCGGGGCCAAGACCCGGCAGGCCGCGGGCGGCGCAAGCGACAGCTTTGGCCACAGCCTGTACAAGCACCTGATGAACGGTGTATCGCACATGCTGCCCTTCGTCGTGGGCGGCGGCATCATGATCGCGCTGGCCTTCCTGCTGGACGATTACACGATTGACCCGTCCAACTTCGGCATGAACACGCCGGTGGCGGCGTTCTTCAAGACCGTCGGCAGTGCGGCGTTCGGGTATATGCTGCCGATCCTCGCAGGCTTTATCGCCATGTCTATTGCGGACCGTCCGGGTCTGGCCGTCGGCTTTGCGGGCGGCGTGCTGGCCATGAACGGTACGAACTTTGCCGCCCTTGCCCACGGTGAGACCACCGGCATCTCCGGCGGTTTCCTGGCGGCGCTGCTGGCGGGCTTTGCCGCGGGCTACATCGTGCAGTTCCTCAAGAAGATCACCGAGAAGCTGCCTGCCAGCCTCAACGGCATCCGCCCGATGCTGATCTATCCGCTGGGCGGCATCCTCATTATTGGTGCGGTCATGTGCGGCATCAACCCGGTTATGGGCATCATCAACACGGCAATGACCGAATGGCTGAACGCCATGGGCGGCACGTCCAAGATCCTGCTGGGCGCAATCGTTGCCGGCATGATGAGCATTGATATGGGCGGCCCCTTCAACAAGGCGGCCTACGTCTTTGGCACGGCGGCGCTGGCCTCCGGCAACTACGGGGTTATGGCCGCGGTCATGGTCGGCGGCATGGTGCCCCCGATTGCGATTGCCCTGTCTACGACCTTTTGCCCCAAAAAGTGGAGCCCCGACGAGCGCCGCAACGGCATCGTGAACTACGTTATGGGCCTCTGCTTTGTCACCGAGGGCGCGATCCCGTATGCTGCCACTGACCCGCTGCGCGTCCTGCCCAGCTGCATCATCGGCTCCGCGCTGGCCGGTTCGCTCTCCATGGTGTTCGGCTGCGCCCTGCGCGCACCCCACGGCGGTATCTTCGTATTTCCGGTGGTTGACCACGCACTGCTCTACGTGGTTGCCCTGATCGTCGGCAGCGTCGTCGGCGCTGTGATCCTGAGCCTGCTCAAGAAGGAGTACGTCGAAGAATAAATAAGAAAACGGTACAAGGCCGCTCCCGTGCGATGGGGGCGGCCTTGCCGTCTGTTTGGAACCATGGTATAATGACAAAAAACACAAAAGGAGACGTTTCATGCAGGTCGTGTTTTCCCCGGGCGCTGAGATAAAATTTGAGGGCGCAAATAACTTTCGTGAGCTGGGCGGCTACCGCGCGGCGGATGGGCGGCAGGTAAAATACGGTCTGCTCTACCGCGGCGGCAACCTTGATCTGCTGAAAAGCGAGGCCGACCACGCACGGCTGGCGTCGCTGGGCCTGCGGGAAATATTGGACCTGCGCAGTGCAGGGGAGAGCGCTGCGCACCCCGATCCGGCGGTCCCGGGGGCGCACTACCAGCGCGTCTGCGGTATGCGCAACGCCGACGGCACCGAGATGGACTTTTCCGGTCAGGGCATCAAGCACCTGCGGCAGGAAAAGGAAGCCTTTGAGCGCAGTGTGGGCCGCCCGGTGCACGATTTTGAGTGGTTCAGCGCTCTGTACCGGGAGATGCCGTTCCGCAATCCGGCCTACCACGCGCTGTTTGCCCTGTTGGAGGGCCACCGCGTGCCGGTGCTGTTTCATTGCTCCTGCGGCAAGGACCGCACAGGTATCGGGGCCATGCTGATCCTGCTGGCGCTGGGCGTCTCCCGCGCGGACGCGCTGGCCGATTACATGCTGACCAATGTCTACCGCCGCGAAATCATTGAGCGCTTCCTGGCGGATAAGCCCGCCGCCGAGCGCGATTTGCTGCTGCCCGTCGAGGGCGTCAGCGAGCCGATGGGCGCAGGAGCCATCGACGAAATTTTGCGGCGCTACCCGAGCTATGAGGCCTACTTTGCTGATGAATTCGGCCTTGACGCCGCAAGGCTGAAGGCGCTGCGGGATTTTTATCTGGAATAACTGGAATAAAAACAACCGCTCCCTTGCCGGAAAATGGCAGGGGAGCGGTTGTGATTTGCAGGGAAAATCAGCCAGGCTGATGCCCATGGCGCGGGCGACGTTCAGCATGTCGCAGTCGCCGGGCACGCCGCGGGTCTTGCCGGCAATGTCGGCAAGCGGGTTGGCGGTCACATGGCGGTTGACCATGGCGACGGTCACGCCGTAGTGCTCGTCCGCCACGAGACCGGCAGCGTAGGAGCCGAACTGGGTGGCCAGCACGCGGTCATAGGCGCTGGGGCTGCCGCCGCGCTGCATGTGGCCGGGCACGCAGATGCGGGTCTCGGCACCGGTCATCTCCTCGATCTGCTTCGCAATGCGGGCTGTGGCGGTGGTGTAACCGGCCTCGGCGCGCTTGGCGGTCCACTCCTTGCGCTTCATCTTGGCCTCCTCGGTGGAGAAGGCACCCTCGGCCACGGCCAAAATCGAGAAGTTCTTGCCCGCCTTGGCGCGGTTCTCGACAGCAGCGGCGACCTTCTTGATGTCGTAGGGCAGCTCCGGCAGCAGGATGATGTCCGCGCCGCCCGCAATGCCGGAGTACAGCGTCAGCCAGCCGGCTTTGTTGCCCATGATCTCAATGCACATGACGCGGCTGTGGCTGCCCGCGGTGGTGTGGATGCGGTCAATGACCTCGGTGGCGATGTCCACAGCAGTGTGGAAGCCGAACGTCACGTCGGTGCCGTAGATGTCGTTGTCGATGGTCTTGGGCAGACCGATGATGTTCAGGCCCTCCTGGCTGAGCAGGTTCGCGGTCTTGTGGGTGCCGTTGCCGCCCAGGCAGAGCAGGCAGTCCAGTTTGGCGGCGCGGTAGTTTTTCTTCATCGCGGCAACCTTGTCCACCTTGTCCTCCTCGACCACGCGCATTTTTTTGAACGGGGTGCGCTTGGTGCCCAGAATGGTGCCGCCCACGGTCAGAATGCCGGAGAACTCGTCCGGGGACATCTCCCGGAAGTTGCCGTTGATCAGGCCGTCGTAGCCGTTCATGATGCCGACGATCTCGACCTTATCGCCCATGCGGTGGTACAACGCTTTGGCCACGCCGCGCAGGGTAGCGTTCAGGCCGGGGCAGTCGCCGCCGGAAGTCAGAATACCAACACGAATCGCCATTGTAAAAACCTCCCGTTGCTTATATATTCTACTATATATAAATGTACGCTAACCGCAAAAGGATGTCAAGTATAGTTTTTGCACGATGCTGCGAGCAGAATAAACTTTTTTGAAAAAATCTCAAAAAAATTCAAAAAAAGACTTGCAATTTGGAAACACCTTTGCTATAATAACATACGTCGCCGGGTGACACGGCAGACACAAAACAAAATATGGGAGCTTTCCCGAGTGCCAATGGGGACAGACTGTAAATCTGCTGCTTAATGCTCGGTGGTTCGAATCCACCAGCTCCCACCAAAAAGGACCCGCAACTTAGGTTGCGGGTTCTTTTTTGTGCTGGAGCTGGTAGGATTCGAACAGGTCGGCCGTCCGCAGACGGCAAAAAACAGTCCTGCGGACTGTTTTTTAGACCGCGGCTTGCGAATCCACCAGCTCCCACCAAAAAAGCTGTGGCAAAGATGTTGCCGCAGCTTTTTTTTGCTGTATCGCACAAAATCGGCAAAGGCAGTGACCGATTTTCAAAGTGCGTTTTATAGAGATGTCCATCTGCTTCCGGGCGGTTGGATTTTTTTATTGCCAACCTTTTCTGCTGCTTTCAGAATGTTAAGGCAATACCGCATAATTCTAAGTGCCGATACGGCGAGCGAGGTGCCGCAGCCACCGGAGCGGTGCTTGAGCCGTTAGGCGGGAATTGTGCGGTATTGCCTTAAATTTCCCCGCAGCCGGAGACCGTGGAGTGGTTCATGCCCATCCTGTGAAATCAGAAACCGGGCACAGAATTACAGCGGGCACTTGCAATCCGGGCGGAAAACAGGTATAATAGCAACTGCTACCTGTCTCAGTAGCTCAGCTGGATAGAGCACACGCCTCCTAAGCGGCAGATGGTTCGATTCCTTCGAGCAGTGAAAATTGCATAAATCTTAAAAATGTCTCAGTAGCTCAGCTGGATAGAGCACACGCCTCCTAAGCGTGGGGTCGGAGGTTCAAATCCTCTCTGGGACGCCAGAAAGCACCGCTGCAAGCCTTTTTTCAGGGTTTGCAGCGTTTTTTTTGTTCCTCCTTCTCCCGGTAATTTCGCTTCTGTTACCGGGAGATTTTTATACGCCGCATGATGTATATTTGCTAATTGGACTCGAACGCTTTTCAGAAATTTGCTAAGAAAATTCTGCGTTTTGCTAATTCGATTTTTCGGATCACTTTGCCGGGGCTTGCGCCGCTATCAAGGCCGCGAGCGCACTTGCCAGCTCCGGTGACTTTTGAAGCTGCTCCACAAGGCTTTCAAGGTCCAGAGTCGCAGGCTCCGATTTTGCCGATTCTTCCGGCGGACGGACATTGCGGAGATCAGGCTTGGCATAGAAGGCTGTCTCAAATTTCTGAGCATTGACCTTTCTATCCTCGTCCAGAATGTGAGCATAGATACTGGTTATCATGTCGATCTCGGCATGACCCGTATCGCCCTGGGTGGCTTTCAGATCGCCGTGGTTCAGTTTCAGTTTGTAGGTGGTACTGGAATGACGGAGAGAATGAAAGACCACCTTCGGCAGCCCTGCGTCCTCACGGAGCTTTGCAAACTCTTTGAGGATGATCCGATCCTCGCAGGGCCGTCCATTGGGAAGTGCCACCACCAGATCGAAATCCTGATACTCGTCGCCCAGGAAGCCTTTCAACTCGTCTTGGGACTTCTTCCATTCCCGCAGAATGTAGGCAAGCGTTTTCGGCAACCACACCTTACGGATACTGGAATCGGTTTTCGGCTTTTTCAGGATAATTCTTGTGCTGGTGTTCGGCATGAGCGGAGTGAAGATGTAATAGATATCCTTCTCGCCCAGCGTTTCAATCGCCCGTTTGGATGCCCGTGTCAGCTCCTTGTCGATGTAGACATAGGCGTTATCCGCCGCAATATCTTCATCGGAAATATGGACGTTCTCCCAGGTCAGCCCCAGGATTTCACCCATACGCAGAGAGCAGGCAAAGGAAAGGTTCATTGCCACATAGAGCTTGCTGTCCGCGCATTTGTCCAGGGCAAGACGTATCATATCCGCTGTCCAGATATCCCGTTTCGCATACTCCGTTTTCGGGAGGATCACATTGTCAAAGGGATTTCTTGCAATGATTTCCCATCGTACCGCCTGCTTAAACGCACACCGCAGGAGCTTGATGATCTTTTCAATAGTCTTGTCGCTGACATAAGTGGTAACGGCCTTTCGGGTTTTGGTAGACACTGACTTGGTTTTCTGCAAGGTCTGGATATAACCATCAACCGCACGGGGCGTAACCGCCTGTACCTCCATATCACCGATGATCGGATTGATATAGTTCGCAATCAGCGCTGTTTGGCTGTCATACATAGACACGCCCCATTTCTTTTCTCCGTAAAGAGATACGAAGTCATAAAGGAACTCGGTGATCGTCTGATTGCTTGGCGGGAGAAAAGTTCCCGTGTGCTGCTGGTTTTCGATTTCCGCCTTGCGCTTCAAGGCCTCTTTGTGGGTATGCCAGGTTTCCCACTTCTGTTTGGTTTCTCCGTTTTCGTCCACATAGTTGTAAACAACGGAATAGTTTTTCTTTCGCTTGATTATAGATGCCATATCGTTCTTCCTTTCTTGGATCACAGATCGAGGGAGTCAAGCCACTCGTCAAATGACCGCTTGGAAATGCGTATGGCGTTACCAATTCGCACGATTTTGAAGTGCCCTTCTTTTACAAGGATATATGCGGAAGTTCTTCCAATGCCCAGGATTTGAGCAATATCGTCAACCGTATATGTCCTTCTTTCAGGGGTTTCTTTCTTCGTGCCGTTCCATGTTTGAGACATGAGAACCCCCTTTCAGTTATGAAAAGGAACAGCACGAATATGTGTGGGTAATATAACTTCCACCATCATTTTACCGTGCTGCTCCGTGTTTGTCTGCTGCTAATTGAAAAGTTTACGATCTATCCATAAACTTTCAAAAAAGAAAAGTAGGCTTACGGACGGCTGTTGGCACAGCTCCACGGGAGTTTCACCCCGGCCCATACTGATGGGTGCGGCGCACAATGCTTTGTGGGCGTTCAATGCGCGAGTATCTTTAACCCTGCCCGTGTGTCATCGCCCACAAGCTGCCACGCTTGCTTTGCGGTCTGGCGTTGTTCGCTCGCCCGTTACAGTGGTCCCGTCCTGCGGACTTGAAACGAGGTCATGGCGCACCGGCCGTATGGCTCGGCACAAACAGGAATGTATCCGTTTGCCTTATACTGCGGCGTTGGCCTCCCAACGGGCTTTCTTTGTCAAGGAGCTATACGGGGACGCCGCGTGGAAAGGGGGAAAACACGCAGCGCCCGGCCCTGGGTCAGTTCAGATCAAAGCCCAGGATGGAGATAATCAGCTTCGTTTCCAGCCGCCGGCGCAAATCTTCATCTACCTGGGGACGAGGAAAACCGTCAAGGTCATAGCTTGTCCTCGTAGACAGCGCGGCGATGTAGCCGGAATAGTGCCGGACTACCCGGTTCACCGCTTCGGGGTTGCCCCCGACAGCGGCGGCGATCACCGGATAAGGGATCAGCGACGCCCGCGTGCACGCAGATTTAATCATCCGCTTCACCTCCCATCAGCTCCTTCAGCAGCCGATAGGCTTTCTGCCTGCGGGTGTTGACCGTCCGGCGGGCCATGTTCATGTACTCGGCGATCTCGCGGTCTGCCATGTCCAGGAACCAGTACATCAGGAAGATGTCCCGGTTATTCTGGGGCAGGGCGTTCAGCGCCTCGGCCAGCCGGTCATCCTCAATCAGGATCACAGCGCCTCCCACGGGGAAGGCCGTGTATTCCCAGGAGTAGCGGTCATAAACCGCAAGCTGGGCCAATTCCTCCTCCGACAGTTCGCTGAACAATGCCTCACACTTCTGGCGGCGGCTGATCTCACGATAGCCGTTGTACGCCTCGTATTTCAGCACCTTCTTGCAGTAGCTGTCAAAGGCGTGCTGCTTGTGCTCGTAGTGGCGGTCAGGTTTCAAGTTCTCACCTCCCTTCGTGCCGGGAGGCAGTTCTTTTCTTCCCCTTTCGCTCACTACTCGTTCAGCGATAGGCCGTTTTGGCTTCGTTGCGGGGGGATTATATGTAATTTTCTTGCCGCTCATAGATAAGCTCCTTTCGTTTCGTTCAGGCCAGTGGGTCAGAGCGAAACGGGGCGGGGAGCGGCACCGGGGGCAAGGTTCGGGCCATGATGGCCCGATGTTCCAGCCCCATAGGTATGAAAAAGCGCCCGGACAGCAAAAAGCCATTCGAGCGCAAAAAATACGGTATTCAGTTATATTTTGACAATTTTCGCGCTGCCTGCCAGACGAGGCCGGTTCGGCGGCCGGGCTTTTTTGTCGATAGTGCAAATATCGTCTGAATTTGTCGGCGGTCAGTGTGCTTCATGGCGGCTCCCTCCTAAAGCCGCCATGTCAGCGTATGGGCATCACTCCTTTGTTGAGGGCATAAGGAACGGCGGCCTTGATGTTACTCAAAACCGCCGCAGTACCCGGAAAATCCATTTTGGGCGCACAAAGCTGCCTGCCCTGCAACGGTTTTTTTCTTTCCCCGTCTTGCGGGGCAGGATCGCTTGGCTTATTCGCTTTTAGTCTTGCTCTTGTTCGACTGCCTCTTTCAGCCGGTCAAAACTCTCATCACTGATGATGTGTTCAATACGGCAGGCATCGGCCTCCGCAGTTTTGGGGTCAACGCCTGCGGTGATAAGCTGCTCGGTAAAGAAGCAGTGACGCTCGTAGATTTTTTCGGCTACCTCGCGGCCCACATCGGTCAGATGGAGAAAGTGATCTTCGTCCATTGTGAGAAAGCCGCCGTCCCGCAAGGTAGCCACTGCATGGCACACGCTGGGCTTTGACACCTCCATGTGCCGGGCCACATCCACGGAGCGCACCGTGCCCTTTTCATATGAGGATCAGGATGGCTTCCAGATAGTCCTCGCCTGAAGCGTGTAAGGATGCGGGATGCTGTCGCTTGCTGTTCTCCCTCATGCCAGTCTCCAGCCCTCGGCCTGTTCCCGGATCTCAATGAATCGCCGGTAAAGCCCGCCCTGGGCCATGAGCTCGTCGTGGGTACCCCGCTGAACGATGCGGCCGTCCTCCACCACCAGGATCTGGTCCGCGCCCCGCACCGTCTTGAGCCGGTGGGCGATCATCAGCACGGTCTTCTCCCGCGTCAGGGCCTCCATAGCCTTTTGGAGCTGGTCCTCATTCTCCGGGGTCCACATTGGCCGTGGCCTCATCGAGAATGACGATGGGCGCGTCCTCAAGAG
>ENA-OQCG01000180-OQCG01000180.1-human-gut-metagenome-genome-assembly--contig:-NODE-180-length-11551-cov-1.613708_pt1 | contig 11551 bp, 13 predicted proteins | sample MGYA00242758_ERZ504577 | MGnify/ENA primary metagenome ERZ504577 (study PRJEB26092, sample SAMD00036248) | human gut metagenome | host: Homo sapiens | study: EMG produced TPA metagenomics assembly of...
GCCGGTGCCGACGGCCTGATGATCGAGGTGCACAACAACCCCGCCAAGGCCAAGTGCGATGGTGCCCAGAGCCTGACCCCCGACCAGTTCGATGAACTGATGGGCTTTATCACCAAAGAAGTCGAGTTCTTTGGCAAGAAGATGAACTGAGAATGGAACGACCCTCTCGGCACGCGGCAGCGTGACTGAGGGGGTTGTTTTCTTTTGTCATCAAATATGGTATACTATGGTGTATTTTGAATTCACCCTTGAAACGAGGTATTTCTATGAAAGCTCATATTGCACGCAACCAGAATGCCGGCATCCCGCTGGCACTTGGCTGGAACCTGTCTGCCGCCGACCGGGGCATTCTGGAGGGGATGGCCCCCGCTTTCGGAATGAAGTTGCTGCTGGTCTCCCCTGCCGATGCAGGCAGGACCGTGGCCCAGCTGCTGGGCGAGGTGGAGGTCAAGACCACCCGCACCCTGGTGCTGGAGCCGGGTGCTTATCCCCCGGCGCTGGTGCTGGCCAACTTCAAGGATAAGGATGTGGACACTCTGCTGGACCTGATGAAGCAGGCACAGGTGAACATCCCCCTCAAGGCCGTTGTGACCCCCACCAGCAAGAGCTGGGTGTTCGGTGACCTGCTGGCACATCTGCAGGAAGAGCACACCGCCTTTACCGCCGCAAAGGAGACCGCCAAAGCATGATGACCAAGCGTATTTTTTCCGTCCTGGTGGCGGCTGCGCTCAGCCTGAGCCTGCTGGCTGGCTGCGGCAGCACCTCCGGCTCCACCGCCTCCAGCGCCGCCGATGGCCCGCAGCGCTACTCCACCGTGTTCTATGATGTGTTCGACACCGTGACGCAGGTCATCGCCTACTGCGACAGCGAGGAAGAGTTCACCGCCCAGATGGACGCACTCCACGCCGACCTTGTGGAGTACAACCAGCTCTACGACATTTATAATGATTACGATGGCGTGACCAACATCAAGACCATCAACGACAATGCAGGCATTGCCCCGGTGACGGTGGATGACAAGATCCTCGGGATGCTGGAGCTGGCCCAGACCATGTACGACACCACCGGCGGCAAGCTGAACATTGCACTGGGCAGTGTGCTGAACATCTGGCACAACTACCGCGAGGCCGCACTGGCCGATGACAACGACAGCAACAACCAGCTGCCCACGCAGGAAGAGCTGGATGCCGCCGCACAGCACTGCGATATCGCCAACCTCATCATTGATGAAGATGCCAAAACGGTCTATCTGGCCGACCCGACCATGTCGCTGGACGTGGGCAGCGTGGGCAAGGGCTACGCCGTGGAGCAGGCCGCGCAGGCCGCCGAAGCCCGGGGCCTGACCAGTGCCCTCATCAGCGTGGGCGGCAACCTGCGGGCCATCGGCACCAAGCCGGACGGCTCCCAGTGGGTAGGCGGCGTGGAAAACCCGTGGAACTCCTCCGAGGTCTACACCACCGGCAGCTCCACCGTGGCCGCCGTCAAGATGAGCGGCCTTTCCCTTGTGACCAGCGGCGACTACCAGCGCTACTACGTTGTGGACGGTGTGCGCTACCACCACCTCATCGACCCGGCCACCCTCTGGCCCGCCGCCTACTTTGACGGCGTGAGCGTGCTGGCTCCGGACTCCGGTGTGGCCGACTGCCTGACCACCGGCCTGTTCTGCCTGCCTCTGGAAGAAGGCAGGCAGCTCGTGGAATCGCTGGACGGTGTGGAAGCTCTCTGGTGCACCACCGATGGCGAAGTGATCACCTCCAGCGGGTGGAGCGAGCATACGAATTAAATAAGGAACGACCCTCTCCGTCATTGCTTCGCAATGCCACCTCTCCCGAAGGGCGAGGCTATGCTGCCTTTATCCCAGGCCAGCGATAGGCTCCCCCTTCGGGGGAGCTGGCAAAGCCGACAGGCTTTGACTGAGAGGGTCGTTCTTTTACTTGATGTCCAGTTCGGGCGGCACGTCGATCTGGTCAGAGACGTACTTGCCGTTCTTTTTGCGCTGACGCACACACTCGGTGAGCAGATACTCGATCTGCCCGTTCACCGAGCGGAAGTCATCCTCAGCCCACGCGGCAAGGGCATCGTAGAGCTTCGCATTCAGGCGCAGGGGGATCTGCTTTTTCGGCTCTGCCATCAGTACAGGCTGCCGCTGTTCACAATGGGCTGCGCGTCACGGTTGCCGCAGAGCACCACCAGCAGGTTGGAGACCATTGCCGCTTTGCGCTCATCGTCCAGTTCCACCACTTTGTTCTCACTCAGGCGATCCAGCGCCATCTCCACCATACCCACGGCACCGTCCACGATCATCTTACGGGCATCAATGATGGCGCTTGCCTGCTGGCGCTGCAGCATGACCGCTGCGATCTCGGGGGCGTAGGCCAGATAAGTGATGCGGGCTTCCACCACCTCGATACCGGCCTCGGCCACGTTCTTCTGGATCTCGTCCCGGATGCGGGCAGCCACTACCTCGGAGGAGCCGCGCAGGCTGCCCTCGTCGGCTACGCCGTCGCCGGTGGTATCCACGTTGGGAGAAACATCATAGGGGTACACCCGCACCACGTTGCGCAGGGCGCTGTCGCACTGCAGGGAGAGATATTCCTTGTAGTTGTCCACGTTGAACACAGCCTTGGCGGTATCGGTCACGCGCCAGATGACTGCAATGCCGATCTCCACCGGGTTGCCCAGACAATCGTTGATCTTCTGGCGGGAGTTGTTCAGGGTCATCATCTTGAGCGAGATCTTTTTGCTCATGGACTCGACGCTCATCTGAGCATTCTGACCGTTACCGCCAAACAGCGCAGCCACGTTGGTTTCCTTGCTGTTCACATCTCCGCTCTGGCTCAGGCGGGTGCCGGCGGCGGGGTTGACGGCGGTACAGAAGGGGTTTACCCAGTAAAAGCCCTGTCCCTTCAGGGTGCCGATGTAATCGCCAAACAGGGTGAGCACCAGCGCCTCCTGCGGCTTTAGCACTTTAAGGCCGCAGAACAGGAAAATACCTGTGATCCAATACGCAATGGACAAAATCAGCAGCGGCACGCCCAGAAGCATCCGGTCTGCATCCAGCAGGGTGATGCTGCAAATGAACAGAGCAATGGATGCTACATAGCCCAGCAGGGTCAGCAGCAGCATGGTCATGCCGTTCTTCTTGGTCTGTAAGATCTTCTCTTCCATAAAATGTCCCTCCTTTACAGGGTTCGGAAGTTTCTTTTTGATATCAAAATCATATCACATTGTATTTTAATTGTCAAGTACAGATCAGTCTTGCAGGCGTGGCATTATTATGGTACAATAAAGCCACAGAAAGGAGCTGATATCATGCCGCGCATTATTCCGATCCGCGACCTCAAAAACACTGCCGCTGTCTCCCAGATGTGCAGTGAATCCAAAGAACCTGTCTATATCACCAAAAATGGCTATGGCGATATGGTCATTATGAGCATGGAAGCCTATGAAGAAAAGATGCAGCTTCTGGACGCTTACGCCAAGCTGGATGCTGCCGAACAGCAGGTGGAAGCCGGACAGACACAGGATGCCCACAGCGCCTTGCAGGAATTGAGAGCACGTTATGGCATATAAGTTGGTTGAAACAACCCTTGCACAGGCAGACCTGGATGCGATCCTTTCCTACCTTGCCTTATCGCTGGAAAACCCGACAGCCGCCACAGCCTTTGCCAATGAAGTTGAAAAGTGCTACGCGGCATTGGAACAGCTGCCCTATCTTTACGAGCAGTGCCGCGATCCTCGGCTTTCTTCCAAGGGCTACCGTAAAGCTGTCATCAAGCATTACCTGCTGATCTACCGTGTGGATGAAGCGCAAAAGACTGTTTACCTGCTTCGATTCTTCTATGGCCGTCAAAATTACGAAACATTGTTATAACACAAAACCTCCCACTCAGATGAGCGGGAGGTTTTATTACGCACAGTTATGATTACCAGAACCAATACCGTTTCTTGACGGCGATATACACGATCAGGCAGACCACGGTCAGCGCACCGGCGGCGATGAAGAAGGTCCAGTTGATATTGGTGAAGCGCAGATTCTGGTTGGTCAGCAGGTAGCTGCCAGCCGTATCGGCGGTGATGGTGCCATCCTTGTAGCTGTTCAGGAACTGCCACTTTTCACTGGCAGTGTTGTGCAGATACAGGCGGCTGTAAGCGGCATTCTCACCGGTCAGGGTGATCTGCACCACGCAGGGCAGCGCGCCGTTTTCGCCCAGCTGGAAGCTCAGGCCGTTTTCATCGGGGGCAAAGGTCAGGGCGGTGCTGAACCCGCCTGGGTGCTCTTGATGCTGGTGCCATCGATTCGCAGGGTATAATCCTCGCCCAGCATGATCAGGCTGCGGCCCGTGGTGCGCAGGGCGCTCAGGATCTCGCCGGTAATGGCGGGCACGTCGCTTTGATAGAGGGACACTTCCTCCCCTGCGGCGTTCTGGATGGCGGCCACGGTGGCATCGGTGGTGACATTTTCCTCGGTGCCCTCACCGCTGGTGTCGCTGCTGCTGCCGGAGGTGGAGGCGGTGCGGTTGACGATGACCGTGACCGAGGTGGAGGCGGTGCCGTTGGAGACCACCACGGAGGTGGCACCCGTGGCAACGCCGGTGATGACACCGGAACCGCTGACGGTGGCGATGCTCTTGTCCTGGCTCTTGAAGGTCAGGCTCTGGCTGGCGGAGGCCGGCGACACCTTGCCGGTGATGGTCTTGGAGGAGCCCGGCTTGAGCACCACATAGTTGGTGTTCAGGGAGATGGACTGGCTGGAAACGGTGCTGGTGTTGGCCGCAACCACCGTAACGGTGGCCGTGCAGCTCACGTTGCCGTCCGTGGCGGTGATGGTGGCCTTGCCGGGGGCAACGCCGGTCACCTTACCAAAGTTGTTGACGGTGGCCACCTTCTCATTGGAAGAGCTCAGGCTGACGTTGATATAGTTGGCCGCCGAGGTGGGCAGCACCGCCAGCGAAAGGCTGGTGGTCTCGCCCACGGCAATGGTGCTGGATGCAAGGGTGATGTCCATTTCGGTGGCGATCATGCTGGCATCCGGCTGGGGGGTGATGGTATAGGTGCAGCTCACCCCGCCGCAGGTGGCGGTGATGTTGGCCGTGCCCAGGCCCACAGCCTGCGCCACGCCCTCACTGTCCACCGAGACAACATTGGGGTTATCAGAGACATAGGTCACGCCGTTCTTGCTGGCGGCATTGGCGGGGGTGGTCACCGGGGAGAGCTGCTGGGCCGTGCCCGCCAGCGGGGCGGCATCGTAGCTGCCGGTCTCGATGCTCTCGGCGGTAACTTTATCCCAGGGAAAGCTCACCTTGGGCAGCGTGAGGGCCAGCGGCGTGGTAACAGGGCCGGCAGCCGACGCAGGCAGGGCGGCGGCACAGGCCAGCACACCCAGCAAAGCTGCGCTGGCGGCCAGCTGTTTCGGGTTCAGTTTCATTCTTTCGTACCTCTTGGGCGTGGAATCGGCGGGCGCTTAGCGGAACAGCACGCCCAGGGCCTCCATCACATAGTCAAAGTAAGTCAGTTCATCGTACTCCACACGGGCGGTGACGCTCATGCCGTTGGAAAGATCCACCTTGTCGCCGCTGGTGCTCACGACATAGGTGTTATCCGGCTTGATGGTCATCTTGTAGTAAGACCCGCTGGTGTTGGTGGTCACGTCACTGTCGATGGAGGTAACAGTGCCGGTCAGGGTGCCGTAGGAATACTCCGACAGGCCGGTGATGGCGATCTTGCAGGGGTCGCCCACATTGATCAGCGGCCGGTCGTTGACGGTAACAGCCGCCACGATCTCAAGGTCGCTGTTCTCGCTGGCAACGGTGGCCAGAGCGGAGCCTGCGCTGAGCACCATACCCACCTTGTAGGGGGTGTCCATGTGGATGACACCGGAAGTGGGAGCGTAGATGTAGTAATCGTTCGCGCCGGTGTTCAGGGCATCCAGCTGGGCCTCGATGTTGTCAATGTTGGCCTGCACGCTGGTCAGGTTGGCAGAAATGGACTGCAGGGTGGAGTAGTACAGGCTCTCCACCTCGCTCTGGTTCTGCTCCATCATGGTCTTGATCTGCTCATCGGTGTAACCGGCGGCCTGATAGGGCGAAGCGTCGAACGCCTTCTGGCTGACCTGACTCTTGTAGCTCTCGTACTGGTAGTAATAGGCTGATCGTCGATGTCGGTCTCGCTGAAGTAGTTCTTGTCGTCCTGAATGGACTTGAGCAGCTTCTCGTACTGGCTCTTCTGCTTTTTGTAGATGTCCAGCTGCTTCTGGTAGCTGTCCTGCTGGATGTCCAGATCGGTGCTCTTGATGTGGGCAATGAGGTCGCCCTCGGTGACATAGCTGCCCTCCGAGATGTTCAGCTCGGTGATGGAGCCGGAGTAACTGGACATGATATAGGTCTTGTTGGCCGCCTGCACTGAGCCAGTGGACTGGCTGACGTAGGTGCGCTTGTTCTGGGTGCTCCAGATCACCAGAAACACCATGAGGAAAGCCACCAGAAGAATGAGCGCGTAGCCAAAGGCCGGCAGCTTCTTCTCCATCATAATGCGGCGGTCCTGCAGGTCGGAAAGATTCTGAATGCGAGTGGTCATATTACTTCGTCTCCATAAAAACGTCCATGACACCGTTTTCGCTGTCCTGATTGACGTAGATACTGTAGGTAGTGCCGGTCAGCTCGATCTCGTGCTCGTAGGCATAGATGTTCAGCTTCTGGCTGGCAAGGCTGCTGTGATCCATGGGGCCGGTGAAGTGGGCGTACAGGCAGCCCTTCACCCGCAGCACAGCGTCCTGCTCGTAGCCCGGCTCCAGGCGGGGGATGAGCTGGTTGACCTGCATCATAAAATAGATCTGCGGCTCCGGGTTGGGGCCGGAGGTAAACTTGACGCACTGGATCACAGGGCCAACCGGCATGGCGCTGTGGCTCTTGATAAAGTTCTGCATCTGGGTCAGGATCACGCCCAGGTTGCCCAGCTCGCTGGCATCGATCTTGCGTGCCAGAACGTTGGTCAGCTCAGGGTCTTGTTTTCTGCAACTTGGATCTCTCTCATAATAATGTCCACCTGTTTCTTTTTTGTTTGCAATAAGCAATTGTCTGGGGTCAAAGATTCTTTTTTACCGTTTTGCCAAAGACTCTCCTCAAAGCGGCTCACCCTCTCAGTCAAAGCCTAACGGCTTTGCCAGCTCCCCCAAAGTGGGAGCTCTTGACAAAAAGGGTCACAGCTGCTTTTATATCCGAATTTGTACTTCCCTGTCAATGGTCTCGCATACAGCATCAAAATGATTGTTAACATCCCGATTAGAGAACCGTAAAACTTTCAAGCCATAGCCATGCAGGATAGCACTTCGTTCCTCATCGTAAGCTTTCCCCTGTTCAGTATAATGCTGTGAGCCGTCAAGTTCAATAACCAATCTTGCATCCGCGCAATAAAAATCCACAATAAACGATTCAATGATCCGCTGTTTGTAGAATTTTACCGGATATTTCCGCAAGAAAACATACCAAAGCCGTTGCTCCTGTGGTGTCATTTCCCTCCGAAGTCTTCGGGCTACATCCAGCATGTCGTTATTCTTGACAACTGTCGTCTTTTTCATCAGCTTATACCTCTACCGGGCTCACTCTCCGTCAGCGCACACGCGCTGCCACCCTCCCCCCAAAGTGGGAGGTTTTGACAGAATGATTCACTCCCTGCACTGTGGGCAAGTCTGCGTTCACACTACGCAAAGGGAAACCCGCCGTACACTGCGCTATGCCAAGGGCTCTCCCTTCGGGAGAGCTGGCGCAAAGCGCCTGAGAGGGTGAGGATGCTCACGGTAAGCCACTCACACAGCGATAAAGTGTCACTATGTAAAGAGCATTCCTGTAAGGATAAACATAATCTTCTACCACACACAATTGCCTACCGCAACGCGATAAGCAACATAAATAAGGTGTGCCAGGAGGCACACGCCTCCTGGCACACCATAACGAGGCATTGTTATCTGCCCCGCGCTAACAAGTAGGGCGGTGCAGTTTCCTCAACGCTTCATATTAGCTAAGACTAATTACCAAATGGAGCCAACGACGTTGCCGTCAGCATCCTTAAAGGTGTACTTAGCAGAGGGCTCGCTCTTGAACAGCTTCACATCGCCAGCGGTGTTCTTGACCTCGGTGCGGCCCAGGTTGTAGATAGCAGCAGCGGAGCCCAGGATCTGAGCGATGCCGTCGCCGATGTGACCAGCCTTGAACTTGTCAGCGCCGACAACCTTGCCGAAAGAGGTGCCCAGGCCAGTCTTGGTAGCGTTGCCGCTGAAGACGTAGCCAGAGTGTTGTGGATGGTATCGCCGATGAAAGCGTTGCCGATCAGGGTAACAACATTGGTGGAGAAAGCCTTAACGTTGGTCAGGTCCCAGATAGGAGCGGTAACAGCGCCGATAGCGTCGATAAAGCTAGCGCCACCGTTGACGTAGGTCATTTCGTTCTCTGCGATAACAGAGTAGTTTGCAGGCATCATCATAATGAATTACTCCCTTCAAATGAATGAAAAAACTTATTTAGCGATCTTTTTCCGGCTGCGCATCCATCCAAAGATCATTTATGTAACCGAGTGCGCACTCGGCTGCAACTTAATAGGTCATTGCCTCGCCATCGTCGTCGTCTTCAACAACAGCCGCAGGGGCAACGGGTGCAGGCTCTTCCTTCTTGCGGCGGAAGATGCCCTGCTGCAGATTCCAGAGCTCGTAATACTTGCCCTGCTTTGCCAGCAGCTCGTCATGGGTGCCGCGCTCCACGATCTGGCCGTGATCCATGACCAGGATCAAGTCACAGTCACGGATGGTGGAAAGGCGGTGTGCCACGATCAGCATCGAACGGTCAGCCAGCTGGTTATAGATCATATCAAAGATGGTATTCTCTGTACCAAAGTCCAGGCTGGAGGTCGATTCATCAAAGATGTAAAGGCTCGAATCCTTCAGGAACGCACGGGCCAGTGCAATGCGCTGCTTCTCACCACCGGACAGGCCGTTGCCGGCTTCCTCCAGATAGGTGTTGTACTGCAGCGGCAGCCTGCGGATGAACTCGTGTGCGTCGGCCTTCTTGGCCGCCTCCCGTACCTGATCGAGGGTAGCCTCGGGGCGGGAGATGCGGATATTCTCGAAGATCGTCTTGCTGAACAGCTCAACGTTCTGCGGGACATAGGAAATACAGCGGCGGACGGATGCATTGCTGTACTCGTCCAGATCAACGCCATCCACACTGATGGTACCGCTCTCCGGCTCGTAATACTTGAGCAGGAGCTTGGTGATGGTGGACTTGCCGGAACCCGAGGAACCAACCAGCGCCACCTTCTTGCCCTGCGGGATGGTGAAGGAGATGTGATCCAGTGCCGGGGTGCGGTTGCCATACCGGAAGGTGACATCCTTGAACTCAATGTCGCCCTCCATGCTCTCCATCTCGGTGTACTCTCTGGTATCGTCCTGCTCGGATTCATAATCCATGATTTCCGTCAGGCGCTTCATGGAGATGGAAGCCTCCTGAATGGACATCTGCATACCAATGAGTTCACTCACCGGAGAAGTAAAGTAGCCCGAAAGGGTGCTGAACGCCATGTAGCCGCCCAGCGTCAGCTGACCATTCAGCACCTGCGTGATGCCCACATAGGTGGTGACCATGTTCAACACGGTCATGATCACGCTGGAGATCAGGCTCTGGCCGGTGCTGATCTTGCTGGAACGCAGGCTGATCTTCAGGCTCTTGATGTATTCACGCTCAAGGGCTTCCAGCTCGCGATCCTCGCAGGCGTTGCACTTGATGGTCTCGATGCCGCGCAGGCTCTCGATCATCTGGCTGTTCAAAACGGCCGACTGCACCATCGTCTCTTCATTGATCCGCTTGTAGGGCTGCTTGAAGATGATGACGAGCAGCAGGCTCAGAACGGTGGTAAACAGGGTAATGGAGAACAGCGAGGAGTTCATCCGGAACAGGACAAAGCCTGTACCCACGGCCATCACAATGTCCATGACCACGCTCATTGCAATGCTGGTCAGCACCGATTTGATGGTGCCTGCATCGGAATAGCGGGTGGTGATCTCGCCGGTCTTACGGGATGCAAAGAACTTCATCGGCAGTTTGTACACATGCTCGAAGTAGCCCAGCATCAACGGAATATCGATTTTAATGGAAAGGAAGATCAGGATCCACTGTCTCACAGTCGAGAGCAGCGTGCTGGTCAGGTTGACCACGCTGAACACGACAATGAGCGATATGAGCAGATTTTTCAGCCCATAAGGCAGCACCTCGTCCATGATCGCCTTGTTGAAAACGGTGGACACGATGCCGATCAGTGTCAGGATCACTGAACTGAGAATAGCGTAAGCAAACAGCTTTTTCTGGGGAAGCAGCAGATCCATGTACCGTTTCAACATGTTGTTGCGGGCTGCCTTGGCTTCCTCTTTACCCTCCACCTTATGCTTGCCGGTGCCGCCCTTGAACTCCGCTGTGGGGTTCAGCAGCAGCAGCACGCCGGTGAAGTTTTTATAGAACTCATCCAGGCTGATCTTTTTCAGTTCATTTGCAGGGTCGCCGATGACGACGTAATCCTTGCATTTGTACTTTTTGCTTGCATCAGCCTTGCGTTCTTCTTCCTGCGCCACATGCTTGCGGCGGGCATCGTCCTCCTTAATGGTCGTCTTTTTGAAGATGACCACAAAGTGGGTCATGCCCTGGTCGGTAATGACCTGCGCAATTGCGGGCAGTGTGAAATCGCTTAAAAAGTTTTCGCGGTCAACACGGACAGCCGCCGTGCTGAAGCCCAGCTCATTGGCTGCTTTCTGCAGGCCAACGAGGTTCGTGCCTTTCATGTCGGTTCCCATCATATCCCGCAGGCGGGTGATGGTGATTTCCTTTTTGTAATGGAGGCACACCATTGCGAGCGAAGCGGCCGCGCAGTCCGTAGAATCGTGCTGCCGCACATAGGTATAACGCATACGATGTTTCCTTTACAAGAGACCGACAACCAAAAGCAAACGATCTCTTTTTCAATGTACTGTGTCTATTTCAAAACTACGGCTTTTATTCTAGCACACCCGGTCTGTTTGCACAAGCCCCAGTTTGCTGTTGTTTTGACCGTAGGTCTGACAAATGAAAAAGGTTTTCTTTTTGCACTCCGGTTTAACAGCGCATAGCCTTCTGCTTTGCCCTGCCCTGCGGAGAACCAGGGCAAAGCAGAAGTCCGCTGCTATCAAAAGAAGGGAGCGCCTACCCTTTGATCTGAGTCAATCACCACAGAACGTTTAAAAACTGTTCCAAGGTTTGGGTGTAGTATACCACAATCTGACAGCATCTTCAAGAGGACATTTTTTAAGAAATCATTAATTTTGAAGATTTTGTGAAAAAAGTCTCAGATTGGTTACAACATCCGGTTAAAAAACAAGCGGCGAAGTTGCCCTCGCCGCCTAATGGCGCCTCTTGCCTGACTCGAACAGGCGACACCCTGATTAACAGTCAGGTGCTCTAACCGACTGAGCTAAAGAGGCACATCTTTCAAAACACAATTCCGCAGCGCACAATTGACTGCGAGACGTATTATAACT
>ENA-OQCG01000181-OQCG01000181.1-human-gut-metagenome-genome-assembly--contig:-NODE-181-length-11457-cov-2.753045_pt1 | contig 11457 bp, 9 predicted proteins | sample MGYA00242758_ERZ504577 | MGnify/ENA primary metagenome ERZ504577 (study PRJEB26092, sample SAMD00036248) | human gut metagenome | host: Homo sapiens | study: EMG produced TPA metagenomics assembly of...
GCCGAGCGCGCCGAGAAAGCCAAAACAGCGCGGCGAGAAGGCCGCCAAGAAAAAAGGCAGTCGGCAGTCAGTTCTTCAACAATCTGGCGGGGCTGCTGGGCGATGAGTTCATGAAGCGCGGCGCGACCCTGCACGGCTGCGACGTCAAGACCCGTGACGCCTTTGCCAACATGGACATTGCGGGCTACAACTACGGCATCTACCGCTATAAGCACGACCTGAAAAAGTACCCGCAGCGGTTGATTTTGGGCAGCGAGACCTTCTGCAACGATGCTTATAAATTCCGCGAGCTGGCCAAACAGGAGCCACGCTTGGTGGGCGACTTTGTCTGGGCGGGCATGGACTACCTTGGCGAAGTCATGGTCGGCTCATGGGAGTACGCCGACTACGCCGAAACGTTCGATGGCGGTCCGGGCTGGGTGTCGGCGGGTTCGGGACGCATCGACCTGACCGGCAAGCCGCTGGGCGAAGCCTCTATACCCGCGTGGCGCTGGAGGCCGACAACGGCCCCTATATCGCCGTCTGCCCGGTCAACCATACCGGAGACCGCCACAGCCCCAGTGCGTGGAAGATGACGAATGCCATGCCCAGCTGGAGCTGGACCGGCTGCGAGGAGCGCAAGGCCAACGTGGAGGTCTACGCCCGCGCCGCCCGCGTGGAGCTGGTGCTGAATGGTCACACGGTGGGCAGTAAAACGCTGAAAAATGATTGCTTGGCGAGGTTCAGTATTCCCTACGAGAGCGGCACGCTGGAAGCCGTCAGCTATGACGCTGCCGATCACGAAATTGGTCGCTGCAAGCTGCAAAGTGCCGGCGGCACGACCCGCCTGACGCTGGACGCCGAAGAACCTACTGTAAAACCGGGGCACCTGTGCTACATCCGTCTGCGCTACACCGATGAAAACGGCATCATCAAGCCGCTGGCGCGCGGCAGTATTCAGGTACAGGTGCGCGGCGGCACGTTGGTGGGGCTGGGCAGCGCCTGCCCCTTCAACAAGCACAGCTATCTGGACAGCGAAACCGATACCTACTACGGCGAGGCTCTTGCCATCGTCCGCATGGGGGACGGCGACGCCATGACGATTGCTGCTTCCGACGGCGAATACAGCGCGGAGCTGACTGTGCCTGCGCAAGGGTGATGTGAGCTATGGAGGCAATGGGCTGCTTTGCAGCGCTTGCCATCACGCTGTTTCTGGCGGCGTTCGTGCTCATCACCGTCATCAACGGCGGCGTGCAGATGGTGATTTACTTCCCGATTTATAAAATCATCTTCCCGGAAGGGGAGCAGCAGAAAAACTAAACTGCCCCAAAAGAGTTTAGAACAGGTCGGTACCATGCAGCATTCCTTTGTACGCATGGGACAAAATCCGTTCTGAGCCTTGTCACACAACACTACAAAACTCAACAAAAGCTCGTTGAAACGATAAGTTTCAACGAGCTTTTGTCGGCTCTTTTTTAGGATGCAAATTTTAGTGCAGGGCCTTCGCACCAGTGCCTGGCCGTAGGCCATCGGGCGGATGCCGATGCTCTTGGCAGCTCCATGGCGCGCTGGACGCGCAGCCCTTTACAACCGGCGGTCAGGGTGCTATAATAAATCCGACTGACCGGTCGGTCGGAAAAGAAAGGGAACACTTCCATGCCAAAATACAGCGTTAAAAAGCCATTTACCATTCTGGTGGCGGTCATTCTGGTGCTGGTGCTGGGCTTTGTCAGCCTGACCGGCATCCAGACGGACCTGCTGCCCGCCATGAACCTGCCCTACCTGATGGTCATTACGACCTACCCCGGCGCCAGCCCCGAGCAGGTCGAGGCCGACGTGACCAAGCCGCTGGAAAATGCACTTTCGACGCTGAACGGCGTCAAGAACGTGACGAGCCAGAGCAATGAAAACTACAGCCTGCTCTTTCTGGAATACCAGGACGACACCGATATGGACAGCGCTATGGTCAAGGCCAGCACCGCCGTGAACCAGCTCGGCGACGCGCTGCCCGACATGGCGTCCACGCCGACGCTGATGGAGATCAGCCCGGACATGATGGCGACGCAGTACATTGCCGTGGACTACGACGGCATGGATATTTACGAGCTGTCCGACTATGTCAGCGAAAACGTGCTGCCCCAGCTCGAGCGCGTGGACGGCGTGGCCAGCGTGTCCACGACGGGCCTGGTGGAAAAGTCGGTGCAGATCACGCTCGACCAGGAAAAAATCGACGCTGTCAACGACAAGCTGCTGGTCAAGGTCAGTGACCGCCTGGCCGATGCCAAAAAAGAGCTGGATGCCAACAAGAAAAAAATTAACGATGGCATGAAGGAACTGGACGCCGCCCAGGCCCAGCTGGACGCAGGCAAGGCCCAGCTGAACAGCCAGAAGGCCGACGTGACGACCCAGCTGCGGGATGCCATCACCGAGCTGGACAAGCAGATCCCCGAGCTGGAAAAGAAGATCGCCAGCCTGCAGACCGACCTGGACGAGGCAAACCGCAAGCTGGAGAATGCCAAAAATACAAGCACGACCCTGCCCGAGGTCACGCTGCCCATCGACGATGCACTGTTTGCCAGCTGCAAGACGGTGCTGGCCGCCTACGACCCACAGTATAACGCCGACGCGCTCCCGGCCAATCTGGCCGAAGCCAAGAGCGACCTGAACAAGATGGGCGCGATGATCAACTCGATCGACCGCGCGGATGCGGCCATCCGCCAGCGCGCCGCAGACGAGGGGCTGTTGGAGCAGAATATGACGGTGGAGCAGACTGCGGCCTACTTGGATGCCCAGTATGCGGCCATGAGCGCCCGCATTCAGGCGCTGGAGGTGGAGATCGCGTCGCTGCAGGACTCCCTCAACAACACCGAGGACGAGACCGAACGGGCCGATTTACAGGCGCAGATCGACGCCAAGCGCGCCGAGCAGGCGCAGGACCAGGCCGTCATCGACGGGCAACGCCGCCCGCCGCGCCCGCGTCAGCGAGCTGAGCGGCAATCTGTCAACGCTCTCCACGACGAAGGTCGCCCTGCAGAACGCCACGACGCTGCTGACTGCGCGGCAGGAGGCCGAGACTGCGCTGAACGACGGTATGCAGCCGCTGCAGCAGACGCTGAACGACACCGCCGCCGCCCTGCGCGACCAGCTGACCAAAGCGCAGGAAATGCTGACCCAGCTGAACGAACAGCGCGACAAGCTGCAAAAAATGCTGGCAAGCCTTGGCGACGAGGCGGTAGACCCCGCCATGGCCGATATGGCCGTCCAGCTGCTGCTGAGCGGCACCGAGGCCCAGCTGCAGCTGGGCGAGTTCCGGGTCTCCAGCGGCAAGACCCAGCTCGAGGCCGGCAAGACCCAGCTCGAGGCCGCGCAGGAGGAATACGAGTCCGCCCGCGAGGAGGCGCTGAAAAGCGCGAATCTGGACCAGCTGCTGAACATGACGACGCTGCAGCAGCTCATTTATGCGCAGAACTTCTCGATGCCCGCGGGCTACATCGAGGGCGGCGACGGCGACGACAACCGCTACATCGTCAAGGTCGGTGATGCCTTTGCCGACGCGGACGAGCTGAAAAGCATGGTGCTCTGCAATATCGACGGCATCGGCGACGTGCGTCTGTCCGATGTGGCCGAGGTCGAAATGACCGACAACGCCGACGACGCCTACGCCAAGGTGGACAAGAACCGCGCCGTGCTGCTGTCGCTGTACAAGAGCTCGACGTCGTCCACCTCGACGGTCTCCAACGCCAGCAGCGCGGCGATGGAAACGATGATGGCCGAAAACGAGGGCCTGCACCTGACGCCCATCATGGACCAGGGCGACTATATCAAGCTCATCGTCAATAGTGTGCTGTCCAACCTGATCGAGGGCGCAGCGCTGGCCATCATCGTACTGGCGCTGTTTTTGAAGGACCTGCGCCCGACCATCGTCGTGGCCATCAGTATGCCGTTGAGCGTGCTGTTTGCCATTGTGCTGATGTATTTCACCGGCATTACCTTCAATATCCTGTCGCTGTCCGGCCTGGCGCTGGGCGTCGGCATGCTGGTCGACAACTCGGTTGTCGTCATTGAAAACATCTACCGTCTGCGGGGCCGCGGCGTGCCCGCCGCCCGCGCGTCGGTGCAGGGCGCACGTCAGGTGGCCGGGTCCATCGTATCCTCCACCCTGACGACGATCTGCGTTTTTCTGCCGCTGGTGTTCACCACCGGCATGGTGCGCGAGCTTCTCAGCGACATGGCCTGGACCATCACCTTCAGTCTGCTGGCGTCCCTTGTTGTGGCGCTGACCGTTGTGCCCTGCGCGGGCTCCACCGTGCTGAAAAAGCAGAAGGACATCAAGCACCCGCTGTTCGACAAGGTGCTGAACGGCTATGAAAAGCTGCTGCGCTTCTGCCTGCGCCGCAAGGCTGTGCCGCTGGCGCTGGCCATTGCGCTGCTGGGGGTGTCGGTCTGGCGCGTCGCCACCATGGGCATCGTCATGATCCCCGACATGAGCAGCAACCAGCTGACCATTACGGTCAATGTGCCTGACGATACGGCTAAGGCGGACGCCTTCGCCACGGCGGACAGCGTCATGGACGCGGTCATGAGCGTGGACGGCGTCGATACCGTCGGCGCGATGTCGGGCGGTTCCAACAACATGGTCGCCATGGCCGGCGGCAATGCCGCCACCGACAACACCACGTTTACCTATTACGTCCTGCTGGGCGACAAGGCACCTAAGGCCAAGGTCGTGGAGCAGGAGATCTACGGCAAAACAGCAGATCTAAACTGCGAAATTGAAGTGAACTCCAATGGCATGATGGACATGAGTGCGCTGTCCGGCTCCGGCATCGAGGTGGACCTCTACGGCAGCGACCTCAATGACCTGGCCGCCGCGGGCAAGCAGGTCATGGCGCTGATGGAGGGCATCGACGGTATCCAAAACGTCACCGACGGCCAGGACGCCGGCGACACCGAGATCAACATCACGATTGACAAGGACAAGGCTATGCGGATGGGTCTGACCGTCGCGCAGGTCTACCAGCAGATCGCCGCCAAGCTGACGACGGACACCACCGCCACGACGCTGAAGGCGGGCGGCGACAGCTACAGCGTCGTCATCGTCGATAAGACCGACACGCCGACGCTGGACGATATTTTCAATATGGAGTTCGAGACGACGACCACCGATGAGAACGGCAGCAGCGTAAAGGAGACGCACACCCTCGGTGAGTTCGCGACCCGCACCACGACGGCGGGCTATACGACGATTGCCCGCGAGAACGGCTCCCGCAAGCTGGCCGTGACGAGTGAGACCGCCGACGGCTACAACACGACGCTGCTCTCCCGCGAGCTGGAGCCGCAGCTGGCCGCACTGGACCTGCCCGACGGCGTGACCGCCGAGCTGGCCGGTGAGACGACCCAGGTCACCGAGATGCTGAGCCAGATGGCAAAAATGCTTGCACTGGCATTGGCTTTTGTCTATTTTGTCATGGTGGCGCAGTTCCAGAGCCTGCTGTCGCCGTTCATTGTTCTGTTCACGATCCCGCTGGCCTTCACCGGCGGTATGCTCGGCCTGATGGCTGCCGGTGAGCAGCTGTCGCTGATCTCGCTGATGGGCTTCCTGGTCCTGATGGGCGTCGTCGTCAACAACGGCATTGTGTTTGTGGACTACGCCAACCAGCTGCGCATCGGCGGGCTGGAGCGCACCGACGCCCTTGTGGCGACGGGCCGCACCCGTATGCGCCCGATCCTGATGACGACGCTGACGACGGTGCTGGCGATGGTCACGATGCTGTTCGGCACCGACATGGCCAGCGAGATGAGCACTGGCATGGCCATTGTCATCATCGGCGGTCTGAGCTACGCCACGCTGATGACGCTGTTCGTCGTGCCTGTGCTGTATGACCTGTTCTACCGCAGGCCGCCGGTCAATATTGACGTCGGTGATGACGGTCTGGACGACCTGCCCGACGATGCGGCCGAGTTTGCGGCAGAGTTCGCCGCCCGCCGCGCCGCCGAGGCTGCATCCGCGCCACGCCGCCCGGATCTGAGCCGCGCGGCCCGTGCGCCGGAGGAAAACGACGGGGAGAAAAAGGAGGCCGACCATGACAATGGATAACCATGCAGCCCGCAAGGCTGCCGTCTACGAGGCTGCCCTGCAGCTGATCGCCCGGGGCGTCAGCCCCGCCGCGATGACCATCCAGCAGCTGGCCGACACGGCAGGCATCGGAAAAGGTACGGTGTACAGCTATTTTTCCTCAAAGGAGGAGATTCTGCAGGGCCTGGCCGAATACTGCTTTGCCCGGGAAAACGAACGCATCCGCGTCCTGTTTGCCGACTGCTGCACGCTGGCCGGGCTGGAGGAGCGGGCGGTAGCCTATTTGCAGGACATTGCCGCCAACCGGATGGGCGATTATAAGATGATTGCCCAGACGCTGGGCACGCCGGGAAAGTGCGAGTCCGTGCCCGCCTGTGCGGACGAGCTGCGGGACATCATGCGCACGCTGCTCATACGCCTGCAGGCTGCGGGGGAGATCGACCCCGCGGTAAGTCTGGAATACTGCTGCACCGCAATCTTTTCCGCCGTTGTCGGCGGCCTGATCGGGCTGTGCTTTACCGCGGAGTGCGGGATACAGAGCGGCCTGCTGGAGAATTTAAAAATGCTGCTGCATCGGACATTACAGGTGCAGCAATAAAAAGCAGCCCGTGAGCGACAGTGCTCACGGGCTGCTTTGTGCTTATATTACAGCAGCTTACTCCCCAGCGCGCGGCTTGTGCGGGAGAGGGAGAGATTGGCAAGCTCCTGATTGTCCAGCGTGTAGCGCAGGACGAGGACGTTCGCCACAAAGAGGACGGCCAGCTTGACCGGCATGCTGCCGGAGTCGAGCGGGCTTTCTTTGGCACCGCACAGAAGCACGACATCGGCCAGCGCTGCGCCGGGGGCGTCGCTGTAGTGGGTGAGCAGGATGACCTTGGCACCGTTCTCCTTGGCCAGATGCAGCGAGTCCATCATATCCCGCGTTGCGCCGGAGTAGGAGACAAAGACCACGACGTCCTCGGGACCCATCAGGCTGGCGGCGATGGCCTGCATGTGGCTGTCGCCTGCCGTGCGGAACTTGGTGGAGAGCATCGAGAACCGCGCCCAGATGTCGCAGGCCAGTATATAGCTGCCGCCCTGCCCGAAAAAGAACACCTGCCGTGCCCGCTGCAAAAGCGTGGCCGCGCGGTCCACCGACTCGGGGTCCAGTGCGCTGCGGGTGCCGTTCAGTGCCTCGATGGCGGTGTTGTAGGCGTGGGTGCAGAGCGTCTGGGTGTCGACGCCCGGCTCCAGCTTGAGCGAGACCGGCATCGCCGTGGCCGTGGCCTTTGCCAGCGCGATCTTCATCTCGTTATAGCCGTCAAAGCCCAGGGCGCGGCAGAAACGGAAAATCGTAGCCTCTGCCACACCGCAGGCTTTTGCCAGCGATGAGATCGACAGGTATTGTGCGTCCTCTGCGTGCTGCATAAGGTAATCCGCAACGATGATGCCGGATTTCGTCAGGCTGTCGCGCTTGGTGCGCAGCATATCCCAAAAACTTTGCTCTGCCATGATGGAGGGTCCTTTCTACTGTGGTGTGTTGCGGAACTTGGCCCCCTCTGCGAGGGGGCTCCGCCCGCAGGCGGTGGGGGAGGAGAACTGTGCCATTGCCTGAAAGACTTCAGATAACCGCAAGGTTCTCTCCCTCCGGCCCTGCGGGGCCACCGCTCCCCCTCTGGCGCAAGCGCCATCTCCCCCGTGTCGGGGGAGTCTGTCTCGCAGAGGGAGGCAAGGAGGCTGGCCGCTGCTATTACTTATAATGTATCCCCGGTCAGCTCCTTTTGCAAGGCTTTGGCCAGGACTTTGTGGGACTGGACGGTCATGTGCATGCCGTCAAGGGGCGAGCAGCCCGCGCCGGGCAGTGTGTTAGCGTCCAGGAACCGCACATTGGCGATGTCCTTCAGCATCGGCTCCAGCTGGGCGGCAATGCCGGCGCAGCGTTCATGGCAGCCGGTGCCCATGGCATCTTTAAAAATCAGGTGGTCGTACTCCGGCGTGATGGACGGCGGAACGATGACGAGCACGTCCGGCCTGGCGTTGTCGCGCCAGCATTCGGTGTGCAGGGCCTTCTTGACGAGCCGCACGATGCCCAGAGAGATCAGATGGGAATTGCAGCCGAACCGCTCCTTGCTGTCGTTCGTGCCCAGCATGATCGTCACGGTGTCCAGCGGCGCGTGGCTCATCAGGATCGGCGTGATGACCCGCAGCCCGTTCATACCTTCTGTAATAGGGTCGTCAAACACGGCGGTGCGCCCGGGCAGCCCCTCCTCGACCACGCTCCAGCCGTCGCCCAGCAGGTCCTGCAGCACCATCGGGTAGCGCTCATCGTCGCCGTAGCGCCCGTCGCGGGCAGGGTCATAGCCGTAGGTGTTGGAATCGCCGAAGCAGAGCACCCGGCGGCGGGTCATATTTTCATAATTCATAAAAAAGGCTCCCTTTCTTAAAAATGAAAAGTTATTTCGCTCCTTCCATTATATAGGGAAATACCCGCGCTTGCAAGAGGCCTTTTCCCGGAAAAAGCGCCCTGTTTTTGTGCAAATGTGCAAAAATTGAGACGAATTGCGTGAAAAGGATGTTTCATTTTGACGTCTTGCATTTTTTTGACAAAAGGAGTATCCTACTACCAAAGCAAAGGCGCTTACCCGTAAATGTAACGGGTGAGCGCCTTTTTGCTTTGCAACACCAAAGCGCGCACGATAGAAAATTTTCAAAGGTAAAAGTTGTTTTCATTTTGTAATAAATCAAAAAAGAGGCAGTTTTCCCATGAAAAGCAAGAAAAACCGATAGAAACGCATGTATTTTGCAACTATGTGGATGGGATTTGTGCAGCATGTACAAAAACGACAGTTTTTCTTGGCTATTTCACCTCTGGACAAAATGAAAAAAGTTTTCTAAAATAGAGACATCACGAGGGACACAGAACGAAGATGCCCCACAAAGGCCGAAAGGCAAAAAAAGGAGAAAAACCTATGAAGAAGCAAGTTTCCGCGATCCTGGCCGCCAGCATGGCAGCCAGCATGCTCGTCGCCTGCGGCGGCTCCACTTCCAGCACAGCGACCTCTACCGCAACTGCTGAGAGCACCTCTACCGCCTCCAGCGAGGCCGCTCCCGCGGAGTCCACCGCCGATGCCGGTCAGGCTGCTGACATTACGCTGTGGACCTACCCCATCGGCAAGTGGGGCGATTCCGAGTCCGTTGATGCGCTGCTGGCAGACTTTAATGCCCAGTATCCTGACATCCACGTCACCGTCGAGTATCTCGACTACACCAACGGCGACGACCAGGTCAACACCGCTATCGAGGGCGGCAGCGCACCTGACATCGTCATGGAAGGACCCGAGCGTCTGGTTGCCAACTGGGGCGCCAAGGGCCTGATGGCCGATCTGAGCGACCTGTGGACCGACGACCAGAAGGCCGACATCAGCGCCAGCGTTGAGGCTGCCTGCAAGGATTCCTCCGGCGCTTACTACGAGTTCCCGCTCTGCATGACCGCGCACTGCATGGCCATCAACAAGACCGTGTTTGAGGCTGCCGGTGCTATGCAGTATGTCGATGCCGAGAACCACACCTGGACCACCGACAACTTCCTGAAGGCTGTGCAGGCCGTCTACGACTCCGGCAAGACCGACGTCGGCGCGATCTACTGCAGCGGCCAGGGCGGCGACCAGGGCACCCGCGCCATCATCAACAACATGTACGGCGGCACCTTCACCGATGCAGCCCACACCAAGTACACTGCTGATTCTGCCGAGAACGTCAAGGCAATCGAGACCCTGTACAACCAGGACGGCATCAACTTTGACGCCTCCATCAACGGCGGCGAGGAGATCACCCTCTTCCGCAACGGCACCCTGCAGATGGCCTTCTGCTGGAACATCGCCCAGCAGACCAACGCTGACAACAGTGCAGCCGGCACGACCAACAGCGGCGACGACATCCTGTTCATGGCGTTCCCGACTGAGTCCGGCGACCCCGCACTGTGCGGCGGCATCTGGGGCTTCGGCGTGTTTGACAACGGCGACGAGAACAAGATCGCTGCCTCCAAGACCTTCATCAACTTCATGGCCAACTCTGACGAGACCGCAAAGGCCGTCAAGACCTCTACTTACTTCTCCGTCAAGAACTCTCTGTCCGACCTGTACAAGGACGACGAGGTCATGAACGAGTACCAGAAGCTCATGCCTTACCTGGGCGACTACTATCAGGTCACTCCCGGCTGGGCCGAGGCTCGTACCGCTTGGTGGAACATGCTGCAGCAGGTTGGCCAGGGCACTGACGTGACCACCGCCGTTACCGAGTTCTGCAACACCGCCAACGCAGCGGCCAGCGCATCCTGAACCTCCTGAAAAAACCTCCGGTTTGTAACTAAACCCCACGGCGTCCGACCTCTGACCTGAAACGCAGCGGTGGGACGCCACTTTTATCGAATGAACCTGTGATTTTAAAACAGAAGGGAGCGATCCTCTTGGCACATACCGCAGTTGCCAAAAAGCAGAGCGAGCCGAAGATGAGCCGTGCGCTTGTCCGGCAGGAGACCATCGCAGGTTACCTGTTCCTGCTGCCCAGCCTCATCTTCTTTATCGGCTTTGTCATCTATCCCATGGTGATGTGCATCTTCACCAGCTTCTTTGACTCCAGCATGAACCGCGCCGATGTGTTCATCGGCCTGCAGAACTATGTGGAGCTGTTCCACGACAGCGTCTTTCTGGGCGCACTGCGCAACACGCTGATCATTGTTGTCGTGTCGGTGCCCATCACCTGCATCTTCTCGCTGTGGGTGGCGTCCGCCATCGTCAACATGCCGCCGTGGGCGACCTCGCTGTTCCGCGTCATCTTCTATCTGCCCGTCGTCACCGGCTCTGTCGCTGTTACCGTCGTGTGGAAGTGGATGTTCAACAACTACTACGGCATCTTCAACTATCTGGGCAAGTCGATGGGCCTCCTTGACCAGAACATCAACTGGCTGGGCGATACCCGCTACGCGCTGGCCTGCATCATCCTGATCCTGCTCACGACCTCCGTCGGCCAGCCCATCGTGCTGTATGTCTCCGCGCTCGGCAACGTGGACCAGTCTCTGGTCGAGGCCGCCGAGGTGGACGGTGCCACGAAGCTGCAGGCCTTCTGGAAGATCAAGTGGCCGCAGATCATGCCCACCACGCTGTACATCCTGGTCATCACGACGATCAACTCCTTCCAGTGCTTCGCGCTGATCCAGCTGCTGACGTCCGGCGGCCCGAACCACTCCACCGATACCATCATGTACTACATCTACTACACAGCCTTCAAGCTGTACCGCTACGGCTACGGCAACGCGATGGGCGTTATCCTCGCCATCATGATCGCCGTTCTGTCCGCTGTGCAGCTCAAGGTCACGCGGTCTGATTGAGAAGGAGGGGAAATGACTATGGATACCAAAAAAGAAA
>ENA-OQCG01000183-OQCG01000183.1-human-gut-metagenome-genome-assembly--contig:-NODE-183-length-11417-cov-1.155182_pt1 | contig 11417 bp, 12 predicted proteins | sample MGYA00242758_ERZ504577 | MGnify/ENA primary metagenome ERZ504577 (study PRJEB26092, sample SAMD00036248) | human gut metagenome | host: Homo sapiens | study: EMG produced TPA metagenomics assembly of...
ACCGGATTGTAGCCCTTTTCCTTTAATGCATCGTACACCTGCTGTACGATCTCGTGAATCTCATAGTCCTTTTTGTCGTGGATCGAAAAAATAGCGGTCTCGCCACTCACGGAATACACCCCCTTAGGAAGAACTACATTCATTGTACACGAATTGCGAGGAAACTTCAAGCTAAACAGACCGGATTTGCACAGTTTGCATAAAATTTCCGGTCCTGATTTTGCAGGCTGACGGCCTGCACCGCCGCAAATGCGGCAGAAGGAGGGCCTTTATGCTGTATGGCATCGGCTGCGACCTGTGCGAGATCGCGCATCTGGAAAAAAGCCTTACCGGCGCACACGCTGCAGCCTTTATCCGCCGGGTGTACGGCGAGGCCGAACGCGCTGCGCTGAGCCTTGACGAACCGCTGCCCGCCGGGCGCAGCGCCGCCCACCGGCTTGCCAGCGCCGCAGCCAACTTTGCCGCCAAGGAAGCCTTTTTAAAGGCGGCAGGCACCGGCCTGCGGGAGCCGTTCTCCCTGTGTGAGATCGAGGCTGTCCGGCTGGAAAGCGGTGCACCTGCCTATCATTTTTCCGGCCAGACGGCGGAATGGATGCAGGCCCATGGCCTTGCCGCCCGGCTCTCTCTGAGCCACGAGGGCGGCATGGCGCTGGCCTTCTGCACACTGGAAACTCTGTAAGCCTTTGTGCATACAATGGAATATCCCCTGCGCTGCATAACCGGCGCGCAGCCGGCTCATACTGAGATCAGACGAAGATGCGCCGGACGCATCACATAAGCGGGGCGCATCCTCCAAATGCAGGGAGGGAGATTCCATGGAGGTACACAGAGGAGAAGTTTTTTTACGCAGATCTTTCGCCGGTGGTGGGGTCGGAGCAGGGCGGCGTGCGCCCGGTACTGATCGTGCAGAACGAGATCGGCAACCGGCACAGCCCTACCGTGATCGCTGCGGCCATTACATCCCGGCTGGACAAAGCCCGCCTGCCACCCACATCAATATCCGGGCAGCGGATACCGGCCTTGCCAAGGACAGCGTGGTGCTGCTGGAGCAGATCCGCACGCTGGATAAGCACCGCCTGCGGGAGCGGGCCGGGCAGATCACGCCGGAAGATCAGAAACGTGTGGATCAGGCTTTGGATGTAAGCCTGGGGCTTACTTCATATTAAGGGGCTGTTGCAAAACAGCTCTCTGAAAAGATCATGCACAAAAAAAACCCGGAACCTTTTTTCGGCCAAAACGGCTCAAAAAGGGCTCTGGGTTTCTGATTTTGCGCTGTTTCTTTGTGCAAACTGCGATCGTTTTTCATTTTCCAGCTTAATTTTTTTGAAAAGGCGCGCGAAGGCTGGTTATTCCCGCCAGAAAATGCTATACTTTTCTGCAGAATGATTGTGCTGTCGTGTGCAGCATATGCAGGTTTTATGATGATATCGGAGGGCTGATTATATGATCATCCAAAGCAAAAAAGTAATGGATCGCCGACCAGTTCATTTCTGCCGCAGTCGAGCTGGAGCAGGGCAAGATCACCGGCATCTTCCCCTATGGTGAAAAGCAGGCCGATGTGGACTATGGCTCCAAGCGCATCGTGCCCGGTTTTATGGATATCCACTGCCATGGTGCCTACGAGTTCGACACCAACGACGCAAAGCCGGAGGGCCTGCGCTACTGGGCAAAGCATATCGTCTCTGAGGGTGTGACCAGCTTTCTGGCCACTACCGTCACCCAGAGCGTGGAGGTGCTGACCAACGCCGTGGCCAATGTGGCCGACGTGATGGAGGGCAGCTACGAAGGTGCCGAGATCCTTGGCATCCACTTTGAAGGCCCCTACCTCGATATGAAGTACAAGGGCGCACAGCCTCCGGAGTACATCGCAAAGCCCAGCGTGGAGCAGTTCAAGCACTACCAGCAGGCAGCACGCGGCCACATCCGCTATGTGACCCTTGCACCGGAACACGACGAAGGGTTTGCACTGACCCATTACCTGACCGAGCACGGCGTGGTGGTCAGCATCGGCCATAGTGCCGCCACCTATGAGCAGGCCGTGATGGCCTATGCCAACGGTGCCCGCTCCATGACCACGTGTACAACGGCATGTCCCCCTTCGCCCACCGCGCCAACGGTCTGGTGGGCGCAGCCTACCGCATCCGCACCATGTACGGCGAGATCATCTGCGACGGCTGCCACTCCACCCCTGCTGCCCTGAACAACTACTTCATGAGCAAAGGCCCGGATTACGCCATCATGATCTCGGATGCACTGATGGCCAAGGGCACCCCCATTGGCAGCGAGTACATCTTTGGCGGCAACCATATCACCATCTACCCGGACGGCAGTGCCCATCTGGACAACGGCACGCTGGCCGGTTCCACTTTGAACATCAACAAGGGCCTGCGCATTCTGGTGGAGGAGGCCATGGTGCCCTTCAACTATGCACTGAACGCCTGCACCATCAACCCGGCGCGCTGCCTGCATCTGGATGACCGCAAGGGTTCCATCCAGATCGGCAAGGATGCCGACCTTGTGGTGCTGGACGACAACTACGATGTGCTGCAGACCTACTGCATGGGCAAGGCCCAGCTGTAATTTCTGGCTGACGCGAACAAAGGATGTGTTAAACCCGTTATGATCCAGATCGCCTTCTGCGACGATGACCAAACAGTTCTGGACCAGCTCTCTGCCCTGCTGGAAAAATATCGCGCCCAGCGCTGTGTCCAGATCCAGTGCACAGCCTTTCACAGCCCGCTGGATCTGCTGGCCGAGATCGAAAAGGGCACCCGGTACGATATCCTGTTTCTGGATGTCATCATGCCGGCCGAAAACGGCATTACCGCCGCCAAGGAGATCCGGCAGTACGATAACGTCGTCAAGATCATCTTTCTCACTTCTTCCGCCGAGTTTGCAGTGGAATCCTATGTGGTGGGTGCCTACTTCTACCAGCTCAAGCCCATCTGGGAGGACAGCTTTTTCCGTCTGACGGATTCGATGATCGCCGAGTGCCGCCGCGCCGACCAGCGCAGCCTGATCCTGCGCTGCAAGACCGGCATCTCCCGCATCGATCTGGACCAGCTGCTCTACTGTGAAGTGCTGGGCCGCACTGCAGGATGCCACTGAGCTGGTCGTCACCCTGCCGCTGCTGCTGGCACTGGTGCACTGGATTGCGCCTTCGGTGCGCGCGCTGTCGCACTCTTCGCTCAAGCTGCAGCTGCAGTTCGGCGTGGACGGCAGCGCAGGCTTTTACCGCATTGAAAAGTCCGGCACCTTGCTCCGCCTGAAGGCAGAATAAAATCACAGTGCGCATTCGTTCCACCCTTAATACGCAAAACACCCCTCGGCTTCCGCAGCAGGAAACCGAGGGGTATTTGTTATGCTTTATTTGTGTTATTTGTGTCGGTTCAAGCCCTTACGCGATCACTTGCGGGGATTCTTGATCGCAGCCTAGGCGGGCGATAAAATTGCAGAGTTCTCCTTTCCAGAAATATCATTTCACTTTCCGTTGCGCCCGTGGTTCTTTTTTTGTAAGCCCCCGCGTATGCGGGGAAAAGCCCTGCGCGGTTTTCAAGTCCACGTCGATGCCGGGATCACCCCCGCGTATGCGGGGAAAAGTTCGTGCAATTTCCGCTTTTCCTTCTGCCATCCAGGATCACCCCCGCGTATGCGGGGAAAAGGTACCCGGCGGCAACGGCGGAAGCTCTCCGCAGGGATCACCCCCCGCGTATGCGGGGAAAAGTGTCGGTGTGCTAATTTGTGTTGAACCTATCTGGGATCACCCCCGCGTATGCGGGGAAAAGAGTTCGCCAACATCGGTGAACAAGCGGTAAAAGGGATCACCCCCGCGTATGCGGGGAAAAGACTAAAAAGATCCCGTAGCACCGTGCCTCCTGTTGCTATTGTACCGCTGTTTCCTTCAGTTTGCAATAAACCTGTTGTATCAGACGGCAGTCCGGCAGGGCGCGATGCTCCACTTTTTCTGCCAGCTGAAAATGCTGTGCCAGCGTCACCAGCTTATAATTTGCGATCCTTGTAAGGTTTCGGCGGGCAAGTTGTGCAAGGTCGATCTGGCGGTTGGTCGGTGCCGGAAAGCCATATCGTTTGCAGGTCATGCGCAGAAACTCCAGATCAAAGGCAATATTATGTCCCACCAGTGGGTCTTTGCAAATAAACAACAAAAAGCTATTCAGCGCTTCCCGTGGTTCTGTTCCCTGCTGCAATTCCGCAGCGCTGAGTCCTGTCAGGGCTGTGATCTCTGCCGGAACGTTTTCTTCCACGCAGACCAGCATGGTCAGCTCCTCCACCGGTACACCGTCCCGGACCCGCAGCGCTCCATATTCGATGATGGAATCGGACGCGGCTTTCAGGCCGGTGGTTTCCAGATCGATCACGGTGTAATTGCCTGTGCTCGGCTTTGTTCTGCCCGCTTTCCGCGCCATTTGCTGCTGTGCCGCTTTGCTGAACCCGGGTTTCAGGTCGATTTGGTTTTGTTCGGCCTGCGGCAGCGGTCGTCGCATCAGTTGATCCCGTCAAAGTCCACGGTTTCCCATGCGGTATTGTGGGTGCGAAAATCCATCCGCTGCTCTCCCGCCGTGGTGAACACCAGTGTTGCCTGTCCGTTTTTCAGGTTCTGACACACCCGCTCCCACAAGGCATCCCGCACGCGGCTGCTCACATTGCCCACATAAACGCCCGTGTTGATCTCGCACAACCATTTGGACAGATCCCCGCGCAGTTTGGCGGGCAGTTCGTCATGGTGAGAACTACGATGTTTCATCACCCTCTTCTTCAAAATAATTGATGCCGTTGGCCACAGTGCCCACTTTGTTGTCCCACAGATAAACAGCTTCCGGCTCCTGTTCCCGCTCATCCTCATTCAGGAGCAGATACCGGATATCATGCACCATGCGCTCCAGAATATGATGCTCTACCATGGCATCCCGCACCCGGCGGCGCACTACGGCCGGCAGGTCGTCCGGAGCCTGTGCCGCCACTTCAAAGGCGATGGGAATGGTCACCTCGGCCTTGTACAGGTCGGCAATATCGTACACAAAGGAGCACTCGTGCCCCACATGAACAAAGCCAAGACCCGGGGCGCAGCCCAATGCCACGATCACCGCGTGCGCCAGACCGTACAAACAGGCGTGACCGGCAGAAAGCGCCTGATTGACGGCATCTCCCGATGCAAAATCCTCCGGGCGGTACAGTCGGCCGCTCCACGGAACACCGGTATCCTTGGAAGCTTTGCGGTATACCTGCCGCACACGGCTGCCCTCGCGTCCCCGCAGCTGCTGCATCGTCAGCCGGGAGATATCTTCGTCCGGGAAACGGAGCTGATACATCTTGCGTACCACATCCAGGTGCTTGCGGGTGTTGCTGACCAGTTCTGCCTGCCGCAGCAACAGCTGCGAGTGGGTGGTCAGGGGACAGCCATGGGCGTAATACCGCACACCGTGCTCACCTACCCAGACAGCACCCACGCCCGTGTCACCCATAAGTTCCATGGCACGGTGGGTCACCCGTGTACCCGGCCCCAGCAGCAGCACCGAGATGCCCGCCGCCGGGATCTGAACGATCCCTTTTTCGTCTGTAACGGTGATTGCGCCGTCCTGTCGGCCAAGGGTGCAGTGTTCCAGATACAGAAAGGTCATCCGGTCTTTCACCTGCGGCAGCGCCTGCAGGTCCGGCCGGATCATGCCCGGCATCTCGTCCATCTCAGTTTCCTCCGCGCATAACGGTCATCAGTCCAAGGCCATAGGCCTTGCCGCGCCCCATGCCCTGACACAGCAGTGCCCGGAACTGCTCTGCATCGGTCACCTGCAAAATGCCCTCATAGGTCACTGCCAACAGGGTCACCGGCCGGGTGCCGTGCTTGGCAAAGTGCTGCCACTGCACCCGGGTCACGGTAAATTCCTCCTCCCGCAGGGCAAAGCCGTGCTTTGCGGCGCGCTCCAACAGCCACTGCTTCTGGTACTGTGTCGTGCAATGTGCGGCTACAGTTCCCCGCGCTGCGGGGTTTTGGGGGTCTTTGCTGCTTTTGGTGGGGTTTGCGGTCAGCCGAAACTGCCAGCAGCTGCCCGGCTCCACCCGCTGTAAAAGCGGGTCGTAGCTGCGGGTCTCCGCAGCCGCTCCGGTGCCAAACTGCTCCACCACGCCGGACAGCTCTGGCGCATCTTCGCTGAGCAGCAGCAGATACAACCGCTCTCCCAGACGATCCAACCGCCACAGTCTGCGGCGGCGCTCCCCTGCAAAAGCGCTTTCCACTGCGCCATGCAGTTTTTGCGGTGCCGACAGCGCAGCCATGGTGCTGCGGCGGGTTGGATCTAGTTCTACCCGTGATAAATACATTCTCTCGCTCCCTTTTTACAATTCCCGGAACGGATCGTGCTCCGTAGTCTCCGGGCTGTCCGGCACTTTCTGCCAAAGCTCCCGTACCGAGCGGTAGCCGTACTGCCGATGATGCGGGTCAAAGCTCACCGGCATATCCCGCTGCGGAGCCGTGCCCGGCTCCAGCGGGTCGGCGTCCAACAAGATCCGGCTCTGCCGTCCCGGACACAGGGGCGGTTCCGCTTGCAGCACCTCCTGCAAGCTGCCCGGGCGTACTCCCAGACAGAGCGGCAGGGTGGGCGGACAGGACCGGCGGCCCAGATACAGCGGAAAGGCCGGGTGTAGCAGCGCCTGCTGCAGCTGCTGCAAAAGGGCGGCATCCTCGCTTTCAATACCGGCCAGAAACACGGCGTCCTGCAAATAATGGCGGTAGGTCACATAAGAGGTCTTTTCATCCTGCGTCTTTGCCGTGTGGTAGTCCACCAGCAGCTGCCCTTCCCGCTCCACGCGGACGCCGAACCGCAGCCCGGTCAATCGGAGCAGTGCTTCGCGCTCGTCCCGCCGCAGCCCCAGAGCTGCCGCCAAAAGGCCGATCACGCCGCTCTTGGTGGGTTCACGGCCCGTCTTGCGGGTCTCAAATTTGGAGTCCGCGCCCCACGCCTGTAAAGGCGCTGCCAGCCGAAGCAACAGCGTTGCCATTACCCCACCTCATTTCCGGCAAGTGCATCCCGGACAGCCTTTTCCAGTGCGCCCAGCATAGCCTTTGCCGTCTGCGCCGGAGCCAGTTCCTCCAGCCCGCTGCCCACGGTAAAGCTTTGCGCCGGGGCCTCGGCAAAGCTGCTGTACATCTGCTGCGCATACCGTGCCAGTGCCGCCTTGGAAGGCGCGGCATACCCCTGCGCACTGCGGGGCACGGCACGCTCGAATGCGCCGCACAGGTTCACCGGCTGATCCTCCCGCAGGGTCACATATACCGCATCCGGCAGAGTGCGGTTTGCAAAGGTGTTCTGCTTGCCGGTGGGCATGGAGAAGAGGAACGCCTCACCAAAAGCCCGCACCGTTTCCGCGGCCTGCGCTGCACCCAGCTGCCCGGCCAGCTCCATCACGTTCACTGTGGCATAGCGGTACAGGGTGGAGGAGTTGTACTCCACCGTGCCCAGATGGCCTGCACCGGCATTGTCCTCTGCTTGACAGTCATCCACGGCGGTAAAGTAATCGTACTCGTTCTGCACGGCATGGGTAGAGATACTGTGCGCCACCTGCGCAGCGGCGTCATAGTTCAGAGAAGGGTCATCTGCCACCATGCGGCCAAACAGCGCCATGTCCATCGAGGGCGCCGCTTTCAGGGCATCCCGATACTGCTTTTTATCCGCAGAGCCCTCCACAGCCAGCTCTGCCAATGCCTTTGCCTGCGCAGCGCTCATGAAGAACAGTGCCTTGGTGCCCTTATCGTCGCTCTTGATGCCCGCATTCTCCAGCGCTTTCTTTGCCAGCTTGTCTGCTGCATCCAGTTCCGGGGCCAGCACAAGGATCTGCTCCTTTACCAGTTCTGCGGCCTTTTTAGTGCGCTTGCCCACGTCCAGCTGAGCATTCTCCGCAAAGGCTGCGCGCATGGCATGCTTCCATGCCTGTGAGGAAACTCTGGCGCGGAGCACACCGCCGTACACTGCCGTTTTTGGGCTGCCGGTATCGTCCCGGTTGATGCAGCTGGGCGGGACGGTCTGCAAAATGTGGAAATCAACATACAGGCGCTTATTCATGATCAATTCTCCTTTTCTTTCTCATCCGGTGCAGGCTTCGGGTCGCGGTACAGGTCCTGTCCCCACCGCAGACGGACATTGGCGGGGGTCTGCGCATACCGCGGGTCGGTGCATTGCAATTCATACAGGTCTGCCGCAAGCTGCGGATAGTCCAGCGGGATGCCGCCATCCTTTGCCGCGCTCAGCAGCTGGATCATGCCCCGCAGATGGTGGCTGATCTCGGTGATTTCTTCTGCGGTGGCCAGCGCGTTGAACCGCCGGAGCACACTGGCCTCGGTCCAGTCCTGTCCGGCACTGTTCCGCTCTGCCAGCTGCCGCACCGCACGCCCCAGCGTGTTGCCGGGGCAGTTCATGGGGCGGTCGTTCCCCTGCTGATGCATAGCATACAGGGTCAGGGCAAGGTAGACCGCCCACTCTGCCGCCGAGGGAGCACTACGGCCCTGAAAGCTTTCCGGCATTTCCAGCAAAAAGCTTCCCCACAGTTCCGGCAGATCGCCGGGTGCGTGGCCGATGCCCCGACGCAGCTTTGCCAGTTCTGCCCGCCGCTGGTTGTCCGGCAGAGCCTGAAGCCTGTGCAGCTGCTGCGCCGCATACAGTTTGACGTCCTGTGTTTTCATACAATTCCCCCCTTTATGGTTCTGTTTTGGGATAGATTTCCCAAAGCCTTGTGCGGAAACGATTATAGGCCTTTGGCGAGGTATACAGGATGGTGCGCTCGGTCTTTTTATCCTTATCCACCACAATGCGGTGTCCCTTCAGGGCGGCATTTCCGGCCTCCATCACCATCTGTTTTCCCAGCTTTTCCGCGATGTTTCGCACCTGCGCCTGCCAGCGCAGCGCTGCCTCATCCGGGTCGTCCTGCTCCGGGTCGATTGCCTGCAGCCACTGCCGAAAAGGCTGATCCACTGCAAAGTAGAATTGTGCACGAACCGCGCCGCCTGCATTTTCATTCCGGTCACCGGCGGCAATTGCCAGTTCCTGCGCAAAATGTCCGACCAGCGCCGCTGTCTGTTCACAGCGCTCGATTTCTCTGACGATCCGACTCTGCCATGGACGCCCTATCTCATCCAGAATCCCTGCCTGAAAGGTCAGGCTGTCGCTGAAAGAATCATTTACAAAGAAGTCCTTATCGCCATATTGGACACCGGAGATGCGGAAATGTACCTTTCTGCGGGGATCCAGAAGTTTCAATCTCTTTTCCTGCAACTTTTCGATCCAGCATACAACGCCCGGGCGATGCCCGCTGTCCTGACAAAAGACAGCCGGGAACTCCCGCCAGAATTGTTTAGCCGGGTCATGACGACAGGGCACAAACACCACCGGTTCATTTTTCTTGATTGGCATCGTGCGCCAGATGGTCATCTGTTCGGCAAAGACGTTTTCTCTGGGGAAGAAATCTCCTCCCAGCAGACAGAACCCATCCACATTCTCCCCTGTCCTGTGCAGCAACAGCCTTCTGGATTGCAGGGTGAGCAGCTGTGCCGGGTTGTCCGGGCAGCAAATTTCTGTCCGTTCCGCGCTCTTTGGTGCTTCCAATTCCCAACAGGGCTTGCTTTCGCCCCAGCATTCCCGGCTGTCGCGCAGCAGCGTCAGGTTCAGCATCAGGGTCTCGTACAGACTATCGCCCTGTGCCTGAATAAAACCGATTTTGCCCAGCCACCCGGCTCCTACTGACGGAAGTCCCTTTCCTTTTGGCTTCGCGGAGGTGTCATCATAGCCGTTCACGCACAGCAGCCACCGCGCCGCCTGCGGATAGCTCAGCTGCTCCTTGCTCTGCCCCGCATACAGTGGAAAGAGCCGGAGTTTATTGCTGCTTTCCGACATTTCACCGTTGAGTTTGGCCGCGCCGTATTCCGTGCCGATCTTTGCCTGCGGCACCTGCCAGAAGGGGTGTGTCGGGTGGAACAGCCAGAAGCGGTCCTTCCACTGCTCCAGGTAGTCCCGGACAGGCTCTGCCGGGAAATGCCCAAGCTGCCACAGCTCGCTCCAGCGCTCCAGTGCATCATCGCTCTGTGCCAGCGGTTGGGGTTTCCCCTTTGCATCCACCCGGGAGAACACGGTGAACAGCACCGCCAGCAACAGCCGCAGCACGGCGGCATCCTGCGTGGGCATTTCGCCTGCCAGATCCACATAATCCTGCGCATGGAGCAGTGCGTCCGTCAAAGAAACTTCCTGCACCGTATTGTCTGGCCGACGAACCCGGACCCACGGCTCCGTCAACAGGTTAAATTCGATTTCCTTCATCCGTTTCCTCCTTTTGGTAATATAAGCCGTTTTCACGGTCATAACAAAGTTCCATGCCCGCAAGCCGGGCAGTCAGGTTTTCATCCAGCAGCAGGATCAGTTCTCCGTGCAGCAGCGGCGACAGCTGCCACGCCGCAAGGCGGCTGCGGTTATCCGCTTCCAACTCCCGGATGACCCTATCCACCTTCCACGCTTTGCCGAACACCGCCGGGAGACGCAGCTTCTGCCGGGCAATCTTCAGTGCCGTTTCCGGCGGGGGCGGGCTGTCAGCAGCTACGGCGCTGCCACCCTCCTGCCACGGCAGAAAGTGGATGCTGCCGTCTGCCCGACACTGCATTACAAGCACCTCTACCGAGGGGTCGCCGTCCCGCACTGCTGCCCGCGCCGCCGGGTCGGAGCGGGCACCCTCGTTCTGCATCCAGTCGTCCAGCGTATTCAACTGCGCCAGCCGGTGCGTTTCCGGCTGCGGCACAAGGTACACCTCGGCGCGCGCTTTCTTTTTCTCCTGCGTCTGCTCATATACGCAGCGCATTTTCTCCCCCTGCGCTCCACCGGGAGCTTCCCGCTCCCAGCCGTAGACCTGCTGCACCAGCGGAGAGATTTCCTCCGGCAGCCGGATGCTCCGGGGCAGAAACTTCCGGGTGCGCCAGAGCAACCACTGTCCATATACCGCCTCGCTGCCCGCATCAAAGGCATCTTCCCCGGTGTCCAGCACCGCGCAGCAGGCCTGCTGCAATGGGGCGGGGCGGCTGCGGCGGTGACGGTGCAACCGTCCGATGCGCTGCAACAGCAGATCCATGGGGCAAAGCTCTGTAACAAGAACATCCAAATCAATGTCCAGCGACTGCTCCATTACCTGCGTGCCCACCACGATCAGGTCGTTCCGGCGCTCCGGTGCAGAGCCCTTGCCAATGCGTGCCATCAGCTGGTTTTCCCGCGCTGCGCGGTCCGGCATCAGGAACTGCGCATGGAACAGCTGCACCTCTTTGTCCGGCAGGCTTTCCCGCAGCAGCTGCGCGATCTTCTGCGCTTTTTTGACCGTGTTGACGATCACGCCCGCGCTGCTGCGCCGGAAGCTGGCAGAGGGCGGCTGCGCGGGAG
>ENA-OQCG01000185-OQCG01000185.1-human-gut-metagenome-genome-assembly--contig:-NODE-185-length-11291-cov-1.880688_pt1 | contig 11291 bp, 10 predicted proteins | sample MGYA00242758_ERZ504577 | MGnify/ENA primary metagenome ERZ504577 (study PRJEB26092, sample SAMD00036248) | human gut metagenome | host: Homo sapiens | study: EMG produced TPA metagenomics assembly of...
CAATAGAGCAAGAACCAAGGACATCTCAGGTAAAGACAATTTGTGAACTTGCAGTGATGGATTGCTACTATCATAATGTGGCAAAAAGTTATGAAAAGGATGTTGCAGGGGTTCTTTTTTGGAAGAAGGATAGACATTTTTGGGTAGAGTATAGTGGTGTGGTAGAATTTGGAGTTGATGCCTCAAAAGTAAAGATGGAAGTTGATGGAACGCAGGTGACAATATCGATTTCAGAAGCCAAGGTGCTCAATTCAAAAGTGGATTCTTCGTCATTGACAAAGGAATCTTATATTGTGGCCAAGAACTCTGTAGAAATAACTTGGGAGGATGAAACAGCAGCATTTGAAAATGCAGAGGAACATTTGATGGAAACCGCATCTAATGACAGTACGCTTTTGGCAATGGCGCAGCAACGAGTACAAAGTTTGTTGGAAGATTATGTGAATAATATTGCTGAGATTACTGGAAAGAAGTACACAATTAAATGGATTTACTTGGACGATGATAATCCGGCGGCAGTTGAGGTGACCCCAGAAGCTACAAGCAAAGTTGAATGAAGCACAAGCATAGCTGCTCTGCCCTGCCGGGCAGGGCGGTTTTTGTTTGCCCAAAACGCCTGCTGTTTGCAAATTAAAACTGCAAATTTCCTGCGTTTTGCGGTTTGTTTTAACTATTTTGAAAAGTGGACAGAAAACTTTGCAAAACCCCTTGACAGAAGCTCTTCTGCATGATAACATGAACACATGAACAGACGTTCATGTAAAATGCGGCAAAAGGAGAACGGACATGATCGGATTGGAGCAGATGACCCCGGCGGGGCAGGAAAACACGGAACCGGTGGTGATGCCGGATGACGAGGTGCTGTATGAGCTGGCCGACCTGTTCCGGGTGTTCGGCGACTCCACCCGCATCAAGATCTTATATGCGCTGCATGACAATGAGCTCTGCGTGCAGGACATTGCCAATGCGGTGCAGCTGAGCCAGTCGGCAGTGAGCCACCAGCTCCGGGTGCTCAAGGATACCAAGCTCGTGCGCTTCCGCCGGGATGGCAAAACCGTTTACTATGCACTGGATGATGACCATGTGAGAAGCATCCTCTCGATGGGCATGGACCACATTGAGGAGTAAACGGAAAACGCAGTACAAAGCCTCCGGGCGCACAAGGCGTGCCTGAGAGGTCCACATAAAATAAAGAGAGGTACTTATAATGAAGAAGAGCTACAAGATCGAAGTTGACTGCGCAAACTGCGCCCAGAAGATGGAGGATGCCGCCAACACCGTTGCAGGCGTGGCACAGGCTACCGTCAGCTTTATGACCCAGAAGATGAAGGTCGAGTTTGCTGAGGGTGCAGACCCCCACGATACCATGGTGAATGTTCTGACTGCCTGCAAAAAGGTCGAGGATGACTGCGAGATCTTTGATATCTGAGGAAACAGGGGTTTGTAACTCCGGTGCGGCTCCCCTGCGGGGGAGCTTTTTGTGGCACATTTTTCGGGCAGGACGGCCCAAAAGCCGGTGCAGGAAACTGTGGAAAAGAAAACGGGTTTTCAACAGTTTCCACCGGGTTTTCAACAGCTTCTGCGAAAAAGTGCAAAAAGAAACGCGAAAAAGCAGGTTTTCTCCGGGAAAAGTCCGTGGAAAACTCAGGGGAAAACGTGGAAAAGTCTATCCCGTGGGGAAAACCTGTTGAATCCACCCCGCCCGCCGCGGCGCATTGCGGCCCAGAACCCAGAAAAAAGGAGAGTACAGATATGAATAAAAAGCAGAAGAAGAACCTGTACCGGATCATTGCTGCTCTGGTGCTGGTGCTCATCCTCAAATTGCTGCCCCAGTTTCCCACGCCGGTGGAGCTGCTGCTCTACTGCATCCCCTATCTGGTGGTCGGCTGGGATGTGCTCCGCAAGGCACTGCTGGGCATCAGGAACCGCCAGCCCTTTGACGAGTGCTTCCTGATGGCCGTTGCCACCGTGGGCGCGTTTGCGCTGGGCGATTATGTGGAGGGCTGTGCCGTTATCATCTTCTACCAGATCGGCGAGCTGTTCCAGAGCGTGGCCGTGGGCAAGAGCCGCCAGAGCATTTCCAGCCTGATGGATATCCGCCCCGATTACGCCAACGTTGAGGACGAGGACGGCAAACTGGAGCAGGTGGACCCCGATGATGTGGAGGTGGGCACTGTGATCGTGGTCCAGCCCGGCGAGCGGGTGCCCATTGATGGCATCATCGTGGAGGGAACCTCTGCCCTGAACACTGCCGCCCTGACCGGCGAGAGCCTGCCCCGGGATGTCCGCTCCGGTGATGAGGTCATCAGCGGCTGTGTGAACATGACCGGCCTGCTGAAGGTCCGGACCACCAAGGAGTTCGGCGAATCCACCGTTTCCAAGATCCTCGACCTGGTGGAAAATTCCAGCATGAAGAAGGCCCGCGCCGAGAACTTCATCACCCGCTTTGCCCGGGTCTACACCCCCGCCGTCTGCTACGGCGCACTGGCGCTGGCCTTTGTTCCCCCCATCGTTCTGTTGCTGATGGGCCAGCCCGCCCGCTTCGGTGACTGGGTCTACCGCGCCCTGACCTTCCTGGTCATCAGCTGCCCCTGCGCTCTGGTCATCTCCATCCCGCTGAGCTTCTTCGGCGGCATCGGCGGCGCGTCTGCCTGCGGCATCCTGGTCAAGGGCTCCACCTATCTGGAGGAGCTGGCCCGCACCGGCATCGTGGTGTTTGATAAGACCGGCACCCTGACCCAGGGCACCTTCAAGGTGGTGGGCATCCACCCCGAAAACGGCGTGACCGGGGATGCCCTTGTGGAAGCCGCCGCACTGGCTGAGAGCTGGTCCAAGCACCCCATCTCCCTGAGCATCAAGAACGCTTACGGCAAGGACATCGACCCCAGCCGTGTGACCGATGTGCAGGAGCTGGGCGGCCACGGCGTGACCGCAAAGGTGGACGGCAAAACCGTCGCCGCCGGCAACGCCCGCCTGATGGCAAAGCTGGGCCTGACGGTTCCCGAGATCACCGAGCCGGGCACCATCGTCCATGTTGCCATGGAGGGCAGATACGCAGGCTATCTGCTCATCGCTGATGTGGTCAAACCTCACAGTGCCGCTGCCATCAAGGGCCTGAAACAGGCCGGTGTCCGCAAGACGGTCATGCTGACCGGTGACGCGGAGCCTGTGGCAAAGGCCGTTTCCGCCGAGCTGGGGCTGGATGAATACCATGCTGGCCTGCTGCCCGGCGACAAGGTGGACCAGATCGAAACGCTCCTCGCCGCAAAGCAGCCCAAAGAAAACCTCGCTTTTGTGGGCGACGGCATCAACGATGCCCCGGTTTTGTCCCGTGCGGATGTGGGCATCGCCATGGGTGCTCTGGGCTCCGATGCTGCCATCGAGGCCGCTGACGTTGTCCTGATGGACGATGACCCGGCCAAGATCGCGCTGGCCATGCGCATTGCCCGCCGCACTCTGCGCATCGTGTATCAGAACATCGTGTTTGCTCTGGCGATCAAGTTCGCCTGCCTGGTGCTGGGTGCGCTGGGTCTGGCCAGCATGTGGACCGCCATCTTCGCCGATGTGGGCGTGATGGTGCTGGCTGTGCTGAACGCCACCCGTGCCCTGTACACCAAAGATCTTGCAAAAAAGAACGCGCAGTGACCGTGCTTTCTGCCCCCGCCTGAGTGCTGATGCCCCGGCGGGGGCTTTTCACTGCCGGTGAATTGCATTCTGCCCGGAGTGATGGTACAATAAGACACAGTGACCCCCGCCGCCGGACGTTTTTCCGGCAGATAGATGATAGATGGAAGAAAGAAGGCTTTTTATTATGAGCATGAACACGGTTCCTGAGCGTCTGGCTGCCCTGCGGGCTGCCATGAAGGCCAACGGCGTGGACGTTTATCTGATTCCGGTGGGTGACCCGCATTCCAGCGAGTACCTGCCTGACCATTACACCTCCCTGACCTATTTCTCCGGCTTCCACGGTGAAAACTCCAACTTCGTCGTCACCCCCACCGAGAGCGCTGTCTGGGCAGACGGCCGCTACTTTGTGCAGGCCGAAAAGGAGATCGCCGGTACCGAGATCCAGCTGATGCGGATGGGTGAGCCGGGCGTGCCCACCGTGGAGGAATACTGCGGCAAGGTGCTGCCTGAGAACGGCGTGCTGGGCCTGTGCGGCCTGACCGCTTCCTGCGGGCTGGTGCGCGGCGTGCAGAAGGAGCTGGATGCCAAGAAGGGCACCATCAAGACCCTGAACCTTGAGGATGAGCTGTGGACCGAGGGCCGCCCCGCCCTGCCTGCCACCCCCGGCATGGATCCTGCCCAAGGAGTATGCGGGCTTCTCCCCTGCCGAAAAGCTGGAGCGCCTGCGCGGCAGGCTCAAGGAGCTGGGCTGCACCGCACAGCTGGTGGGCAAGCTGGATAATCTGGCCTGGCTGCTGAACCTGCGCGCCATGGATATCCAGTGCACCCCCTATGCCATGTCCTACTGCTATGTGACCCCGGAGCGCGCGGTGCTCTTCATCAACACCGCACGTCTGGGCGCGGAAGCTGCCGCAGAGCTCAAGGCCAACGGTGTGGAGATCCAGGAGTACGATGACGTGCTCAAGTTCCTGGCCGCTGAGACCGAGCCCCAGACCGTGCTGGCCGACCCTGCATCCGTGAACTTTGCCGTTTACGAGACCCTGCAGAACAACGCCGCCCTGACCGTGAAGGATGAGGCCGACCCCCTGCTGCCCATGAAGGGTGTGAAGAATGAGGTCGAGCTGGCTCACGACCGCGAAGCCCATCTGCGGGATGCGGTTGCCATGGTGCGGTTCCAGAAGGAGCTGGAAGAGCGTCTGGCTGCCGGGGAAGAGCTGACCGAGCTGACTGTGGACGAGATCCTCCACAAGTACCGCTCTGCACAGGACAAGTTCATCGTGGAGAGCTTTGGCACCATTGCCGCCTACGGTGGAAACGCTGCCATGATGCACTACCACGCCACCGAGGAGGACCATGCCAAGCTGGAGCACAAGGGCTTCCTGCTGGTGGACAGCGGTGCCACCTATCTGGACGGCACCACCGATATCACCCGTACCTACCCGCTGGGTGAGCTGACCGAGGACGAAAAGCTGTTCTACACCTGGACCCTGCAGTGCCACATCGACATTGCAAAGGCTGTCTGGCTGAACTACTGCGACGGCCACATGCTGGATACCATCGCCCGTGAGCCGCTGTGGCAGCACCTCATCAACTACCGCTGCGGCACCGGCCACAGCGTCAGCTTTGTGGGCAACGTCCACGAGGGTCCCCACGCCCTGAACGGCCGCAACACCACGGTGTTCCAGCCGGGCATGATCATCACCGATGAGCCGGGCGTGTACGAGGCCGGTCAGGTGGGCATCCGCATTGAGAACGAGCTGGAGTGCTACCACAAGGCCGACAACCAGTACGGCACCTTCCTGGCCTTCCGTCCGCTGACCTTTGTGCCCATTGCCACCTCTCCTGTGGTGCCCGGTGTCCTGACCCGGGACGAGCTGGACTGGCTGAACGCCTACCACCGCGAAGTGTTTGAGAAGCTGGCTCCCCGCCTGAATGAAGAAGAGCGGGATTGGCTGGCAAAGAAGTGCGCTGCCATCGGAGCATAACCACAAAAAAGGGAGACCCCGCAGGGGGTCTCCCGATTTTGGTTTATTCTTTCCGGTTTTTCCAGTATTCCTTGGCTTCCTCAATGATCTTTTTGAAGGGGCCGGAGGGGTAGGTGCTCTCGGCGATATCCACCAGGAACTTGTACAGCTGGGGCCGCACCTCCTCGTACATTCCAAGGCGGGTGTAGAGGTCTTTATAATACCGGAACGTCTGGATCTTGTTCTGCACGATGGAGGCCGGGTTGATCTGGGTGTGGCAGATGCTCTGGGGATTCTGGACGTAGTAGTAACCGGCTTTGTCAATGGAGACAAACGTCTCGGCATACTGGATATACTGCATGTTGAACACCAGATCCTCGGCCCATTTCAGCTCGCTGGTGAACTGGATGTCATTGCCGGTGAGCAGGATGCGGCGGTAGAGCTTGTTCCAGAGCACGCTGTAAAAGTAGGAGGCAGGCTTGTCCATCAGCCGCAGGGCAAAGGTGTCCTTGTCGTAGACCCCGGCGGGCAGGAAACCGTATTCCCGCACCTCAGGGGGCCGGGCAACACTCATCACGCCCAGATTGTCCTCCAGCTTTTCCAGCACCTGCTCGGGCTTGGTGGCCCCGGCGGGGATCACCATTTTGTAGGGCGCAATCACAAGGTCTGCGTGGTGCGTCTCGGCGGCTTCCACCAGATGCTGGGTGAAGTCCGGGTCGATGTAGTCATCGCTGTCCACGAACTGGACATACTCGCCCCCGGCCAGCTTCAGGCCCAGGTTGCGGGTGTCGGACACGCCGGAGTTCTCCTTGTCCACCAGCACGATGCGGCTGTCCTTGGCGCGGAACTCCTCACACACGGGCAGGCTGTGATCCTTGGAGCCATCGTTCAGGATGATAAGTTCAATGTTTTTATAGGTCTGGTTCAGGATGCTGCCGATGCAGCGGGCCAGATGATTCTGAGCGTTGTATACGGGCAGGATGATGCTGACGAGCGGCTGATCCATAGCGGTGTCCCCCATTTCTTTTTTCGTCCATAATACTCCCTCACGGCGCAAAAATCAAGCGCTGTGCAGAGGGAAAGGAGGAGCGGATATGATCTTTCACATTGCGGTGTGCAGCCCGGACCCTGTGCTGCGGGGCCGGGTGCAGCGCCACTGCATGGAATATTATGCCCGCCGGGCCGATGCCTGCATCGTGGAGCAGCTGGAAAGCACAGCGGCCCTGCTGCAGCAGGAGGAAGTGGGCTCCCGGTACGAGCTCTACCTCATTGAGCTGCCCGCCGCCAACCCGTGCAGCGGTCTGCAGGCAGCTGCAGAGCTGCGCCGCCGGGGCGTGCGGGCCCCGCTGGCCTTTCTGGCCCACACCACGGCCTATGCCTACGAAGCGTTCCGGGTGGACGCGATGCAGTACCTGCATATCCCATTCCGTCCGGAGCAGCTGACAGCCCTGCTGGACCGGGCCACCGAGCCGGAATACGGCCCGGTCATACCGGTCACCACGGCTATGGGCCTGCGGGCCCTGCCCTTTGCGGACATCGAGTATCTGGAATGCACCCACCATGTGGTGCACTACCACCTTGCCAGCGGCGAGGACGTGGCCTCTCTTTCTCTGCGGGTTCCCTTTTCCGAGGTGGCAAAGCCCCTGCTGGCCGATGCCCGTTTTCTGCAGCCCCATCGCTCCTATGTGGTCAACCTTGCCGCCGCCGCCCAGCTCTCCTCCGGGGAGCTCTGGATGCGCAGCGGGGCACGGGTGCCCATCCCCCGGGGGCGCGAACCCGCCGTAAGGGCGGCGTTCCGGGCGTTTTTGGAAGGATAGGTCTATCACGCAAAAAAGAAAGCGGCCTGCATCTGCGGGCCGCTTTCTGCATGGTGCAGGGTCATACTTTGTTCCAGTCCAGCTCCGTCCAGTCGGTCAGGAACTGGTCGCTGACCTCCCGCAGGACGGGCTCATCGGACTTGCTGGCGGCATCGGCGATGCCGATGACGCGGAAGCCTGCGTCGTGGGCGGTGCGGGCGGCGTAGAGGGAATCCTCACAGACAACGCACCGGTCAGGGTCAGTGCCGCCCAGGCGTGCAAGGGTCTGGAAAAACACATCCGGCCTGCTCTTGTGGAGCGCCCCCTGTGCCTCCACATAGAAGTCGAAATATTCATCGATGCCCAAACGGGTGAGCACGGTGCGGCACTGGGCGCTCCAGGTGTTGGAGCAGATGCACATGCGGGCACCCTCGGCCTTCAGGCGGGCCAACAGCTCCCGCACGCCGGGCTTGAGCTCCACGGTCTCGTAGAGCTTGGTGATAACATCCCACATCACATCGTTGTAGTCCTCCATTTTCAGGGGCAGGTCATACTCCCGGATGAGGTAGGCCGCGCCATCGGCCATGCCCATGGTCAGGAGCGTTTTGTGGAGGTCAGATTTTGGGGTGCGGCCATAGCGGGCCAGCAGGGCATCGGGCGCACCCTCCCATACCACGGTCATGCTGTCGGTCAGGGTGCCGTCCATATCAAAGATCCAGTTGTTGCAGTGCATTGTTTTACCTCCACCATCGTTTCACACAAGTTTAACAAAATTATACCATGGATTTTGTTCCAAAAACAGGGAGAATTTTTCCGGAAGATATGGTATACTTTTGACAGATTTCCAAAGAATGACTAGGAGGCGTTCCAGATGGCACAGAATGATACCCCGGTCAAGGCACTGGTGCTGGCAGGCGGCGGTGCGCGCGGCAGCTATCAGGTGGGTGTGTGGCGTGCCCTGACCGAGCTGGGCTGGCGGCCCCAGATCATCACCGGCACCAGTGTGGGCAGCCTGAACGGTGCCATGTTTGCGCTGGACCTGTACGAAACGGCCCGGGATATGTGGATGAGCATCCGCAGCCAGGACGTGATGGAGCTGCCGGAGGAAAACGCCGACCTCTCTGAACTGCACGCCTTCCTGCGGGAAGTGGTGCGGGACGGCGGCATGGACGTGACCCCGCTGGAAGAGATCGTGGAGCGGGTGCTGGATGAGGATGCCCTGCGGGCTTCGCCCATCCGGTTCGGCCTTGTCACCGTGGAAAAGCGGGGGCTGAAGCCCCGGGAGCTGACGCTGGAGGATATCCCGGCGGGCAGGGTGAAGGATTACCTGCTGGCCTCTGCCGCCTGTTTCCCCGCCCTGCGGGCAAAGCAGATCGACGGGGTGCAGTTCCTGGATGGCGGCTACCGGGACAATATGCCCACCGCGCTGGCCCAGAAGATGGGCGCGGAGGAGCTGGTCTGTGTTGATCTGGAAGGGGTGGGCATCACCCTGCCCAACCGCACCGGCCTGCCCACCACCATGATCCGCAGCTACTGGGAGCTGGGGGACATCCTCCACTTTGACCCCGATACCGCCAGACGGAACATGGAGCTGGGCTACTACGATACCCGCCGCGCCATGGGATATCTGCGGGGCTGCGCCTATGCCGTTTCCACCAGCGCCGAGAGCTGTGAAGATGCCGCCGCCTTTGCGTGGAAATTCCAGCAGGTGCAGAAGGCGGTACGGGAAAAATACCCCGTGACCCTGACAGCGGATGCGGCCCTGCTGCTGGCCAACATGAAGGATGCCCAGCTGGCCCCGCTGGAAGCTGCCGCCGAGGATGCGGGCGTGGACCCCACTGTGTTCTATACCACCCGGACACTGGCGGAAGCCTTTTTGGAAAAATGCGACCGGGAGCGCATTGAGAGCTTTGCGCCCCTGTTTGAGGGCAGCGGCAATGCGGCACAGGCCGCACGGGCCGCTCTGCTGCCCAATACGTTCTTACAGGCATTGGTCTGCCGTGCCCTTACCGGGCCGGTACTGCCGGAGGTGATCGAAGAATGAAGGTCTATCAGGGACACAGCGCCTCGCCGGGCCTTGTGATGGGACAGGTGAGCCGGTTGGAGCGCTGGCACGAAAATTTTGCCACCGGGCCGTTCAACGCGGAACGGGAACAGCGCCTGCTGGAAAACGCTGTCAGGACAGCCCAGCGTGAGCTGGACGGCATGGCAGACCGCAGCGGCCCTACGGAGCAGGCCATCTTCCTATTCCAGAGCATGATGCTGGAAGATGAAGGCTTTATGAACGAGGTCAAATTCCAGATCAAGGCGGGCATCAGCGCTGCCGAAGCCATGTACCGTGCGGGCAACCGCTATGCGGAGCAGCTTGCGGCCATGGAGGACAACGCCTACATGCAGCTGCGCAGTGCAGATATTCTGGATGCCGCCCGCCGCGTGGTGAACGTGCTGACCAACCGTCCCCGGGTCTGGCTGGCGCTGGATCACCCGGTGATCCTGGCGGCAGAGATGCTGATGCCCAGCGATCTGTTCAGCGTTCCGGCGGGGATGATCCTGGGCATCATCACTTCGGAGGGCAATAAGCAGAGCCACGCGGCGATCATTGCGCGGGCCATGCACATTCCCTGCGTGGTGCAGGTGGGACGGGAGTTTCTGGACGACTGCGACGGCCGCACCGTGGTGCTGGATGCCAACAACGGCGAGTGCATCCTGGACCCGGATGCCAACACCCGCCAGCAGGCGGTCAGCCGCATCTGTGAGCTGCAGTGGGAGAGCGAGGAAGCCGCCCGCATCAGCGCCCTGCCCAACCGGACAAAGGATGATGTGCCGTTTGAGCTTCTGGCCAACTGCTACGGGCAGGAGGATATCGAATCGGCGCTGCAGGCAGGCGCTTCCGGCGTGGGCCTGCTGCGCAGCGGTTACATGATGCTGCCGGGCCGCCCGGTGGACGAGCAGGAGCAGTTCGTGTTCTATCAATCCTGCATTGCCGCCGCAAAGGGCGGTGTGGTGACAGTGCGCACCTTTGATTTTGGTGTGGACCGCGCCATGGCCGATATCCATAGGGGGCTGGAATCCTCCAAGCTGGGTCTGCGGGGCATCCGCAGCAGCCTGCGCCAGACCCATCAGTTTGAAACGCAGATCTGCGCCCTGCTTCGGGCGGCAGCCCACGGCCCCCTGCGGGTCATGTTCCCCATGGTGACCAACCTCGAAGATTGGGATGAGGCCATGCGGCTGGTAGCGCACTGCCGCCAGCTGCTGCGGGAGCGGGGGGAGGAGTTTGACCCGGACACGCCCTTTGGTGTGATGTTCGGAGTGCCCTCGGCCTGCCTGACGGCAGAGGAATTCGTGGAGCACGGGTGCAATTTCTTCCTCATTGAGACGAACGACCTGACCCAGTACACCCACGCGGTGGATCGGGATATCTCCATTGCCGAGCGCTACTACCGCCCGGCCAGCCACGCAATGAAAAAGCTCATCCGCATGGTGGTGGAGGCTGCCCGGGAGGGCGGGATCCCCGTGACCATCTGCGGCAGCGCGGTGGGCAATCCGGCCAACACCCTGCAATATCTGCAGCTGGGCCTGCGGAGCTTCTCCGTCAGCCCGCAAAACCTCATTGATGTGAAAAAAGCGCTGATGAACGCGAAAATAAAGTGAACAAAAAGGACGGCTTGCGCCGTCCTTTTTGTATCTGTGGAAATAAAAATTACTCCAAGTTGCCCGTCAGGGTCATCACGGCGGAGAGCACCGCCAGCGGGGCGGTCTCGCACCGGAGGATGCGGGGGCCGAGGCCGACGGTTTTCACACCGGCATTGGCGGCCATTTCGGCCTCTTCCGCGGCAAAACCGCCCTCGGCACCGGTGATGAGGCGATCTTCAGCCGCTGGCCATCGGCAGGCTTTGCGTCTGCC
>ENA-OQCG01000187-OQCG01000187.1-human-gut-metagenome-genome-assembly--contig:-NODE-187-length-11216-cov-1.808459_pt1 | contig 11216 bp, 12 predicted proteins | sample MGYA00242758_ERZ504577 | MGnify/ENA primary metagenome ERZ504577 (study PRJEB26092, sample SAMD00036248) | human gut metagenome | host: Homo sapiens | study: EMG produced TPA metagenomics assembly of...
ATATTATATTTCGTAAAGCAGAATAATCAAGAAATAAAAAAATACCCGAACCCTTTTTTCGTAAAGAATCGGGTTCGAGTACGAACTGTATGGTGGACGGTACAGGACTCGAACCTGTGACCTCCTGCACGTCAAGCAGATGCTCTACCAGCTGAGCTAACCGTCCAGATGTCGTATCGACTTGAATATGATACCACATTTTTCGCGCAATTGCAAGGGCTTTTTGAAAAAGTCTGCCTTTTCCGTTTTTTGCCCCGGAGGATTGGCGCAAAGGTCCCTTTGCGGGGGCTGGCAGGGGAAAGGTGCTCAGAGCGCCCGGCGGATGATGTCGTAGAGGATGGGCTTCATGTTGTCGATGTTGTCGGGCTTGCCCTCCAACACGGAGGTATAGCACACCGATATGCACATGCTGCCCAGGGCGGTGATGCGCTGGTAGATCTCCCGCTCGGTGCGGCCCGCCATCTCGGGGCTGCACATCACGGTCTGGAGAACCTTGCGCATCAGCGGCTCGGCCTCGCCGCTGGCTTCGATCTGATCCAGCCCGGGCCAGACAAAGCTGCGCTCCAGGAAGCGGAGCATCAGGGTGTCCGCGCGCAGGGCTTCGATGATATGGTCAATGACAAAGATCATCTGGTCGGGGAAGCTGGTAAGCTCGGCGGCGTGCTGCTCGGCGGCGGCACAGGCGTTGTCCAGCAGCTGGTAGCTCACCCGGGCCAGCAGGGCCTGCGTGACCGAACCCTTATCGGCAAAATAGAGGTAGAACGTGCCCTTGCCCACCTTGGCGCGGGAGGTGATATCCTCCACGCTGGTCTTGGAGGTGCCCCGCTCCAGAAACAGCTCGTAAGCTGCGTCCAGAAGCGCACGGCGCTTTTCCTGTTTCTTTCCTTCCACGGTGCTCATAGCTTGCTGCATCCTCTTTTCTGACGTTGTTTTGTCGTGTAAACAATATTTTAGCAGGGAGAAGGGAAGAGCGCAAGAGCAAAAGCCCCCGGACAAGCTATACAATTTCTGCTTTGTGATAAGAAAACTGACTTTTGGTCATTTTTTATCTTGACACCTTGTGTCGATTGGTTATAATAGTGCTTGCTCAGAAATGACCGCGGGTCATTTTTGGGGCAGATTCAATCAACTTTCGTATGGAGGGTTCCCATGAAAAAGATCGCACAGAGCATCGTGCGTCTGCGCAAGCTGATCTTAACAGTAGCGGTCCTGCTGTTGATCCCTTCCGCAATCGGCGCGGTTGCTACCCGCATCAACTATGATGTCCTGACCTATCTGCCGCAGGAGCTCGACTCCATGATCGGCGAGGTAGCGCTTGAGGACGACTTCCATCTGGCCTCCACCGGCATGATCACGGTGGAAGGCCTGCCTACCAATGAACTGATCGCCATGAAGAAGGACATTGATGCGGTGCCCGGTGTCACACAGACCTTCTGGCTCAGCGATGTCATCGACCCCAGCATCCCCACCGAGATGCTGCCCGCGGATGTCCAGCAGTTCATGTTCGGTAAAAATGATTCCACCATGCTCATCGTCCGGTTTGATGCGCCCAGCGCCAGCGATGAGACGATGAACGCCGTCAAGCAGATCAAACAGGTGCTGCGGCACGACTGCTACTTTGGCGGCATGAGCGTCATCTTGCAGGATACCAAGGCGCTGATCAATGAAGAGATGCCGCTGTACATCCTGTGCGCTGTGGGTGCCAGTATGCTGGTGCTGTTCCTCTCGCTGGAGAGCACCATCACGCCTGTGCTGTTCATGCTGGGCCTGCTGTTCCCCATTGCGTACAACTTTGGCACCAACATCTTCCTGGGTCAGATCAGCTACATCACCCAGGCGCTTTCCACGGTGCTGCAGTTGGGCGTGACGATGGACTTCTCCATCTTCCTGCTCCACCGTTATCAGGAGGAAAAGGAACTCCGCTCCTCCAACGAGGAAGCCATGGTGACCGCCATCTGCAAGACCATGACCTCCATCACCGCTTCCTCCCTGACCACCATTGCGGGCTTCCTGGCACTGTGCGCCATGCGCCTGACGCTGGGCCGCGATATCGGTGTTGTTATGGCAAAGGGTGTGGCGCTGGGTGTCATCTGCACCATCGTCATCCTGCCTGCTTTGATCCTGACCTTTGATCAGCAGGTCGAAAAGTACAAGCACCGCACCATCGTGCCCAAGCTGACCAAACTCAGCTACTTTGTTTCCAAGCACGCAATGCCCATCGTGGTCGTCTTTCTTGTGCTGCTGGTGCCCTTTGTGGTGGCTCAGCAAAAGACTGAGGTCTACTACACCCTGTTCGACTCGCTGCCCCAGGATCTGACCGGCATCGTTGGCACCAACAAACTGGGCGAGGACTTTGGCATGACCACCTCCCACTTTATTCTGGTGGATGAGGACCTGACCGCAACGCAGGTGTCTGACCTCTGCGATGAGCTCAAGGATGTGGACGGCATCACCCAGGTGGTGAGCCTGGATTCCATCACCGGCCCGGGCTTCCAGAGCGAGCTGCTGCCCGACAGCGTGACCGAGATCCTGCAGTCCGGCGGCTACAAGCTCATTCTGGCCAACAGCTCCTATAAGACCGGCACCGATGCCATCAACAGCCAGCTGACCGAGATGAATGGACTCATCAAGGCGGTTGACCCCAATGGTGTCATCACCGGCGAGGGTGCCATGACCAAGGATCTGATCGAGGTTGCGGACGTGGACTTCAAGAACGTCAACGTCTGGTCGATCATGGCAGTCGCTGCCATCATCCTGATCTCCTTCCGGAGCCTGTCCATCCCTGTGCTGCTGGTTGCCAGCATCGAGGCCGCCATCTCCATCAATATGGGCATCCCGTACTTCACCGGTACCCAGCTGCCCTTCATCGCCAGCATCGTCATCGGTACCATCCAGCTGGGCGCGACTGTGGACTACTCCATCCTGATGACCACCCGTTATCACGAGGAGCGCAGCTATGGCCGCACCCCGCGGGAAGCTGCCCAGCAGTCGCTGGAGCACTGCAGCCAGTCCATCCTGACCAGCGGCCTGACCTTCTTTGCCGCAACCGTCGGCGTGGCCGCCATCAGTAAGATGGAGCTGCTGCAGAGCATCTGCCGGCTCATCTCCCGCGGCGCACTGATCAGTATGGCTGTCATCCTGGTCGTTCTGCCCGCCGCCCTGATGCTGCTGGACTGGGTCATCCGCCACACCACCATGCACTGGCTGGTCCCTGAATCTTCCAACGCCAAGAAGTCTGATAAGGAGTAACTACCATGAAAAAATCGCTTCGTTTCGCCAGTGCGGCGCTGGCGCTGACTCTCGCCGCAGGCATGACCCTGCCCGCCTTTGCAGCCGCCAAGGCCGATTATTCCAAGGATGAGACGGTCTACGCCGTGATGAACGCCGACGGCTCCATCAAGTCCACCACCGTCAGCGAGCACCTGTACAGCGCTTCCGGCCTGTCCAATGTCACCGATGAGAGCACCCTGACCGATATCCAGAACACCGAGAGCGATGCCGCGTTCACCCAGGACGGCGAAAAGCTGGTCTGGAACACCGACGACACCGACGTGTACTATAAGGGAAATATCGACAAGGCCCTGCCCATCACCGCAAATGTCACCTATACGCTGGACGGCGTGACCGACAGCCTTGAGAACCTGATCGGCAAGAGCGGCCACCTGACCGTGACCGTTGACCTGACCAACAACGAGACCGGCACCGTGACCGTCAACGGCAAGGAGCGCACCGTTGTCACCCCGCTCATCACTGCTGTGGGCGTGATCTTTGGTCAGGATGCCACCAACCTGAGCGCCGAGCACGGAATGCTGGAATCTGCCGCCAAGAGCAGCGTGGCCGCTTTCGTCTGCCTGCCCGGCGTGAAGGACTCTCTGGACGGCCTGCTGCCCGATGACCTGTCCACTGTGGAGGATTATCTGCAGGACAGCGTCACCGTGGAAGCCGATGTCGAGAACCTGACCGCACCGCAGGTCATGCTGGCCTGTGCCACCAACGCCGATGCGCTGGGCACCAATGCCTTTGACCTGAGCAGCCTCAACGAGCTGACCGATGGCATCAGCCAGCTGAACGATGCCATGAACCAGCTGATGGATGGTGCCGCCCAACTGGTGGACGGTGCTTCCCAGCTGGCCAACGGTACCCTGGCCCTGCTGGACGGCGCTTCTCAGCTGAACAGCGGTGCTTCTGCCCTGGACGATGGTCTGGGCCAGCTGACCAACGGCCTGGATACCCTGAGCTCCAACAACGCCGCCCTGCAGGCCGGTGCCCAGCAGGTGGCCGATGGCGTTCTGGCCTCTGCCAACAGCACCCTGATGGAGGGCGGCCTGATCGACACCCCCATGACCTGGGACAACTACGCTTCCGTCATTGACGAAGTGCTGACCATGAACGAAAAGACACTGGCCGCTGCCCGCAAGAAGATGGTGCGCACCGTCTGGGAGCAGGAGCCCAGCTTCAAGGACAGCCAGCTGGACATTGCCCTGTATCTCTCCGCAACCAAGACCAACCATGACCTGGAAGCTGCTCTGCGGCTGATGCAGAGCTACGACCCCTCCATGTTCAGCGCCATGCTTGACCTGAGCACTGCCAGCGCCAAGCAGACCGTGCATGACGAGCTGAAGTATCAGGCTGAGAACAGCCAGGATATCGCAGATGTCCGTGCCCTGAAAAACAGCCTGGCGCAGATCCAGTATTTCGTGTCCAGTGTCAACCAGTACACCAATGGTGTTGCCACCGCTGCTGACGGTGCCCACTCCGCAAAGGACGGTGCCGCCCAGCTGTCCGATGGCACCAAGACCCTGTATGACGGCGTGACCACCCTGAATGATGGCGCAGGCCAGCTCAGCGATGGCACGGTCCGGCTGAACGATGGCCTGAACCAGTTCAATGAGGAGGGCATCTCCAAGCTGACCGGCGCTCTGAACGAGGAGCAGATCCATGGCCTGAAGACCGTGCTGGACGAGATGACCAGCCGTCTGGAGGACTACACCAGCTTTGCCGGTAAGTCCGAGGATGCTTCCGGCAGCGTGAAGTTCATCTATAAGACCGGTGAGACGGTCGCCGCTGCGGATGTTACCGCCGAGACCACCGCCGATGTGCAGGAGGGCAACTTCTTCACCCGCCTGTGGCAGCGGATCGTGAACCTGTTCAAGTTCTGAAAAAACGGCGTGCCTGCTTGACAAGCCGCCGGAGATTGACTATACTACAAATAGATTCGTCAAGAAAAATGACCGCTCAGGCATTGAAACGTTGAGGCGGTCATTTTTTATGCCAATTTTAAGGAGACCACAGCATGGCAGAGAGGGAATTGTATCCGGACGGGGAACAGCGCCGCCGCATCATGGATTTTATTATGGCGGCCGGTCAGACCCTTTTGGAGAACGGGGCAGAGGTGTTCCGGGTGGAGCAGACCATGGAGATCATGGCGGCCAGCTTCCACCTGCGGGAGTTCCATGTCTATGTGCTGACCAACGGCATTTTTGCCAGCGCAGGCACGGCGGAGATGAGCGAGGTGCGCAACGTGCCCACCCGTACCACCCATCTGGGGCGGGTGGCGGCGGTGAATCAGCTTTCGCGGCAGATCGCGTCCGGGGAAGTGGACACCATCGATGATGCCGAGACCCGGCTGGCTCAGGCCAGGTGCATCCCTTTTCCGAAGGACTGGGTGCAGCTTGCGGCGGGCATGGGCGGCGCGTTCTGCTTTGCGCTGATCTTTGGAGGCGACCTGAAAGCCGGGCTTGCCGCCGCTGCGGCCGGTGTTGCGGCCAACGCCTACCTGCTGTTCTGCGGGCGGCACGGCGTGGGGGCGGGTTCCGAACCATCTCCACCGCCGCCCTCATCACCCTGTGCTGTATTCTGGGCTGCAGCCTGCTGGGCACTGAGCCCAGCCACGCCATCATTGGCACCCTGATGATCCTGACCCCCGGCATCGCCTTTACTATGGGCATCCGGGACTTTGTGCAGGGCGATTACCTGTCCGGCACCATCCGGATGATCGACGCACTGCTCATTGCGGCCAGCATCGCCATCGGCACCGGCCTTGTGCTGAGCCTCTATGCCTTTTTGAAGGGGGTGGCCGTGGTATGACAGAGCTTCTTTTCACCGGGGAGCAGCTGGGCCGTCTGGCCCTGCAGTTCCTGCTGGCCGGGGCGGCACCCTGAGCTTTGCCATCCTCTTTGCTTGCCCCAGGCGCACCCTGCCTTATTGCGGGCTGGTGGGCGCAGTGGGCTGGCTGGTATACGAGATCGCGGAGCTGTTCGGAATGGAAGCCTTTGCAGCCTCGCTGCTGGCGGTCATTCCGCTGACGCTGCTGGCCCGCATCCTTGCGATGACCCTCAGAACACCGGTAACGGTATTCCTGCTCACCGGCATCTTTCCGCTGGTGCCCGGTGCGGGCATCTATTACAGCGCCTACTACTTCATTCAGGGCAACAACGCTCTGGCGCTGGCAAACGGCATCTCTACCTTCAAGATCGCCGTGGCGCTGGCCGTGGGCATTGCGCTTGTGCTGGGCATCCCCCTGCCACAGAAACGCCGATAAAACAAAAACGAGACCGCCACCGGGCGGTCTCGTTGGTTATGCGGGGAAATCAGGTGGTGGGAACCATCCGCAGCAGCTGGGCCCCGGTGGTGACATCCAGCTGGAAGTATGCCTTGTTCAGCTCGGTGTTGTAGGAGACACTGACCGGCGTTTCAGTACCGTCGGCATTGATCTGCATCAGGCTGTAGCCGGAAACGGTATTGGCGGGTACCTCGATGCTGGCAATGACCGGCTGAGCCATCACTCGGGCGGGGGTGATCTCCTCGCTCTTTACGGTGCCGCACTTTTCGCAGACGACCCGTTCAATAACAGTGGGGTAGTAGAACGCCGCCGTCATTACCTGCTCACCGTTTTGCAGAGTTCCGGTATAAACAGTCAGGTTGGAAAAGTTGGAAAAGACACCGTTTACCTTGGTCAGCTGGGTGTTGTTCTTTACCTTGCCGCATTCGGGGCAAAGTGTAAGGGTCTCAGTGGTGCCATCGGGGAGCTTATGCTGGAAGGTGGTCTCCACACACTCGGTCTTATACTCTGTCGTGGTCTTCCAGGTGTGTTCTTTGCACTCGGTTTTGCCCGGGGTCTCTTCGGCCATGCCGACCACAGAACTGCCCGCCAGCACGCAGACGGACAGACCAAAGGCGGCCAGGGCTTTCAGCATACGATTTTTCATAGCAGGATCCTTTCTCCCCGCATCCCGGCGGGGCAGCGCGGTTTGAGCTTGGTTACTTTTTACCGTTGTTCCAGCCTGATTATACAATTGGAAGGAAAAGGTGTCAATGTCCGGGATTAAGTCCCGCAGAAACATTTGCCGGCAGAATGCAGCGGAAAGGCAGAAACATCGGGACGAAATGCATATATACACAAAGAATGTGGCGCTGCATGTATAAATGTTTTCAAAAGGGTTTCATTTGTTCCGATTTTTTGCACAACACTTGACTTTTTTATTTGTACAACATATACTAATTCTGTTCCTTGATGACACGGTGAAGCGCATCGTGCCGGGAAAGTGAAAAAATATACAATCAACAGAGGAGTGTTTGAATATGAAAAAGATCAATCGCCGCAGCTTTCTGGCTGCCGCTGGTCTGACCGCTGCCGCTCTGGCTCTGACTGCCTGCGGCGGTTCCGCCTCCAGCACCGCTTCTTCCACTGCAAGCAGTGCAGCTTCTTCCGAGGCTGCTTCCACCAGCGCTGCCGCTGAGCTGACCACCGTTGAGGCTGGCAAGCTGACCATGGCCACCAACGCCACCTTCCCTCCGTACGAGATGACCACCGATTCCGGTGAGATCGAGGGCATCGATGTGGACACCGCCAAGGCGATCGCTGAGAAGCTGGGCCTGGAGCTGCAGATCGATGATATGGACTTCGACGCAGCACTGCTGAGCGTGCAGCAGGGCAAGGCCGATATCGTCATGGCTGGCGTTACCGTGACCGACGAGCGCAAGGCTGTGATGGACTTCTCCGACAGCTACGCCACCGGCATCCAGTCCATCATCGTTCCCGAGGGTTCTGATATCACCTCTCCCGATGATCTGGCTGGCAAGAAGATCGGCACCCAGCGCGGCACCACCGGCTACATCTACTGCTCTGATGACTTCGGCGATGACGCTGTGGTCGCATACGACGACGGCCTGACCGCTGTGCAGGCTCTGAAGAATGGCCAGGTCGATGCAGTTGTCATCGACAATGCACCCGCTACGGAGTATGTTGCCGCCAACCCCGGTCTGGTCATTCTGGACACCAGCTACGCCGAGGAGGACTACGCCATTGGCATGGCAAAGGGTTCCGCTCTGGAGGATGCTGTCAATGCCGCTCTGGAAGAGCTGAAGGCTGACGGCACCCTGCAGTCCATCGTGGACAAGTACATCACCGCTGAATAATTCAGCTGTACCTTGTATCACGGGGAGGCGGCCCCATCTGGGGCACCTCCCCTTTTTTGGAAAGAACAGGTTACAAAATTCTAACAATTTTAGAAAGCGAGGATGCGAATGGCCGCACAATACGAACTGCTGAAAGAGCTGCTCAACAGCGGCACGAAGCTGGACTTCGGGCAGGAAATGTTCTTCAAATTCTATCAGGCGTTCATCCTGAACGACCGCTGGGTGCAGTACATCCAGGGCGTGGGCACTACGCTGCTGGTCACCGCCATTGCGCTGGCACTGGGCGTGGTGCTGGGCAGCGTGGTGGCACTGGTGCGTGTTGCGCACGACCAGCAGCGTCCCGGCCGCAGGAACCCGGTGCTGGGCTTCTTCAATGCCGTCTGTCAGGTGTACACCACCATCATCCGCGGCACCCCCATGATGGTCCAGCTGCTCATTATGAGCATGGTCATCTTTGCCAACAGCCGCAACTTTACCATGGTCGGTGCACTGGCACTGGGCATCAACTCGGGCGCTTACGTTTCGGAGATCATCCGCGGCGGTCTGATGGCGGTGGACCCCGGCCAGATGGAAGCCGGCCGCAGCCTGGGCCTGAACTACATGACCACCATGGTGGTCATCGTCATTCCGCAGGCCATCCGCGCGGTGCTGCCTGCACTGGGCAACGAGTTCATCGTCCTGCTCAAGGATACCTCGCTCATCACCGTCATCGGCGGCAAGGAGCTGCTGTATGCGGCGCAGGGCATTATGAACCGTACCTACGAGGCCATGTTCCCCCTGTTGGGCGTTGCAGTGGTCTATCTGATTTTAGTCATGATCTTTACATGGCTGCTGTCGAAGTTTGAGAGGAGGATGGCGCAAGGTGACCGCTAATCATGCTGAAAAGATCCTGGAAGTCCGTGGTCTGACCAAGACCTACGGCGGTGAGGTCAAAAAGGGCGCAAAGCAGCCCACCCCCGCCCTGGATGTCCTGAAGGGCATCGATATCGACATCTATCGCGGCGACGTGGTCTGCCTGATCGGCCCCTCCGGCTGCGGCAAGTCCACCTTCCTGCGCTGCCTGAACCGGCTGGAGATCCCCACCGGCGGCTCCATCAAGTTTGAGGGCATCGAGGTGGATGATGCCCACATTGATGCTGTGCGCCAGAAGATGGGCATGGTGTTCCAGCACTTCAACCTCTTCCCCCACCTGACCGTCAAGCAGAACCTTTGCCTGGCCCCGGAGCTGCTCAAGCTCAAGAGCAAGGAGGAGGCTTCCAAGCGCGCCGAGGAGCTGCTGGCCCGTGTCGGCCTGTCCGATAAAGCCAATGTGTTCCCCAAGAGCCTTTCCGGCGGCCAGCAGCAGCGCATTGCCATTGCCCGCGCTCTGGCCATGGACCCGGATGTCATCCTGTTCGACGAGCCCACCTCCGCCCTCGACCCTGAGATGGTCGGCGAGGTGCTGGAGCTGATGAAGGAGCTGGCCCACACCGGCATCACCATGCTGGTGGTCACCCACGAGATGGGCTTCGCCCGCGAGGTATCCAACCGCGTCATCTTCATCGATGAGGGCAGGATCCAGGAAGATGAGCCCCCGCAGGAGCTCTTCTCGAACCCCAAGCATCCTCGTCTGAAAGCTTTCCTTTCCAAGATGCTGTAATTGAAGCTGAAAATGCCGTCGCACAAATTCGTGCGGCGGCATTTTTTGAATGGTTTAAAACTTCCAGAGACTTTGTGCCTGTTTATAAAGCCAGAGGGCACGGGTCTGAATCTCACTCTCGTTCCAGTCCGTTTTTGTCAGGGCATCCTGAAGCGTGGAAAGGCCCGATGCGCAGAGCGTAAGACCGGGCTTTTCCTGGCCCTTTCCGGCTTTCTTTGTGCTCCAGTCACTGTCCCGGATGGAGGCGTTCAAAGACTGTGGGATGATTGCGAGATTTCCCAGAGTCAGAAGGATAGAATCTCTTTTTTTCTGCGTCCAGCGGGGTAGGGCAGGCGGGCCAGTTGTTGCGCCATTTTTTTGGGCATCAGATGCTCAAGACTGTAATTGTTGAAACCATGCAGCACAACAGCACTCTGAGCAGGGCGGATGTGGCTTTCAATCAGATAAAGAACACCTTTAGAATAAAGATTCATCAGTTTAGAGTGTTCAAAACCATCCCGAAGTTCAGTGTCATCAGGAATCGAGGAGTTGGTGCCGCCAAGCACTTGCAAACGGTCTCGTAAATCCTGTGGAGTAAGTATTTCGTTGGCGATAAAGGAGAGAAATAACTTTGTATAATTTGTTGTGGAAGCACGAGTGACAATACGACGCTATAACGTAGCTTTCCAGAATGCCATACATCTTGTTCAAAGCAGTCGTATCAGAAATATTTTTGGCAAGATAGAGAACGTACGGAATCAACGTTGTTGTTTTTAGACCGAAGATAACCACATTCAGCCGCTCGATACCAAATGTGGATGGAATTGTAGTATCGCAGATATCCGGCTGAAATGTCTTACGGAACAACTTGGCATACTCCCTCAGAGAGGAAAGGATGATCTGCTTGCTTCCGCCGCAGTAGTTGTCCACAAAGCTCTGATAGGAATTTGACAGTCGATCTGTGCGGGCATAAATCAACTTGTCCTCTGTGCTGATACTGTATTTTTTATTTTGGATGAACAATTGAAAATAAGCATCAAAAAAGATGTCGATCAGAGGACGGCGAATGCGGCCGGTCTCTATAATGGTATCCCAGTATTCTTTTGTTGCGACGCTATTATCAAAGACAGGCTCCCAGATCGTCTGATAATCTGTCAGGTTATTACGACTGAAAAAATAA
>ENA-OQCG01000191-OQCG01000191.1-human-gut-metagenome-genome-assembly--contig:-NODE-191-length-11049-cov-1.143747_pt1 | contig 11049 bp, 12 predicted proteins | sample MGYA00242758_ERZ504577 | MGnify/ENA primary metagenome ERZ504577 (study PRJEB26092, sample SAMD00036248) | human gut metagenome | host: Homo sapiens | study: EMG produced TPA metagenomics assembly of...
CTGGACTTCTAAGGCTGTGCCGCTGAGCCAAGCTTTTGCCGTGCTAAGTGATATGATGGACGACGAAAATAATACTACTAACAAAAAGTTCGATGCATAATTACTGTCGATATTGATAGAGAAAGAACCGAAAGGAGGTGCGCTATACTGAGTGATTTTTCATGGGACATGACCGGATACATACCAAAACACGCTGTCAATCCGCACGGTGACGGCATCATTCCTTATGCGGCAGAGCGCATCTTCCAACTGGAACCGGAGCCTCCAGCGGTGGGCAATCTGAACGAATATATCCTGTCTGCCTTGCAGGAAAAGAATTTGATATATTTCTCATTCTTCCTACACCACTACGAGCCGCAGCTTAACAAGCGCATCAAAGACTTTCTCGGTGTGGATGGCGGCGATCTGTACGACACAGACCGATTTATAGATATAAAGCTCTCCTGCCGGGAGCAAATGCTCCAAAAGCTGATGGACTATGACCTTGCCAAGGGTGCAGAGTATGCTACATACATTTTCCCGTTCATCCGGGATGCTATGCTCCGTTTTCGCATGGGCGAAGAAAAATGGTCGGTATCCTCTCTGACCAATTACAAAATGGTGCGGTCAATGGCTTGGCTGTACCACAATACCAAGGATGCGGTCAACGAATTTTCCAAGAAATACAACTGCGATCTTGCCCTTGCGGAAGAATATCTGAAAGTTGTCCGTGGAATCCGCAATCAGCAGCCATTCTATGTGACAGACGAGAACGGCGAGGAAACAGGCGAGGATGTAGCCCTTGACGATAGCTGGAACTATACCGATATCCTCTGGAACGGCATACAGGCAGAAAAGGTGCAGCGGGCATTTGAGAAACTGAATTACCGGGAACAGACCTTGCTCGAAAAACGGTTAGCAATTTGCATGACCTGTGGGCGTGTCAGCTCATGGAAAGACCGCCCCACCTTTGAAGAACTGGCGGTTATGTTTGAGGGCAGTACAGCCAGCGGTGCAGAACGAGCCTACCGAAAAGCAGTGGACAAGTTGACGGAATTGTTGGTTGCCGAGGGCGCAATCCATGCAGTCCGGCTAAAACAGAAATCCAAGATCAAGCGAAAAAAGAAAATCGCCGCCGCAATCTACGAATATCAGGCAGACTGCGACGGCGAATGGGGCGAAATATCATTAGATTTTGAGAACGGCAAGGCAGAGGTCATTTTGCTTGCCGATTGGGATACAGTGAAAACAAACAAATTTGCAAGCAGAGCAATCGCCTATCTTCTGAACTGTGAGAACGAAAAATTACCCAAGGAAATAATGGTGGCCTTTGAATAACGAGGGAGTGAGATACATGGAACAATTATTGATTATTGAAGATGATATAGGGTTGAATCAGGGTTTAAGTAAAGCACTGAAAGCAGATGACCGTCAGATTATATCCTGCCAAGACCTAAAAACGGCGAAGGAACAGCTTCTTTGCGGCGGTGTATCCCTGATCCTGTTGGATATCAATCTGCCGGATGGCAGTGGGCTTGAGCTGCTCCGGGAGGTCAAGGAAAACATACCCGGAGTTCCTGTTATTCTGCTGACTGCCAACGACACCGATCTGGACATCGTAGACGGACTGGAGAGAGGTGCTGATGATTACATTACCAAGCCCTTTTCTCTTTCGGTTTTGCGGGCAAGGGTGAATACCCAACTGCGAAAGCAAGCGTCAAGCCATAAAAATGCGCCGATCCATATGGATCTATTTCACTTTGACTTTGAGGCTATGACCTTTTATGTGGGAGATTCAAAAGTGGAATTGAGTAAAACAGAACAAAAATTACTGCGCCTGCTTGTTGAAAACCGAGGCCGAACCATGACCCGTGGAGACCTTGTCGACCGGGTCTGGACAGATGGCGCAGAATATGTGGATGAAAATGCTTTGTCTGTTACGATCAAGCGTCTGAGGGATAAGCTTGGTGCACAGAAATACATTAAAACCGTCTATGGAATCGGTTATAGCTGGGTGACAAAAGATGAATAAAACCGGTATTGTGATCATACTGCTGTGTTTTCTGGCGGCGGCAGCTGTTGTGTTATGGGAGCGGAGAAAGACCAGAAAAACGATGGAAGAAATCGAAAGGATGCTGGACGCTGCCATGACCGGCTCCTTTTCTGAAACCAATTTTGATGAAAGCCAGCTATCTGCATTGGAAACGAAGTTTGCGCACTATCTTTCCGCCGCAGAAGCATCTTCTCAAAACATAGCGCAGGAAAAAGACAAAATCAAAACCTTGATTGCGGACATCTCCCACCAGACAAAAACGCCGATTGCAAACCTGCTGTTATACAGCGAGCTTTTGATGGAGGAAACTCTGCCTGCATCGGCGAAGGCAAATGTGGAGGCGCTGTACAAACAATCGGAAAAGCTGCGATTTCTGATCGATTCTCTCGTAAAGCTTTCCAGACTGGAAAACGGGATCATTTCACTCTCCCCCCAGCCGACAGCGCTGCAGCCGCTGCTTGAAAGTGTGGTAGAACAATATACTGCCAAGGCTTCTGAAAAAGGATTGTCTTTGCGACTGCAAGATACCGATGCTTTTGCTGTATTCGACTTCAAATGGACAGCGGAAGCGCTGGCGAATATCGTAGACAACGCCATCAAATATACAGAGCATGGCACCATTACTATTTCTGCCGTAAGCTATGAAATGTTTGCAAGGATCGATATATCGGATACCGGTTCAGGCATCCCGGAAAGTGAGCAAGCGAAGATATTTGCTCGCTTTTACCGCTCAAATAGTGTGCAGAAACAAGAAGGGGTCGGCATCGGCTTATACCTTGCCCGACAGATCATATCCGGCGAGGGCGGTTATATCAAGGTTGCTTCCGTTCCGGGAAAAGGAAGTACGTTTTCCATATTTCTGCCGAAATAACAACAATTCTATCAAAACTGTTAGATTCATTTTCCGCCGGAAGAATGTGGAAAGAATCCTATGCGATAATCTGTATGTATCAAAGGATCATTTCCTTTCATACATACAGATTTTTTCATGGAGGTACTCATTTATGGAGGTTTTACAGGCAAAAAACCTGAAAAAGATTTATGGCTCCGGCAATAACGCAGTTCATGCGTTGGATGGAGTTGATTTAAGTGTAAAGAAGGGCGAATTTGTTGCAATTGTCGGCACATCCGGCTCCGGCAAATCCACGCTGCTGCACATGCTGGGCGGGCTGGATCGCCCTACAAGTGGCACGGTCATGGTGGACGGACAGGATATTTTCTCCCTGAAGGAGGAAGCGCTGACCATCTTCCGCCGCAGGAAAATCGGCTTTGTGTTCCAAGCATATAATCTTGTTCCGGTGCTGAATGTGTATGAAAATATTGTTCTACCCATTGAGCTGGACGGTGGCAAGGTCAATAAGGATTTCGTACAGCAGATTGTACAGACACTTGGGCTGGATGATCGTCTGGATGCGCTGCCCAATCAGCTCTCCGGCGGTCAGCAGCAGCGTGTGGCAATCGCCCGTGCGCTGGCGGCAGCACCCGCTATCATTCTGGCAGATGAACCCACCGGCAATCTGGATTCCAAAACCAGCCAGGATGTATTGAGCCTTTTGAAAGTCACCAGTCAAAAGTTCGCCCAGACAATCGTAATGATCACTCACAACGAAGAAATTGCGCAGATGGCAGACCGCATTATCCGTATCGAAGATGGTCGGATCGTCTCCCAGAACTAACGGGAGGTGGCTACGATGAATGTCAAAAACAGAAAATGTATTCGAAAGCTCAGCTTAAAATCTCTTTATGCGAACCGTCGCCGCAATCTGATCGCCATTTTTGCCATTGCGCTGACAACGCTGCTATTTACGTCCATGTTCACCATTGTCTTGTCGTTGAACGCCAGTTATGAAACCTACCAGTTTCGGCAGGTAGGCGGCTATGCGCATGGCACCTTTAAGGATGTTTCCCCCGAGCAGGCGGAACGCATCGCTGCCCACCCAAAGGTGAAGGCTGCGGGGGCACGGAAGGTAATCGGTATCACTGCGGAGGGGGTCTTTGCCAAAATACCGGCAGAGATCAGCTACATGGATGCCAACTGCACTAAATGGAGCTATGCCACCCCTACTACCGGACGGATGCCCGAAAGCGGCAAAGAGGTAGCCATGGATACGGCAGCGTTGCAGCTGCTTGGCGTAACGCCGGAGCTGGGCGCCGAGGTCACGGTTTCCTATTCCATTACGGACAAGGATCAAACCGCCTTTACTGTAACAGATACCTTTACGCTGGTGGGCTATTGGGACTATGATGAACTAATGCCTGTTCATTACATCAACATCAGCCGTGATTACGCAGATGACATCGAAGCGCAGGCAGTGAAAACAGGTTTACAGCCTTTCCGCACCGATTTGAATGTCATGCTGGCCTCCGGCACAAACATTCAAGGCAGATGGAGCAGGTGGATACCGATCTTGGCTACACATGGGACAGCTATACCGATCCCAACAGCGTCCGGATCGGCGTCAACTGGGGATATACCTCATCCCAGCTGGAGTCGAAGCTTGATCCGGAACTTGTGATCGCCATAGCAGCTTTTTTGCTGCTGGTGATTTTCACGGGGTATCTTATCATCTATAACATTTTTCAGATCTCTGTTGTAGGGGATATCCGGTTTTACGGACTTCTGAAAACCATTGGCACAACGCCCCGGCAGCTCAAACGCATCATTCGCCAGCAGGCACTTCTGCTTTGTCTGATCGGCATTCCGGCGGGGCTGCTGTTGGGCTATGGCATTGGCGCTGTTCTGGTGCCTGTTGTCTTGCGCTCCACCCAGTTGGATGCAGGCATCACCACCATCAGCACTTCGCCTGTGATCTTTGTTGGCTCCGTGCTGTTTGCCCTGCTGACGGTGCTTTTGTCCTGCTCCAAGCCCGGGAAAATGGCAGCCAGGGTTTCTCCGGTGGAGGCTACCAAATATACAGATGCGATGCAGACCAAGAAAAAACAGCGCAGCACCCGGGGAGCGAAGCTCCATCAGATGGCCTTTGCCAATCTGGGACGAAACAAAAAAAAGACGGTGCTGGTGGTGGTGTCTCTGGCACTGTCGGTGACGCTGTTCAATGCACTGTGTGCCTTTGTGGGCGGCTTCAGCATGGAGAAGTATGTATCCTTCATGACCTGCGCCGATTTTATCGTCAGCACGCCCGACTATTTCCGTTACAACCCGGCAGATGAATTCATCACGCCGGAACAGATCGAAGAGATCGCAGCAAACACAAAGGCCAGTCTTTCCGGCACGGGATATGCTGTGCGAAAACCCGCATATCTGTGGATGACGGAGGATGCTCTGCGGCAGGACTATGCATGGTTCGAAAGCGCCGAGCAGTTGGACAGCCATATGAGCCGTCTGGAGCACCGGGGCAATATGGTGATGGGAAAGACCAGAATTGAGGCTCTGGATAACAGTCTGTTTGACAAGCTGCAAGTGTTCGACGGAGATATTTCTCCCATGTTGGAGCCGGACAATAACGCCATTGCCATTGCGGTTTCCTTAGATGACTACGGTAATCTGCCCAATCCTGAATACTACCCCAAGGTGGGAGACACGATCACCGCCACCTATGCGGACGATGTGAAATATATCGACAGCCGCACCGGGGAACTCCGCACCGAAGATACACCGGAGGAGTACTTTCAGGAAAAACTGTATGGAGCCAGAGATGTAGAGTACACGGTCTGCGCCTTGGTAGAGCTTCCGTATTCCATGAGTTATCGTTATGGTGGTATTGGATATGAGACAGTTTTGTCTGTGGATACCGCACAGCGGGACAGCGGTGGTGCGGCCATTCCGATGCTCTACCTGTTCGACACAGCGGACGAAGCGGACGAGGCCGAAGCAGAGCAATATCTATCGAAGCTCACTGCCGGTGAGTTTTCGCCCTTGATGTATGAAAGCAAGGCCACGGCTCGCTCTGAATTTGCTCAGTTCCGGCAGATGTTCCTTCTGATAGGTGGTATTCTCTGTGCTATCATTGGGCTGGTGGGACTCTTAAATTTCTTCAACGCCATGATGACCAGTATTCTTTCCCGCCGCCGTGAATTTGCTGTGCTTCAGGCTGTAGGAATGACGAACCGGCAGCTCAAAACCATGCTGATCTACGAGGGATTGTTTTACGCAATGTCCTCCGTATCGGCGGCCTTTATTCTGTCGCTGGCGGTGGGACCTCTTGCGGGAAAAATGCTGGGCAGTATGTTCTGGTTCTTTGAGTATCGATTCACCATTCTGCCTGTCCTGCTGACAATTCCGGTATTTCTTCTGCTGGGGTGGCTGATTCCTTGCATGATGTATGACAACGCAGCGAAATGCAGCGTTGTAGAGCAATTAAGGGATGCTCAATAACTGTTAAGCAAAAAACGGCCCTCTGCCTTTTCATTGGCAGAGGGCTGCGTTTTAATCTAAGGGTTTACATTCAGTTACAGTTTTTAGATAAATTTCGGGGTTTCCGTTCAAAACAAGGTCTGCATATCCAATCGGGTCATTGTAGATTAGATAGTCCAGCTCTGACCGCTGATACATATTGTCAGCAACCTCATTCTCCACGGCTATTGTATCAATAGCCATCATACTGCCATCTAAGAATTTCAGTTCCACACAGGCATTATCCATGTTGAACTCACAAGAAATCAACCTATCCATAAGAAGCCTCCACTTTGCTGGATGTTAGATCATCCCAAAATATTTGAATGCTTCTCGGATTGCTTTCTCTTTTTTCCGGTGGACACTGGGGCTGTCTGGAATCCTCGGACTTCGGCAGATTATAGTTCTTACCAACCCCAATCCCACATTTTCGTTTAATCTGTGAGATATAGAGGTTGGACACCTTTAATCCGGTATGCTCCAACACATACTCCTTGATCTGCGGATAGGTTGCCCCATCCTGAAATTCGGACATATCCATATCTTCCAAAGAGAACTCAACCCGAATCTTTTTCGAGTCGACCTCACCCTTGGAAAGCAAGACAACCGTCTCGCAATGCTTCGTCCTCGGGAAAAGGTCCACGGGCTGCACCTTTTCTGCCCGATACCCATGCTCTTCCAGCCACTTGGCATCCCGGGCGGCGGTGGAGGGGTTGCAGCTGACATAGACCACCCGGCGGGGGGACATGGTGACGACAGCGGAAAGGGTTGCTTCGTCACAGCCTTTGCGGGGCGGGTCCAGCATCACAACATCCGGGTGCAGTCCCTCGGCGGCAAGTTGAGAGGCCGCCTTACCAGCATCGGCGCAGAAGAAACGGCTCTTTGCGGCTATGGCATCACCCATGCGGGCAGCATTGGCCTTGGCGCTTTCGATGGCCTCAGGTACGATCTCCACGCCGATGAGCTCCCGGCAATGGTCTGCCATGGACAGGCCAATGGTGCCCATGCCGCAGTAGAGGTCCAGCAGCAGGTCATCCGGGGTCAACTGAGCATATTCTGCGGCAATGCCATAGAGCTGCTCAGCGGCCAGGGTGTTGACCTGATAGAACGACAAGGGGCCCAGCTGCACCGGAACACCGCAGAGGGTGTCCTCAATGAACCCGGGGCCGTATAGGGTGTGGGTCTCGCTGCCCAGGATCACATTGGTGTTTCTGGCGTTGACATTGATCAGGATGGTGGCGATATCGGAAAACTGCGCAGTCAGTGCGCGGCAAAGCTCCTCTGCTTGGGGCAGCTTTGCCCGGGTGCAGACCAGACAGACCATGATCTGGCCGCTGTGAACACCCCGGCGCAGAAATACATGACGCACCAGCCCCTTGCCCGTCTGCTCGTCGTAGGGCTGAATGTTGTGGGCGGCAAAGAAATCGCAGAGGGTATTGCTGATCTCGTTCAGCACATCCGGCTGCAGCTTGCAGTCGGGGCAGGGAACAATGCGGTGGGTGCGCCCGGCGTAGAAACCGATGCAGGGCTTGCCATTCTTATCACGGCCCACCGGGAATTGAACCTTATTGCGGTAGCGGTCGATCTCGGGGGAGGGGAGGGGCGGCAGCACGGGTACATCCAGCCCGCCAATGCGGCGGAAAGCATCAGTAACGCTTTCGCCCTTGGCGCGCAGTTCAGCGGCATAATCCAGATGCCGCAGGCTGCAGCCACCGCAGGGGCCGGCCACTGCACAATCTACCGGGATACGGTCAGGCGAGGGAGTCTGAATGGCATCCAGAATACCGAAAGCGTAGCGGCCGCAATCTTTAACGATGCGGATGGCGGCAACGTCACCGGGGGGCGGTGCCGGGTATGAACACAGCCTCGCCGTCCGGGCTGTGAGCAACGCCGCTGCCATCGTTGGACAGGCGCTCAATGGTCAGGGTCAGCACCTGATTTTTTTGTAAGGGCATGGAAATTCTCCTTTGGAATGGGATTGGGTCAGGCTTCTTCCGAAGCGGGGGCATCTGCATTTTCGCTCTGGGCGGCAATGTATTTGCTGGGTGGCATCCCCTTGGCCCGCTTGAAGACCCGGGAAAAATAGAACTGGTCAAAGAAGCCCACCGAGATGGCAACCTCTGCAATGGAAAGGTTGCCGGCCCTCAGTAGCTTGCAGGCTTCGTTGATGCGGTATTCGGTCAGATAATCGATGGGGCTCTTGCCCACATTGAGCATAAACACCCGGTACAGATGACTGCGGGAAACGCCCACGCTCTTAGCGACATCGTCGATGGAGATGTCGTGCGAATAGTTGAACTGGATGTATTTGATGGCATTCAGCACATATTGATTGGAGGAGGAAGCGTTGTGGGGGCGCGTCTCGCTGGTCTCCTTCATCAGGGCAGAGATGAACAGGTAGAGGTACCCCACCATGCAGCCTCATCCTGAGGCTCTAACCCACGGGAAGAATAGATGTTGGTCAGAGCTGCCCGCATTCCCTCCGGGTCCTGCGTGTGGTGCACAGGAGCAGTGTCGGTAAAGGGCAGCTGTGCCGCCAGTTTGTGAGCGCAGGCACCGTTGAAGCCGACCCAGCTGTACTCCCAGGGCTGCTGCTCATCGGCAGAGTAGCGGATGAGCTGACTGGGCCGGGCAAAGAACAGATCCCCCGGCACGACCTCAAAGGTCTTGCCGCCCACTTCAAAGGTGCCCTTGCCCGAGACCACCAGATGGATCAGGTAGTGATCCCGGATACCGGGGCCCCAGGTTTGGCCCGGGGCACAGCGCTCCAGACCACAGTTGAAGATGGATAATTCAATATTATTGGTGTAATTCTGCTTGAAGGACTGCTTGTAGACATCTGCCATGATCGTTTCCTCCAGTTGACCGCATTCTTATTCCCAGTATATCATAACTGTATCTGCAAATTCAACAAAAGTACATCCGAAACTTTGTTTTTCGCGCTGAAATTGGATTTTTTGCGGATTCAAATTGCAAAAGGGGGCGGAATGAAGTACAATAAGGCTAACCCAAGTGCATGGACCCTTCATGCACGGACTTTGCGGAGAACGTTTGTGGAGGAGGAACGGCCATGGCGACCAGTACACAACTCAGACGGGAGATCCTTGCGGGGCAGTGGGACGAAGCGCTCTGCGCGCTCTATGGCACAGAACCGGCGGTGCTGGCCCGCCAGCGGCAGCGGTATGCCGCCGCGCTGGAACAGTTTGAGCTGTACTATGGCCCCGGGCGGCAGGTGCATGTCTACTCGGCTCCGGGCCGGGCGGAGCTGGGCGGCAACCATACCGATCATCAGCACGGGTATGGTCTTGCGGCAGCGGTGACGCTGGATCTGGTCGCAGTGGCATCCCCCAGTGACGACGGTTTTATCCGGGTCAAATCCCGGGGCTTCAACAAGCTGGATGTCATTGATCTGAGCGAGGCCGAGCCCCAGCAGGGCGAGAGCACCCATTCGGCCAGCCTGATCCGGGGCATTGCGGAAGGTTTCCGGGCACAGGGAAAGACGGTGGGGGGCTTCGATGCCTATACCGCCAGCGACGTACTCCGAGGCAGCGGGCTTTCCAGTTCGGCGGCTTTTGAGATGGGGATGGCGGCCATCCTGAACGGGGAATATGGCTGTGGTCTGACAGCGCCGGAGCTGGCGAAGATCTGCCAGTATGCGGAAAATACATATTTCGGAAAACCCAGCGGCATGTTGGATCAGCTGACCAGCGCCGTGGGAGGGGTCATCTTTGCGGATTTTGCCGATCCAAAGAAGCCCCGGATAGAAAAGATCCACACGGCAGGGTTGCTTCCGGCAGACATGACCCTTTGCGTGACCGATACCCGGGGCAGTCACAGCGAGCTGACCGGTGAATTTGCGGCCATCCGGCATGAAATGGAATCGGTGGCGGCCTGTCTGGGCGGTAAGGTGGTGTTGGGGCAGGTCAAGGAGCAGGAGTTCTGGAAAGCTCTGCACGCCTGCGAAAAAGCCTGCGGGGATCGTGCTGTTCTGCGTGCGGTCCATTATTTTGAGGAGAATGCCCGCGCATTGGCCCAGCGGAATGCCCTGGTCAGCGGGGATTTCAATGCACTCCTGCAGCTGATTCTGGAAAGTGGACACGCCTCTTTTGCCCTGTGCCAGAACGTTTACTGCTCCACAGACGTACGGCATCAGGGGCTCTCGGTGGCGCTTGCCTCAGTCAGACTCTGCTGGAGGGGCAGGGGGGAGCCTGGCGGATGCAGGGCGGCGGCTTTGCAGGGACCATTCAGGCGTTTGTACCCGGTATGCTGACTGCAAAATATCACGACGCGATAGAAAAGGTGTTCGGTGCGGGCAGCTGCTATCTGCTCCGTCTGCGGGAGCAGGGGCCCTGCGGGTCATTTGAACATCTGGATCCGGCCAAACAAAAAGAGCTTCACACTCCGGTGATATGTACCCCCAATACTGGACATCCAATGTTGGGGGTATTTTTATGCGATACAGTTATGAATACAAAATGAAAGGGTATCAGGGATTGGCCGCACAACGAAAAGGACGGTCGCCCAAGGAGCCTGCTATGAAGAAGCAAATAGTACCAGCAGAACTGACCCCTTCAGAGCGCAAAGAAATGATTCGGCTCAGAGCAGAGAATGAGCGTCCATGAGAGCGGAGATTGCTGTCGTAAAAAAAAGAGATTGCCTTGAG
>ENA-OQCG01000192-OQCG01000192.1-human-gut-metagenome-genome-assembly--contig:-NODE-192-length-11027-cov-2.136239_pt1 | contig 11027 bp, 8 predicted proteins | sample MGYA00242758_ERZ504577 | MGnify/ENA primary metagenome ERZ504577 (study PRJEB26092, sample SAMD00036248) | human gut metagenome | host: Homo sapiens | study: EMG produced TPA metagenomics assembly of...
CGTCCAGCAGCACCGCGCCGCCCTGCGCCGCCAGCTGCCCGGCCAGCGTTTTTTAAAAAGGGTGGATTTGCCCGCACCGTTCGGACCAATGAGCGCCAGAATTTTGCCGCGCTCGGCGTGCAGGGCAATGTCCCGTAGCAGCGGCGCACCGTAGCCGACGGCGAGATTTTGCGTTTCACAACAGCTCATACCGCGCCCTCCCCGCTGTGGCGGCGCACAAGCAGCCAGATGACCACCGGCGCACCGAACACCGCTGTGACCGAGCTGATGGACAGCTCGGTGGGTGCAAACAGGCTGCGGGCGATCAGGTCGCACAGCAGGCAGAATGCCGCGCCGCCCAGTGCGCAGCCCGGCAGCACCCGCAGCGGTTTTGCACTGCCCAGCGTATGTTTTACCAGATGCGGCACCGCAATGCCGACGAAGGAGATCGGTCCGGCAAATGCCGTGACGCAGGCCGCCAGCAGGCTTGACAGCAGCACAAGCACCACGGAAAACGCCCGCACCGGCACGCCGACGCTGGCGGCGTAGCTTTCGCCCAGCTGGTAGGCGGCCATCGGCTTGGAGAGCAAAAACGCGGCGGCCAGGCAGGGCAGAACGATGGCCGCCGCCGTGGCGACATTGCCCCAGGTCATGCCGGAGAAGCTGCCCATCGACCAGTTGTGCAGGTTGACGATGTTGGAATCCTGCGCGAAGGCGACGACAATATCGGTGACGGCCGAGCAGATGTAGCCAATCATAACGCCGCAGATAACCAAAATGCTCATCTTCTGCACGCGGTGCGCCACGGCCAGCACAAACAGCATGGCCGCCATGGCCCCGGCAAACGCCGCCAGAATCAGCGTCAGTGAGCCGGTGAGCAGACCGCGGTTCAAAAAGACGACCATCGTCAGCGCCACGGCCAGCTTGGCTCCGCTGGAAATGCCCATGACGAACGGCCCGGCAATCGGGTTGGCAAAAAACGTTTGCAGCAGATACCCGGCCACCGAGAGCGCCGCCCCCAGCAGCACGACCATGACGGCGCGCGGCAGGCGCAGCTGCAGCAGGATGTTGGCCGCCAGCGCGTTTGTGCGGCGGCCCAGCAGGGCCGCCGCGATGTCCGCCGGGGAGAGCGCAACGCTGCCCCAGAACAGGTTGAGCGCAAACAGCGCCAGCAGAGCCGCCGCCATGGCGAGGTATGCAATTGTCATGCGTTTGGAGGTGTGCATGCGTGGTTCCCTTTGCGGCGGGCGGCAATGGTGCGGGCGGATATGGAATCCGCCCCTACGGATGCGCCACGGTTTTGTGCGCCCGTTTTTGCCGCCGCGTTAAATTTTCAGTGCAGCTTCATCAAAAATGTCAATTCACTGTCGTCCGGGTCATCCTCGGTGAACACCCTGTTCATATCCAGGATCAGCTCCGGCAGCTCCATGCTCTGCTGGAAAAGGCTCTGCGACGTACACCAGACGCTGCCGCTTTGCACGGCCTTGAAGTCCGCCAGCATCGGACATTTGGCGAGCAGTTCATCCATTGTGCGCAGCTCGCCCTCAATCGTGCTGTTGTAGAGCAGCACATCGGCGTCACGCGCCCCGGCGTAGAAATCCTCGAGCGAGATATTGACAGTCGCCAGATTGTTGCCGCTGTCCGTCAGGTCGGCAAAGACGTAGCTGCCGCCCGCCAGCCCGATCATCTTGGCGACGTAATCGCCGCCCTTGCGCACCGTGGCGAGATTGTTTGAGGTGATGGAGAAGAACGCCGCAGTCTTGCCGGTGGGTTCCTCGTCCAGCAGCGGTGCAATGCGCTGCACAGCGTCGTCAAAAACGCGCTCGGCCTCCTCGGTTCTGCCCAGCAGGATGCCGTACAGCTTGACCCATTCCATCCGGGCCAGCGGGTCACTCTCGTAGCTCGAGCGCTCGACGAGGACCGGCACGCCGAATTTTTCGAGCTGCTCCTTCACCTCGGGCGTGTGGTAGATCATTGTGTTCTCGATGGCAAGGCCGCAGTCGGCGGACAGGATCATCTCGTAATCGGGCGCACTGTACTTGCCCGCGTAGGCGATCTCGCCCTGCTCCATGGCGGTGAGGGCCGCGTCGAGGTACCAGTTTTCGGCCTGCGTGCCGGACAGCGCCACAGCCCCCAGCCCGCCAATGCTGATGATGGGGTCCATCGCGGACGACGACACAAGGTAGATATTTTGGATAGGCTGCTGCAAAACGGTGATGTCTGCGTCCAGATTGGCGGGCGCAGCGGCCCCCTCCGGCACGACGAGATAGCGGCTGCCGTCAATCGTGATGAGGTCATAGCCGCCCGCGCACACATCCACCGTGAACTGCTTCGCATATTCCAGCGGATAGCGGTTTTCTATCGTCAATGCGTCCGTTTGCGCGGGAGCCTGGGATGCAGCCGCGCACCCTGCCAGCAGCAGAGCGGGCAGGGCAAAAGCTGCCGCGCGCCTCATTCGGCGGCGGCCAGCGTCGCGCTGTCAAAGGTCAGGTATAGTCGATCTCGTGCGGGGTGCTCATGGCGACGGTGTCCGCCGTGACGGCCAGCGCGGTATCCAGCGCGGCAACGGGGATCTCAAACGTCGAGTTGCCGTCGGTGTTGACGGGCAGGTACTTTTCGCCGTCAACGAGCATATAGTCATAGTTCGGGCTGCTCCAGACGATGGTCGCGGTCATAATGCCGTCGGCCACAGTCAGCGCGGCGGGGCTTTCGACGGTGGCGCGCCCGCTGCCGCCCTCCAACGTCACAGCGCAGGTGTAGCTGCCGTCGGCGGGGATCTCGACGGCTGCCGCAGCCGCATCCTCTGCCGCAGGCTCGGCATCGGAGATGCTGACCGTATGGTCATACCAGGTGCCCTTGGTGCCCAGAATGGCCAGCTGGAAATCGGCATCGACAGCCGCAACGGGGATGTCAAAGCCGTATACTTCGTCGCTGGTGCCGTCGGAGTAGGTCACCGTGTCAACGGTAGGCTGCAGCCAGTCGCTCTCGTGGGCGGGGGCGTCGGCGGCCATGCCCGGATACAGGTTGACGATCTTCTGGGACTGCAGACTGACGTGGAAGGTCATCGTGCCGTTTTCCACCGTCAGCGTGCCCATGCCGTCCACGGCTTCGTTGGCGTGGAACATACTGCTGTCGGTGTTGAACTTAGCGGTGTATACGCCGTCCGGCAGCGCGGCAGCGGGGGCCGGGGCCGCGGTGGCGGCAGGGGCGGTTTCTTCCGTGGAGACCGCCTCGGACGTGCTCTCGGCGGTAGACGCTGCGGACGCACCGCAGCCCGCCAGCAGCAGGGCAGCGAGAGTCAGGGATGCGAGTTGGAGCTTTTTCATGCTTTCCTTACCTCATTCTATATATATTTATCAGGCATTAGCGGGAGGCGGCGCGGGCGGATATGGAATCCGCCCCTACGGCGTGGCAGGGCATCACATCGGACGCAGGCCGGGCAGCCCGCCCCTGCCGTGCTTTCCCAAAAACCAAAAAACTGCCCGGAGCTTACCCTCCGGCAGAATGGGTCTTTCTCAGCCGTTCAGGGAATCGATGGCGGCCCCGGCATGGTCAACGTAGAGCTGCTGGATGTCGCCAATCTCGCCCAGACCTGCGATCTGGGTGTCGACGCTCTCAAAGCAGTCGGCGGCGTTGAACTGGCTCAGCCAGGAATCGTCATCGGCACCGGCCATGTCGTTGTTGGCGTGGTCACCGGCGACGACCATCAGCGGGCGCAGGATGACCTTGGTGTAACCGGCCTCCTTGACCTTCTCGATAACGGCATCGCAGGCGGTGTCCTCGGGCTCACCCTCGACGGTGCCGATAAAGACGTTGTCATAGCCCAGCGTCTGCATCGCGGTCTGCATCTGGCTGTAGCTGACCTTGGCGGTGTGGGACGTGCCGTGGCCCATAAAGACAAAGGCGGTGCCGTCCGCAGCAGCGGCAGCGGCGTCGTCATACCCGGCGGTCTTGACGGCCTCGGCGGTGATGGCGGCGGCTACGGCCTCCTTGTCGGCGTTGATGACGGTGGCATCTTCGCCGACCTCGCCCAGCAGGGGTTCGGCAATGGCAACGCTGTCGAACTTGTCCCTGTACTGCTCAACCGCCTCGCACATCTCGTCGTACTCGGCGCCGTGCATCAGGTGCGTAGGCTGGACAACCAGATTCTTGACGCCGTTGGCAACGGCACGGTCAAGCGCCTGGTCCATGTTGTCGATCTTCTCGCCGTCGCGGGCCTGAACGTGGTTGATGATGATCTGCGCGGTGAAGGCGCGGCGGACGCTCCAATCCGGGTAGGCGGCCTGCAGGGCGTCCTCGATGCCCTTGATGTCAGCGGCGCGGCTGCCGTTGAAGGAGGTACCGAAGCTGACGACCAGCAGCTCATTCTCGCCGATGTCGTCGGCATTGCGCGGGTCGTCCTTGCCGGCGTCGCCGGTGTCGCGGCCAAAGTAGTCGGGGTCTGCGTTTTCACCCTCGACCAGCTTCTTCTGGGTGTCGGTCAGGGCATCCCAGGCAGCCTTAGCGGCCTCGCACTGGGCATCGGTGTCGGCGCTGCGCTCCTGCACGTAGATGGCGTCGATCAAATCGGCGCAGTTCTTAGCGGCCACTTCGTCTGCATCTCCCTCGTCTGCGGTCTTTTCTGCATCTTCTGCGGTGCTTTCGCCGGCGACGGTGCTCGCGGCAGCGCTGTCAGTGCTTGCGGCGGTGCTGCCGCAGCCGACCAGCAGGGCGGCGGACAGTGCTGCGGCCATGGCGACGGCGGCAGCTTTCTTGTAGGTGATCCTTCTCATGTGTTCTTGCTTCCTTTCCTTGTTTAAAGCCTGGAGATAGTACGGGAGAGAACAGCAGGGCACACGGAAATTGACCCCGTAAAAAACGAGGTCCTTTGCGTGCAGAATGGCAACACAAAAGACCCCGTATTTTAAGCAGGTGTTTTGCGGTACAACCAATTCCTCGTGATCTGGGGCGGTGCGCCCCCGTACCCGGCAGCAGGCAGGTTTCCTGGCTGAAAGCTCAACGCCTGCCGCCGCCTTCCCGGGTCAAAACCCAGTGACCGGTGCAAATGCACCCTGGCGGCAGGCTCCCTTATCACAGTGACGAGATCGTGCGGGATTTGCACCCGCTTCCCTTTTACCCTTTTCCATGCGCCGAACGGCGGCATAAAAAGGCACCTGCTGTCGTATTCAGTTTTACGGTGTAAAGTATAGCACAATGCGGTGAGAAACGCAAGAGTGCGTCGGTTTCAATTTTGCCTTTATACGCTTTATACGATTGTGAACTGGCACGCCCGCATGGCGTCCAGCGCCGTTTGGTGGGACTGGGGCGTGACCCCGGCGCAGCAGTCGGACAGGATCTCGATTTCCGTCTCCGGGAAGGCCGCGCGCAGCACCATGGCGTTGCTGATGACGCAGATGTCGGTGCAGTAGCCGTAGATGACGATCTTTTCAATGTCGTCCACGGCCTTGTTGTGGGCCATCAGCTCGTCGAGGATCTCGCTCGGCAGCATGTAGCTGCCGAAGGTCGGCTTGTTGACGATGTGGCAGACCTCGGGCTCGGTACCGTCCAGCGCGTTCTCCAGCTCGGGCGCAAAGTTCCAGCCGTCCTCGCCCTCGATGCAGTGCTCCACAGGCAGGTGGCGTCCCTCCCGCGTGGCAAGGTAGTTGTCGGGGTGGGTGTCCCGCGTCAGGAACAGCCAGTGCCGCCGGCGATGAGCCTTAACGGTCTCGGCCAGGTGGGCCACGTTGGCCTGTGCCTGGGGGTTCGCCAGCGCACCCGTGATAAAGTCCTTTTGTACGTCCACAACAATATCCAGAATCATAGCGACAGCTCCTGTATTTATGGTTTGCTACCAGTATACCGCAGACGGTACGCGGTGTAAAGTGCGTGTTTCTCTGGCCGCAGGGGTGCGGATGTGGTATAATGGAAGAAAAAGTTCAGGAGGCCCTTCATGACTCCGCGTGAAGCGTTAAAACGATATTTCGGCTACGACTCCTTCCGCCCCGGGCAGGAGGAGATCGTCAGCGCCCTTCTGGCCGGGCGGGACGCGCTGGCCATCATGCCCACCGGCGCGGGCAAGTCGCTCTGCTATCAGGTCCCTGCCATGCTGCTGCCGGGGCTGACGCTCGTCATCTCGCCGCTGATCTCGCTGATGCAGGACCAGGTCAAAGGGCTGAACGCAGCGGGCATCCATGCGGCATTTATCAACTCGTCGCTGACCGAGACACAGATCGCCCGCGCGCTGGACCTGGCCGCCGAGGGCAGCTACAAGCTCGTCTACGTCGCGCCCGAACGGCTGGAAAGCCCGGTGTTCCGCAGCTTTGCCGCGGGGGCGGACATCTCGATGGTCACGGTGGATGAGGCGCACTGCATCAGCCAGTGGGGACAGGATTTCCGCCCGAGCTACTTAAAGATCCTCGACTTCATCGACAGTCTGCCCCGCCGCCCCATCGTGTCGGCGTTCACGGCCACGGCCACGCGGGAGGTCAAGGACGACATTGTCTGCACGCTGCGGCTCCACGACCCGAAGGTGCTTGTGACCGGCTTTGACCGGCCCAACCTCTACTTTCAGGTCGAGCGCACCCGCCGCAAGGACGATTTTGTCATCCAATATCTGCGCGACCACCCCGGCGAGAGCGGCATCATCTACTGCGCCACCCGCAAGAATGTGGACAAGCTGCAGGAGCTTCTGACCGAATACGGCTTTGCGGCCACAAAGTACCACGCGGGCCTGCCCGCCGAAGCACGCCGCAAAAATCAGAACGACTTCATCTACGACACCGCGCCGGTCATTGTGGCGACGAACGCCTTTGGCATGGGCATTGACAAGTCCAACGTGCGGTTCGTGCTGCACTACAACATGCCCCAGAGCATGGAGAATTATTACCAGGAGGCGGGCCGCGCCGGGCGTGACGGGCTGCCGTCGCAGTGCGTGCTGCTTTTTTCGGCGCAGGACGTCATCATCAACAAATTCCTGCTGGACAAAAAGGATTTTGCCGAGATGGACGACGAGGAGGCCGACCTTTTGCGCCAGCGCGACCTGCAGCGCTTGCAGACGATGGAGCGCTACTGCCAGACGACGGAGTGCCTGCGCAACTACATTCTGGCCTATTTCGGCGAGCATCCCATCGCGCCGTGCGGCAACTGCGGCAGCTGCAACAACGATTTTGACGAGGTCGATATGACCGACGCCGCCAAGTGGATGATCAACTGCGTGGCCGAGCTGCACGGGCGGTACGGCAAAGCGATTTTGTTCGGCACTTTACAAGGCGCGAACCGTGCGCGTCTGCGGGAGCTGGGAGCTGAGCGCTTCAAGAGCTACGGCCGGATGAAGGACACCCCGCGCGAGACGCTGGAACGTCTGCTGGCCCAGCTGCTGGAGGATGGATATTTGGTGCAGAGCGACGACCAGTATGCCGTGCTGCACATCGGGGATATTGCCCCGCTGAAGGCCGGCGGGCAGGTGCTGGTCAAGCTGCCGCCACAGCGTGAGCCGGAGCAGACCCGCGCACCGAAGCCGAAGCGCCGCAGCCCGATGGACGCGCTGACGAGTGCCGGACTGGAGCTGTTCAACCAGCTGCGCCAGCTGCGGTTCGACACCGCCCAGCGCGAGGGACTGCCGCCCTACGTCGTGTTCGGTGACAAGTCGCTGGTAGATATGTGTCTGCGCGCGCCGCGCCGCGCGGAGGATATGCTGGGCATCTACGGCATGGGTGAGCGCAAGTATGAAAAGTACGGTGCCGCGTTCTTTGCGGTCATTGACGCCTACCGCGCCGACCACCCCGACGCCGTTTTGAGCCTGGACCCGCCCGCACCGGAGCCGGAAAAGCCGCTGCCGTCCGAGAAGAAGAAAAAGCCGCCGAAGGCCGAGCGCCCCGCGTTTTACCTGACGGCGGAGGACGCGCGCAGCTTCAACTATCAGGACAGCTATACCGGCGCGGAGCTGAAGGCCGCGCTGATCGAGGCCGCCGGTGACCCGGATGTGAAGGCACCGACCATCAAGGAGATCGACGAGTGGCTGCTGGCGCAGCGGCTCATCGGCATGGAGCGTCTGCCGACGAAGGGCTTTTACTACGTGCCGACCCCTGCCGGTGTGGACGCCGGTCTGCGCAGTGAGGACAAGGTCAGCGCCCGCGGCACGCCGTATTCAGTGCTGCTGTTTACGCCGGAGGCGCAGCGGATGGTGGTGGAGCACTTTATAAAACCGGAGGCTTCCCCCTCGGGGGAAGCTGTCACCGAAGGTGACTGATGAGGGCGAAGTTTACGGCTGCAATCCGTTTGCGGACGGTTATGGCACGCCTTTCCCTCATCCGGCCCTGCGGGGCCACCTTCCCCCAAGGGGGAAGGCTTAGGGCTTTTTCGTCATCTTGTCCGTACTGCGCAAATTTTCTTTGTCATATTCGTCGATTGCGGATTTTTTGACACGATGTTAAAATGTTAGCAGAGACCGTATACCAATTTATAAGGAGCACCCCATGGACAACGTAAGAATTCTCGAGGTCAAGCAGAGCATCTTTGCCTCCAACGACGAGCAGGCCGCCGCGCTGCGGGCTGAGCTGAAGCAGGAAAAAATCTTTCTGCTGAATTTAATGAGCGCACCGGGGTCCGGCAAAACCACGACACTGCGCCGCACGATTGCTGCGCTGCAAAATGAGCTGCGCATCGGCGTGATGGAGGCCGACATCGACTCCGACGTGGACGCCCGCGCCATTGCCGAGACCGGCGCCAAGGCCATTCAGCTGCACACCGGCGGTATGTGCCATCTGGACGCCGAGATGACCCGGCAGGGACTGGCCGGGCTGGGCACCGGGGGTCTCGATTTGGTGATTCTGGAAAACGTCGGCAACCTTGTCTGCCCTGCCGAGTTCGACACCGGCGCGGTGAAGAACGCCATGATTTTGCGGTCCCCGAGGGTCACGACAAGCCGCTGAAATATCCGCTGATGTTCCAGTCTGCGACGTCGTTCTTGTCAACAAGATCGACGTGCTGCCGTATTTTGACTTTGACATGGACAAATGCCGCGAGTATGTGGCCCTGCGCAACCCGAACGCAAGGGTCATCCCGATCTGCGCCCGGACGGGCGAGGGCATTGACGAATGGGCCGATTGGCTAAAAGAGCAGGTCAGGGCGTGGCAGGCGTAAATAATCCAGCCGCGTTGTAGGGGCCGCACATGTGCGGCCCGCGGCCTTGCCGCAATCGCCCGTCCGCCATTTACAACCGGGCCGGGCATGCCCGGCCCCTACTGTGCAAAAAACGGAGCAACGGCACAAAAAAGGAGCACACCATGAGCAAACCCACTGCGTTCCCGCTGGATGAGAGCAGGCTGCCCTTCGAGATTCCGAGGGACGAGCCGTACCGCGAGAAAATTGCCAGGCTGGGCCAGATGATCACGGACCGCATCCCGGCAAAAAAGGGCATTCTGACGAAGGATGACCCCGAATACTGGGGCCTGGCGTCCATCGTGACCGACGAGATGGCGGACGTTGCCTTAAAAATGAAGGTCCGCAAGCCCATGACCCTGCCCGAGCTGGTCAAGGCCACGGGCAAGCCTGCCGGGGAGCTGGAGCCGCTTTTGCAGCAGATGGCCGTCGTCGGTCTGCTGGAGTACAACTGGGAGAATCCCCGCCGCGAAAAGCAGTACATCCTGCCGATGTTCGTGCCCGGCAGCGCAGAGTTCTTCAACATGAACAAGCAGCAGATCGCCGACCACCCCGAGGTGACAGCCTTCTTTGAGCGGATGACGTTTCTGCCGCTGGAGCACATCACCGCCATGGTGCCCCCGGGCGGTGCAGGCATCGGTATGCACGTCATCCCGGTGGAAAAAGCCATCGAGACCGAGAACCGGTCCGCCGACATTGAGCACATCTCTCACTGGCTGAAAAAATACGACGGAAAGTATGCCGCCGGTCCGTGCAGCTGCCGTATGTCCCGCGCCGCCATGGGCGAGGGCTGCGGCGACGACCCCGACGACTGGTGCATCGGCGTGGGCGATATGGCCGACTACCTCGTCGAGACCAACAAGGGGCATTACGTGACCTACGATGAGGTCATGCAAATCCTGCAGAAGGCCGAGGACAACGGCTTTGTGCACCAAATCACGAACATCGACGGCGAGAACAAGATTTTTGCCATCTGCAACTGCAACGTCAACGTCTGCAATGCGCTGCGCACAAGCCAGCTGTTCAACACGCCGAACATGAGCCGCTCGGCCTACGTGGCGCGTGTCGAGCCGGAGAACTGCGTGGCCTGCGGGCGCTGTGTGGAGTACTGCCCCGCGGGCGCGGTCAAGCTGGGCCAGAAGCTCTGCACGAAGGACGGCCCCATCACCTACCCGAAGCAGGAGCTGCCCGACGCCGTGAAGTGGGCCCCGACAAGTGGGCCATCGACTACCGCGACAAGAACCGCATCAACTGCTATGACACCGGCACGGCCCCCTGCAAGACGGCCTGCCCCGCGCACATTGCCGTGCAGGGCTACCTAAAAATGGCCGCGCAGGGCCGCTACCGCGACGCGCTGGCGCTGATTAAAAAGGAGAACCCCTTCCCCGCCGTCTGCGGGCGCGTCTGCAACCGCCGGTGCGAGGACGCCTGTACCCGCGGCACCGTGGATCAGGCCGTGGCCATCGACGCCGTCAAGAAGTTCATTGCCGAGCAGGACCTGAACGCCGCGCACCGCTATGTGCCCGACGTTGTCCAGCCGTCACTGCAGGGCCCGTGGCCGCAGAAGATCGCCATCATCGGCGGCGGCCCCGCGGGTCTGTCCTGCGCTTATTTTCTGGCAGTGCAGGGCTACAAGCCCACCGTGTTTGAGAAAAACGAGCGTCCCGGCGGCATGCTGCGCTACGGCATTCCTTCGTTCAAGCTCGAGAAAAACGTCATTGACGCCGAGATCGACATCCTGCGGGAGCTGGGCGTTGACATCCGCTGCGGTGTCGAGGTCGGCAAAGACGTCACGCTGGCCGAGCTGCGCCGACAGGGCTACCGGGCGTTCTATATCGCCATCGGCTGCCAGGGCGGCCGCACAGCAGGGGTTCCCGGCGAGGACGCTGCGGGTATCCAGACCGCCGTTG
>ENA-OQCG01000194-OQCG01000194.1-human-gut-metagenome-genome-assembly--contig:-NODE-194-length-10920-cov-2.074122_pt1 | contig 10920 bp, 8 predicted proteins | sample MGYA00242758_ERZ504577 | MGnify/ENA primary metagenome ERZ504577 (study PRJEB26092, sample SAMD00036248) | human gut metagenome | host: Homo sapiens | study: EMG produced TPA metagenomics assembly of...
CGTAAGGCCGCTCATCCGCCGCTTCGCGGCACCTTCCCCCGCAGGGGGAAGGCATTTTATATGAAAACGGAGAAAACCTATGAACAGCGATAACGTCAAAAAGGGCCCGGAGCGGGCACCAAACCGCAGCCTGTTTTATGCGCTGGGCTACACGCCGGAGGAGCTGGACCGTCCGCTGATCGGCGTCGTTTCCGCCTACAGCGAGATCGTCCCCGGCCACGCCCATCTGGATAAGATCGCCGATGCCGTCAAGGCTGGCGTGCGCATGGCAGGCGGCACCCCCATCCTCATCCCCGCCATCGGTGTCTGCGACGGCATCGCTATGGGCCATGTGGGCATGAAATACTCCCTCGCCAGCCGTGAACTGATCTGCGACAGCGTTGAGACGATGTTCATGGCCCACCAGTTGGACGGTCTGGTGCTGGTCCCCAACTGCGACAAGATCGTGCCCGGCATGGTCATGGCCGCCGTCCGCATGGACGTGCCCGCCGTGGTCTGCTCCGGCGGCCCGATGCTGGCAGGCCGCTACGGCGGTGAGGAGGTCAGCCTTTCCAAAATGTTCGAGGCTGTCGGCGCGTACAAGGCCGGTATGATCGACGACGCTCAGCTTGAGGACTGCACCTGCAACTGCTGCCCCGGCTGCGGCTCCTGCTCCGGCATGTACACGGCCAACAGCATGAACTGCCTGTGCGAGGCCATCGGCATCGCGCTGCCCGGCAACGGCACGATTCCCGCCGTCTACGCCAAGCGCCTGCAGCTGGCCAAGCACGCCGGTATGGCCATCATGGACCTGGTCAGCCGCGGCGTGACCGCGCGCCAGATCATCAACGAGCGCTCCATCCGCAACGCCCTGGCCTGCGACATGGCGCTGGGCTGCTCCACCAACACGGTGCTGCACCTGCTGGCGATTGCGCAGGAGGCGGGCTGCCCGATTGACCTGAAGCTCTTTAACGAGATTTCCGCCAGAACGCCGAATCTCTGCCATCTGGCCCCCGCCGGCCCCACCCACATGCCCGACCTGTATGAGGCGGGCGGCATCCCGGCGGTGCAGGCTGAGCTGGCGAAGAAGAACCTGCTCGACCTCGATGTTCCCACCGTCACCGGCAAAACGCTGGGAGAGAACATCCGCGGTGCGAAGATTCTCAACGACAAGGCGATCCGCTCCATCGACAATCCGTACAGCCAGACCGGCGGTCTGCAGATTCTGTGGGGCAACATTGCGCCGGACGGCTGTGTCGTCAAGCGCAGCGCCGTTGCGCCCGAAATGCAGGTCCACAGCGGCCCCGCGCGCGTCTTTGACAGCGAGGACACCGCGATTGCGGCTATCTACGCAGGTGACATCCACCCCGGCGACGTAGTGGTCATCCGCTACGAGGGCCCCAAGGGCGGCCCCGGTATGCGCGAGATGCTCAATCCCACCAGCGCACTGGCGGGCATGAAGCTGGATACCACCGTGGCACTCATCACGGATGGCCGCTTCTCCGGTGCGTCCCGCGGCGCGGCCATCGGTCACGTCAGCCCCGAGGCAGCCTCCGGCGGCCCCATCGGTCTGGTCAGGGAAGGGGACACCATCGAGATCGACATTCCGAATGCGTCCATCCACCTGGCCGTCAGCGACGACGAGCTTGCCGCCCGCAAGGCCGCCTACGTCCAGCCCGAGCCGAACATCAAGACCGGCTGGCTGGCACGGTACGCAAGGTTGGTCACCAGCGCCAATCTGGGCGCGGTGCTGAAGTAAATTCCAAAATAAAAGAGTGCTGCTTTCCGCAATGGATTGCAGCACTTTTTTGTTGCCCTGTAGGGGCGGCATATATGCCGCCCGCGGCCTTGCCTTAACCGCCCGTTTGCCTTACACGCCCCTTTAACGGTTCACACTGTAGGGAGGGGTCTTGACCCCTCCGCGGCGGGGTGTGGGCACCCCGCCCTACGGTTCTCCCGTTCACCTTACTCGCTCATCCCTCCCGGGACACGTGCGCCGCCTGCGGGGCGTCGGGGACGCCGCCCCCTACAACCATCCGGGGAACAGACAATGACGGCAAGGCCCCGCGGCGGGATGAGGGCACCCCGCCCTACGTCTCCGGCAAAAGCGCATACCGCGGTTATTTTGCCTCTGCGTGCGCCCTCGCCAATTCCAGATATTCTTCTTCATTGGCCTTGATAGCGGCAGCCTGTGCCGCGCTGACGGGCCGCACGACCTTGCCGGGTACGCCGATGACAAGGCTCCCCGCGGGCACCTGCATGTTCTCTGGTACAAGCGCCCCCGCGGCGATCAGGCAGCCGTCCCCGATGACCGCGCCGTTCAAAATCGTCGCGTGCATCCCAATCAGGCAGCCGTCGCCCACCGTGCAGCCGTGCACAACGGCCCCGTGCCCGACGGACGTTCCGCGCCCCACCGTCACATCCAGCCCGGGGCCGGTGTGCAGCACGGCGTTGTCCTGCACATTGGCGTTTTCCCCAATGGCAATGCGCCCGGTGTCCGCCCGCAGCACCGCGCCGTACCAGACGCTGCTGTTTTTCTCAAGCCGCACGCTGCCCGCCAGTGTAGCGTTTTCGGCCACAAACGCCGCGCCGTTGTCGGCAGGGGCATGGTGGTTTATTGTGATGAAAGCCATACTATTGCATCTCCGTTCTTTTCGCGCATTTCCGCACGTTGTAGGGGTCGGCGTCCTCGACGACCCGGGCCGTTCACGGCCACCGTCAGGTTCCACGGACGAGCACAGCTCGCCCCCTACAAACTTATTATAACGCGCCCAAACAAAATTGCAAACACCCTGCCAAATGTGCTACAATATTCCCGTAACCACAAAGGAGTTGTATTATGGCAATCAAAATGATCTGCAGCGACATTGACGGTACGCTGCTGCAATATGGCCGCAAAAAGCTGGAGGGCGAAATTTTCGACCAGATCCGCGCCCTGCATGACCGCGGCATCCTGTTCTGCCCGGCATCCGGGCGGCAGTACACCAGCCTGCGCCTGCTGTTTGCGCCGGTGGCAGACTGCTGTGTTTTCCTGTGCGAGAACGGCGGCGTGCTGTTCAAGGACGAGCACTGCATTGCCGAGAACCCGATGCCCCGCGCACTGGCGGAGGAAATCGCCCACGACCTGTGGGACCGCAGCGACGGCCAGGGCGAGGTCATGCTCTCGGGCCAGAACTGCGCCTATCTGATGGAGCGCGGCCTCGGTATGCTGGACCGCATCCAATTTATCGGCAACCGTTACAAGGTCATCTCCGACCCGTCCGAGATCCCCGAGGAGATCGTCAAGGTGTCGGTCTACCTGCATGAGGGCGTGGAAAAGTACGCGGACCGCTTTGTGCCGCGCTGGCAGCAGGCCAACTGCGCCGTGGCGGGCCCGTACTGGATCGACACGACCACCGCCAACAAGGGTGTCGGCGTCGAGTCGCTCTGCCGCGTGCTGGGCTTCGCCCATGACGAGGTCATGGCCTTCGGCGACAACTACAACGATGTGGCAATGCTCGACCTTGTCGGCACGCCTTACATCATGGACGGTGCCGCCGCGCCGCTGCGCGCACGCTACCCGCTGCACACGCCCCGCCCGGAGGATGTGCTGCGGGAATTTCTCCGGAAATGATGATTCAACCCATTTATGGACGAATCATACACATTCCACACAATTTTTTATTCAAAATAGCCAAAGATTCAGCTTGTTTTTGGAGCTTTTTCCGTTGACGTTGGCGGCAGAGTATGTTATTATAATAACAGCTTAATTATTTGCGCTGCGCCCTACCGCACCGCATCTATGGGAGGAAAAAGCTATGAAAGAATTCACCTATACAATCAAAGAGCCCGTTGGCATTCACGCACGTCCCGCCGGCATGCTGGCCAAGGAGGCCAAGACCTGCCAGAGCACCGTCACCATTGTTGACAAGAACGGCAAGTCCGTTGACGCCACCCGTCTCATGGCTCTGATGGGCATGGGCATCAAGTGCGGCGACACCGTCACCGTCAAGATCGAGGGTGCCGACGAGGATACCGCCGCCCCCGCTCTGGAGAAGTTCTTCAACGAGCATCTGTAATTCCGGCATCATGTACGGCCGCGGCCGCCGCAGCAAGACGGCAGCCGCGGTTTTGATTTGAAGGAGGCTCCCCAATGATCACGATTCAAGGCAAGGGCGTTTCCGCCGGTGTCGGCGTTGGCCCGCTTTACTTTTACCGCCGTGCCACGGCGGAGATCAAGCGCTACACGGTGGAGGATACCGACGCCGAGTGGCACCGCTTCAAGGGTGCGCAGACCGGCGCAATCGAGCAGCTGGGCGTGCTAGCCGAGCAGGCCCGCAAGGAGGCCGGCGACGAAGCCGCCATGCTGTTTGAGACCCACCAGATGATGGCCGAAGACCTCGACTACGAGGAGGCCATTGAGGATCGCATCGTCAACCAGAAAATGAACGCCGAGGCCGCCGTCTCCGACACGTCTGAGCAGTTTGCCGAGATGTTTGCCTCGATGGACGACGCCTATATGCAGGCCCGCGCCGCCGACGTCAAGGATGTCAGCCAGCGCATTCTGGGCATCCTGTGCGGCATCGTGCAGGGCGGCATTGCGTCCGATGTGCCGGTGCTGCTCTGCGCTGACGACCTGGCCCCGTCTGAGACGATCCAGCTGGACAAGTCCAAGGTCTTGGGCTTCATCACGGCGGGCGGCTCCGGTTCGAGCCACACGGCCATTCTGGCCCGCACGCTGGGCATTCCCGCTATCGTCGGCATGGGCGACGCGCTCAAGCCCGAGTTGGAGGGCCGCGCCGCCATCGCGGACGGCAGCACCGGTGCGCTGGTCATCGACCCCGACGACGACACCCGTGACCGCCTGCTGAAAAAGCGCGACGAGCAGCTGCGCCTGCAGCGCCTGCTGGAAACGCTCAAAGGCCAGGCCAACGTAACGAAGGACGGCAAGACCATCCGCATCTACTGCAACATCGGCTCGCCGGAGGATGTGCATGCCGTGCAGGTCAACGACGGCGGCGGCATCGGCCTGTTCCGCTCCGAGTTCCTCTACCTGAACACGACGGACTATCCCACCGAGGATCAGCAGTTTGAAGCCTACAAGCAGGTGCTGTCTGACATGGACGGCAAGGAGGTCATCATCCGCACGCTGGACATCGGCGCGGACAAGCAGATCGGCTACTTTGACCTGCCCAAGGAGGATAACCCCGCCATGGGTATGCGCGCACTGCGCATCTGCCTGACCCGGCCCGAGATCTTCAAAACCCAGCTGCGCGCCCTGTTCCGCGCGTCCGCATTCGGCAAGCTGGGCATTATGTTCCCGATGGTCACCTCCGTCTGGGAGGTTCGTGAGGCCAAGCGCATGTGCGAGGAGGTCCGCCGCGAGCTGAAAAACGAGGGCATCCCCTACAGCGAGGATGTGCAGATCGGCATTATGATCGAGACGCCCGCCGCGGCCATCAACAGTGACCGTCTGGCAAAGGAGGTCGACTTCTTCAGCATCGGCACGAACGATCTGACCCAGTACACGCTGGCCTGTGACCGCCAGAACAACGACCTGGGCCGCTTCTACGACCCGCATCACCCCGCGGTGCTGCGCCTGATCCGCCTTGTGACCGAGAACGCCCACAAGAACGGCATCTGGGTCGGCATCTGCGGTGAGCTGGGCGCAGACCTGACCCTGACCGAGACCTTCCTCGCCTTCGGCGTGGACGAGCTCTCCGTCACGCCGCGCTCCGTTCTGCCCCTGCGCAACGCCGTCCGCATGACGGACACCCGCGAGAGCAGCGAGCGGATTCTGTCTGACCTTGATTCGGATTATACGGCACGATAAAACGACAAAAGCTATAAATAGCGCGGACACCCGATGGAAATTGGGTGTCCGCGTTTTTATGTTATGCTTATGGTAAACGTGCAAAGCCTTCAGCCTCGCAGGCTCGGCCAGCTCCCCGCATAGCGGGGAGCCTTTTTGCGCGGGCCTTACCCGCGAGAAAGCCGCCCCACACAGTGGGGAGGTGGTCGAGCGCCAGCGATGACCGGAGGGGCTCTGGCCGTTTGCCTTTAGTATCGCTCAACCTTACTCCAGTTCAAAATCCCCAACTACCAGCAGCTCCAGGCTTGCGTCCGGGTCGGCAACAAGCCGCTTGGACTGGTTCAGAATGGCCTTTTCCAGCGTGTTGCGGGCCATGCGTCCGTTGCCGTTCGTGGCGGCGTCCTCGGCCTGCTTGCGGTCAAAGTAGGTGACCAGCGGCAGCTCACAGGCTGCGTCCAGCGTGTAGCCCTTGGATCTTGCAATCGAGCACAGAATCTTATACAGCTCCGCGCCCGTGTAGTCCGGGAACTCGATCTGATTCGGGAAACGGCTGGCCAGGCCGGAGTTCGCACTCAAAAACAGCTGCATCTCCTTCGTGTAGCCCGCCAGAATCACGACGAGGTCGTCGCGGTGGTCCTCGATCCCCTTGACCAGCGTGTCAATCGCCTCAAGGCCGAAGCTGTCCTCACCGCCGCGGTAGAGGGCGTAGGCCTCGTCAATGAACAGCACGCCGCCCAGCGCGCTCTGGATGACCGAGTTCGTCAGTGGGGCGGTGTGGCCGACATAGCGGCCCACCAGATCGGCGCGGGTGACCTCCACGAGCTGGCCGCCGCGCAGTGCGCCGATGGCCTTCAGGTACTTGGCTAGTATGCGGGCAATCGTCGTCTTGCCGGTGCCGGGGTTTCCGGTAAAGATCATGTGCATGTTGACCTCGGCGACCTTCAGGCCCTGAGCCTTGCGGCGCTGCTGGGCCCGCACGTTTTTGGCGATGTCACGCACATAACTCTTGATCTCATCCAGACCGATGATGCCGTCCAGCTCAGCCTCCACCGCGTCCACATCGCCGCGGTACTGCTGGGGCAGCAGCGCCAGCAGGTCAAAGGAGTCGCCGCCGTTCACGGCCATGCACAGCCTGCCGTTCTCCGCCGTCAGCGCGGCGGGCGTGCCGTCGGCGGGCGTCTCGTCGGCATCCAGCACGTACTCGGCAATCGCGCGGTAGACTGTCTCGCAGTAGTCGCGCATAGCCTGCATACCGCTGGTCTTGCCGTACTGCGACGCCAGCAGGTCGCGCACATCTGCGCCCATGGTCAGCGCCAGTCCGCACTGCCTGCGGGTGCGCTGGGCCAGATAATTCAGCTCCCGCGCGGCCACGGCGGCCAGCGCCTCGGGGGTGAACGCCTCGGTGCGGCAGATGTCGCCCGCAACGGCGTCTACAAACTTTGCCCCAAAGTGGTCGGCCAGCGCGGTCTCGCCCTTGTTGGAGTAGAACACAAAATACTTGCCGCCGGCCTGCAGCTCGCCGATGGCACCGGGAGCCAGCGCCGTGCCGACATCCACGAGGATGCCGCGCTGCAAAACGTACCGGCTCGACAATGCCAGCGTGCCGTCCATCGCCAGCGTCGCCAGCATATTCAGGTAGTTGGCGGCGCAGCTCTCGTAATGCTCAAAGGTCAGCACCTCGGCGTCGGACTGCAGCGCCGCGTAAAGGTCCTGCAAAAACAGCTTCTCCTGCGCGGGGCCGGGGTAGAGCGCCAGATCCAGCGTCTCCACGGCGGCGCTGTGCAGCACACCGCGGGCGGCCAGCTCGTCCACCACGCATTGCAGCGCATAGTGGCGGCCCGTGCCGTTGGGGCCGCAGAGCAGCATCACGCTGCGGGCGTGGGCGGTGTCGTCCGCCGTGCCCAGCACAAACGGGCGGCGGAACGCCTTGACCAGCGCCGAGACAAAGGCATCCTGCCCCAGCACCTGGGCCTTGATCTTTTCGGTCACTCCGGCAAAATCCGCCTTGGCGGGCACAGCCGGGGCAGGGGAGGGCGCAGCTACGGTGCCGCCCAGCAAACCGTCCTGCTTGAGCGACTTCGTCAGCTCGCTGCTCATCCTGCGCACGCTCTCCGCCGTGGCGGCCCTGCCTTCTGCACGGCGTTCAGTGCGCTGCCCGCGGCAGTCTGGCACTTCTGGGCCTCGGTCAGGGCGTCCAGCTGGGCCTGCATCTGTTGCACGGCGTCGTTGGCGTCCTCAGCCTGCTTCGGGGTCGCGGCGTACCTGCCGCCGCCCATCAGGCCGCGGACCCAGGCATCGTATTGGTCTTCCAGGCTCATCGTTTATCCTCGGTTTCCGGGCCGATGCAAGCATCGGCCCCTACAGATTTTTTAGGGAGTTTCACGGTGTAAAAATCCTTGACACTGCACCCGGCGCGCCCGCCGCCTGCACAGGCGCAGGCACACGCGCAGCTGGACGCACACGCGCAGGCACAGCTGCTGGCACAGCCGGAATGGTTGCTGTGGTGGCGGCTCACACCGCCGCCGCGGGTCTTACCGCCGCCCGCCCTGAACTCCGGCGGCGGGTCCGTGCGGTGGTAGCCGCTGGGCGGGGGTGCGGAGCGGGCGCAGCGGATCGTGTGAACGCCGTTTGTGTACCAGAACCAGTCGTCGGGGTCGATCCCGCTGCCGAAGCCGCCGCCCCACTCCGGGGACTGGGAGGCTATCGCAATGATGATGACGGCAATTGCCAGCAGGATGACGATCACCGTTGCCAGCACCCCGACGATCTCATCCAGGTCCTCGCCGCTGTCATAGTCGTCGGTGGTCATGGCTGCGCCGGGGTCAAACGCCGCGGCGTTCGTGACAGGCACCGTCACATGCACCATGGCCTGCTGGCCGTGGCCCATCGCGCCGAAATCCCAGGTCAGGTAATCGCCGTCCACGCCGGTGTTATCGGCGACAAAACCGTCGTAATTGTGCCAGCGCACCTGCATATTTTCAACGCTCAGGTCATCGAACCAGCCGGGCGTAAACGCGAAGTTTGCCGTACCGTCATCGTTTTTTGTGAACAAATGGCTCTGGTGCACGCTGAATGCAAAATGTACGCTGCTCTCCCCGCCGTTGGCGGCGGCCACATCGGGCGCGTAGTAACGGTGACGGAACACGACCTTGGCGTAGCTGCCGCCGTCGCTCGTGTACTGTAAATCAGAGATCGTATCGGTCAGCGGGGTCAGCTCGTCCACGCTGGAATTGGCCAGGCCGATCTTGACCCAGCTCAAATAATCGGTCTTATCGCCGTCGATGACCTGCCAGTCGATGTCGTAGGTGATGTCTACGGAGCCGTCCTCCCGCGGGTCAACGGTCACAACATAGCTGCGGATGTAGTCCATGTCGCCGTCCTCGGCGTAGGGGGCATCAGCCTCCGCGGCAGCGGCGGGCAGGGCCAGCAGCATACCGCAGGTCAGCACCGCGCACAAAAGCGCCAACCGGCGCAGAAAGTTCATCTTCATCAGCAGCCCTCCTGCATCGGGGTGGCCCCCAGCTGGCAGCGGCGCTCCATTTTGGCGCTCTCGCCGCGGATGGCGCGGCAGGCACCGCTGTGCCAGATGCGCGGCCAGGGGGGTGCGCAGCATATTGCCCAGTCCCTTGCCGGTCAGCCAGCTCTGGCAGGGCAGCACCGTGCCGTCCGGCGCCACGGCCATGTTGGACAGACAGGCGCCGCAGCTGGGGATCTGGGTAAAGCCCAGCGTGCGCAGCGTCTCCTCGGGCAGCCAGCCGGGGCTTGTAAAGTTGATTTCCATGCCGTTTGCGGCGGCGTACTCCATGGCGGGGCGCAGTACATCCTCCAGCTCGGCGGGAGTCAGGCGCACGGCGCGGCTGGCGTCGCTCTCGGCATTGCCCGCGGGGATCAGCCCGCTGCAGGTCAGGTAGCGGACACCCAGCTCATGCGCGAATCTGACCACCGACAAGTAGTCCCTGTTCAGGCTGCAAAGCGGTGTGTTCAGGCTGACGTTCAGGTCCGCAGCCAGTGCATTTTTGATGCCGTTCAACGTGTCGGTGTAGCCGTCCACGCCGACCAGCGCGTTGTGGATGTCGGCATCGGCGGAGTAGAACGTGATCTGCACCGCGTCCAGGCTGGCGGCGTGCAGATCCTTGCACATCATGCTGGTCAGCATCCGGCCATTGGTGTTCAGGCGGGTGACAAACCACTGTGCCGCCTGCACGAGCTTGACCAGATCGTGGCGCAGCGTCGGTTCGCCGCCCGTAAAGGTCAGCTGCGGAATGCCGGCGTTGCGGCATTTTTCAATGACAGCCAGCCACTGGTCGGTATCCAACTCCGGCACGGCGGAAAGCGGCTGGTTGGCGGCGTAGCAGTGCAGGCATTTCTGGTTGCAGTGCCACGCGCCGTCCTTGACCATCGAGCTGACCATCAGGTCCATGCGGTGGGGCGCGGCCATCCGCGGTGCATAATCGGCCAGGCTGACAGGTTCAATCGAGAGCGGCGGCTCCCCGCCGCGGGCAATCGTGCACAGGCAGTCCACAAGCGTTTTCAGGTCGCTCTCGATCTGCGCGTACTCGGTCTTGCGGTAAATTTTGCGGGTCGCAGCCACGGCCTGCGCGTTGATGGCGCTCCACTCCTCCGGGCGTATCTCCTTGCCGGTGTAGGGCTTTAAAGCCTCGATGAAGTTGGTCAGCAGAATGGCCCAGCTGACGTTGAGCGGCAGGATGTCCTGCCCGTTCAGAATGGCCGTGAACGGCGTCTCGCGGTCCGGCTTATGGCAGGGCACAAGATGGATGCGCACAACGCCCGGCCCATCCGGGTCGAGCGTGATATGCCGCACCCGGTTCAACCGCGCCCGCAGGAACATACGTTCCGCGTAGGTAAGGTGTTTTGAATATCTCATAAAGAGGTTCCCCTCGTAAATTTTGTTTGTAAGCAGCATGGTGATACTTATAGAAAGTATACCATATTTACGGAGTGATTACAACTGTATGCACAGAAAAAGCACCCGCCCAAAAGAGGACGGGTGCGATGCAAAGGCTTCCCCCGCGCAGGGGGAAGCTGTCCGCAAAGCGGACTGATGAGGGCCGGGTTTGCCGCAATTGCCCGATAGCGGGGTTACTGCTTCGTAGGGGCCGGGCATGCCCGGCCCGCGGCCGTTCCCGCGC
>ENA-OQCG01000198-OQCG01000198.1-human-gut-metagenome-genome-assembly--contig:-NODE-198-length-10807-cov-1.732397_pt1 | contig 10807 bp, 10 predicted proteins | sample MGYA00242758_ERZ504577 | MGnify/ENA primary metagenome ERZ504577 (study PRJEB26092, sample SAMD00036248) | human gut metagenome | host: Homo sapiens | study: EMG produced TPA metagenomics assembly of...
GCAATGCGAAGCATTGACGGAAGGGTTCAGCACAAATATATCTCTGCCCCGGAGCCATTACGGAACCGGGGCTTTTTTTTGAGAAAGGAACGACCCCACTTGTCTTGTCTGTTCAACAGTTTTGACCCCTATTTCAAGCAGCCCTTTGGTGCGGTGCGCGCCGGGCAGACTGTCCGGCTGTCGCTCTGCATCCCCGAGGAGCTGGGCTATGTAGACCCGCACCTTGTCCTGAAAAAAGAGGGCAAGTTCGATGTTCCCGTCTACTACCGGATGAACTTCGATGGCCAGACCCCCAGGCAGAACCACTTTTCCGTGGAAGTGCCTCTGAACGACCCGGGCCTCTACTTCTATTACTTCGACCTCTACACCGACTTCCGCCGCATCGTGCGCGGCCCCGACAACTGCGGTGTGATCAGCTGGCAGGATGGCGAGAGCTGGCAGATCACGGTCTATGAGCAGGATTTTGAGACCCCCGAAAGCATCAAGGCAAGGTGTTCTACCAGATCTTCCCGGACCGCTTCTGCGAAGGGGTGGAGAACAAGCCCATGCCCTTTGCCGACCGCATCTATCAGGCCGACAAGCACGCCGAGCCCTTCTGGCAGCCCAACGAGGTGGGCGGCCACCTGAACGAGGATTATTTCGGCGGCGACCTCAAGGGCATCCAGCAAAAGCTCCCTTACCTGCACGAGATGGGGGTGGATTTCATCTACCTCAACCCCATCTTTGAGGCCCACTCCAACCACCGCTACAACACCGCCGACTACCTGAACGTGGACCCCCTGCTGGGCACCAACGAGGATTTTGAGGCACTGTGCACCGCCGCCCAGAAGTACGGCATCGGCATTGTGCTGGACGGCGTATTCAGCCACACCGGCTCCGACAGCCGCTATTTCAACCGCGAGGGCCGCTATGGCGAGGGCGGCGCGTACCGGGACCCCAACTCCCCTTACCGCTGCTGGTACGATTTCGGCCCCCAGTACAAGGGCGGCTACCGCAGCTGGTGGGGCTTTGAGACCCTGCCCGAGGTCAACGAGGAGACCCCCTCCTATGTGGAGTTCATCACCGGCCCGGGCGGTGTCATCGACACCTGGCTGCGGCGCGGCGCGGCAGGCTTCCGGCTGGATGTAGCCGATGAGCTGCCCGACGAATTCATTGAGAAGGTGCGCGCCGCCGTCAAGCGGGTCAGCCCCGAAAAGTTCCTGCTGGGCGAGGTGTGGGAGGATGCCACCACCAAGTTCGGCTTCAATAAGCGCCGCACCTATCTGCTGGGCAAGGGCCTGGACAGCGTGATGAACTACCCCTTCAAGAACGCCGTGCTGGATTTCGTCAAGGGCAAGCCCGCCGAGCAGGCCATGACGGAGATCCTGACCATCTGCGAACACTACCCTGCCCCGGCCATGGACACCGCCCTGAACTTTCTCTCCACCCACGACACCGAACGTGCCCTGACCGTGATCGCTGACGAGCCCGCCAATGGCCGGGGCCGCGCGTGGCAGAGCGGCCGCTGTGTGACCGGCGATGCCTACGAGGAGGGCCTGCTCCGCCTGCGGATGGCCTACGCCATCATCTACACCCTGCCGGGCGTGCCCTGCCTGTACTACGGCGACGAGATTGCTATGCAAGGCTACCGGGACCCCTTCAACCGGGCTTTCTTCCGGTGGGATGCCCACGAACAGCGCCTGCGCCCCGTGCTGGCACAGCTGGCACAGCTCCGCCACACCTGCGAGGCCTTCCGCACCGGCCAGCTGCGGGTCCTGCGTGCCGAGGACGGCATCCTGCACTACCAGCGGGTGGCAAGGTGGAGACCGCGGAGATCATCATCAACCGCACCGAACATATCATCGTGGAGACCCTTGCCAGCGGCAAGAGCACCGAGGTGAACCCCATGGGCTTTACCATCGTGGTGGAAGAGGTGGGGCATAACCCGAACCACAGCTACTATGATTATGTATGACCGCATTTTGTTTTCTGCGCAACAATTCAGCAAAAATCTCTTGACCTTCCCCCAACCGGATGCTCTATAATAGGATCATAAGGAGGGATGTTCGATGTCCATTGACCCCATTTTCTGGCTCCTTGCCGCCGTCGGGTTCCTGGCGTTGGAGGGTATGACCTTCAGCATGGTATCCGTCTGGTTTGCGGCAGGCAGCGCGGCAGCCCTGCTCTGCTGCCTGTTCACCCACTCGTTCCGGGTGCAGGCAGTGGTGTTCATTGCGGTCAGCGCGGTCTGCCTGCTGGCATTCAAGCCGCTGGCCAAACGGCTGCACAAGCAGCCCACCCCCACCAACGGTGACCGCGCCCTTGGCCGGGAAGCCCGGGTGCTGACCCCCGTTTCCGCCCAGCAGACGGGCCGGGTGCGGCTGGACGGCGTGGACTGGAGCGCCCGCTGCGCCACCCCCCGGCGATACCCTGACCCCCCGGGCAGGCCTGCCGGGTCACCGAGATCCACAGCACCCTGCTCATCGTGGAACCCATTCTGACCGAATCCATCAACCACTGAAAAAAGGAGCGTCTCTATGCCTATCATGCTGTTTGTGATCCTCGCGCTCATCTTTGTCATCCTGCTCATCGTCGTCACCAACATCGTCATCGTGCCTCAGTCCATGGTGTACGTTGTGGAGCGTCTGGGCAGCTACTCCGACACCTGGTCGGCCGGCCTGCATGTCAAGATCCCGTTCATTGAGCGGATCGCCAAAAAGGTCAGTCTGAAGGAGCAGGTCGCGGACTTTCCTCCCCAGCCTGTGATCACCCGGGATAACGTCACCATGCAGATCGACACCGTGGTGTTCTTCCAGGTCATGGATGCCAAACTCTACACCTACGGTGTCAACCAGCCCATCGCAGCCATCGAGAGCCTTTCCGCCACCACCCTGCGCAACATCATCGGCGAAATGGAGCTGGATCACACCCTGACCAGCCGCGATGTCATCAACGGCAAGATCACGGCCATCCTCGATGAAGCCACCGACAAGTGGGGCATCAAGGTCAACCGCGTGGAGGTCAAGAACATCATCCCGCCGCGCGAGATCCAGGAAGCCATGGAGAAGCAGATGAAGGCAGAGCGCGAAAAGCGCGCCGTCATCCTGAAGGCCGACGGTGAGAAGCAGGCTGCCATCACCGCTGCCGAGGGCGAAAAGGAAGCCGCCATCCTCCGTGCCGATGCCGTCAAACAGCAGCGCATTCTCGAGGCTGAGGCGAGGCGCAGGCCATTCTCGCCGTGCAGAAGGCCAACGCCGATGCCATCCGCCTGCTGAACGAGGCCATGCCCAACGACAAGGTGCTGGCTCTGCGCAGCCTGGAGGCACTGGCCAAGGTCGCCAACGGCAAGGCCACCAAGATCATCATCCCGTCGGAGCTGCAAAATCTGGGCGGCGTTGTGCCCAGCATCAAAGAGCTTCTGACCGACCCGAAAGAGGACTGATCCATGATCTACGATACCCTGAACAATCTCCCCAACTATCTGGGCCTGTGCAGCAGTCTGGACAGCGTCATCGAGTTCATCATGGCGCGGGATATCAACAACCTGCCCGCCGGGCGCACCCGCATCGATGGTGACAAGGCTGTGGTCACGGTGAGCACCGTGACCCCGCAGGCCAGCGACAAGGCCCCCTTTGTCCGGCACGACAACCACCTGACCCTTGAGACTGACCTTGAGGGCAGCGAGCTGTTTGAAGTGTCCCTGGGCGAGTTCAGCCCCACCCGGCCCGCTGACGAAGCCGCTGATACCACTGTGGGCACCGCCGGCACCAGCATTGCCGGAATGCTCTGCGAGGGCCGCTTTGCCCTCTATCTGGCTGGGGAGCCGTACAAATCCGGCTTGAAGGCCCAGGCTGCGGCAAGCTGAAAAAGGCCGTGTTCACCATGGAGCTGGACCCGGACGAGGAAGACGAGACCGAAGCCGAGTAATTCCTGAAAGCACGAACTCCACGCAGCGTAGGTTGCGTGGAGTTTTTTTGTATAGTATACTCTGGTTCAACAATTACGCTTGCCCGACTTGCCAAGGGCTCCCCTATTAGGCAACGACGACGACCGCCGCCAGTGGCGGATGAAGGGAGGAGTTGTTGGGGCCGCGGCCAGCAAGACACGAGCACAATACTTTGTGCGAAGTGGATGCTGGGAGCCGCAACCCGTACGCTGTCGAGCAACGCGAGACTGAGAGGTTTCATTCATTATGAACACATACGTCACCGGCAGCACCATCCGGCAGCTGCGGGAAGCCAAAGGCCTGACCCAGGCAGAGCTTGCCGGAACGCTCTCTGTCAGCGCCAAGACCATTTCCAAGTGGGAGACCGCCAAGGGTCTGCCCGATATCTCCCTGCTGGAGCCTCTGGCTGCGGCTTTGGGGGTCAGCGTGCTGGAGCTGATGCAGGGAGAACCCATCATCAACCGGAACCGGGCAGCCAACCTGCTGCGGAGCAAGCTCTACGTCTGCCCTCTCTGCGGCAATGTGCTCCACGCCACCGGACAGGCTGTGGTGAGCTGCTGCGGCATCACCCTGCCTGCGCTGGACATCGCCGAAGCCGAGGATGCCGACGAGCATCATCAGCTGACCGTGGAGCGGGTGGAGGACGAGCTCTTCGTCACCCTGCACCACCCCATGGAGAAAAACCATTACATCTCGTTTCTGGCCTACCTCACCGGCGATAAGCTGCAGCTGGTCAAGCTCTACCCCGAGGGGGATGCCTCTGCCCGCTTCTCCCTGCGGGGCGCAGGTGTGCTTTACTTCTACTGCAACTGCCACGGCTGATGAAGGCTCCGGATTTCCGCACCGCCACCCGGCGCACCTCACCCCAGAAGATCCACCTGCGGGAGCCGGATGAGGGCGACCGGGAACAGGTAATGGCCTACCGGGAAGAATTTCTGGCCGTCGGCTCCCGGATGGACGGCACCTCGGCTCTGGACAAATATGCCGACTTCGATGCCTGGCTGGCCCAACTCCGCAAGCTGAAAGACCCGGCCACAACCCCCGCCGCTCTCGTGCCCGCCACTGAGTATCTGGCTCTGGATGAGCACGAGCATCTGGTGGGCATGACCAACCTGCGCCACCGGCTCAACGATTACCTGCTGACCTACGGCGGGCACATCGGGTACAGCGTCCGCCCCTCGGAGCGGCAGAACGGCTACGCCACCCAGATGCTTCGCCTGACGCTGGAAAAGGCAAAAGAACGAGGCATCGAAAAGGTACGCATCTGCTGCGACCACTACAATGTCGCCTCAGCAAAGACCATCCGCGCCAACGGCGGCGTGCTGGAGGATGAGCAGTTCGATTCCTCCGATGGAACGCTGACACAGCGGTATTGGATACAGAATAAGTAAAAAGAGGCTGTTGCCAAACTCCTTCCGTCATCGCTGACGCGATGCCACCTCCCTCAATGAGGGAGGCTTTCACAGATTGCCATTACGTCAAGGCTCCCTCCAAGAGGGAGCTGGCGCGGCGAAGCCGTGACTGAGGGAGTTGTCGGCAGCAGCCTTTCTCTATTTCAGCCCAGATGGAACATATCGATCAGCACCACGGCGGCCAGGCCATAGTAGACCACCACCGCCACCAGATCATTGATGGTGGTGATGAGCGGGCCGGAAGCCACGGCGGGGTCGATGTGGATCTTATGGAACAGCATGGGGATGACCGTGCCCACCAGGCTGGAGATCACCATGGCCACGACCAGAGATACGCCCACACAGCCCGAGAGCAGGAAGGCTTCGCCCCAGGCGTAGGCCTTGAAGAAGTGGATGTAGCAGCCCAGGAAGCCCAGCGCCAGCACGGCCAGCAGTGCACCGTTGGTCAGGCCCACCCGCATTTCCTTCCAGAGCAGCTGGAGCTTTTTGGCAGTGGTCAGGTTCTCGTCCACCAGCACACGGATGGTCACAGCCAGCGACTGGGTGCCCACATTGCCGGCCATATCCAGCACCATGGACTGGAAGCAGATGACGATGGGCAGCACCGCCACCACCGATTCAAACGCACCCACCACCGAGGACACCAGCATCCCGAGGAACAGCAGGGCAATCAGCCAAGGCAGGCGCTTTTTCACACTCTGGAACACACCCTCGTTCAGGTCCTCCTCGCTGGTCAAGCCGCCGAGTTTTGCGTAATCATCGCCCATCTCGTCGTCCACCAGCTCGACCACATCCGCCGAGGTGATGATGCCCAGCAGCTTCCCGCTGTCGTTCAGGACAGGGAGCGAGCGCTCGGCGTAGTCCACGATGCGGTCGATGCAGTCGCTGATCTTCTCGTGGTCGGTGACGTAGGGGTAGGAGCGTGCGATCAGCTTTTCCAGGCGCTCCTCCGCACGGGCCACGATGAGGTCTTTCAGGTCAATGGCACCATAAAAGTGCTCGTTCTCATCCACCACATACAGGGTGGAGATGTTATCGTTCTCGCCTGCCTGCTTCACCAGCTCACTCATGGCCTGCCGGATGGTCATATCCCTGCGGATGCAGATGTAGTTGGTGGTCATACAGCTGCCGATCTCGTCCTCGTGATAGGAGAGCAGCAGCTTCACATCATCGGCGGCATCCTTGTCCAGCTGGTGGACGATCTTTGCCTTATCGTCCTCTTCCAGGTCATCCAGAGCATCCACGGCATCGTCCGAATCCATGTGGGAGATGACCCGGGCGGCCCGCTCGGGGTCCAGCTCCTTCAGGTAAGGCTCTGCATCGTCCAGATAGGAGAAGATCTCTGCCACCGTATCCACGCCCAGTACGGTGTACACCTTCTGGCGCTCCTCCGGTGTCAGGGCCGTCAGGGCATCCGCCAGGTCATTTTCATGGTAATCGGACAGCTTTTCAGCCAGCTCTGCCTGGGGCAGACCGCTGCGGATGATGTCCAGAATCTCCTGCACATAATTTTTCTTCTGCATGGTTTGGTCCCTCCGTTTCCCGTTTCCGGGCATAAAAAATACACCGCATCGGTCTGGTTACAACTCCTGCGGTGTACAAAGGGCATGCAGTTCAGGATGCGGCTAACACGTTTGCACGGCCCGCATCGCAGGAGAAGCGTTGTTTGGGGTGATCCGTATGGTCACTGGACATGGAAACAAACTCCTCCTTGGTGTAAGATTTTTCTTTCAGCCCCGTTATCATACTACGCCGGGCCGGATTTTTCAACCCCTTTTACAGTTTTTTTACCGGATTATTGCTCTATTGCACAAAGAAGAGCCTACTTCTTATACTTTCCATACCATGCCACCGACACCCGCCAGGACACAGCATACAGGGCCAGTACCGCCAGCAGAAGCACTGCGGCCAGCCAGAGGGGCACAGGCAGCGGCCCACTTCCCGTGCCGTTCTGCTGCAGTTCATCCATCACGGCACCGCCGCCCAGGGCAGCGCCCATTCCGGCAAACATCAGCATGTAGAGCATCCGCGCCTTTTCTGCGCCAAAACGGTAGTACAGCGGCAGCATGATCCCGTTTATCAGCAGGATGGAAGCTGCGCCCGCCCCCAGCAAAAGGCCGATTGGCATCGCAGGAAGCGGTTTTCCCATCCAGAACAGGATGCCGCAGAAAATTCCATTCAGCGCCGCAGAGACCGCCGTGCAAAGCAGACCCACGAGATATTTTTCTGCCACCTGAAGTTCCTTGCTCAGCGGCAGGGCAAAGCTGTACTCCGTCCACCCGCTGGCGTGGTCGTAGGCAAGCAGGTTTATCGGCAAGATGCCCAGAAAAACGGCCGCATAACTCACCGGGAACACATAGGCGTTCGATGTGCTGAACACCCAGATCACCAGCACAAATGCAACAGTCAGGCACATGGCTTTCATACTGGTTCTGACCTGATACCAATCCTTCAACAGCAAACCTTTCATCGCATATTCTCCCCTTTCACCATCAAAACGAACAGTTCTTCGATACTCACCGGTGTCAGGGTGCTGCCCGCCGGGACAAGTTCCCTTTTCACCAGTGCCTCGGCCCCGTAGGCTGTCACCCGATGGCTGACGACGGCGTTCCTGTCCAGCTCCTCCAATTGCCCGGCAGTGCCGTGCCAGAGGGCGTATTCCTCCCGCAGCGTGTCCTTGTCCTCACAGAGCAGGAGCTTCCCCTTGTGCAGAAAGGCAATGGTGTCACAGAGCTTTTCCAAATCGCTGACGATGTGGGACGAGATCAAAATTGCATGGTTCTCATCCCGCACAAAATCCAGCAGCAGGTCGATCAGCTCGTCCCGCACCACCGGGTCCAGGCCGCTGGTGGCTTCGTCCAACAGCAGCAGCTTGGGGTGATGAGAAAGTGCCACGGCAAGGCACTGCTTCATCTTCATGCCGGTGGAGTAGTCGCCGTACTTCTTGTTCTCCGGAAGGTCAAAGCGGCGGCACCAGTCGGCGTAGGCGGCGGCATCCCAATTGGGATAGATGCCCGCCATCACTTTCCCCACCTGCGGCGCGGTCAGGCAGGTGGGGATGCCCTCGCCGCCCAGCACCACGCCGATATCGGCTTTGGCAAGCGGGGTGATCCCCTCCTGCCCGAACAGCTTCACGGTACCTGCCTCCCGGTCGATCATGTCCAGGATCAGCTTAATGGTCGTGCTCTTACCCGCGCCGTTCTCGCCGATCAGCCCGCAGACTGTGCCGCCGGGCAGTTCCAGATCAATGGGCCCCAGCGCAAAATCCGGGTAATGCTTTTCAAGGCCGTGCAGTTCCAATGCGTTCATGGTTCATTCCTCCCACAGCAATTCCAACATTTCGGTCAGTTCCTGTTTGGTCAGCCCGCAGGGAGCCGCCAGCCGGACGGCTTCCGTCAGGTGTGCTTCGATTTTTTTCAGGTTCTCTTCCCGGAGCAGCTCGGTGTTTTTCGCCGCCACGAAAAAGCCCTTGGCGGGCACCGCATACAAAAAACCCTCCTGTTCCAGCTCATCGTAGGCCCGCTTGGTGGTGATGACGCTGATGCGCAGGTCCCGCGCCAGCCCCCGGATGGACGGCATAGCTTCCTCCGGCTGCAGTTCCCCGCTCAAAATCTGGTTCTTGATCTGGGTGTAGAGCTGCTCGTAGATGGGTGCACCGCTCTTGTTATCGATGAAGAGATTCATGTCTGCCGCCTCCGTTGCATCTGTATATTTACAGTATATACAGTAGACACATAGTTGTCAATAGGCAGATACAAAAAAGCAGCTCTCCCGTTGGACGGGAAAGCTGCTTTTTTCATCGGATCAGGCTCTGACTGTGGAGCGGCTTAGTAGGCCACGCCCCAGTAGACCATCTTGCTGGCGGGCTTGCCGCAGCAGGGGCAGACATCGCTGAGGTGCTCCTGCTCAAAGGGCATGCAGCGGCTGGACAGGCCAGCCTCTTCCTTCATCTTCATCTCGCAGGCCAGGTCGCCGCACCACATGGTCTTGATGTAGCCGGTGTTGGCCTTGGCCAGCTCCTTGACCTCCTCCATGGTGGTGGCTGCCCAGGTGCGCTTCTCGCGGTTGGCAAGGGCACGCTCGTACAGGTCCTTGCGCAGGGCCTCCAGCTGGGCCGGGATCGCGGTCTCCAGCTCGTCCAGGCTCACGAAGATCTTTTCACGGGTGTCGCGGCGAACCAGCACACACTGGTTCTTTTCCAGATCCTTGGGGCCGATCTCCAGGCGCAGGGGAACGCCCTTCATCTCCCACTGGGAGAACTTCCAGCCGGGGGCGTTGTCGCTGTCGTCCAACTTGACGCGGGCATACTTGCTGATCTTCTCAGCCAGCTCGGCGGCCTTCTCGGAAACGCCGGGCTTGTGGGCGGCGATGGGCACGACCACGACCTGGATGGGAGCCACTGCCGGGGGCAGGATCAGGCCGTCGTCATCGCCGTGGGTCATAATGATGGCACCCACCAGACGGGTGGAAACGCCCCAGCTGGTCTGGAACGGGTGATGCAGCTGATTGTCGCGGCCGGTAAAGGTCACGTCGTAAGCCTTGCTGAACTTATCGCCGAAGTAATGGCTGGTGCCGCTCTGCAGGGCCTTGCCGTCCTTCATCATGGCTTCGATGGTATAGGTAGCCTCGGCACCGGCAAACTTTTCCTTATCGGTCTTGCGGCCCTTGACAACAGGGATGGCCAGATCCTGCTCGCAGACATCCGCGTAGCAGTTCAGCTGCTGCTGGGTCTCGGCCTCGGCCTCGGCGGCAGTCTCGTGGATGGTGTGGCCTTCCTGCCACCAGAACTCACGGCTGCGCAGGAAGGGGCGGGTGGTCTTTTCCCAGCGGACAACGCTGCACCACTGGTTGTACTTCATGGGAAGCTCACGGTAGCTGTGCAGCACGCGGGACCAGTGGTCGCAGAACATGGTCTCGCTGGTGGGACGCACGGCCAGACGCTCTTCCAGCTTGTCGGAACCGCCCATCGTGACCCACGCCACCTCCGGCGCGAAGCCATTGACCAGTTCGCCTTCCTTCTGCAGCAGGCTTTCCGGGATCAGCACGGGCATTGCCACGTTCTCATGGCCGGTGGCCTTGAAGCGGGCATCCATGTCCTTCTGGATCAGCTCCCAGATGGCCTGACCGTAGGGGCGCAGGATGATGAAACCCTTCACGCTGGAGTACTCCACCAGCTCTGCCTTCACGCAGATATCGGTGTACCACTGTGCGAAGTTCTCTTCCTGGCTGGTGATCGCCTGTACGAGCTTCTTTGAATCTTTTGCCATTTTTGCTTTTTCCTCCTAAGGCCGTGCGCCAAACGGCTTGCGTTCCGCACGAACCATATTAAAAGCCCCGTCCATGCAGTGCGGCCGGGTGCCGCACCAGAAGGCAGGGCTTTTTGACTGAATCAGTTCTGCGCGTGGCTGTCCACAAAGTTTACCACATCGCCACGGTGCGCAGGGACTCGATGGCATCGTCCGGCACCTCA
>ENA-OQCG01000200-OQCG01000200.1-human-gut-metagenome-genome-assembly--contig:-NODE-200-length-10723-cov-2.279728_pt1 | contig 10723 bp, 9 predicted proteins | sample MGYA00242758_ERZ504577 | MGnify/ENA primary metagenome ERZ504577 (study PRJEB26092, sample SAMD00036248) | human gut metagenome | host: Homo sapiens | study: EMG produced TPA metagenomics assembly of...
TCAGTCGCCAGCGCGCCGCCGACAACCACAACCGAAACCGCCGAGACTGCCACGCACAGCCCTATACCGGCAGCACACGGTGCAGGATGTGATAAACGATGCCGCGTTTGTCGACTATGGCCGCCTGATTTTCCCGGTGGACCTGACAATTCCCGCTGACCTGACGCTGGAAAATCTTGACGAAATTTTGATCTGGTACAATAATGTCAACCCGGACCGCACGGTGGAAATTGCCAACTATCTGCACGATCAGGCCGAAGCGGAAAACACCATTTTTTACGACATTTACACCGATGCCGAAAAAGCCGCCGACCCCGCCAAGGAAGATACCGGGCTGTTCTTCTTCCGGGGTGAACCGGGAGCAAAAACAGCGATTCTGAACGCAGGCGGCGGGTTTATGTATGTGGCCGCTATGCAGGACAGCTTCCCCCATGCGCTGGAGCTTTCCAAGCGGGGCTATAACGCCTTTGCCCTGATTTACCGTCCCGGCGCAGAGACGGCTTGTGAAGATCTGGCCCGCGCCATAGCCTTTTTACACGACAACGCCGAGGAACTGCAAATTGACATGGACGGCTACTCGTTGTGGGACGGCTCCGCCGGGGCGCGCATGGCTGCGTGGCTGGGCAGCTACGGCACAGCAGCCTTTGGTGAAAAGGAATACCCGCGCCCCGGTGCGGTCATTATGCAGTACACGGGTTTGTCCGAAGTGTATGGCAACGAGCCGCCGACCTACAACTGCGTAGGCACAGCGGACGGCATTGCCAACTACCGCATCATGCAGCGCCGCATTGAGGCCATTCTCCGGCAGGGAACACCCGCCGAAATCGACATCTATCCGGGTCTTGGCCACGGCTTTGGCTTGGGCGAGAGTACAGTGGCCGAGGGCTGGCTCGACCACGCCGTGACATTCTGGCAGGAAAATATTTGAATAGGGAACACAAAGCGCAGATGTGTCCAAACAAGGAACCCCTGCGCTTTTACTATGTGCTGGGCATAAACCTGTAAGTATATACTTGTAAACGAAGTGAATCTTCTGTTTTGGTTGCTGCAACGCTATAATAAAGGCACAAAGCAGCTGCTGGATGAAATAACCAAACAAAACAGAAGGAGTAGAATCATGGCAAGTAAGTACGATGGTCTTGCCCGCATCATCATTCAGAATGTTGGCGGCAAGGCAAACATTATTTCCCTGACCCACTGCGTTACCCGCCTGCGTTTCAAGCTCAAGGATGAGAGCAAAGCCAACACCGACATCCTCAAATCCACGGATGGCATCGTCACGGTCATGCAGACCGGCGGTCAGTATCAGATCGTCATCGGCAACCATGTCGGCGCTGTGTATGACACGGTCTGCCAGGTCGGCCATTTTACCAGCGATATGAAGCTGGCAGAAGAAGCAGTCGATGAAAAGAAACTTTCCCCCGGCGCGGCGCTGATTGACCTGATCTCCGGCACCTTCCTGCCGGTGCTGGGCGTGCTGTCCGGCGTCGGCATCATCCGCGGCCTGCTGGCAGTGGCATCTTTCTTTGGCCTGCTGACTGCCACCGACGGCACCTATGTCATCCTAAACGCTGTCGGCACCAGCTTCTTCTACTTCCTGCCTATCATCCTTGGCATGACGGCGGCGGAGAAGATGGGCGGCAACAAGTTCATTGGCATCTCCATCGGCTGCTCGATGTGCTACCCGGCCATTGTGGAGCTGAGCAATGCCGAGGCCATCGGCACCGCCTTTGCGGGCACCATCTTTGCTACCCAGTATTACACCACATTCCTCGGTATCCCCGTGCTGCTGCCCTCCGGCGGTTACACCTCTACCGTTGTGCCGATTATCGTGGCGGTTTTCTTCGCGGTTAAGCTGGAAAAGCTGCTGCAAAAGGTCATCCCCAACGTCGTCAAGATGTTCTTCGTTCCGCTGTTCACGCTGATCATCATTGTCCCGCTGACCTTCCTCGTTATCGGCCCCATCACCGGCATCCTCTGCGCCCTCATCACCCAGCTGTTCAATACCATCTTCGGCGTCAGTGGTCTGCTGGCCGGTGCAATCCTCGGCGGCATGTTCCAGGTCTTTGTTATCTTCGGCCTGCACTGGGGTCTGACCCCGCTGGCCCTGACCAGCATGGCGGCTGTCGGCTATGACAACATCATTCCCACGGCCATGCCTGCTACCTTTGTCCAGACTGCCACGGTTCTGGCTATCTACCTGAAATCCAAGGATGAGAAGCTCAAGAAAGTGGCGCTGCCCGCCTTTATCTCCGGCCTGTTCGGCATCACTGAGCCCGCTATCTACGGTGTCACCCTGCCCAAGAAAAAGCCGTTCGTCATTTCCTGCCTTGCCTCCGCTGTCAGCGGTGCCATCATGGGCGGCCTTGGCGTTAAGCGTTACTCTATGGGCGGTCTGGGTATCTTTGCACTGGCTACCTACCTGAACCCGGAGACCCAGAGCTTCTACGATGTAAGCTGGTCCGTGGTCGCTATCCTTGTCGGCATGGCTGTCTCTTTTGTCATCACCTTTATCACCTACAAGGATGAAGTCAAGGCTGAGCCTACCGCCGCGGAAGTGGCCGCCGCCGAAGCAGAATAAAAGGAGCTTACCATGCAAGCAAACCACGGATTCCGCAAAGATTTCCTTTGGGGCGGCGCTACCGCTGCTAACCAGTTGGAGGGTGCGTGGGATACAGACGGCCGCGGCCCCTCCACCGATGACGTGCTGACCGGCGGCACGGCCACCGAGCCGCGCTACCTGACCTATCGCAATCAGGACGGTACCACCGGCAAAATTTCCATGATCGATCTGCACGATCTGCCAAAGGGCGCAGCCTTCACCGTGCTGCCCGATGTCTGGTACCCGAACCATGAGGGCATCGACTTCTACCACCACTACAAAGAGGACATCGCCCTCTTTGCCGAGATGGGCTTTACCGCCTACCGTATGTCCATTGCGTGGAGCCGCATTTTCCCCAATGGCGATGAGCAGACCCCCAACGAAAAGGGCCTTGCCTTTTACGATGCTGTTTTCGATGAGTGCCATAAGTACGGAATTGAACCCATCGTGACCATCAGCCACTATGAAATGCCGCTGGGTCTTGTCAATAAGTGGGGCGCATGGCGCGACCGCCGCACCATCGACTGCTATCTGCGCTATGCCGAAACGCTGTTCCGCCGCTATAGGGGCAAGGTCAAATACTGGATCACCTTCAATGAAATCAACAGCATGAACGTGACCGGCTGGCTCGGCGCGGGCGTGACCTCCTGTGACCCGGCGGTCATGCTGCCCGCCGCCCACTATCAGCTGGTGGCTTCGGCCAAGGCGGTCAAGCTCGCACATGAGATCGACCCCGAAAACAAGCTGGGCTGCATGGTCGCCATCAGTCAGGCCGTGGTTTACCCGGCAGACTGCGCCCCCGCCAATGTGCATAAGGCATGGGAACGCGCCCAAAAATGCTATTTCTTCACCGATGTGCAGGCCCGCGGCTATTACCCCAGCTACCAGCTGCGCCGCTATGAGCGCGAGGGCATCCATATCGACTGCACCGAGGAAGATAAGCAGGCGCTGGCACAGGGCACGGTGGATTTTATCAGCTTCAGCTATTACCGCAGCACCACCGTCAGCACCGACCCCAACGCTCCGTGGGTCGCCCCAAACTCCCCGCTGAAAGAAACGCTGGGTGTCAAGAACCCCTACCTGAAAGCCACCGATTGGGGCTGGGCCATCGACCCGATGGGCCTGCGCATCGCGCTGGATCAGGTTTACGACCGTTACCAGAAGCCGATTTTGATTGCCGAAAACGGCCTTGGTGCGCTGGATGTCCGCGAGGCAGACGGCAGCGTGAACGATGACTACCGCATCGAATATCTGAAAAAGCACATCGAAGCCATGCACGATGCCGTGGCCGAGGATGGGGTAGATCTGATGGGCTACACTATGTGGGGGCCGATCGACCTTGTGTCGGCTTCCACCGGCGAGATGCGCAAGCGTTACGGCTTTATCTATGTGGATAAACAGGACGATGCCACCGGCACGCTGGCGCGCAGCCGCAAAAAGTCTTTTTACTGGTACAAAAAAGTGATTGAAAGCAATGGTGAGATTCTTTGAGTGAAACAAAACGCACGGGGCTGCCGTATGCTTTCGTGATCTGCCTGTGCGGTATCCTGTCCATGTTCTGCGTGGGCGCTGTGGCAGGCTCCATTACCGCGTATCTGCCGTATATCATTGAGTACGGCGGCCTGACCCAGACGCAGGGCTCCAGCATTTTTACAATTGTCTGCCTTGTCTCGCTGATCGTTACCTCCGTTTTGCTGGAGCCGTACTACCGCCGATTTTCTTACCGCACAGGTCTGGCGCTGGCATTGGCAGGTGCGGCGGTGGATTACTTGATTTACAGCTTTTCCACCGGGTATGTCGGCTTTGTGTGCGGCGCGCTGCTGGGCGGTGTGGTATATGCGCTGGCCGGTATGGTGCCGGTGTCCATCGTCATCAACGCGTGGTTTGCTGACCACACGGCGCTGGCGCTGGGGCTTTGTGCCGCGGGCACGGGCGCTGCGTCCATCACGATTCCCATGATTTTGTCCGCGCTGATTGAGCGTGTCTCGCTGCCCGGCGTGTTCCGTGTGATGGCTGTGTTGATGGCCATTATCGCGGCTGCGGTGCTTTTGCTTCTCCGTGACCGCCCGCAGCAGATGGGGCTGACTGCCTATGGCACGCCCCACAGCGCGGAGCAAGTCACCGCCCCCGCAGGCCGTGATGCTGACCGCCGCACGATGCTGTGCATGCTGTTGGGCATTCTGATGCTGGGTGCGGTAACAGGCGGCGGCTACCAGCACGTTTCGGTGCTGTACACCGTGGCGGGGTTCAGTGATTTGCAGGTTTCGCGGATGCTGTCTTTGGGCGGTGGGCTGATGATTGCGGGCAAATGCCTGTTTGGTGTCATCACCGACCGTTTCGGCACAAGCCGCACGGCGTATCTGTTCTTTGCGTTCCTTACGGGCGGCTGGCTGCTTTGCTGCCTTGCCGGGCGGCAGAGTATGCCGCTGGCGGTGCTGTCTGTTGTGTTCATCAACTTAGGCATGGCGCTGTCCACGGTAGGCTTATCTGCCATTGCCCGCAGCATTTCGTCCGAGCAGGGCTTCGGCCGCGCGGCCAAGAATTTCCAGAGCTTTACGATGATCGGCTCCATCGCGTTCAACACGATTCCCGGCATCATTGCGGATGCCGCAGGCAGCTACATTCCGGCCTATTGGATCGTGACGGCCATCACGCTGGCATCGCTGGCGCTGGTGGCAGCCGCCTTTATCCGCTACAACAAAAAAGTATCATAGAGGGAAAATAGAATATGCAGAGCTTTACCTACACCATTACCGACCTGTCGGCATCCATGCCCGCCCGGCCGGACTGCTGGTCAAGGAGATCAAAAACTATCAGAGTACCGTCACGGTCACCAAGGGGGACAAATCCGTCAACGCGCTCAAGCTTATGGCCCTGATGGGCATGGGCATCAAGTGCGGCGATACCGTCACCGTCACGGTGGAGGGCAGTGATGAGGACACGACTGCCCCGGCACTGAAACAGTTCTTTGAGACCAACCTGTAATTGTCACACCCGGCAGGGATTACACTTGCCGGGTGTGTTTTTTGTGAAAAGCAAAAAATACGCTTGGCTTAAAGCTGACTTCAAGTTTTACAATGGTGCTGTCACCCAAAAGGCTGTAAAAACCTTTGGGTTAATACAGCACAACAAATCGAATATTCCGCTTTGCAGCGGGATGTTTTATACTAAAGGCAGAAAGCAGGAAAGGAGCTTATCACTATGAACAACTTCATTTTTGAAAACACCACCAAGGTCTATTTTGGGCAGGGCGGCGTAAAAGAGTATCTGGAAAGCTGCTGGCCAATTACGGCTCCAATGTGCTGCTGGCCTACGGCGGCGGTTCCATCAAGCGCAACGGTGTGTATGCGGAAGTCACCGACATCCTGCACCGCGCGGGCAAAAATGTCGTCGAGTTCTCCGGCATCATGTCCAACCCCACCTACGCCAAAGTGCAGGAGGGCGCGAAGCTGGCAAAAGAAAACCATGTTGACTTGATTCTGGCGGTTGGCGGCGGCTCGGTCTCCGACTGCTGCAAGGTCGTTTCCGCGCAGGCCATGCTGGGCGAGGACCTGTGGGAGTTTGAGTACGCCAAGCATGACCGCCCCTCGAAGTTCATCCCGCTGGGCACCATCGTCACGGTGTTCGGCACTGGCTCCGAGATGAACAACGGCGCGGTCATCACCCACGAGGACAAAAAGATCAAGGGCGCACTCTGGGGCGCACAGGCAGATTTTGCCTTCCTCGACCCCAACTACTCTATGTCCGTGCCGTTTAAGCAGGTCATCTCCGGCGCGTTCGATACGCTGAGCCACGCGATGGAGACTTATTTTGGCAAGCCGGACGAGAACAACCTCTCCGATGACATCAACGAGGCCGTCATGCGCAGCACCATCCGCAACATTCGTGTGCTGCTGACCGACCACAACAACTACGCCGCCCGCAGCGAACTGGCGTGGGCCTCCGCGATGGCCGAGAACAGCATCCTGAAAATCGGCAAAGTCACCGATTTCCAGTGCCATATTCTGGAGCATCAGCTGGGTGCCTACACCAACTGCAACCACGGCGCAGGGCTAGCGGTGCTCCACCCAGTGCTGTACCGCCACATTTGCGAGGCCAACACTGCACGGTTTGCCCGCTTTGCCGTGAACGTCTGGGGCATCGACCCGGAGGGCAAAACCGAGGTGGAACTGGCCCACGCAGGTGTTGAAGCGCTGGCCGCCTTTATTAAAGAAATCGGCCTACCCACGACCTTTGCAGAACTGGGCATCCCCGCTGATACCGATTTTGCGGCTATTGCCAAATCTACTGTGCGCACCGGCGGCTGCTGCAAAGAACTGACCGACGACGAACTGCTGGAAATCCTGAACGAGTGCCGCTGAAAGGAGCGTTACCTATGGAATATATCACTTTGAATAATGGCGTGAAAATGCCCACCGAGGGCATCGGAACCTTTCTGCTGACCCCGGACGAAGCTGAAAGTGCTGTTGTCAGCGCCCTGCACAGTGGTGCAACGCTGATCGATACTGCCAACGCCTATGTGAATGAAAAGGCTGTGGGCCGGGCCATGAAAGCCTCCGGCTTGCAGCGCGAGGAGATTTTCCTTGAAACCAAGCTGTGGCCCAGCTTCTACAAGGATGCCGATGCAATAGACAAGACGCTGGCCCGTCTGGACACAGATTATATTGACCTGCTGCTGATTCACCAGCCCGCAGGCGATTATGTCGCCGGGTATCGCCAGATGGAAAAAGCCTACAAAGAGGGGAAAGTCCGTGCCATCGGCCTGTCCAATTTCAACATTAAACAGATGGAAAAAATCTTCTCCATCTGCGAGGTGCAGCCCACAGTTTTGCAGACCGAGGTTCACCCTTACAACCAAGAGCCGGAACTCAAGGCATATTTGAAAGCGCATGGCATGGTCATTCAGGCATGGTATCCGCTGGGCCACGCCGACAAAGCCCTACTGAATGAGCCACTGTTCACGAGTCTTGCTGCCAAGTACGATAAGAGTAATGCCCAGATCATCCTGCGCTGGCACGTGCAGGCGGGCAACATCGTCATCCCCGGCTCCAAGAATCCTGATCACATTCGCGACAACTTCAATATTTACGACTTCGCCCTGACGGACGAGGAAATGCAGCAGATTGCCGCGTTGAACAAGAATAAGCGTTACTATGAGGCCAACGCCGCCAAGCTGGCTGCCTACGCCTTGATGGTTCCGCCGGTTGACAAACAAAAGTGAGCTGCTTTTTATGAAACGCCTTTTTTCTCTTTTGACCGCCGCCGTGCTGGCTGTCAGTTTGGCTGCCTGCGGCAGCAGTGCATCTTCTGCCACCGCCACGCCTACGCCGACCACCGAACCCACCCCGGCACCGACCGAGCAATCTGCCCCGGCAGAATCCGAAACGAGCGAAACCGTAGACTCCACCGAAGAAACCACCACAGACGGTAAGGCGCTGGTCGTTTACTACTCCGCCACCGGTACCACCGAGCGTGTTGCCCAGTTGATTGCCGATGCCATCGGCGCAGACCTGTTCGAAGTCGAGCCTGCCGAACCGTACACCACCGCTGACCTCAACTATTCCGACAAAAACAGCCGCGTCTCCCGCGAACATGACGATGAATCCCTGCGGGATGTGGCGCTGGTTTCCACCGAGGTTCCCGACTGGGACAGCTACGGCACCGTATTCATCGGCTATCCCATCTGGTGGGGCGGTGCCGCGTGGTCGATGAACGGTTTTGTGACCGCCAATGATTTTACCGGCAAGACCGTCATCCCGTTTGCCACTGCTGCCAGTTCCGGCATGGGTGACAGCGGCACCGACCTTGCTAAACTGGCAGGCACCGGCGACTGGCTGGACGGCCAGCGGTTCTTCTCCTCCACCACCGCAGACGATATTCAAAGCTGGCTTGACACGTTGGGCCTGTAAAGGAGTTTTTCTCATGCGTAAAAATTTTGGTACGAATCCATACTTTTTCCCGCTGCCAGTGCTAATCGTGGGCAGCTATGACGGCGACGGCAACGCCAATGCCATGAACGCCGCATGGGGCGGTCTGTACGATGCCGATCAGGTCATCCTCTGCTTGAGCGCGGGTCACAAGACCACCCAGAACATCCTCAAAAACGGCGCGTTTACCGTCAGCTTCGGTACACTGCCGCAGATGAAGCCCTGCGATTATGTGGGCCTTGTCTCCGCCAACAACACGCCGGACAAGATGGAAAAGGCGGGCTTTACCACGAAAAAGAGTGAGTTTGTCAACGCCCCGGTCATTCAGGAACTGCCTGTTGCACTGGAATGCAGCTTTGTTAAAAAGACGGCGGACGGCAACATTGTCGGCCAGATCGTCAACATCAGTGCCGATGAATCCGCACTGGATGAAAACGGTCAAATCAGCGCCGATCTCATGCAGGTTCTGAGCTATGACCCTGTGGAGCGCAGCTACCGTGTGCTGGGCAAGACCGTGGGCAAGGCTTTCGCTGTCGGCAGCGAACTGAAATAACCATTCTCCATACAAGCATTTTTCTAATACACACGAAAAGCCCCGGCTCGTTCGGGGCTTTTCGTGTAATCGAAAGGAATCTTTCATGCGTCCAATCTATTTTATCGCCTTAGCGGCTCTATTTTTGGTTGGCTGCGGGGCAGCCGCAGGCGGCGGTGAACCCGGCCATCCTATGTCCACACCGGAGCAGGAATCGATTCTTGAAAATATCACGATTACAGCGGGAGACACTGTGCTGGACGGTGTCCTGTTTGATAATGAGACTGCCCGCGCACTGGCAGAGCGCCTGCCGTTGACCGTCTCGCTGTGGGACCCGGCAGAAAACTTTGCCAAAGCCTTTGACCTGGACGACCCGCTGCCAGATGCCGCAGCACATACCCGCAGTTATGAATTGGGAGGGCTGGCCTACTGGGATAACGGCCCCTCGGTGGCGATTTTCTACAATGACGATTTGCTGGAAACCATCGTGCCGGTTACACCATCGGAAAAATCACATCCTCGGTGGAAGTTTTTGAGGATTACGGCGGCGCTGTCACGATTGAAAAGGCTGAGAACGCCCCGGCACAGACTGCGGAAAGCGGCACGATCCCCGCAGAATTGCAGTCCATCCCGGACGGCTACCGCACCCCGGCCGAGCAGCAGGGAAAACTCGAAAAGCTTACCTATGATACATGGGAATCGTTCACCTACGCTGAACACACGCAAAGGCTGACGAAAGAGGCGTGGGTCTACCTGCCTTACGGCTATGACGATACAAAACCCTACAACGTCTTTTATTTGAGTCACGGCGGGTGGAGCGATGAAACGACCTTGATGGGTACCGCGGATGACCCCGGCAGCTTCAAAAATGTCATCGACCACGCCATACAAGACGGTAAAATGCAGCCGATGATCCTTGTTATGCCGACTTACAACAATACCAGTCCGCAGGACAGCGGCAATTACAGCCTTGCCGTGCAGCTTACCGACCGGTTCCACAACGAGCTGGTCAACGACTTGATTCCCGCCGTGGAAAGCAAGTACAGCACCTACGCGCAGGATACAACTCCGCAGGGATTGCGGGCATCCCGCGACCATCGCGGCTTTGGCGGTTTCTCGATGGGGTCCGTCAACACATGGGCAACTTTCCGCTATGCGCTGGACTACTTCCGCTATTTTATGCCGATGAGTGGCAGCTATTCTTTAGATGGCAGCTACATGGCGAGCCTTGCCAAAGCGCAGGGGTATGGCCCACAGGATTTCTTTATCTTTGCAGCCTCCGGCACAAATGACTTCGCTTACAGGGCGTTTAAAGCGCAGATCATGACAATGGCAGGGGATTCTGACGGCTTCTTCACGCTGGCGGATTCTGAACTCGGCGGCAACCTTTCGTTCCGGGAGCATGAGGGCTACGAGCATAACGCGACAGCGTGTGATGAGTACACCTACAACGGGCTGTGCTTTTTCTGGAATGCCAGCCAACCCACAGGTTAATACTGCAAAACCAAGAGAAAATTCTCATTCTACCAAAGAAAATTTATAATAGAGACAAAGGAGGTATTTCCATGAAACTGAAACAGACTTTTGCCGTACTGCTGGCAGCCGGGGCGTTGGTGCTGACGGCTTGCACCCCGCGCGGCGCGGCGAGCAGCAGTGCCGCCG
>ENA-OQCG01000202-OQCG01000202.1-human-gut-metagenome-genome-assembly--contig:-NODE-202-length-10679-cov-1.606425_pt1 | contig 10679 bp, 4 predicted proteins | sample MGYA00242758_ERZ504577 | MGnify/ENA primary metagenome ERZ504577 (study PRJEB26092, sample SAMD00036248) | human gut metagenome | host: Homo sapiens | study: EMG produced TPA metagenomics assembly of...
CTGGCGGCGGCGCGGTCTGGACGACAAGACTATCGTCCGGTTCGGGCTGGGTTATGCGCCCAACGACGGACAGGCGCTGTATCAGTTCCTGCGCGATAAGGGCTACAATCAGCAGGAGCTGGATGCCAGCGGCCTGTTCAAGCGCAGTGCGTCCGGCCGCATCTACTGCCTGTTCTGGAAGCGGGTGATGACCCCCATCTTTGACCTGCGCGGCAACATCATTGCGTTTGGTGGGCGCGTGCTGGACGATTCCAAACCGAAATATGTCAACAGCCCGGAAACGCTGGTGTACCACAAATCCGAGACGGTGTTTGCGCTGCAGATCGCAAAGCGCAGCGCGGTGCGCCGGTTCGTGCTGTGCGAGGGCTACATGGACGTGATCAGTATGCATCAGGCAGGCATCGACACAGCAGTGTGCGCCTGCGGCACGGCCCTGACCCCGGAGCAGGTGCGGCTCATCAGCGAGTATGCTGACGAGGTGATCCTGAGCTACGATTCGGACGAAGCAGGCCAGAAGGCCACGCTGCGCTCGCTGGAACTGTTCCGCAACAGCCCGGTAAAGGTGGGTGTGCTGCAGATCCCCGGTGCAAAGGACCCGGACGAGTACATCAAAAAGTATGGCGCAGAGCGGTTCAAGGCTCTGCTGGACGGTGTGGGCAATGCACTGGACTTCCGGCTGGGCCGTCTGCGCAGCCAGTACGATCTGGCACAGGATGCCCAGCGGCTGGAATACGTGAAGGAAGCTGTGAATATGCTGGCAGAGCGCTCCAACCCTACCGAGCAGGAAGTGTATGCGGGGCGTCTGGCTGAGGAGACCAACATCTCCAAAACAGCTATCATGACCCAGCTGGAGACTGCAGTGAAGAGGGCGGGCAGCAAGCACCGCTGGGAGAAAAAGCAGCAGGCGCTCAAGTCCGGTGAGATGAATCAGATCAACGTGCCGTACAGTGCGGGCGGCAGTCAGGCGTTGGGCATTGCCAGCGCACAGCAGCGGCTGTTGGCGGCCATGCTGCGGGAGCCGCACTATATCGATCTGGTGCAGGGGCAGCTGACCGCAGAACAGTTCGTGCTGCCGCAGCAGAAGGAGCTGTTTGAAGCCATGCTGCGCTGCCGACAGGAGGGCATTGAGATCAGCCTGACTACGCTGCGCGCTTTTGTAAGCGAAGAAGCGCTGAATGAACTGAGCCATCTTGCGGCACAATACAGCGATGTGAATTGTACGCCGGATGATATCCGGCTGTATCTGGACCGCATTGCCCGGGGGATGCCCATGGCAGGCAAGGCGGCGCATATGTCCAATGAGGAACTGAGTGATTACCTCCAGTCGATGCGCGAAAAGAAGCAGGGAAATGTGCCTGTAGAAGAATGATCCCCCGCTTTCCCCTCCGGCTGGAGCAGGAGAGGAAAGGAGCAGGAACCATGCAGAAATTGTCGCAAACGGAGGAATTGGCCAGAACATTGGCTGCGCGGGCACGCCACCATGCTCTGACACCGGAGCAGATCAGCCGTGCCATGGACGAACAGGATTACGATGTGGCGCAGCTGGACGAGCTGTATACGGCACTGGAGGACCGCGGCGTGCACCTGACCGAAGAGGAAGCGGACCTGCCTGCGTTGGATGAAACGCAGATCGGCAGGCTGGAACATGAGCTTTCGGCAGAGGGGGTGGCGTTGGACGACCCGGTAAAGGCCTATTTGAAGGAGATCGGCCGGGTGCCGCTTCTGACGGCAGAACAGGAAACGGAGCTTGCCCGTGCCGCGCAGGCCGGGGACGAGGATGCCCGGCGGAAGCTCAGCGAAGCGAACCTGCGGCTGGTGGTGTCGGTGGCAAAGCGCTATGCAGGGCGAGGCCTGCCGTTTCTGGATCTCATTCAGGAAGGCAATCTCGGTCTGATGAAGGCGGCGGAAAAGTTTGAGCCGGAGCGCGGCTTCAAATTTTCCACTATGCCACGTGGTGGATCCGTCAGTCCATCACCCGCGCCATTGCGGATCAGGGAAGGACCATCCGCATCCCGGTGCACCTTGTGGAGAGCATCAACCGGGTCAAAAAGATGACGGGTGACCTGCTGCGGAAAAATGGCCGGGAGCCTACCGCGGAAGAGATCGCTGTTCAGCTGGACATGGAGCCGGACCGTGTGCGGGAATTGCTGCAGCTGGCGCAGGACCCCATCAGCTTGGAAACGCCGGTGGGCGAGGAAGAGGATGCCCACCTTGAAGATTTTATTCAGGACGAGGATGCAGGCGTCCCGGTGGATGAAGCCGGGCGGCAGCTGCTGCGGCGGGAACTGTTCAGCGTGCTCAAAAGCCTGACACCGAGGGAAGAGCGGGTGATCGCACTGCGCTTCGGGCTGGAGGATGGCCGGGCGCATACGCTGGAAGAGCTGGGTAAGGAGTTCAATGTGACCCGGGAGCGGGTGCGGCAGATCGAAGCCAAGGCCCTGCGCAAGCTGCGGCATCCCAGCCGTGCAAAACGCCTGCGGGATTATCTGGATGAGTGAACGATTATAATTGCGCCGCTTGCGCTCTGGCAATATTAGAGAAAACATTATTTTTATATTTGCAGCTCAGAAAAGCCTGCGAGCTTTTCTGAGCTGCTTTTTCACAAAAAAGGGCCGCAAGGGAAAGCGGGCATATCCGACTGTAAAAGTGATACGCCAAAACACAAGGGCAAAGATAGACAAATTGCACAAGGGGATTATGAACAGGAACGTGCAAAATAAAAAAATCAAGCCCTAAAACGGCAAAACACAACACGCTGCCGGGCGTGCGAAAATGAAAGAAAAAATAAATTTGTTTTGGCAAAAATCTGAAAAATGGCTTGACAGCAAGGCTTTTAGGGTGTATACTGCATTAGTATCACATAATGGCCTAGTGCGCCAAAAAGGGAGCTGCACTGGAAGCAGCTGGACGGTGTTGACCGAAAAGTTTGTGAAAAGCGACGAACTTCCTTGGAGGATACGGGTCGATTTATGTGTGTGTGCTCAAATCTGACCCGTATAACGCAATATCCGTAGAGTATAAAAGTAAGGAGTGGTTGATTTTATGATGAAAGTCAAGCCCGTAAAGCTCGGCAAAACCGAGCGCATGAGCTTCTCCCACATCGACGAAGTCATCAGTATGCCGAACCTGATCGAGGTCCAGAAGAACTCTTACCAGTGGTTCCTGGACGAGGGCCTGAAAGAGGTCTTCCACGACATCGGCACCATTGAGGACTACACCGGTAACCTGGCGCTGAGCTTCGTGGACTTCCGTCTGGATAAGGAGCCCAAGTACAGCATCAAGGAGTGCAAGGAGCGCGACGTGACCTACGCTGCCCCCCTGCGTGTGACTGCCCGTCTGCTGAACAAGGAGACCGGCGAGGTCAAGGACCAGGAAATTTTCATGGGCGACTTCCCGCTGATGACCGATGCGGGCACCTTTGTGATCAACGGTGCCGAGCGTGCCATCGTCAGCCAGCTGGTCCGTTCTCCCGGCGTATTCTACGGAGATGCCAAAGATAAGGTAGGCAACGACCTGTACAGCGCAACCATGAACCCCAACCGCGGTGCATGGCTGGAGTACGAGACCGATGCCGCCAACGTGTTCTATGTCCGTATCGATAAGAACCGCAAGCTGCCCGTCACCGTGCTGTGCCGTGCGCTGGGCCTTTCCTCTGATGAGGAGATCCTGAACTTCTTCGGCGAGGATGAGCGCATCCTGGCCACTCTGGAGAAGGACACCACCAAGAATCAGGACGAGGGCCTGCTGGAGGTCTACCGCAAGCTGCGTCCCGGCGAGCCCCCCACGGTGGAGTCCGCTACCAACCAGATCAACATGCTGTTCTTCGATCCGCGCCGCTACGACCTGTCTCGTTTCGGCCGCTACAAGATGAACAAGAAGCTGTCTCTGGCCCGCCGCATCACCGGCTTTGTTGCCGCTGAGAACATCGTTGCTCCCCTGACCGGCGAGATCATCGTTGAGGCCAAGGGCAAGATCACCCGTGAGCTGGCCGAGAAGGCAGATGCCGCCGGTGTGGATACCGTTATTCTGAGCATCGAGGGCAAGAAGGTTAAGGTCATCACCAACGGCTGTGTGGACGCACAGGGCTTCTTCTCCTTTGATGTCAAGGAGTGCGGCATCAACGAGCGCTGCTCCTTTGATGAGATCAAGAAGATCCTCGACACCACCTCTGATGTGGAGGAGCAGAAGGAAATGCTCCGCCGCAACCACGACCAGCTGATCGGCCGCACCGTCACCGTGAAGGACATCCTGTCCTCCATCAACTACCTGAACGGTCTGGGCCACGGCGTTGGCACCACCGATGATATCGACCATCTGGGCAACCGCCGCATCCGCAGCGTTGGTGAGCTGCTGCAGAACCAGTTCCGCATCGGCTTCTCCCGCATGGAGCGTGTCATCCGTGAGCGCATGACCCTGCAGAGCCAGGATCAGAGCGTTATCACCCCGCAGGCACTGATCAACATCCGTCCTGTGGTCGCCGCCATCAAGGAATTCTTCGGCTCCTCTCCGCTGTCTCAGTTCATGGACCAGAACAACCCGCTGGCCGAGCTGACCCACAAGCGCCGTCTGTCTGCTCTGGGCCCCGGCGGTCTGAGCCGTGACCGCGCAGGTTTCGAGGTCCGTGACGTTCACTACAGCCACTATGGCCGTATGTGCCCCATTGAGACCCCTGAAGGCCCCAACATCGGTCTGATCTCCTATCTGGCATCCTACGCCAAGATCAACGAGTACGGCTTCGTTGAGGCTCCCTATCGCAAGGTCAAAAAGACTTACGACGAAAACGGCAAGCTGATCGATCAGGTCGTTACCGATGAAGTGGAGTATATGACCGCTGACGTTGAGGACGAGTACGTTGTTGCTCAGGCCAACGAGCCTCTGGATGAGACCAAGCATTTCATCCGTCCCCGCGTTTCTGCCCGCCGCCGCGATGACATCCTGGAGATCGATGCCGATAAGGTCGATTATATGGACGTTTCGCCCCGAATGATGGTCTCTGTTGCGACCGCCTGCATCCCCTTCCTGGAGAACGATGACTGTAACCGTGCTCTGATGGGCTCCAACATGCAGCGTCAGGCAGTGCCTCTGATGGTCACCCAGCAGCCCATCGTGGCTACCGGTATGGAATACAAGGCTGCCACCGACTCCGGCACCGCTGTTCTGGCAAAGAACGACGGTATCGTTGAGAAGATGGATGCCGACCACGTCACCGTCCGCAATGCACAGGGCGGCGTGGACAACTACCCGCTGGTCAAGTTTGCCCGCTCCAATGCAGGCACCTGCATCAACCAGCGCCCCATCGTTGAAGTGGGCGAGAGCGTCAAGGCCGGTCAGGTGCTGGCCGACGGCCCCGCAATGCGCAACGGTGAGATCTCTCTGGGTAAGAACGCCCTGATCGGCTTTATGACCTGGGAGGGCTACAACTACGAGGACGCTGTCCTGCTGAACGAGAAGATCGTCCGCGAGGATGTGTACACCTCGATCCATATTGAAGAGTACGAGACCGAGTCCCGTGACACCAAGCTCGGACCTGAGGAGATCACCCGTGATATCCCCAACGTCTCCGAGGATGCCCTGAAGGATCTGGACGAGCGCGGCATCATCCGCATCGGTGCCGAGGTCAAGAGCGGCGACATCCTGGTCGGCAAGGTCACCCCGAAGGGTGAGACCGAGCTGACCGCTGAGGAGCGCCTGCTCCGCGCCATCTTTGGCGAGAAGGCCCGCGAAGTCCGTGATACCTCTCTGCGTGTGCCTCACGGCGAGTACGGCATCATCGTGGATGTCAAGGTCTTTACTCCTGAGAACAGCGATGAGCTGCAGCCCGGTGTCCGCGAGGTCGTCCGCTGCTACATCGCTCAGAAGCGTAAGATCAGCGTCGGCGATAAGATGGCAGGCCGTCACGGCAACAAGGGTGTTGTTTCCCGCATCCTGCCGCAGGAGGATATGCCCTACCTGCCCGACGGCACCCCGCTGGACATCGTGCTGAACCCCCTGGGCGTTCCTTCCCGTATGAATATCGGTCAGGTGCTGGAAGTCAACTTGGGCTACGCTGCCAAGGCATGCGGCATCAAGGTTATGACCCCCGTGTTCGATTCCGCGCGTGAGAACGACATCGGCGATACCTTCGATACCGCCCGTGAGCTGTGGCACGGTGAGAATGCTCCCGCATATCCCACCAAGCTGCCCAAGATCATGGGTGAGAAGGGCCACATCATCGACTTCTCCAAGATCGAGCTGGATCGTGATGGCAAGACCACCGTTTACGATGGCCGTACCGGCGAGAAGTTCGATAACCGCGTTACCGTTGGTTATATGTACTACCTCAAGCTGCATCACCTGGTCGATGATAAGATCCATGCCCGTTCCACCGGCCCCTACTCTCTGGTCACTCAGCAGCCTCTGGGCGGCAAGGCCCAGTTCGGCGGCCAGCGCTTTGGCGAAATGGAAGTCTGGGCACTGGAAGCTTACGGCGCTGCTTACACTCTGCAGGAGATCCTGACCGTCAAGTCCGACGACGTGGAGGGCCGTGTGAAGACCTACGAGGCCATCGTTAAGGGTGAGCCGATCCCGCAGCCCGGCATCCCCGAGTCCTTCCGCGTTATGCTGAAGGAACTGCAGTCTCTGGGTCTGGACGTTGTTGTTCAGGACAAGGACGGCAACGAGATCGACATGCGTCAGAACTTCGACGACGAAGAGACCGGCTTTGATATGCGCGATGTTGCCGGCACTGAGAACGTCGTGCAGGAGAGCGAACTGCTCAACGATTATAATATTAAGGATGCCGATGCCGGTTTCGATGATCCTTCTGTGCTGGAGGACAATAACTCCGGTGCCGAAGCTCCCGCTTCTTCTGACGAAGTAGATTTCTGATCAGACAAAGAACACAAGCCTCAAACCCCCTGTTCCGCGTGCTGCGGCAGGGGAGAGGCGCCTGTGGTCTGAACAAGAAAGCCGCCTGTATCATCGAGACAACTAGAGATTAAGAAAGGGTTCGTTTCATGGAAAACAACGTTTTCGATTCCATCAAGATCGGCCTTGCCTCCCCGGAGCAGATCCGCAACTGGAGCTACGGCGAGGTCAAAAAGCCTGAGACCATCAACTACCGTACCCTGAAGCCGGAGCGCGACGGCTTGTACTGTGAGCGCATTTTTGGACCTACCAAGGACTGGGAGTGCCACTGCGGTAAGTATAAGCGCATCCGCTACAAGGGCAAGATCTGCGACCGCTGCGGCGTTGAAGTGACCAAGGCCAAGGTCCGCCGTGAGCGCATGGGCCACATTGAGCTGGCCGCTCCCGTCAGCCACATCTGGTACTTCAAGGGCATCCCCAGCCGCATCGGCCTGATGCTGGACATCAGCCCCCGCCTGCTGGAGAAGGTGCTGTACTTTGCAAGCTATATCGTCACTGATCCGGGCGCTACCCGTCTGGAAAAGAAGCAGCTGCTCACCGAGAGCGAGTATCGTGAGATGCGCGACCACTACGGTGATGAGTTCGAGGCTGCTATGGGCGCTGAGGCCATTCAGGATCTGCTGAAGGAGATCGATCTGGATCAGCTGAGTGAAGAGCTGACTGCCGAGGTGGAAAAGTCCTCCGGCCAGAAGCGCGTGCGCATCCTCAAGCGTCTGGAAGTAGTTGAGGCATTCCGCATTTCCGGCAACCGTCCTGAATGGATGGTCATGGATGTGCTGCCTGTTCTGCCGCCTGACCTGCGCCCCATGGTCCAGCTGGACGGCGGCCGTTTTGCCACCTCCGACCTGAACGACCTGTACCGCCGCGTGATCAACCGCAACAACCGTCTGCGCCGTCTGCTGGAGCTGGGTGCTCCCGACATCATCGTGCGCAACGAGAAGCGGATGTTGCAGGAAGCAGTTGACAGCCTGATCGACAACGGCCGCCGCGGCCGCCCGGTCACCGGCCCCAACAACCGTGCCCTGAAGAGCCTGTCCGATCTGCTGAAGGGCAAGCAGGGCCGCTTCCGCCAGAACCTGCTGGGCAAGCGTGTTGACTACTCCGGCCGTTCTGTTATCGTCGTCGGCCCTGAGCTGAAGATGGATCAGTGCGGTCTGCCCAAGGAGATGGCTCTGGAGCTGTTCAAGCCCTTCGTGATGAAGGATCTGGTCGAGAAGGGTGTTGCCAACAACATCAAGTCTGCCCGTAAGATGGTCGAGCGTGCAAAGCCCGAGGTCTGGGACAGCCTGGAGACCGTGATCAAGGGCCACCCGGTCCTGCTGAACCGTGCACCTACCCTGCACCGTCTGGGCATTCAGGCCTTCAATCCCGTGCTGGTCGAGGGCCGTGCCATCAAGCTGCACCCCCTGGCATGTACCGCATTCAACGCCGACTTCGACGGTGACCAGATGGCAGTTCATCTGCCCCTGGGCGAGGATGCCTGCCGCGAGGCCAAGATGCTGATGCTGGCTTCCGGCAACCTGCTGAAGCCCTCTGACGGCGCACCTGTTACCGTTCCTACTCAGGATATGATCCTGGGCAGCTACTACCTGACCACCGTTCGTGAGAACGAAGAGGGTGCAGGCAAGATCTTCCGTGATGAGAACGAGGCCCTGATGGCCTATGCAGAGCACGTTGTGACCCTGCACGCTCCCATCAAGGTCCGCCGCACCATGGTCATTGATGGTGTGGAGCGCACCGGTCTGGTGGATGCCACCGTCGGCCGGATCATCTTCAATAACCCCGTTCCTCAGAACCTGGGTTATATCGACCGCACCGACCCGGAGCACTGGCTGGAGTATGAGGTCAGCTTCCGCGTGACCAAAAAGACCCTGCCCGACATCATTTCCCGCTGCATGACCCGCAATGGCACCCGTGCCTGCGCAAAGATGCTGGACTCCATCAAGGCTCAGGGCTATAAGTACTCCACCCTGTCTGCAATCTCTGTTGCTGTGTGTGACGCTGTCATTCCTCCGCAGAAGGACGAGCTGATCGCTGACGCGGATAAGCAGGTCTCTCAGGTCAACAAGCTGTTCAACCGCGGCCTGATCTCTGAGAACGAGCGTTACACCCAGACCATCAACATCTGGCAGGCAACCACCGATAAGGTCTCCAAGGCTCTGGCAGCCAACCTGCCCAAGGACAACGAGATCTTTATGATGGCTGATTCCGGTGCGCGTGGTTCTATGAACCAGATCAAGCAGCTGGCCGGCATGCGCGGCCTGCTGGCCAACACCGCAGGTAAGACCATCGAGATGCCCATTCGTGCAAACTACCGCGAAGGTCTGAACATCCTGGAATATTTCGTTTCCGCCCGTGGCGCTCGTAAGGGTCTGGCCGATACCGCTCTGCGTACCGCTGACTCCGGCTACCTGACCCGCCGCATGGTCGATGTCTCTCAGGAGGTCATCGTCCGTGAGATCGACTGCGGCACCACCGACGGCCTGTGGGTCTCTGAGATCCACGAGGGCAAGGAGAAGATCGAGAGCTTCCGTGAGCGTATCATCGGTCGTTACGCCGTGGGCGATGTGATCAACCCCGTCACTGGCGAGGTCATCGTACCTGAGGGCAAGATGATCGACCTGTACGATGCCAACGACATCGAGGCTGCAGGCATCACCAAGCTGAAGATCCGCAGCCTGCTGACCTGCCGCGCCAAGGTGGGTGTCTGCGCACACTGCTACGGCAGCGATATGGCAAACGGTGAGCCCGTCCAGCTGGGCGAGTCCATCGGTGTCATCGCAGCAGAGTCCATCGGCGAGCCCGGTACCCAGCTGACCATGCGTACCTTCCATACCGGCGGTATCGCATCTGCTGAGGATATTACCCAGGGTCTTCCCCGTGTTGAGGAGCTGTTCGAGAGCCGCCGTCCCAAGAGCATGGCCATTATGAGCGAGATCTCCGGTGTTGTCTCTCAGGATGACACCAAGAAGAACGTCGTCATCAAGGTCACCGGTAAGGACGAGAACGGTGCCGAGGTGGTGAAGAGCTACTCCATCCCCTTCACCCAGCATGCTCGTGTCATGCCCGGCGATCGTGTGGAGAAGGGCGACATCATCACCCGCGAAGGTGTTCTGTATCCCCAGGATATCCTGGCCATCAAGGGTCTGAGCGATGTGCAGAACTACCTGATCAGCGAGGTCCAGAAGGTCTACCGTCTGCAGGGCGTTGAGATCAACGATAAGCATATCGAGGTCATCGTCCGTCAGATGTGCCGCAAGGTCCGCGTGACCGACTCCGGCTCCTCCGACCTGATCGGCGGTGCACTGGCAAACCGTCTGGAAGTTGAGAACATCAACGCCGAGCTGCAGAAGCGCATTGATGACGGTGAAGAGGGCATCAAGCTGGTCGAGTATCAGCAGGTGCTGCTGGGCATCACCAAGGCTGCCCTGGCAAACGAGTCCTTCCTGTCTGCCGCATCCTTCCAGGAGACCACCCGTGTCCTGACCGAAGCCGCCATCAAGGGCAAGGTTGACCCGCTGGCCGGCCTGAAGGAGAACGTCATCATCGGTAAGCTGATCCCCGCCGGTACCGGTCTGCCGGAGGTGCGTGAGGATCTGAAGCGCCGTGAGCAGGAGCGCGATGAGGCTGTTGCCGCTGAGCTGGCTGCAGCAAACCAGCAGTAAAACTCTGTCTGCCCGGAACTGAATCGATCCATGAGCCGCCTTTCCCTGAACGCAGGGGAGGGCGGCTTTTTTGATTTGAAACTCCCTCCGTCATTGCTTCGCAATGCC
>ENA-OQCG01000204-OQCG01000204.1-human-gut-metagenome-genome-assembly--contig:-NODE-204-length-10651-cov-1.769289_pt1 | contig 10651 bp, 13 predicted proteins | sample MGYA00242758_ERZ504577 | MGnify/ENA primary metagenome ERZ504577 (study PRJEB26092, sample SAMD00036248) | human gut metagenome | host: Homo sapiens | study: EMG produced TPA metagenomics assembly of...
CGTTTCCATCCGCTCAATGCCGGCACAAATGCAGATAGCAGGTCGAATGTAGCCTTACGGCTGTCCATCTGCAAAATATACCGTTCACGGCGTTGTTCATCTTCCTTTTCGCGCTTCTTTGCCGCACGGTCCGCCGCGCCCTTGATAAGAAGCTGATTCACGGCAAAGGAAATCGCGCCGCCCAAAACAGTTCCTAAGAACGCCAGCGCCGCCAAGATCCACGCCGGAACGGTGACAGTAAACACTTCGGCTGTTCCTGCAAGCACCTGTATCCTCCTTTCAGTCGTCGGTGAGTGTCAGCAATTCGATCCATCTCGTGACGGGGAGACGGTCTAAGAGCCATTCCACGCACCGTTTAAGCATCCTTCAGCACCTCCAGCCCTGCCTTGGCTGCATTAAAGGTCATCTGCACCACTTTCTGAATCATGCTGTCCGTAACCAGAAAGCGCAGGGGAGCGGAACCTTTGCGCGCAGCCACGACACGACAACCGCCAAACGGGCTTCGCCCAGCTTGGTGCCGACGAACTCTTTTTCAGCTTTGGTGATGGCCTCAATCGCCCATTCGGCCAGCAGTGCTTTGTACCCCAAACGAATCATGCAGGCCGCAACAACGACCAGCGCCACGGCCATAATGGCAACCGTAATGATAGTAGCAGTATTCATACCTTATCCCTTTCTCAAAACAGCTTGGAAAGCGCCGCCTTTGTCTGCGTTCCAACGATACCATCCGCAGTCAGGCCGTGCGCCGTCTGGAATTCTTTGACGGCCTTTTCAGTGTTTGCACCAAAGACGCCGTCTTGGTTGATGCCCAGCGCCCCTTGAAGCGCGGAATTATACAGCCGCTGCGGATAACCGCTGGTCGGCTTTATCAGATTTCCGGGGCCGAAGATTTCAGCCGCCCAGTTAGACGTATACGATGCCGAACCGGGCATGTTGGGGATTCCTGCATAATGATACACCGACACGTAGCCCGTTTTAATGTCGTTGATACGGATTTCCCAGTGCAGGTGACTTCCGGTGCTGTGTCCCGTACTTCCCTCAACGCCGATCAGGTCACCCGGCTTCAGCTTTTGACCTGCGGCCACATTGATTTGCGACAGATGCCCAAAGTACATATAGTAGTTCGTGCACCCCACCCTAAGCACAACGCGCTGACCAAAACCCTTTTTGGGGAGCGTTGCACACTCCCATCCAGCACGAATAACCGTACCGTATACAGGAGAGTAAATGTGCTTGTCTCCGATGCCCACGAGGTCATAGCCTTGGTGATATGTGCCATCCGACCTCAGATGCCTATACGCTTGCGATACTCTGAAAGTGTTCTTATACGGGGAAATCAAAATCAATCCACCTCCATTTCAAACAAAAAAGCCGTGCTGACCATCAGCACGGCTTCTCTCAACACTTTATAGCATCGTATTCGGCTTGCAGGATTGCTCTCTGCTCACCATAATTTTCCGGCTCTTCTCCTGTCTCAACTGAAATATCCTCCCAGCAATCCAGAAGATGAACCGCAGATGCCAATAGAGCTTCGAGCTTTTGTTCTCGGCTCAATCAAAGCACCTTCCCGTCAGGACTCTTTCGGACGCGGGCCGCAGATGCGGAGTGCCTGAGCTTTCGTCAGTTCGCCCTCATCCACTTTTTCCCATACGCCAACGGCGGTGATTTTCTTCATGCGATACATGGTGCGATAAAATTGCTCCTTGCCCATTACAGCTCACCTCCCATGAACATGGTTTCCAGCACGCTCACTCGCTCTTCCAGAGAGGGCGCAGCGTCATCGGCAGTCGTCCACGCTTCTGCATAGACCCACCAATCATCAGCTGCAGCCGTGATGCTCTCTTCGGTCTCCTCCGTATAATCAGCGCCCAACTTACAAAGCGCCGTGGTGCATTCCCACGAAATGCCGCCTTGTTCCCCTTCAGGAGCCTCATTCTGCACTTCGTGAGCGTCTTTGCGCAGATACAGCCACGCTGTGCCATCCGGCAATTTTTCCAGCGTCACTGCCTGCGGATTATGGTCCAAATTCTCAGTAAAAATCATGCTGCCAACCTCTCTTTCAATGCTCTTCTTTGAGCTGTTACGCGAACAGACAGCTTTGCGGCCTTAAACAGCTTCTGTTGCTTCAACGTCTCCATGACTGCGCGAGATTTTGTCCAGTCAAAGTAGCCGTTATAACTCACCAGCTTATACGACCTCCAAACCGGGATATATCCCTGCCGCACAACATCCTCTTTTGCTCTTAGGTACTGCCGCCGTGCTCTCAGGAAGATTCTAGGGCGTATCGTGGTGTAGGTACGGTGCATCACATAGCCAGCCATATCCAAACCCGGACACCCTTTCGCCGCTCCTGTCAGGTGTCGGCGCTGATGTTCTTCAGTCGCGCTTAGAAAATCCACCCGAACCCACTCGGTTTTTATGGTCAGCCCAAGTTCAGCCAGCGCCCACTTAGTCAATTTCCGGGCCGCACTTTGTATATCGGCCCATCGTCGCCCAAGTAGAACAAGGTCGTCCATATAGCTGCCGCTGCGGGTCACAAACGGCGTAGATGCTCCGCGGCGAGTCTTTGCATAGCTTAACACCTTTACCAGCATATAGCTGGCAACAAGGTTGAAAAGCCACGCTTCGAGGTATCCGCCAATGAGCAGTCCCTCGCCCGGTGCCATCGCCAGCAAGCAGTTGATGACCGCCAGCAACCATGTCGCACCCGGAATCTCACGCCGCAGAATATCCATCACGACAGCCTGTTTCGTATGGGCATACGCTCCCTGCACATCCAGCTTGACTGCGTGTTGAATTCCAAGGCTTTTCCTGCGAAGCCAACGCTCAACCTGACGTTTTAGAGCAATCTGCCCCTTTCCGGGGATGCTGGCGAATTGATACGGAAGCAATTTTGCGCGAAGCAGCGGCCGCAGTCCAATCACCGCCAAATGTCCAAAGGCTTGGTGCATCGGGCAGCAGTTGGACAGCTCACGCCGTTTCATGCTGATCCCATCAATTCGATAAAATACGCTCACAGGTTCAAGGTCGAGGTCGTCCGTCTCGCCTTCCACAAGGTCTTCCACGCGTTGTTCCATTTCGAGAGCAATGCTGTTCACTACTTCCAAACGCGGATTCCAGTTGTTTAACCGGGCGGCGCGCGATAATTCTGCACGGCTCACACCTCCATATTTCTCCACCGTGGCGAGGTAATCCCGGCGGAACCATTTTTTATCAAACGCTTCAAGGACAGCCTGCTCACACATTGCGTGCGTGAGCTGTAAGAACCTCTTTGTTTTCATATCCTTAAAGCCTCCAAACTTGCTGATGTTCAACGACTTTCGGTTGCCGTCCCCGGCCTTAAATCAGGTAGAACGGATTTCTACTACTCGCCGCCACGCAGTCCAAAAAACTGCGGCCACGCTCTCACCAATGCGTCCGTATCTCTCGAAACGCTCAGCTGCATGGTGTCGGTATAACATGATCTTAGTGGTCAAGCCACAGGCGCAATGAAACGCTTATGCCCTTTTGAGGGCTATTTTATCATCAGCATGCCGGGGCACACCGTTCCAGTTCGCCGTGCCGGGGCCATTGTTGCCATTCGCGCAAGGCAGGCCGCAGTTAGCACCGTCATCCAGGTTGCCACCGCGCCAAGGGGCGTACACGCCCGCCGAACTGGGCGAACCGAACGCAGCCCGTACATAGGTGGAGCCACTGCCATTGAACTTTTCGTACATCATAGCTTCCGCGCCCAGCTTTCCAAGCTTGCGGATATAATGCCACGACCAAGTCGCCTTGTCGTTCAGGTCGAAGGAGCCAGTCTGGGCATAATCCGAAGAAATAGAACCAACCTGCTTTTCACCGCTCTTGCAGGAAAACACATCGTAATGCCAATGGTCATCATCGACGAGGCTTGCTTTCCACAGAGGGTCAAGCTGCTCGACGTATGCACCGATCTGCATCTCGATGCCCGCCACACGGTACGGATATTTGCCGTTTGTCAGATTGCCACGGCATCCATCACTGTGACCCTGAACCCCCTCAGTCGTGCCGGACTCCCATGGCATAGTGGAAACCAGCATTGTGGTTGTGGTGTCAATGGGAGCATCCAGCTCAAGGTTCAGAGCCACATACTCGGTATCGTTCACGGTCACATTGGTAATGCTGGAAATCTTGGCCCAGTTGAAAATATCGTGGTTATAGGCCAAATTGCGGTCTGTGCTGGTATTTTCGCCGCGCTCGCCCATACATACCGCAGAACCCACGAGGAAGTTTGCGCCCTGCGCTTTCGTCACAAGCACACGCTTTGCTCCGGTCTCGGCCACCGCCGGGGTATACTGGTAATTGTAAGACGTGCAGCCCTCCAGCTTGCCGCTGTTGCTCAGCGTCCAATGGCGCAGCCGCCACTGGGCCAGAACATGCTGCTGGTCGCAGTCAGTCCACAGGGCATCATAAGCGGTAATCTTACGAGCCAGAGAGATGGCATCGTTGGCGCTTGTCCACGGCATCGGGGGCAGTCCGGCGCCGCTGGTCATGCCGCCCTTGGAATTTTTACCGCCATGGAACGCAGGGTGCCATGTCAGCCAGCGGCGGCTCTTGTCCGGGGCTACATCACCAGCCATAGGTTCATAGCCACCGCCGGAGAAGGTACGCCAACTGTTATAGATATAGGTGCCGTCCTCCCATTCTTTCATGGTCAACGCCAGCGCAAAGCAGTAGACGGGAGCCGTCTCGCCCGAAAGGTCAAACTCTGCTTCGCCCTCCAGCGCCAGCACATTCATGGTGCCATCTTCCAGAGAAAGCGCATTCGCACGGATATACCATGTAAACGGGTCTTCCTCAGACCAATCCGCTGTCTCAGGGCTTGTATCCGTCAGGAGCGGCGCAGCTTCACGGCCGTCCGCCAAGTCATCCAGCGGAGTGCCTGTATAGTCGCTACTCACATCATCGCCGTAAAAGCGCACGGTGTAGGTTTTGCCTTTTTGTATACTTGGCCAGCATCTTGGCGAAACGCTCCAAGCGCTGGTATTTTGTCGCGCCGTTTCCAGTAGACAGTGGCCACCAATTCCAGAACACCTCACTCGTGTTCTGACCATCCAACAGGCCATCAAAGATTGCATCAACGAACTCAGCACCAGCATTACCGGCAGCTATGCCAGTCAGAATGTCGTTTTGCCTTTTTAATTGCTCGATTGCTTCCTTTGCCGATTCATCCGTCACCGGATGGCCAACAAAATCCCAACCGTCCATTGCTCGTTCCCCTTTCCATTGCCGATTATATCAACAAAACATCTGTTCGTATCATTTTTGTTAGATTATAACCATTTATGTTATAGATTTTTTCGCAAACAGCGAAAAACGGCCCTCATCATCGATTCCAAAAGCGAATGACAGCATTGACAGAGCTTCCTTTGCTTCTGCAGCTGCTTTAATAGCCGTTTCACTGCTTTCTTTTGATAACTCTGCATTTTTTTCAGTCCTTATTGCCAGTTCAGATGATTCTGCCACTTTTTCTGTTGCCGTTCTCTCCGAACTTGCGGCGGCAAGGCTGGATTTGGAGGCACTATTGGCAGCGTCTTCTGCAGCACGTTTTGATTCAAGAGCCTCTCTAGCAGATTTCGACGCTGAATTTGAAAAATCTTTAGCCTCATTCATTGCATCTTTTGAAGCGGCTTCGCTAATAGAGGAAAGTCGTGCGCTCTCAGACGCAGCCTGCTCACTTGCAAGTGCACCTGCCGCACTTTTCGATGCTTCTTCAGCGGATTTGTTTGAAGCTTCTGCTGCTTCTTTCGCATTTTCTGCTTTTTGAGAAGCAACGCCCTCGCTCTCACTGGCTTTTTTCGCGCTTCTATCTGCAGCGAGAGCATTGGCAGCAGATGCTTCTTTATCTTTCTCTGCCTTTTCAGCACTTTTCACCGCTTCATCCCGAAAGTTCTCCGTGTCCTTGCATATAGCCAAAAGTTCTGCAGCACTTTTACTCAAGGCATCCAAAACGCTATCAGAAAGACCGCACATTGCGCGCCACCGATCTTTGCTATCCAGCATATACTGCCTTGCTTCTTCTATGCAGTATGCAACGCTCGTCGGTCGAGCATACTTTCTTACCCGATAAGAAGATCCTGTAGATGTACTCGTCGGCAATGTTTGTATGTCTTCCTTTGTGTCAGCATAGAACATATACCAAGCATCGGTTTCGGTCTCCAACTTGGTATCGGCAATGAGGATTGCCATTGCGCTCCCTCCTTTCAACTAATCCCGACTTCATCAGCAGACTTCATGAGCGCCGCTGTCTCAATGTGCATCAGCTCCGCCCATTTCTCGGCGGGCAGAATCTTCAGCCCATCTTCGGCCGGAAGCCTCACCTCGATTGGGAGACGGTCTCCGATTTCCAGATAACGGCGATTGTGATAGTAACAGCTTGCCAGAACACGCGCTTTGTGCGCCCAACAAATGGCTGTGGAGCGTTTATTGGCCGTACCGAATAATTCATAGTTAAGGCCGCTACACCAGCCACAGCCAGCTGATACAGGGCACTCTAAGCACTCCTGCGGAGATTGAGATGTACGGGTGATGGCATCCAATTCCGCTTTTGCCTGACGCTGGGCATCCGTGGCATACAGTCCATCATAGATGCTGCCGAAACGGACTTTCTGCGATTTTTCCTCGCCAATGGAAATCGGAGCGTACCGAATGCAGGGATAGGCACTCCCATCCGGTGCAAACGACAGCATCGCTCCCGTACCGCCGCAGAAATTATTGTCATCCTTAGCCTGTCCGCCCAAAAGGTCGTCCAGCATCGTAATCGTGACATCCATTCGTCGGGAAATAATGTAGTCAGAGACCATCTGCATCTGTTCATACAGTGTACGGCCATCTTCGGGAGTGTAGACAGGTTCGTAAGCGTAGTTGCAAGCGATTTCCACGCATCCCTCATCCAGCATCATTTTGATGCTGTCGGCAATGTACTGAAAAGATCCCGGAACAAAGGTCATCTTGGACGTAAGCCACCCAAAATCCTTTTTTCCTGCCTGAAATGCCTTCCATGCCAGCGAAAAGCTGCCAATCCCATGCTCATCCACTCTGTACTTGTCATGCAACTCTTGAACGCCGTCAATGCTGACAGTCACAGACATCATCTCATGGTATTTTGCGAACAGGTGCTGCGCCGCCGAAGAAAACCACAACTTGCCATTCGTCGCAAAGCTGATCCTCGTGAACGGCGCAAGCGGAATCTCTCGGCGGTAGCACTCTGAGAACCAGTAGTCGCAGATGTGCTCAATCAGTTCGGCTTCAAGCAATGGCTCTCCGCCAATAAAATCCAGCACAACTGCCCGCGTATTCTGATTTACGAAATCGGACTCATTTTTCTCGTACAGGTCAAGGATGTAATCTACGACCTTTCGCCCGGTCTCGATGCTCATTCGCTCAACACTCTTGTGGTGCTCATAGCAGTATGAGCACCTGAGATTGCACCCGCTTGTCACTTGGAACGTAATGTTCCGGCAACAGACGCGGTTCTCAGCCGCAGTATCGCGCGCGTACAGCCTTTGGACCATGTTTCCATAATCCTCAATTCGCCGTTGCTTCAAGGAGAACGACCTCCTCTCGAACAAAATCAAACCTGTACTGCACACCCGCCGACGTCTGATGGTCAAGATACCGGGAGATCACCATTTCCTGCACCATCTTCAGCTTCATTTGAGCCGCACGGCACAGTTCTGCATAATGGCGGATCACCTTTGCGGTTTCCGGATTTGCATCCGCGTTAAGCTGACGGCACAGAACCTCCATCAGCGCTTCAAAAGAGCTTGCTTCATAGTAGCTCGCTCCACCGCTTCGCTTTCCGCTGTGGTCAATTTAATGGCTTTCATATTCTTCTCCTTAGCAGGCATCCATCTTCGGGAGGCGGTCTGCGATCTGACGGTAACGGTCACGAATCTTGTTCATGGTTTTCATGGCGTCAATCAGTTCCCGGAGATTGCCGTTGAAGTCCAGCCGCAGATACTCAGTAAGCACCTGCAAAAGATACCACATCGAAAAAATGTCGGCATCCTCAGTGCAGTTATAGCTTGCCGCGCCTTGAATCGTTTCTGCACATTTCAGATTTTTTGTCACCGGGTTGCCAGAAAAATTGAATGTGCGCGCCGCCAGCCCGATGGACAGAAGATTCTTCCGTTCATCGGGCGCTTCAACCCCGCACGCCTCCAACGCAGACAGAACCACCGTAGAGCAGTAAACCACCCAATCATCAAAGTCCGTTGCGTCCAGCGCACAGAGGGTACCCGTGTAACCAAGACACCACAACAACTTGTCCTCATTATTCGGCGTTGCCGCAAGCAGGACGCTCCAATCGTCTGCTTCAATGTTCTCTTTTGCAAGCAGCTTCAGAAGCGGAAGATTCCTGAGATAGGATTCTTCCGTTCCTGCATCTGCATTCTGTGCAAAATGAAGCGTTGTCTCCATTTGGATTTCTCCTTTCATCACGATTTGCTCCACAGGAAGCCAGAGCAGCCACTACAACCACCGCTGCAGGATCCGGAGCAGTCATCTGCGCACGTTGAACTGCACCCCGTGCAAAAGACGTCACAGCCGCTTCTGCATTGAGAACCACAGCCTCCAGAACAGCCGCCGGAGCAATGGTTAGAGCAGTCACTTCCGCAGTTGAATGCACAACCAAGGTTCACACAGCTGCCGGAGCAGTCATTCGCACACGTCGAACTGCATTGCTGGATACATTTACTTGAGCAATTATCAGAACAGCTGCTTCCACAGCCGCCCTCACAAGTCGAAGAGCACCCATCACACGAACCATAGCAGCCGCCCGAACATCCGCCGGAGCAGGAACCAGAACAGTTATTTGCGCAATTCTTCGTGCAAGTTGTGTTACAGCCTCCGATGCAACTTCCAGTGCAGCTTCCCGTACAGCTTCCCGTACAGGACCCCGCGCAAGTGCCGGCACAATCATTCGCACACGCCTTTGTGCACGTTCCCGTACACGAACCCGTGCAGGACCCCGTACAGGACCCCGTGCAAGTGCTGGAGCAGTTATTTGCACACGCTCTAGTGCAGGTTCCCGTGCAGGACCCCGTGCACGTTCCCTGGCAGCTTCCCTTGCATCCGCCAGCGCAATCATTGGCGCACGATGCCACGCAAGACCCTGTGCAGCTCCCAGTACAGGAGCCTGTACAGCTCGTGCAAGCCGTATTGCATCCCGTAGAACATAGGCCTGAACAGCAGCCAGCACACCCGCTTGATGTAGCGGTTTCCGGGATTGCGCTCAGCTCACTCAACACCGCCGCTGCTTGACTCAGCCTGCTCGCTGTGATTTGCACCCCATTCCCGGGCGTAGTCGATGTTCCTTTGATTGCATCCAAAGGCTTCGTAATTTTTTGGATGTGCTCGTTTTTGATGTACGCGCCTGCTTTCGGTTGTGTCGAGAAGTCGTATGCAGAGTCGTTATAGCTCGCCATGCTGCCGACGCTCTGCCCTCGCGCTGTTCCCTCCGTTTTCCCGCGTCTCCCTATCTCAGCCTTGAGCAAGGCTTTGATTTCGGAGTAGTCCGAGGGATAGACTTTTTGCCCCCAGTTAGCCATTAAGCACCTCTCACTCTGACTTTAAGCCGACGCTGTTCAGTCAAATTGTCACCCTCAACCGCATAACCAACCACTTTGCACGGGTCAACATATTCACACGGTTTTGCCGCACGGCCAACCCCCGGAATATGGGAAAGCACAATGCAGTCTCCCGTGTTTACCGGGCCAATGACCTTTGTGTGGACACGTCCGGCAAGCGAAACAGGAATAAAACGGGGAAGATTCTTTTTCAAGAAATCCTCCCCATCATTGACCCGCTCTCCGCCGATCAGCATTCCGTATTCGTCCGAATGGATTCCAGCAATCCGGCTCGAAAGATTGGTTGCTTTGACATATTTTTCTTGCCGGCTGTTAGTATCCAGCGCAATAATATCACCCGGTTCGGTGTCCTCGCCGCGGGGCATCAGCTCCGCGTAGTCGTTGTAGACCGCTTCAAACACTCGTTTTGCATGAATGTCCTCGCTCGCAGTCACCGATCTAAAATGCGCATCTCCCGCAGAGCTGACGTAGTGCGCTGTGCCATTTGCAAAATAGACCGTTCCCGTAAAGGTACCGCCTGTGTTCCGCATAGCGCCAAGAGCACGACACGCATCAGCAGAGGTGCCAGCGCCAGTACCGCCGCGTTCAATCGGCAAATTCCCGCTTGTAATGTCACTTGCCGAATGGCTGTGCTTATCTGCAGCAAATGCGTCCGCGTGCTTTCCGTCCAGCATATCTGCATTGCATCCAGACATACGCCCATACTCAGAAAGCAGCGCCACAATCTGTTCCGCCGTAAAGCTTTCTTTCGGCAATGCTGCGTTTGCCGTACTCTTAACCGCCGAAACATCCGAAATGTTCTGATTTAGCAACACAGACAGAATATAGAACACCATGTTAAACTGTTGACTTGTCGGTTTTCCGTTCAAGCCGCCAACGATTGCGGCCCATCCATTTCGCCAATCGTCAATCGAAATTTCCTGCCGAACGCCCCCAACCGAAAATGCCACCTTGGAATAGTCGGCCAGTTCCGCTCCCGAACGTGCATCCGCCATAGAATCACCCCCTGTTAATTGATTGATTGGGCAAATATTCCTTTA
>ENA-OQCG01000206-OQCG01000206.1-human-gut-metagenome-genome-assembly--contig:-NODE-206-length-10534-cov-2.028442_pt1 | contig 10534 bp, 9 predicted proteins | sample MGYA00242758_ERZ504577 | MGnify/ENA primary metagenome ERZ504577 (study PRJEB26092, sample SAMD00036248) | human gut metagenome | host: Homo sapiens | study: EMG produced TPA metagenomics assembly of...
CCGTGGTCAGGTCAACTGTGCGTACGCTATGTGAAGACCCGGAGAACCCGAAACATTGGCTTGTTGATCCGGAAGCGGCTGCGGTCGTGAAGCGCATCTTCTCCATGTGCATGGAAGGCCGTGGCCCGACCCAAATTGCAAACCAACTGTGGGTGGACAAAGTTCTGACTCCTACCGCCTACAAGTTGAGCCATGGCCGGAGTACAAACGCACCTGCCCCGGAAGACCCTTATCGCTGGGATAAAAGAGCAGTAAGTTTGATTCTGGAACGCCGGGAGTACACTGGCTGCACAGTCAACTTCAAGACCTATACTAACTCTATCTGGGATAAAAAGAAACATCTGAATCCTGTGAAAAATCAGGCTATCTTCTCGGATACACATGAGCGCATTATCGACGATGATGTGTTTGAAAAGGTTCAGAAGATTCGTAATCAGCGTCACCGCATGACCCGGACAGGCAAGAGCAGCATTTTCTCCGGTATGGTCTACTGTGCTGACTGCGGTTCCAAGATGCAATATGGTTCGTCCAATAACAGGGACTTCAGTCAAGACTTCTTTGATTGCTCTCTGCACAAGAAGAACGGGAGCAGGTGCAAGGGACACTTCATCCGGGTAAAGGTTCTGGAAGGCCGTGTGCTGAACCATATCCAGCAGGTGACAGACTACATCCTTTGCCATGAAGACTACTTCCGCAAGGTCATAGAGGAACAGCTTCGGGTGGAAAGCAGCGAAAAGCTGACTGTCCTGAAGAAGCAGCTTGCCCGAAATGAGAAGCGAATCGCAGATCTCAAACGGCTGTTCATGAAAATCTACGAGGACAACGCCAGTGGAAAGCTGAGCGATGCCCGCTTCGACATGATGAGCCAGAGTTACGATGCCGAGCAGAAGCAGCTGGAAGAGGACGGCCTCTCTATCCAACAGGAAATCGAAGTACAGGAACAGCAAATTGAGAATATTGAAAAGTTCGTCCAGAAAGCGCACAAGTACGTCCATATTGAAGAACTCACCCCCTATGCTCTCCGTGAACTGGTGTCGGCTATCTATGTGGATGCCCCGGATAAGTCCAGCGGAAAGCGGGTGCAGCACATCCATATCAAGTACGATGGGCTGGGGTACATCCCTCTGGATGAACTGGAAGCAAAAGAAAAGGCATGACCGAAGTCACGCCAAATCTTCCCCATTTAGGGAACTTTTGCAAATACTGTTTTATGAGAACTCTGCTGGTCGGGAACCACCCCTTTTTTGGTATCATACGGAACTGCGGTGAAAGTTCAGCGCAGATTTGCCTTCTGGATCAGGCTGCGGATATGGTGGACCAGCATCTCGATGGCGGGGCCGTTTTCGCCGCCATTGGGGATGATGATATCGGCGTTGCGCTTGCTGGGCTCCACAAAAGCCTCGTGCATGGGCTTGACAGTGGCGCGGTACTGGGCGATGACGCTGTCCAGAGAGCGGCCCCGCTCCTTGACATCCCGCAGGATGCGGCGGAGGATCCGCTCGTCCGCGTCGGTGTCTACATAGATCTTGTAATCGAACAGGCTGCACAGCTCCGGCTCAGCCAGGGGCAGAATGCCCTCCACGATGAGGACGGGGGCAGGCTCGATATGCTGCACCTCGCTGCTGCGGTTGTGGTCGGCGTAATCGTACACAGGGCAGTCGATGGCGCGGCCCGCTTTCAGCTCCTTCAGGTGCTGGATGAGCAGGTCGTTGTCGAACGCGTCCGGGTGGTCATAGTTCAGCTTGCAGCGCTCTGCAAAGGGCAGTTCATCGTGGCGCTTGTAGTAGCTGTCGTGGGAGATCAGACGCACCTCGTCCTCCCCGAACCGCTCCTTGAGCCGGTAAGCCAGCGTGGTCTTGCCGCTGCCCGAGCCGCCTGCGATGCCGATGATCAGATTGTTCATATCCCAAAATCCTCCCGCCTGCCGATTTCGGTAGAAAAACCGGTCAGAATAAGCTATAATAGGTATATTGTTGGGGAACACCCCTGTTTCTCACTGCTTATGATATCACAAATCCACTGTTTTTGACAGAGTAAGAGGAAAATTGATGAAAAAGATCGTTCCGGCTCCGTATATCGACCAGACTGCCCGCTGGGTGAACGGCTGCGAGAGCATCAGCAGCGTGATGCTGCTGCAGGCTGTGGGCATTCCCATTGACCCGGACGTGTTCATTGAGCGCGACCTGCCCCACGCCCCCTACTGGAAACAGGAGGGCAGGCTCTACGGGCCTGACCCGATGTTCGTCTACCCCGGCGACCCCCACGACCACACCGGGTACGGCTGCTATGCCCCCTGCATCGTGCAGGCCTTGCAGAGCGCGTTGGAGCATGAAGGAGCGGCGGACCGGTTCGAGGTGCTGGACGTGAGCGGCGAGACCGCAGCGCAGCTGTGCCGGTTCATTGACGAGGGAATGCCGGTGGTGTTCTGGGCAACGCTGGATTTTACCCCGGTGCCCGAGGAGCAGGACCACTGGCTGCTGGCCGATGGCACCGACTTTGCCTGGAAGTGCCACGAGCACTGCCTGCTGCTGGTGGGCTACGATAAGGAAAACTACTGGTTCAATGACCCGTGGCATGACCACGGGGTCTGCGCTCGGCCCAAGGAGTTGGTGGAACGCTGCCACGCGGCACAGGACTCCTATGCGGTGACCCTGCGGCGGAAATAAGAGAGGCGGAACATGAAAACAGAGAAACTGAAACAGAACGTCAAGGGCTATGTTCATCAGTTTGAGGACGGCGGCCTGCGGCTGCTGAGAAAGGGGCAGAAGGGCGTGATCCACGCCATCTTCAGCCGCTTTGGCCTGGTGCTGATCCTCCTGCTGCTGCAGGTGGGGCTGCTGTTCAGCATCTTCCGGTGGTTCGGCAACCTGTGGCCCCATTACTTCGGCGGCAGTGTGGTCGTTACATCGGCCATGGTCATCTACCTGCTCAACAGCAAGATGGACAACAGCGCCAAGATCACCTGGATGGTGGTGGTTGCCATTGCACCGGTGGTGGGCATTCCGATGTTCTTCTATGTCAAGAGCAATTTCGGGCACAACATCCTGCGCAAACGGCTGCTGGAGCTGGAGGATCAGCTGCGCGGCTGGCTGCCGCAGAGCCAAAAGGCCGTGGAACAGCTGAAAGCGCTTGAACCCGGCGCAGCCTCGCTGGCAAAGTACCTGTACGGGCGGGGCGGCGGCTTTCCGGTGTACCAGAACACCGCCATGACCTACTTCCCCGGCGGCGAAGCAAAGTTTGAGGAACTGCTGCGCCAGCTGGAAACGGCAGAAGAATATATCTTTGTGGAGTATTTCATCATCGATGAGGGCCTGATGTGGGGCAAGATCCTGGAAGTGCTGGCCCGCAAGGCGCTGCAGGGCGTGGATGTCCGGGTGATGTACGACGGCACCTGTGAGTTCTCCACCCTGCCCCGCAACTACCCCCCGGCTGCTGGAGAAGCTGAACATCCAGTGCAAGGTGTTCAGCCCGGTGCAGCCATTCGTCTCTACCCATTACAATTACCGCGACCACCGGAAAATTCTTGTCATTGACGGGCGGGTCGGTTTTACCGGCGGTGTGAATCTTGCCGATGAGTACATCAACCACATCCAGAAGCATGGCCGTTGGAAGGATGCCGCCGTGATGCTGGAGGGCGAGGCAGTCCGTTCGCTGACGGCTCAGTTTCTGCAGATGTGGGGCATCCTGAAGGAGCCGGAATATGAGCAGTTCCTGACCCGGCCCATTCCGGTGCCGGAAAATGCAAAGGGCGTGGCGGCTCCCTACGGGGACTGTCCGCTGGACGGCGAGCGGGTGGGCGAGATGGTCTATATCGACCTGCTCAACCGGGCCAGGGATTACATCCACATTATGACCCCCTACCTTATCCTGGACGGCGAACTGGAGACCGCCCTGAAATTTGCCGCTGAACGGGGCGTGGATGTCCACCTGATCCTGCCCGGAAAGCCGGACAAGCAGTTCCCCTACGCACTGGCAAAGAGCCACTATTCGGCCCTGCTGGATTCGGGCGTGAAGATCAGCGAGTGGAGCCCCGGCTTTGTCCATGCCAAGGTGTTCGTGGTGGATGGCAGGGAAGCAGTGGTGGGCACCATCAATCTGGACTACCGCAGCCTGTACCATCACTTTGAGGATGCCGTCTGGATGGTGGATGCTCCCTGTATCCGGGACATTGAGCAGGATTTCCAGCACACGCTGGAGCAGTGCCGCACGGTGGAAAATACCTCGGCAAGCATCTGGCAGAAGCAGTATCTGCTCCGTGCCACCGGAATGCTGCTCAAGGTCATTGCACCGCTGCTGTAACAGCTGAATTGCAGAACGACAGCCCCCTCAGGCTTATGGGCCTGAGGGGGCTGTTGTTTTGTAATGATCCTTATCTGGGGGTAGCACAGCGTCAGCTTGGAATAAAAATCTTCCAGTGCAAAACGAACATCCAGATCGTGATAGACACGGATGGTTTTGCGGTCAGAAGCTTCAGCATAGGTCAGGCTGGGCAGGAGCACAGGGGCCGGGCGGAGTGTCCAGTGCCCCCGGAATCCATTCTCCAGCAGGACGGCGGCGGTAGTGTTGTCGCCCAAAGTCCAATTGCCCCCGGTGCGCAGAGGAAAGCGGGGATCGTATTCGGAGGGGTACTCGTCCATCAGCTGCTGAAATAGATAGGCTCCCACTTCGCCGCAGGGCCGTACCCGAAGCGCCAATTCGGCAAGGGATACCTCGAATCTGGCGTAGACATCCTGTGGGATCTGCCAGACCGTGACAGCGCTGTCCAACAGGACACGGCAGGCGATGGGGTCCTGCTGAACATTGAATTCCGGTCGTCCGGCGGGATAGGGGCCGCCGCCGTTCCAGAGCACCGTCATGCGGGACGCGATCTCCGGGGCACGGTTCAGGGCGGCGGCAATGTTTGTCATAGCGCCCTGGGCCGCAATGTACAGGGGAGCCGGGTCATCCCGCAGAGCCTCCTGGATCAGAAACTCGACAGCTTCACAGTCGGGAGCATCCTCCGGGGAGGCGAGAGGGGCAGTACAACCATGAAGAACAGGAACATCGTCGATGTGTGCGGCGTTCAGCAGGCGGCATACCTCCTGGTAACTGCGCTCCATGCTGTGGGGCGGCAGACCCCTTTGGGTGGTTTTGACCTCGAAATGGGTGGCACAGATACCACGCACATCAAATTGCGGAGTGAGCAGATGGTGCAGGATGGCAAAGTCATCATCGCCTTCGTTTTTTGCATCGGTGTCAATGATGACCCGCACCCGGCAGGCCTCCGGCGGTGCAAATCCCAGCCGCGCAAGAAGTTCAGAGCGTTCCATGTGGTGTTACCTCAATTCAGTTTTACCAGAGCTTCGTTCAGTGCGGCCAGCTTTTCTTCATCGAACATTTTGTTGCTGTAGAATTGCAGATCGTTCACCGAAATGCCCCGGGAGCCGGGCTCCTGCTGCACATATTGGGTCAGCTCCGGCAGCAGCTGCTGGATCAGGGCAGCGGACTGAGGAGTGTCCAGCAGGGTGCCGATCTTCATATCAAGACAGAATTCCTTGACTTCCTCCGGGGCGGGCACCAGCACGTCGTGGTTGAAAATGTGGTTCAGGAAGCCGAGTGCCATGCCCTGCCACACTGCAGATTCCGGGTTTTCCGGGTTTTGGGGATTGGCAATGTGGCGGCTGCCGGTGGAGAAGCCGTGGTCGCCGTAAGCAAAGATATGCATCTCATAGGGGATCTTCCGCTCTGCCAACAGGGTGGCAAACTGCAGGGATTGCGTGGCGGGCACCAGATGGTCGCCCTGAGTGGCAAAAAGGAAGGTAGGGGGAGTCTGGTCATCCACCTGCTGCAGCAGGTCCGGCAGCTCCATGCCCAACGCCTTGCCCGGGACGCTGAACACAGCGTAGCCCAGCAGCATGGCCGCAGGACGGACCCGGCCCATGGTGCCCACCGAGGCGGCAAGATGCCCGCCGGCAGAGAAGCCTACCACGGCAATCTGCTCCGGGTCGATGTGCAGGTCACCTGCGTTCTGATGCAGGTAGTCCATGGCCTCCTGCGCCTCGGCAAAGGCATTGGTATAGACCTCCTCCACCGGACAGTTCTGGGAGACACTGTACCGCAGCACAAAGGCATTGTAGCCTGCATTCAGGAAGGCCAGCGCTACAGGATCGGCTTCCCGGTCTGAGCAGAAGGCATAGGCTCCACCCGGAAAGATCAGGATCGCAGGGCAGCGATCCAGAGCAGGCATTTCGGTGCAGGGATCCTGCAGGTAGCAGGTCAGCTGGGCATTGTGGGCCCCCATGGGGATCTGAGTGATTTTCATAGTTGGCTCCTTTTTCCTGTAGTAAAACGGGCCTTCGTACAGATAACCCCGAAAAGCAGGGGGGTCCCTGTGCGAAAGCCCAAAATCGACTTTGTTATTCTGACATCAATATAGCAGATAGCAGAAACACTGTCAAGGAGATTTACTGGTATTCCTTTTCCATCGAGAAGCCCCGGCCGCTGACTTCGGTCACGCGGCTAACGATGAGGAAACAGGCGGGGTCGATGGAATGGACCAGCTTTTCCAGCCGGGGCAGCTCCCGGTTGGAGATGACGCTGAGCAGCACCTCGCTGGGCTCGCCGGTGTAGCCGCCCTCACCGTGGAGCACAGTCACGCCGCGGTCGATCTCGGCCAGAATGGCGGCGCGGATCTCATCCGACCGGGTGCTGATGATCTTGACCTCGGTGCGGCTGTCGCCCAGCATCAGCATCTTGTCCATAACGATGGTGTGGGTGATGACCAGCACGATGCCGTAGAGCACCTGCTCCGGCTGGCTGAACGCCGCCTGCACCAGCAGGATGGCGATATCAAAGAGCATCATGGTGATGGACACCGGCCAGCGGAACCATTTCTGCAGCACCAGCGGAGGGATATCCATGCCGCCGGTGGAAGCGCCCGCCCGGATGACCATGCCCAGCGCAACGCCGATGCCCAGACCCGAGAAGATGGTACAGAGGAAGATATCCTCAGTCAGCACCCGGCCGTCCAGCAGCCGCTCAAACAGCCCCAGAAAGGCGGGGCTCAGCACGCTGCTGGCAAGGGTGTTCAGTGCGAACTTCTTGCCCAGCACCGCCCAGCCCCACACCAGCATGGTCATGTTGAAGAGGAAGAGGAAACCGGAGACGGAGAGCCCCGTCAGCCGCCCGAAGGCCAGCGCGATGCCGGTGGCACCGCCCGTGATGAGCCCGGCGGGCTCCAGAAACAGGGCCACCGCCAGCGAATACAGCGCGTTGCCCAGGATGATAGCCAGACTGTTCAGCAAAAGCTGCTGCCAGCGACGAGTAGATTTCATAGCAGTACCTCCCATACTATCCTTATAATACAGGAAAACTTCAAGAAAATCCACCCGATGCGGTTGCTTCCCATCAGAACAGCGGGATTGATGTGGCTGCCAAGGGCTCCCCCTTTGGGGGAGCTGGCGCGAAGCGCCTGAGAGGGCGAGACCGTTACTCCTCGTCCAGCAGCCGCAGACCCGCCGTATCGGTCACGGGCAAGGAGAACACGATGGCTCCCGCCTTGGGGCCTGCCCCCTGCATGATGGCCTGCATGATCTGGTTTTTCAGGGTGGTGCGGGACACGATGAGCACCAGCTCCTTCTCGTTGACCAGCTCCACCCCCATAAAGTGGGCGGCACCCTCCATGCCGGTGCCCTTTGCGTGGATGACGGTGCCGCCGCCGGCTCCGGCGGCGCGGGCCGCGTCCATGATGGAGCCGGTGTGGCCCTGATTGGCAATGACGAGCAGCAGCTCATGGCAGGTATCCTTCAAGGTGCTTTCCTCCTTCAGTGCAAAGGTCTGGTGTTCGGTCAGGAATTGCAGCGCCCGCTTGCCGCCGATGCTGCTGACCGGGATGATGAACGCGATGCCGGTGCCCGGCACATCGATGCGCATTTTGCGGCGCAGGTCTTTTTGCAGGCCGGGCCAGGTCTCGGCGGTGATCATGGCAAAGAGCACGGCCTTTTCGGTCTGCTCCAGCCCCAGGGTGGAAAGGGTCTCCCGCACCGCCGTGCCTGCACCCACCGTGCGCAGGCTGACCGTGATGCCGTGCTCCTCGTAAAGGGCCAGAAAGGCATCGGTGGAGTGGCGGTCGGTGATGGTGACGAGCCAGTATAAAGTATTCACAGCAGGACCTCCTTACAGCTCGATGATGGCATCATCCGGCAGGTCGGCAAAGGCCAGCACAGCGGCGGGCACAGGCTGTGCCTGGCGGGCCCGGCGCTGCTTGAGCTGGGCCATCAGACCCATGAGCTGCACCGTGATGAGGGGGGTCATGGCGACCATGGCCACCACGCCGAAGGCATCGGTGACGATATTGCCGCCCACGGCCACACAGGCACCCTGTGCCAGCGGCAGCAGGAAGGTGGCCGTCATGGGGCCGGAAGCAACGCCGCCCGCGTCAAAGGCGATGGCGGTGTAGAGCTTGGGCACCACGAAGGAGATGCCGATGGCAAAGGCATAGCCCGGGATGAGGAACCACAGGATGGAGATGCCGGTGAGCACCCGCACCATGGCAAGACCCACCGAGAGGGAAACGCCTGCCGAGAGGGCCGCGCCCATGGTGCCGGCGGAGATGGCACCGTCGGTCACTTCCTCGACCTGCTTGTTCAGCACATAGACAGCGGGCTCGGCCTTGACGATGAAGTAGCCGATGAGCATCCCGATGGGCACCAGCAGCCAGCGGAAGCTCTGGCCTGCCAGCACCTGGCCCAGATAATTACCGGCGGGCATAAAGCCGATGTTTGCGCCTGCGAGGAATAGCACAAGACCGAGATAAGTATAGGCAAGGCCCACGCCGATGCGGCCCAGCGTCCGCCGGTCGAGCTTGAGGGCCGCCAGCTGGAACACGCCGAACATGGCGATGATGGGCAGCAGGGAGGTGGCGATCTCCTTGATGTAGGTGGGCAGGCCCTCGTGGAAGAGCTGCCACAGCTCCACAGAATCGCTGACGTTGGGCAGGATGGGTGGAACGTAGGTGCTGTCGCTGGCCTGGAACGCAATGCCCAGAATGAGCACCGCCAGAATGGGGCCGATGGAGCAGAGCGCCACCAGACCAAAGCTGTCGTCCGCGGCATGGCGGTCGGAACGGATGGCGGCCACGCCGACACCCAGCGCCATGATGAAGGGAACGGTGATGGGGCCGGTGGTCACGCCGCCGGAATCAAAGGCCACGGAAAGAAATTCCTTTGGCACAAAGGCGGCCAGCACAAAGATGAGCCCGTAGAACACCACCAGCAGCTTGGGCAGGGCGATGCCCAGCAGCATACGCAGGAAGGCGACCACGAGGAACAGCCCCACGCCTGCCGCCACCGAGAGGATGAGGGTCATGTTGGGGATGGAGGGCACCTGATTGGCCAATACCTGTAAGTCTGGCTCCGAGATGGTGATGAGGAAGCCCAGCAGAAAGCCAACACCGATGATGAGCGGCACGCTCCGGCTTTTGGTGAGCATTGCGCCCACCCGCTCGCCCATGGGGCTCATGCTCATCTCCGCGCCCAGCGTAAAGAACATGATGCCCACAATGATCATAGCCGCGCCCAGCAGGAAGCAGAGCAGGATGCTGGGGGAGACGGGAGCAATGGAGAAGCAGAGCACCAGCACGATGGCCACGATGGGCAGCACCGCCTGAAGTGCTTCCAATAATTTTTCCCGCAGTTTGGGGATGGATGCCTTGAGAATAATGTCCACCGACCTTTCGAGAAAATATTTCCGCAGTGTACAAAACGCATGCAGATATATGAATAGTATACCGAAAAACGGAAAAAGGGGTCAACTAAGAAACGGTAAAGATGGATAAATGGATGCAAAATTTACAAATTGGAAATCAAATGGAAACCGATGAGAAATAAAACGCCCGGCGGGACAGACCAGCCGGGCGGGAAAAGCATTATTTGACTTCCTGTTTGCCCAGAACGTCTGAGGTGGGGGTCTGGAAGGTGGGGATGTCGGCGTAGGGATCGGGGGTCGTATCGGCAGGCAGGCTCTTCATGTACTTGTCCATGGATTCGGCCACCTGCTTGGCAATGGCCACGGCCTCGACCACGGTACGGGCACCCATAACGGCATCGCCGCCGGCAAACACGCCCTCGCGGGTGGTGCTGCCGTCCTCGCTGACGGTCAGCAGGCCCTTCTGGTTGGTCTCGATGCCGGTGGTGGTCTTGACGAGGTTGCTCTCCGAGCCCTGGCTCACCGAGACGATGACACCGGTGTGGGGGTAGAAGGTCTCGCTGCCCTCTACCTGCACGAACTTGCCCTCTTCGTTCTTGACCGTGTCGCGGCAGATCAGGCCGTTCTCCCGGATCTCCACCGGGGCCTTGCAGAAGCGGAAGCCCACGCCCTCGAGCTTGGCATAGCTGACCTCGTACGCAGAGGCGCTGATGCAGCTCTCGTCCCGGCGGGCATAGCAGGTGACATGGCGGGCACCGTTGCGGATGGCGGTGCGGGCGCAGTCCATGGCCGAGTTGCCCACGCCGATCACGGCGATGTCGTCCCCCCAGCCGGAAGGCCTTGGAGTTGG
>ENA-OQCG01000209-OQCG01000209.1-human-gut-metagenome-genome-assembly--contig:-NODE-209-length-10483-cov-1.702105_pt1 | contig 10483 bp, 12 predicted proteins | sample MGYA00242758_ERZ504577 | MGnify/ENA primary metagenome ERZ504577 (study PRJEB26092, sample SAMD00036248) | human gut metagenome | host: Homo sapiens | study: EMG produced TPA metagenomics assembly of...
GGCTGGCCGGGCGGACCAGCTGCCTGTGAAGCCCGAGCCCAAGGCCAAGGGCAAGGTGCCCGTGACGGTGGCGTTGATTGAAAGTGAGCAGGGATTGCTTTTGCAGCGCCGCCCCGCACGGGGACTGCTGGCCGGATTGTGGCAGCCCGCAGCGTGGGAAAAAGCGCTGACGCGGGACGAGCTGACCGCCGCACTGGCGGGCATCGGTGTACAGGCCGCGCTGGACGAGCCCCTGCCCCCCGCAAAGCACGTATTTACGCACAAGATTTGGGAGCTTGGCGGCTGGCGAGGCACCGCCCCCGCCTGTGATCTGCCCGACGGGTATGTCTGGGCCGCGCCGGAGGATTTGGCAGAGGTCTACCCTGTGCCGAATGCGTTCGGGGCGTATGTGAAGGCGAAGTGAGGGTGAGTTTCTCATGGCCATGAACGGCCAGAGCCCCTCAGGCCTCGCGGGCTCTGCTCGTTTGCCGCTATGTATAACCTCCCGTGGGCTGTGCGCCAGCCACACACCTCCCCGGAGCGGTCAAGACCGCTCCCTACAAACCGGCCGTGAACGACATTCCGTAGGGAGGGATCTTGACCCCTCCGCGCCCGTGTGCGGTTAGCGCCCGTAAAAAGGCAATAGAGCCGTAGGGGCCGCACATGTGCGGCCCGCAGCCTGCCCGTCAGCACCCGTTCCAGGAAAGCCGCGGGCGGCATATATGCCGCCCCTACAAGCCATCCCGCAAACGCCCGTCTGCCTTATACGTCCCGAGCCGGGCATGCCCGGCCCCTACAGTACATCAAACAAAAACAGGAGCATCACCACGCACGGTGACGCTCCTGTTCTTTTTTACATAGTATGGCTTGCTGCGGTCACTCCAGGTTACCGGTCAGCAGCATGACAGAGGTCAACGCGGCTAACGGCGCGGTCTCGCAGCGCAAAATCCGGGGGCCTAACCCTACGGTCACAGCCCTGGCGGCCTTCGCGGCCTCGGCCTCCTCGACGGAGAAGCCGCCCTCACTGCCGGTCACGATGGCAACGCGCTTGTACTGTCCGGGGCGCAGTACCTCCCGCAGGGGTGCGCCGCCGCCCTCGTAAAAGAACAGCACAACGTCAAAATCTGCAAATGCTTTGCAAACCGCGGCAAAATCGTTCAGCGGCAGGGCACGTGTGGCAGCATGGCACGGCCCGCCTGTTTGGCGGCCTCGGCGGCAATGCGGTTGTAGCGCTCGTTCTTGACGTCCTCTTTTTTCGGCGTGGCTACGCAATACCGGCTGAAAAACGGCACGATCTCGGTCACGCCCAGCTCGACGCTGTGGCGGATGACCTCCTCCAGCTTGCCCGCCTTGGGGTAGCCCGCAAACAGCGTCACGGCGCAGTCCGGCTCGGCCTTGCTCGTCGTGCCGTCGGTTACGGAAAACTCAACCCGCCCCGGCTCGATGGCCGTCGACCGTGCCGAGGTATTCCAGCCCGTCCGGCCCGCAGAGCACGACCTCCCTCACCGATTCTGGCGCGCATGACGTCGGCCAGATGGTGGGCGTCGCTGCCGGTCAGCGCGGCGCGGCCATCGGCCAGCTCCCGCGTAAAATAACGATGCGGCATAGATCAAGCCTCTTTCTTTTCGCAGATGATGCAGACCCAGCCGCGCTTCTCCTTGACCTCGACAGGCTCGAGACCCGCGGCCTTCAGCCCGGCCAGCACCTCGTCCTTGCGCTCGTCGATGATGCCGCTGGCGATGAACCGTGCGCCCGGGGCCATGAGCACCGGCACATGCGGGGCCAGCGACAGGATGGCAGCCGCCACGATGTTGGCCGTGATGATGTTGTACTGGCCGCTGGCCTTGTCGGACAGGTCGCCGACGAGGACTTTAAAGCGGTCCGCCACGCCGTTGCGCGCGGCGTTCTCGCCCGCGGTGCGCACGCACATGGGGTCGATGTCCACGCCCTCGGCGGAGTCTGCGCCTAATTTCAGCGCGGCAATGGCCAGAATGCCGGAGCCGGTGCCGATGTCGAGCACGCGCTCCCCGCCCTTGACAAGGCTGTCCAGCGTCTCGAGGCAGAGCGAGGTCGTCTCATGCGTGCCGGTGCCAAAGGCCATGCCGGGGTCCATGACGATCCTGATGCGGTCCGTCCGGTAATCCTCCCAGCCGGGCACGATGGCGAGGCGCTCGCCGATGTCCATGGCGTGGTAGTACTTCTTCCAGGCGTTCTGCCAGTCCTCCTGCTCGACGCCGGTGGTGTTGAGCTGGTAGCCGATGCCGCTGTTTTTCAGCCGCTCCTCAAACAGGGGCAGCACCTCGGCGGGGTTCTCGTCAGGGGCAAGGTACATGTGTACGATCACGATGTCACGCGGTTTGTCCAGCAGGTCTTGTTCAATTAAATCAACGTGGGCAATCTCCCACGCCTGCTGCTCCAGGTCGCTGTAGTCCTCAATATAAATGCCGCCGTTGGCAACCATCGTTGCGATGGCTTCGGCAGTGTCGGCGTCGCGCTTGGCGACGGTGATGCTGATGTCAGTCCATTCCATGTGGGTGGCTCCTTTATAAATTGCTTGCGGGCGCATACGAAATGCGCCCCTACGAATAACGGGTGCGTTGTAGGGGCGGATTCCATATCCGCCCGAGAACTGCGCCATAACCCCATTTTTACCTATTATACCGTATTTTCCCCCATAATTCAATCACAGAAAGGAGAAATCCCTATGCAAATCACGCGCTTGTCTGCTGCTGAATGTGAGGACCTCTACCGCTCTGCCCTGCCGCGGGATTTCCCTGCCGCCGAGCTGAAGCCGTTTGCCGAGATCCAACGCCTGCTGGAGTCCGGCGTCTACGAGCCGCTCCTTCTGACCGATGACGCGGGCGCACGGCTGGCCTATGCGTGGCAGGTCGTGCTGCCGGGCCAGCGCACGGCGCTGCTGGACTACTTTGCCGTGCGGTACGACCTGCGCGGCAGCGGCGTGGGCACGGCGGCGCTGGGGCTGGTCCGGGACTACGACGCCATGCGGGTACACGACTGGTGCTGGAATGTGAGCACCCCGCCGAGGCTCCCGACCCGTCCATCGCGCGGCGGCGCATTGGGTTTTACCTGCGGGCAGGTGCGCGGGCCACGGCGCTGGAAAGCCGGGTGTTCGGCACGCGGTACGCCGTGCTGGCCCTGCCCTGCGGCGGTACGATCCCCGATGCGGCGCTTTGTAAAGAGCTGCGCACGCTGTACAAGGTCATGGTGCCGCACCCGTATTATCGCGGGCAGGTCATATTTTACGGCAGCTAGGCACATACTACCCCCAAAAAGGGGAGGAATGAAATGTGAAACTGGATCCCAGGCAATATGATGAGATGGTCAACCGTGCGTCGCCGCCGTCGCCCGTGGTGCGGGACTGCGCGTGGGCGTTTTTGGTCGGCGGGGCCATCTGCACCCTCGGCGAGGCACTGCGGCAATTTTTCCTGATTTGGTACGACAAAACGCTGGCGGGTACGCTGACGAGCATTGCGCTGATTTTTCTGTCCGCCATTTTCACACTGCCGGGCTGGTACCAAAAGCTGGCCACCAAGGCGGGCGCGGGGACGCTGGTGCCCATTACAGGGTTTGCAAACTCCGTCGTCAGCCCGGCGGTTGAATTCAAGGCCGAGGGCTGGGTGACCGGTGTAGGCGCGAGGATTTTCGGCATCGCGGGGCCGGTCATCGCGTTTGGGACGCTGGCCAGCTTTGTGTGGGGCGTGCTCTACTGGCTGCTGGGAAAGGTGGGGTGACCGATGACGCGCAGAGGTGATACCCTGCTGTTTGACGCGCCGCCCACCGTGGCGGCTTGGGCCGCGGCAGGCGGCAAAAAGGAGAGCGAGGGCCCGCTGGCGTCGGCCTTTGACTTTGTGACGCAGGACGCGGCTTTTGGCGAGCAGGGCTGCGAAAACTGGGAGCAGGCCGAAAGCCTCTTGCAGCGCAAGGCCGTGGAGCTCTGTCTGCGTAAGGCGGATATTCCGCGTTCCAAAGTCGATATTGCGTTTGCGGGCGACCTGCAGGCCCAGTGTACGGCCAGCAACTACACGATGCGGGAGCTGGGCATCCCGTTTGCGGGCGTCTACGGCGCGTGCTCGACCATGGCGGAGACGCTGGGCCTTGCCGCGGTGTTTGCGGCGGGCGGCATGGCCGAGCGGGTCCTGGCGCTGACAAGCAGCCATTTTTGCGCGGCAGAGCGGCAATTCCGCACGCCGCTGGAGTACGGTGCCAAGCGCACCCCCACGGCCCAGTGGACGGCCACCGCCGCGGGGGCCTGCCTGGTGCGGGCGCACGGCGGCGCGGGCGTGCCGGTGCTGTCGGTGACGTTTGGCCGCGTGCAGGATTTTGCGGTGCATGACATCAACAATATGGGTGCGGCGATGATGCCTGCGGCAGCCTCGACGCTGCTGCGCTATTTTTCGGCCACAGGGACAAGCCCGCAGGATTTTGACGCAATCTTTACGGGCGATTTGGGCGAGGTCGGTACGGCACTTCTGCATGAGCAGATGGCCAAAGAGGGGCTGCCGCTGGACAACCATAAGGACTGCGGCTGCTTATTATATGACACAAACAGTCAGAATGTACAGGCGGGCGGCAGCGGGGCAGGATGCAGTGCGGCGGTGCTGTGCGGGAAGATCCTGCCGATGCTGGCCGCGGGGCAGCTGCGCCGCGTGCTGTTTCTGGCAACGGGCGCGCTGATGAGCCAGACCACGTTTTTGCAGGGGGAGAGCATCCCGGGCATCGCCCACTGTGTCGAGCTGGGAGGTGCGGTATGAGCTACGTCTGGGCGTTTGTGGTCGGCGGTGCGATCTGCGTCGTAGGGCAGCTTTTTATTGATTACACGAAGCTCTCCCCTGCCCGGATCCTGACCGGGTATGTCGTGGCGGGCGTGGTGCTGAGTGCTGTCGGGTTGTACAAGCCGCTGGCGGATTTCGCCGGAGCGGGGGCCAGCGTGCCGCTGCTGGGGTTCGGGCATTTATTGGCACAGGGCGTGCAGAATGCCGTGGACGAGTGCGGCCTGCCCGGTGCGTTTACCGGCGGCCTGACGGCGGCGTCCGGCGGCATAGCGGCCAGCCTGATTTTTGGCGTGCTGGCTGCGCTGGTGGGAAAAAGTAAGGATCAGAACTGAGTGAGGAGTCAGGAGCGGACGCCGACCCCTGAGAGGGGCAGACTTCCGGCGGCAACCCGCTGCCGGGCCATAATGGCACGGTTTCCCCTCATCAGTCAGCGGGCGGGGCCGCTGACAGCTTCCCCGAGGGGAAGTCATTCAAACAAAAAACAGGGATGCAGATTTCGGTCTGCATCCCTGTTTCTATATTGTTTTTATTGTGCGCTGGACCCAAGCGTAACAGCCAGCGTCAGCACCTTGCCGTCGCGCTCGACCTGGAGATTGACGGTGTCGCCGATGCCCTTGTCCTTCAGGTAATTCTTCAACGCGGAGGAATCACTGACGGCGGTGTCATCGACGGCCAGCACGCGGTCACCCGCCTGTACACCGGCGGCGTCGGCACCGCTGCCCTTTGTGACTTCGACAACGTAGACGCCCATTGTGGAGACACCCAGCTGCTGGGCGGTCTGGGCGTCGGTCACATCCATGATCTTGACGCCCAGCGCGGGACGAGCCACGCTGCCGTTCTCGATCAGCTGCCGGCCGATCTCCATGGCTGTGTTAATGGGGATCGCAAAGCCGATGCCCTCGGCCTCACTGTAGCTGGACTTGGCGTTGACAATGCCGATCAGCTCGCCGTTCGCATTAAACAGGCCGCCGCCGGAGTTGCCCGGCTGATGGACGCATCGGTCTGGATCAGCGTCATATCGTTGTTTTGCACGGTGACCTGACGGTTCAGCGCACTGACGATGCCATCGGTGACGGTGTTGGACAGCGTGCCCAGCGGGTTGCCGACGGCGACGGCGACCTCGCCCACGGCCAGGGCGTCACTGTCGCCGATGACCGCCGGGGTCAGGCCCGTAGCATCAATTTTCAGCACCGCGATGTCGGAGGTGGAATCCTGACCGACGACGGTGGCGTCGTAGCTCTCGTCGCTGCCGTTCAGCTGTACCTTTACGCTGGTCGCGCCGCTGACGACGTGGGCGCAGGTCAGGATGTAGCCGTCCTGGCTGATGATGACGCCGGAACCGGCACCGCTCTGGACGTAGTAGCCGCCGAACCAGGTCTGGCTGCTGCTCATCTGCTCGGTGGTGATGGCGACAACGCTGGGCGAGACGACAGACGCGATCTGCTGCACGCTCATGCTTGTGCCATCGGTGCTGCCTGCGGCGGTGGCGTCCGTGCTGCGCTCTACCTGCTGGACGACCACCTGGTTGCCTGTCAGGCCCGCACGGCTGGCGACCACAGCGCCGCCCAGACCGCCGCCGAAGCCCAGCGCAGCCACGCCGACGCAGGCCAGCACGCGGAGCAGGACCTTGCTGCCCTTTTTCTTCTGGGGCACGGGGGGCTGCTGCGGGGCGCTGGAATAGCTGTAGCCGTTGTAGCCGCCGTTATTGCCATTGCCGCCGCTGAAGCTGCTGGTGTAGCCGTTGGAATCCTGCTGGGGATTCTGGCCGGACGTGCTGCCGGAATTGTAGGAAGAATAATCTGTGCGCGCCGTGTTGGCAGTGTTGGCACCGCTGGAGCCTACGTTGGGGTAGCTGCTCTGTTGGGGCTGCTGGTTCTGCGCGGGGGCGCTCTGCTCGGGCTGCGGGTTCTGGCCGTTCGGCTGACCGCTGCCGGATGTATTGTTATAGAGACCGGAGTAATCATATTCGTTGCTCATAGTGGTCGTCTCCTTTCGCTTTCTATGCCTACAGTATACAGTCTAATTGTGAAATAGGTTTCGTCAGAGAGTGAAAAGTATGTGAAAAACGGTGAAGATTATGACAATTTGCAGCGTTGCGCCGCACAATAAAATATGATATAATCAAATCATAAAACACATATAAAGGAGGCGTTTTCTATGAAAAGGATGTTAAAGCGTATTTTGGTTGTGCTTCTGGTATTGATCCTGCTGGCAGTGGCGGGCTTCGGCATGCTGTACGCCGGGCGGCTGCGCACGGTAAACAGCATAGAGCGGATCACCGCGTATGACGACTATAACCTTTACCGCATGGATGTCACGTATGATTATTCCATCGACGATGTCATCAACTACGGCATCACCGACAACCAGTCGATGATCGACGCGATTTTAAAGGAAACGCTTCCCCTGCTGCCGGTCCACATGAAAGCCCCGAACTATGGATGCAGCGCCTTTGCGACTGTGTCCGATGGGAATATCCTGATGGGCCGCAACTATGATTTCAAGCGCGACACCTCGGCCATGCTGGTTTATTGTACGCCGAAGGACGGCTACAAATCCGTGGCGCTGGCCGCGCTGGATAATATCTCGGCCAACCGGCCGGACATATCCATGGCGAAAAAGCTCGCCTGTCTGACCGCGCCGTTCATCTGTCTGGACGGCATGAATGAAAAGGGTGTTTCCATCGCTGTGCTGACGTTGGACAGTGAGCCGGTCAACCAGGACACCGGCAAGCAGAAGATCTTCACGACGCTGGCCATCCGGCTGGTGCTCGACCGCGCCGCCACTACGCAGGAGGCCGTGGAGCTGCTGGACAGCTACGATATGTTTGCGACCTCCGGGCGCGATTACCACTTCTTTGTCACCGATGCCGGCGGGGATAGCCGTGTTATTGAGTATGACCCGGAGCAGGAGGGCCGCCCGCTGCGCTGGACATCCATGCAGGCCATCACGAATTTTTACGGCTGCTATGCCTACATGGTGCAACCAAACCAGAGAAACGGCATCTACGGCCACGGAAAAGAGCGCTATGACGCTATTATGGAAGTGCTGGCAATGCGCGATCCCGACGGGGATATTCCTGCGGATACCGCATGGAAGGCATTGCAGGCAGCCGCCCAGGACCCCAGCCCCAACGACGTGACCAGCAATACCCAGTGGTCGCTGGTCTATGACGACACCGACCTGACCGCGCAGATCGTCATCCGCCGCAAATGGGGCGATGTGATACACTACGACCTGAACACCAACGAAATCGACGGGTAATGCTATGCAGATCAGGCAGGAAAAAGGCTGCTACACTCTATATAAGGAAAACGAGGCCATCGGCACAGCCGTCGTGGATGGCACGACCATCCTGCGGCTGGAGGTCGTGCCCCGGTGGCGCGGGCGCGGCTACGGCAGTTATCTGTTGAAAGAGCTTCTGCGCCAAAACGGCGGACTGGACCCAAAGCAGGCCACGCGGTTCACCGCTCCCCTGCCCCGGGACGCCGCGGGCAGGGCGCTGGCGCAAAAATATGGCTTTGCCCCGGACGGCAGCCAGCTGGTGCGCCGCCGCGTGCCCGACCTGTCCGCCGTGCAGCTCTGCCATGCGTTTTTGACCGCACGGCTCGCCCCCGGCGGGCTGTACGTGGATGCCACCTGCGGCAACGGCCACGACACGCAGTTCCTGTGTACGCTGGCAGGCCCGGCAGGGCACGTGCTGGGACTGGATATTCAACAGCAGGCCGTTGATAACACAAACGCGCGGCTGGCAGCGGCAGGCTATGGCGCAGTGGGGCGTGCGGTGCTGCACGACCACGCCCGCCTGGCTGAGCTGGTGCAGCCCGGCACGGCGGACTGCGTGCTGTTCAACTTCGGCTGGCTGCCGGGTGCGGAGCATGATGTGCATTCCACTGCGGACGGCAGTGTGCCCGCCCTGCGTGCGGCGCTGGAGGCTTTGCGCCCTGGCGGCGTGCTGGCCGCGGTGCTCTACAGCGGAAAGGTCATCGGTGATGCCGAGAAGCAGGCCGCGCTGGCGTTTTTTAAGGCCCTGCCGCTGACGCGGTATACGGTGCTGGTCTGCGAGTTTGCAAACTGGGCGCAGACAGCGCCGCTGCCGTGCTTTGTGATCAAAAAGTAAAGGCTGTACGTTAAGGCAAGCGGGCCGAGCCCCTCAGGCCTCGCAGGCTCGGCCAGCTCCCCTGTAGGGGGCGCCTTTTTGCGCGGCTCCGCCCGCGGGAAAGCCTCCCCTCACAGGGGAGGTGGTCAAGCGCAGCGATGACCGGAGGGGCTTTGCCCGTTCGCCGCAATAACAAAGGATACCCCCTCAGGCGCACATACCTGACGGGGGTATCTTTATTCTATAAACAGAATTTACGCCTTGACCTCCGGTGCGCCGCCGCCCAGCTTGGGGATGGGGCAATGGAGGATATACCATGCAAACAGCACGGACGAGATGCTCCAGGTCAGCGGATAGGCCCAGAACACAACGCCGATGTTGCGGATGAAGTGCAGCGTGACCGTGATGTAGGTGATGCGCAGCAGACACCAGACCGCCAGCATGACCATCATCGGCACGACGGGGCGGCCCAGACCGCGCAGGATGCCCGCGCAGCAATGGCTGAACGCCAGCAGGCAGTAGAACAGCGTGATGGTGTGGGCCTGCCGCACGCCGAACGCGATGACGTCGGCCTCGCGGCTGAAAGCACCGATGAGCCACGGCGACGCAGCGTAGATGGTGGCGCCGACGACCTCGGCCATGAGCACCGAGCACAGACACCCGAACTTCATGCCTTTCTTCACGCGGTTCGGCTGGCCCGCGCCGACGTTCTGGCTGACGAACGTCGCCAGCGCCATGGCAAAGCAGGTCACGGGCAGGAAGGCGAAGCCTCCACCTTGCTGTACGCGCCGCACCCGGCCATGGCCTGTGCACCGAACGAGTTGATGTTGGACTGCACAATGACGTTGGCAATCGAGATGACCGAGTTCTGGATGCCAGACGGCAGGCCCTGCACGATGACAGCCTTTAGCGACGGACCGTCAAATTTTACCTCGCGCCAATGCACGGCCCACGCCTCTTGGGAGCGCGTCAGCTTGGCAAATGCCAGAACGGCGCTGACCGTCTGGGAGGCAATCGTTGCGAACGCCGCCGCGGCCACGCCCATGCGCAGCCAGCCGACGAGGATCAGATCGAGCACGATGTTGATGAGAGAGGCAGCAATTAAATACCGCATCGGGCTCTTGCTGTCGCCGACGGATTGCAGAATGCTTGCACCTACGTTATACATGACAACGGCAATTGAGCCGATGAAGTACATGCGGAAGTAGGCGATGGAGTTGACGAGCACGTCGTCCGGCGTGCCCATCCAGCGCAGGATCTGCGGCGTTAAGATCACGCCGATCACCGTCAGCCCGACACCGGCCACCAGGCCCAGCGCCACGGTGGTGTGGATCGTGCGGCGCATTCTGTCCCAGTCCTTGGCGCCGAAATACCGCGCGACCACGACGCCCGCGCCCAACGATACACCGTTGACAAAGCCGGTCAGCAAAAAAATCAGGCTGCCTGACGAGCCGACAGCGGCGAGCGCCTCGCCGCCCAGAAAGTTGCCGACGATCAGCGAGTCGGCGGCATTATACAGCTGCTGGAACAGGTTGCTGATAAAAATTGGCAGCGCAAACAGCAGCATTCCCCTGGCAACACTGCCCTGGGTCAGGGTCGTTTTTTTGTTTTG
>ENA-OQCG01000210-OQCG01000210.1-human-gut-metagenome-genome-assembly--contig:-NODE-210-length-10471-cov-2.486852_pt1 | contig 10471 bp, 5 predicted proteins | sample MGYA00242758_ERZ504577 | MGnify/ENA primary metagenome ERZ504577 (study PRJEB26092, sample SAMD00036248) | human gut metagenome | host: Homo sapiens | study: EMG produced TPA metagenomics assembly of...
ACCTCCCTCGCAGAGGGAGGTGGCCCCGCAGGGCCGGAGGGAGAGAACCTTTCCATAGCCCAAAATATGTCGGATTATCGCAAGGTTCTCTCCCCCACCGCCTGCCGGGCGGAGCCCCCTCGCAGAGGGGGCCAGGGTAATGAAAAAGCCGCACAGCTTTCACTGTACGGCTTAACGGCTCACTTATTTTTCCTTCTTCGCCGTCTTTTGCGGCGGCGGGCGCGCCGCTGTCGGCCTTGGTCTCGGGAACATAGAGGCTATAGCTCAACAGGTAGCGGCCATGGGCAGGGATGCGGTAGAACGCGGCCTTGATGCGCTCCATCGGGCCGGTGCCGCTCTCGGCGGTGCTGCCGCTCAGCATAACAACATACTGCATATCGGTGTAGCGGGCGGCCACATCGCACTGGCGCAGATTCATGTGGATCAGATCGCCCAGCTGCTCCACCATCAGAGCGGTCTCGGCAGCATCGGTGTTCTGGCTGGGAGCCACGGTCAGGATCGCCAGGAATACCTGCAGACCGTAGCGGGCCTGCACGCCGCGCTGTACGCGGTAAATTTCCTTGAACGTCTCAAAGTCGCAGATACAGGCCCCCGTGTTCTCGGTATCCGGCAGAGCAGAGAGCAGCTTGGAGACCTCGCTCTCCATATTGCGGTCTGCCTGGCGCATCTGGCGGTAGGCAGAGCCTGCGCGGCCCGGCTCAATGGTATGATGCAGGCAGCCCATGGCGCTGCCGCGGCGTGCCAGATCCTGCGCCTCCTCGTGGCGGCCCAGCGTCTCCAGCGCGACGATCTTTTCCAGATAAAGGCGCTCCTCGTAGGGGTCCAGCTCCAGCGCGCGGGTACACAGCGCAACGATGCGGGTGCTCTCGCCCCATTTTTTGCAGAGCTCCAGCAGGTTTAAAATGGCTGTGCGGTACTGCCCGTGCAGGCGCACGCTGACGCTTTCGACCCACGGCTCGGACGCAGACCGCGGCAGCAGGCGCCCGTCGTACAGGTTGACGATCTGTTCATAAATGCGGCTGCGCTTCTCGGCGTCGCTCTCCTTGCGGGCCAGCTCCGACAGGTCGTTGACCTTAAACACATCCACGCTGCAGTCCAGATGGGGGTTCCACTGGTAGTAGCCGCGGCTGGTCACGATGCAGCCCTCCATCTCATCCAGACCCTCCGCGTCGATCATATTGCGGAAGCGATGCAAGATGGCGCGCAGGGCCATGTCCGGGTTGGTGGACCGCTCCCCTGCCCACAGGGTATCGGTCAGTACCTTGTGGGAGACGCGCTCCCCGCGCCGCAAAACGAGATACTGCACCAGCGCCGTTGCCTTGCGGGACTGCGCCAGCTGTGCCAGCACGGGCTTGCCGTTCACACGGATCTCAAAGCCGCCCAGCATTTTGATTTCAATTGTTGCCATCCTAGTCATCCTCGCTGTTCTGATGCCCATGACGTTCCTGCATTTTTGTCCGGCACACAGGTATTCATGTTTTAAAGTATAACGAATCCATTTGAATTTGTCCAGTACATCTGCCGGGATTGTAATAAACTTTTCAAAAATAGTCCCGGCGAGCACCGTTCACGACTCCGACGATGCCTTGCCGTCCCAGGTGCCGGGTTCATACAGGATGACCGGCTCACCGGGCAACTGCACAATGGCTTTTTGGGTGCATAGCGGCACGATCTGGTTGTTGGCGTCCCGCTTGGCCACAGTCAGCACCACCGTCATAGCCGTAATGCGCGGGGTTTTGGTTTCGTCGCCGTCCTGCGTCCAGCTGCGGGCGTAGAAATGCAGATCGCTGATGAACAGCCCCATATAGCATCCCGGGGATAGGCCGTTGTGTAGCCGTAGGCAACGTAGGGCCGTGTGACCGTCACGGTACCGTCCTCGGCCTTGTTCTCTTTTGTGTGCTGCGGGTTGCCGTAGTGTCCGGCGCCATTCAGTTCATCGCGGTAAAAGCGCATGTGCAGGTAGCCGTTCAGCGCATTGGCCTGTTCCGCTGTCAGCAGCGCTGTGCCGTCTGTCTTTGTCAGCATCGGCACACAGTCCTTGTCGATCAGTTCAATGTGGTTGGGGTAGACGCTGAATTCCAATGCCGTGCCCTCGCTGTAGTCATCCTTGGACGCAAAAACGCTGTCCAAATTTTTAGGGTCCGTTGCGCCGTCGGTGAAGCGGATATAGCCGTTCGCCTCGAGCACCTCGCCGCGGATCGTCTCAATGAGCGCATCGGCCAGATTTTGCGCGCGGGTCTGCTGCTGGATGTCCATGTACGCCTGTGCGCTGGGCTGTATCAGCGTGACCGCCGCCAGCGTAAAGATCGCCAGCAGCACCATGCAGACGATCAGCTCCACCAGCGTTGTGCCGTTCTGGTTTTTCAAACGCTGCTTCATGGGTTGGTCGTCCCTTCTGCCGTGCTCTTGCTGTAGCGGTAAAACTTGTGCTGTTCCGTCGTTTCTTGGCCGTTTTCCGTAACTTTTGCGCTTGTCTCCACGCTGTCCAGCTCGACGCCTTTCACCGTAAATTCACCGTAATCGCCAAAGGAGAAATCCAGCCCATCCCGCTCCTTCACCCAGTGGGGGTCCGCGTTATTGGCCGGGTACAGCCCGGCGCAGAAGGCATAGGCTGTCTCCCGCAGCGACTCGGCCTTTTGGGACATAGCGCGGGCGTACCGCAGCGAAACGATGAACATCGACGTAAAAATCATCAGCAGCAGGAACGACACCAGCACTTCCACAATGGTCTCGCCGCGCTGACTTTGTAAAGTATGTTTCATAGCGGGTCACTCCTGTGTTGTGCCGGTGCTCTGTTTGGCACCGCGGGTGTAGGTGATGGAATCGGGTTGCTGGCTGGTGTCGCAGTGGAACGTCAAGCGGTAGCTGCCAATGTTGTCGTCAGTAATGGTCAGGTCAGGACTGCCGGGGGCGTAGAACGTCAGGGCTTTAATGCGGTAATACTTTGTTGGACCGTCGTTTATTGTGTAGTACGCCTTTGGTAATTTTTTGCTTTTTGCCTGGCTGCCGTCGCTGTCGTACTTCACTGTGCGGTCATAGGTCCGCGTGAAGGCAAAGCTCTCGCCGTTTTTCGTGACTGTCACTGTAATATCCAGCTGTAAATCGACGATCTCCATGCCCTTGCGGTTTTCGCCCTCCAGTGTGTCGAGCAGGTTGCGCAGGTCTGTGGCATTGGTACTGTTCGCCGTCTGGTTCAGCTTGTCGGCACCGTCTCCCGGGCGGCGGCGCAGTGTTACCGTGATGGCCTCGGCCCCGCCATCAGGCTGGCTGCCGTTCGGTTTCCAGGCAAACTCCTTGGGCTGGGATTCCAAATCATAGATGTCCTTGCCGTAGCTTTGGGAGAACATGAACTGCCCATTGACGAACTTGGCAAAGCTGCTGTCCTTCTTGTTCAGCTCCCCTTCCAGCACGTCGGAAAAGCTGGTTGCCAACTGGTAGGCTTCCTGTTCCAGCAGCTGGCGGTTGGCATTGGCCGTCAGCACGGAGGCCGCATAGACCAGCGCTGCCGACAGCGCCACAAACAGCGCGCCGATGCAGAGGACCAGTATCATCGAAAGCCCTTGCTCCCCGCGCAGAATGCTGCGTGCCCTGCGGTGCATAATGCCACCTTCTTTCCTGAAATAAAATTACGATGCGTCGCTTGTTTCCGTCCGTTCCGGGGGCGCGGTTTCCGCCGCGTCCGTTTCATCCGGGGCAGCGGCGGTCTCCGGGGTCGCCATGGGCAGTGCCGCACGGGCCCGCATCAGGACCGGGGGCACGCTTGCGGGGGCGCTTTCCGCCGCCGTGCTTTCTGCAGTCTCGGCGGGCGCGACGCTCTCCGCGGAGTCCATGCTCTGGGCATCCTCCGCCGCATCGGCGGTATTCGTCTCGTTGACGGGGACCTTGACCGTGCCGGATTCGACGGTCTTACCGTTGTCATCCGAGTGCGCCAGCGTCTGCAGCGTCACACTTGCGGTGAACTTTTGCAGCTCGAGCGAGTCGTCCTGCACCTTTTCCTGCAGCTCGGGCAGGGTGATGCGGTAAACAGGCTCGGCGCCGTCCTCCTGCACCAGCTCCAGCATGGGAACCGTCTGTGCCTTGTAGTACAGCGTACCGCCGTCCTTTTCCACCGTGCCGGTGACGTCATAGGGTTTCTGTTTCCATGTCACGTTGCCGTTCTCGTCGGTCACAGGCTCAACGCTCAGGTCGTACCAGATGCGGGTCTCGTCGGTCTGCTTGTCAAGCGGCGTCGTTATGCCGTTATAGGTCTTGGTAACGGTTTTGATTTCCCCGCGCTTATGCGTGACATTGCCGTCTGCGTCCTTCACGTCCCTGTCGTAGGTCGTCACCGTAATGATGTAGGGCTTTTTGTCCTTGTCCAGCGGCGTGACGGTAAAGGTATAGCTGTCGGTCAGGTTGCGCACCGTGCCGTCGGCCTGGGTGTACTTGTTCACCGCGGTCCACTCCACCGTAAAGCGGCGCAGCTCCAGCGTGGCCTTACCGCGCTCGACGGCAAACTCGGGGTCGTTGTACAGGTTGACCTCCTGCGCGTAAACGGCATTGCCAAGTGCGCGTTCCGGTTCGTCCACGGGGGCGTCCAGCGTGATGGCCGGCAGCTGTGCCGCTGCGGCATCCTGCAGGAAGTAGAACCAGTTCGACGCTGTCGTGCCGTCGGTGGGCATAACACGCACCGCGGGCAGCAGGTATTGTTTTGCATGGTCGGGCGTCAGCGTAAAGCCGTTGCCGTCGGGCACAAAGGTATAGCTGGCGGTTTTGTCGTTGACGCTGGCGCTCCCGCCCACCGTGCGGCTGTCCTTCGGGATGACCAGCTCGGCGTCGCCGTTGGCCAGCATCGTGTTCAGGGCGTTGGTCAGCGCCTGCTGGGCCTCATACTTGGCCTGTCCGGTGGACTTTTCCTGCCAAGTCCTGGCCAAATCGGCAATTGTATTGTAATTGTCCTCGTTGCTGAAGATATAGCCGGTAAAGTAGACATTGCCCTGTGCGGCTGCGTCCAGCGTCATGTTGAGCTTGAGGTCGTTCAGGAATGTCTCCTGATTCGGGCTGTTGTTGTCAAAAGCGACGTTTTCAACCACAGGTGCTTTGGCGCGGCTGACGATGGTCTCGGACTGGCTCAACGCGCCGTCCGGGCCGTCAAAGCAATTGCTATCGTCCTTGCGGCGGGCAATAACGCGGAAGCGCAATGCCTTGCCCTGATACTGCTCCAGATCCAGCGTCAGGCTGCCGACGTTGCCCGTGGTGGACAGCGGCAGCACAGTTTTGCCGCTGGCATCGACGGCGCACAGGTCATAGTGGTCAATGCGTGCGTCGTTGGACGGCGACCAGCTGACCGTGTAGAGCAGGGCATCCGCGTTGTCGGTCTCGCCGTTGACGCGGGTGATGGAGCTCGGTGCGCTGATGCCGGGCAGGCGCTGCTTAACGCTGTAATCCGCCACAGCGGACGCGCCGATTTCATCGGTTCCGGCTGCCGCCACGCGGGTGACCTCAAGCCGGACCTTGTCATAGCGCCAGCTGTCGCTGCCGTTGGCCAGCATGGTATCCACGTTGACAGGCAGGGTAAAGCTGTTGCTGCCATTTTGTTGCGGCGTCAGGGTGACGCCGTCCTTCAGCGCAATTTGCTCCTGACCGGTCACATTGCTGTTTTCATCCGTCAGCAGGCCGTAGAGCTTGATGCTGTAGGTCGGCGCTTTCGTGCCCATGTCCTCTTGCGTCCAGTTGAACGTATAGGTCAACTTGTTGGTTGCCTTGTCAACTTTTCCTTCGGTGGTTTCGGCCAGCGTCGGGGCTTTCAGGACATTCAGGTTCAGCTGCTTGAAGATGATCTGCGGGGTCGTCTGCGTGGCCTGTGTAGCCCATTCCTCGTTATCGGTGCGTTTCACGTCGGAGAAGCAGAGCGGCGTCAGATGGGCATAGGTATAGCTGTGCTCGCCCGTGCGGACGATCTCATAGCCGTTCTTCCACCAGATTTCTTTGTTGGTGTCGTTTGTCTCGTTTGCATGGTTGGCGATGGCCGTGGACACTTCGTCCGCCTTGGCATCCCAGCGAGTGGTCACATCGCCCTTACCGCTGGTGATGGGCACCGCAATGACAAGGAAGTCCGTGTAGTTGGACATAGCATCCGACGGAAGGCTGTTCAGATTGAAGGTGACGGGTGTCTCGGTGACGATGCCCTCCCGCGCGGCCAGCGTGATGTACTGGCCGTACAGGGACTGCCCGTTGACCGTGTCATTGCCCAGATATTTTGCCAGCAGCATGACGCGGTAGGTGGGGTTGCCGTGGGTCGGGTCTGCCGACGTAGGCGTGAAGCCGAAAGTCACCGTTGCGGTAAAGTTTTCCGCCGATTGGCCGGTGCAGGTCACGTACTCTGCCGTACCAGCCGCTTTGGACAGCGTGCCCGTGGGCAGACCGTCTTCATTCTTCTTATTGACATCGCTGTTGTGGTCACGCCACTGGGACGGGACGTAGGTTTCGACCTTGTATTCCGCCGAGCGTAAATAGCTGGTGCTGCCCGCTGCCGGAGTTGCCAGCGCTGTAAAGGTCCTGGTTACCCCAAGACTCCACGCTATGCGGATATACTTCTTCCCTTGCTGGCGGCTGAACGTATAGGATTCATTTGCACCGCTTTTTGTTACGGTTACAGTCCAGTCTTCATCCTTGGGGTAGTCCTTATAGTTTTTCAACACAAGGATTTGCTCATATTTATGTTCTTCGATGCCATCGACCTTCGTGCATTCGTTCCAGTTAAATTCCGAGCGCTTTACAAGGCGGACTTCCAGTTCCGGTTTCGGCAGTGCGTGCATAAAGGTCTGCACGGCGCTGGTGTTGAAGTTGTCTGCCTGCGTCGAGTCGTTGTTGGTGTTGTAGGGCGTTACACGCACGACGAAGTTACCCGTCCACGCTTTATCAGCCACAAAGGTATAGCTGCGCTGGTAGACGTCCGCGGTCAGGTAGGCGACCCCGGTGATGTTGCCTACGGCATCGCAGGGCAGAATCTCCACACGGTAATAGGAGGCGGGGCTGGCGTCCGTATCGGTCGCTTCCCACGTAACCTCGTAGCGGCCATAGACGTTGTTGTCCGCGTCCTGCACCTGGCTGGCCTTGACGTGGATTTCTCCCGGCTGGGCGGGCTTGGTGCTGTCCAGCACGTACTTATAGTAGTTCTGGATGACCTCGTCGGTGATGTCGGTAATATCAACGTCGTTTGTGTCATCGCTGTTCGCGGCTTCGCCGAATTGCAGCATCACAGTCGCTCTCTGGTTGCCGGGATTGGTAGCATCGCCCGCGCCGGTATCATCGAAAATGTAGGCTTTGTTACCGTCGGTCTTGATGTAGGCAGAGTTTGGTTGGGCACCCCACTCCACCGTAGCATCACGGCCGCGAATCCACCACAGACTGTACGCTGCACCGTTCTCATCGTCTGCCAAAGTGGGCAGGAACGCAATATAAGGATAGGTTGCTGTATCAGTGACGTTATAGCCTATGTACAGACGGTGTGCTTTTACTTTTTTCGAGGACTTGTTCCAATCTGTCTCATTGTAGGCCGAGTCACGTTTAGGATCATCCCAGTTACCTGTTTCTTTGTCTGGTTTTGTCGTGGTCAGTTTACGCTCATTCTTTTTATAGAAGCTCTTGCCTGCATCGCCGGATTTTTCAATATAATAATTGCCGTGGCCGGTGACATTCTCGCCACTCAGGCGCAAATAGGCAATCGGGAACCAATCTGTACCAACCGTGGCAAAGCAATTTGTGACATTGGTTGCTTCTTGCGACCCAGAGCCGTCGCCGCGGCTACCGACAATGCCGACTCTTCTGTCATCACTTCCGTCACACGTAAAGTCTGTATTAAGGTTTCGGCAGCGGTCAATATTTACCGTAACATTTTCAATTTTCCCCTTGTTGTACGGGCCGATCCATGCCAGAATGCCGACTGCCTGCGACGATGCCTTGATTGCACCGCTATTGACGCAGTCGATGATGTTCAGCGTCATAATATCGGTGGGCTGCTTCATCTCGATTTTACCGATAATGCCCGCGCAGTCATTTGCGCCTTTTGATTTATACCAAATCTGACCGTAGTTGCGGCAGGAAAGCACATTTGTAGTACCGCCGGAAATAGGCTGGTCAATAAAGCCGACAACACCGCCGACTGCACCGTAACCCGGTTTCCGTCGTTCGTGTTTGTTGTCATTTTGCCAAAATTAAAGCATTTCTGCACGGTTCCGCCGTAGTCCAGCCAATAGGCGATCACGCCGCCCACATTGGCCGAGCGGCTGTTGAACACACTGCCGCAGTTGACTACCTTGCTGACAGACCACCGGTCATCGCTGCGGTTCTGCTGCTGGCCAATGACACCGCCCACATGGACAACAACACGATTTTCGCTCTTGTAAATGTTGTCATTGTCTGTATCATCCTTGTTCGCAAACACGCGCGTAAACCGGCGCACAGCGGCACAGTTTACCACAGTGTCCAGCACGCTTTTGTCTGTGACGTTGGATTCGTTCTGGCCGACAATACCGCCGACGGTGGATGCCGTTGTCGCATTGTCAGAATAGACAAACCACTGGCCGGTGGCGGAAGTGCCAATTGTACCGCGGAGAGAGTTAAAGCCTGCCAGACCGCCCAGATAACCGGCGGCACGGACGGTCTCGCTGTTGTTGCTGCCGCGCAGGGCGACAAGCAGATCATTGGCGGCAAGACCTGTGTTGTTGTAAACGTTCGTGTAGCCCTTGTCCGTCACAGTGTCAACGCCCTTGAGGCCCGCGTAGGTCTTGCCTGTGGTCAGCTCTGCCGCCATGCTGTTGATGCCGGTATTGGCATCTGCCGCACCCAGCCAATTTTTAACCTGTGCAACAAGGGCGGTTTTTTTTGCGTCGTCGCTGACCAGCGCTTTTTTGCTGCCGCTGCCCGTGATAGTGCCGTTGTTGGAGCCAGCGACGCCGCCCACAAAGCCGTAACGCGCCGTGATGATGCTGCCCGTATCGCCGTTGCGCTCGGTGGCGACATAGCTGTTGACGATTTCGTCATTGTTGCGGCCCGCAATGCCGCCCACATGGCTGGCACTGGCGAGCTTTTCGTCTGCGGTCTGGGTCGTGGTGATGTTGCTGATACCGCTGACCTGCAGTTTGATGTATTTGACCTCACAGCCCTTGATTGTGCTGTTGTTCAGACCGGCAATGCCTCCCACCGTGCTGCCGGTGCTGCGTGCACCGACGGAGACAAGGCCGTCCCCGTCTGCATTGCCGCCCATCGTGCCGGAATAGGTACACTGCTCCAGGGTACCGTCGTTTTGGCCTGCGACGCCGCCCAAATTTGTATATTTATCAAGATTTTGTGTAAGGTCCAGCAGAACGTTGGTTTCGCTGACCTTGCCGTGCTCCGTGGTGCGGCCCACCGCGCCGCCCAGCGTGACGGTGTTGGTGCCCGCGCGTAGACCGGCGTTCAGCGCCAGCGCGCCGTTTTCGACCTGACAGCCGGTGACGGTGCCATCGTTCATGCCCGCAAGGCCGCCGATGGTGACCGCCGGGGTGCTGAACCGCACGTTGGCGTTTTCCGCCAGCTTCACATTGCGGATGGTCGCGTGCTTGCCGTTGTACGCCGCAACAGCGCCGATGCTCTCCGACGTGCCGGTGATCGTGCAGCCGCTTACGCTGCTGCTGCTTTCCAGCTCGCTGTCTTGGCCGATGGTGCCGAAGTTCGTGGCCGTGACGCCGCCCGCCGTGCCGTTGGCCGCGGTGACGTCGGCCTTGACCTGCACATTCTCAATCAGCGCGTTTTTATTATTATTGCCCGCGATGCCGCCCGCCTCGCCGTTGGTGGCGTAGACTGCGGCGGCATTGCCGGACGCATGGCTGCAATAGCTGATCGTACCGCCCGCGTCGTTCACGCCCGCAATACCGCCCGCATATTTTGTGCTGGCGCGCACCGAGGCGTAGTTATCCACACGGGTGATTTCGGCGCTGTTCGTACCGGCCACACCGCCCGCGTGGTTGGCGGCAGTGACGCTGCCCCAGACCTCGCCGTTGGCGTTTTCAGCGCCGTAAATGCTGCCCGTATAAGTTTTGTACTTCGTATTGATACCGGCCACGCCGCCCGCATAGTCGGTGGCGGTGACACTGCCTTGCAGCGCACTGCGGGACAGCGAGATGCTGCCGACGTTGGCACCGGCCACGCCGCCCGCGTATTGGTTGGCCTCCACCGACGCCGCGGAAGTGTTATCCGTGCAGACGATCAGGCCCTTGCTGGCCGCAGCGTTGACGCCCAGGTTGACGCCCGCAATGCCGCCGACATAGCTGTCGCCGCGCACGGCGCAGCCGTCGTTCGGGTAGGCAGACTGAATAAGACCGCCGTTGACGCCCGCAACGCCGCCCAGATAGGTATACCCGGTTTCACGGTTGCCGAGGGACGCTGCCATGCGGCCGCCGGTGATCGTGCCCTCGTTCCGAGCCCGCGAACCGCCCGCGGCGCACTTGTG
>ENA-OQCG01000211-OQCG01000211.1-human-gut-metagenome-genome-assembly--contig:-NODE-211-length-10469-cov-1.457842_pt1 | contig 10469 bp, 14 predicted proteins | sample MGYA00242758_ERZ504577 | MGnify/ENA primary metagenome ERZ504577 (study PRJEB26092, sample SAMD00036248) | human gut metagenome | host: Homo sapiens | study: EMG produced TPA metagenomics assembly of...
CTTCAACTCTCCCTCCACATGGTCGGAGAACTGGTGGGTTATCTGTTCGGCTGGAGCACCATGCTGGGGGCCACCATCGTCTCCGGCGAGCGCGGCCACATGAACATTCCCGTGCTGGTGGACCGGTTCAACCCCACCATGCGCAAGGCATTCCACATCTTTGCTGAGGTCATCGCCTTCATCTTCTCTGCGACCATTCTGGTGTTCGGCGGTTTTCAGGTGTCCCAGCTGGCTATGGGACAGCAGACCTCCTCGCTGGGCGTAGCCGTGGGCGTGTTCTACTGGGTCATGCCCATCTGCGGCGTGATCATTCTGGTGTATTCCGTGCTGAACATTATCGGCATTGCAAACGGCTCCATCTGTCTGGATACCCCGGAAGATGCAGACTTTGCAAAGGTGGAAGCCGAAATGGCTGCCGATGCCGACAAGGAAAATAAGGAGGACTAAGCTGTGGCAATTCAAGCGTTACTCGTAATTCTGGCAGTGCTGCTGGTGCTGCTGTTCCTCGGCGTGCCCATCTCGTACGCCATTGCAGTCTCTTCCCTGACTGCCATTCTTTCTTCCATCGACCTGAACGTGGCCGTGCTGACCGCTGCCCAGCGCACCTTTGTGGGCATGAGCAAGTTCAGCCTGACCGCCATCCCGTTCTTTATTCTGGCCGGCAACATCATGAATCAGGCGGCATCGCCAAACGTCTGGTGGATTTCGTCATGGCCATTCTGGGCAAGATGCCCGGCGCACTGCTGGTGACCAACATCGGCACCAACGCTCTGTTCGGCGCCATCTCCGGCTCTGCTTCCGCTGCGGCGGCTGCTGTTGGCTCCATGATCCGCGACGGTGCCGAGGAGCAGGGCTACGACCCCGCCGTGACCGCTGCCACCAATGCCGCTTCCTCCTGCTCCGGTTTGCTGATCCCGCCGTCCAACGCCCTGATTACCTACTCGCTGGCATCCGGCGGCACCTCTGTGGCTGCGCTGTTCATGGCCGGTTACATTCCTGGCATCATCTGGGCGCTGTGCTGCTGCGTGGTGGGCGTACTGCTGGCGGTCAAGCTGGGCTATAAAGGCACCCCCGGCAAGTTTGACTGGAAAAATCTCGGCATCTGCACCCTGCGCGCCCTGCCTTCCCTGTCCCTGATCATCGTGGTCATCGGCGGCATCATCGGCGGTGTGTTCTCTGCCACCGAAGGCTCTGCCATTGCCGTTGCCTATGCGCTGATCCTTGCTTTCTGCTACCGCTCCATCAACCTGAAGAGCCTGTGGAAGATCCTCGTGGACTCTGCCAAGATGTCCGGCATGGTGGTGTTCCTTGTGGGTGTTTCCAACATTCTGGGCTGGGTCATGGCCTTTTTGCAGATCCCAGATGCGGTTGCAGCATCCCTGTTGAGCCTGACCAGCAATAAGTACATCATCCTGCTCATCATGAACGTGATCCTGCTGGTGTCCGGCACCTTTATGGATGTGACCCCGGCCATCCTCATCTTCACCCCGCTGTTCCTGCCCATCTGCCAGAGCTTTGGCATGAGCACCATCCAGTTCGGTCTGATCCTCGTGTATAACCTGTGCATCGGCAACATCACCCCGCCTGTGGGCAACGCCCTGTTCGTGGGCATCAAGGTGGGCCGCACCTCGCTTTCCAAGGTCATGCCGTACATGCTTATGTACTATGTGGCCATCATCGGCGGCCTGCTGCTGGTCACCTTTATCCCGGCAGTGTCTACCGCACTGCCGCAGGCAATGGGCCTGATGTAATTGAGACATCTCCTTTTTCTTCTCCTAAAAGGCGGTACCTGCTTTGCGGCGGGCACCGCCTTTTCCTGTCTCTTGCACAAAGGCAACCTTGTGCGCTATACTATCTGCAAAGGGAGGGAGACACCATGCGCAGACGGACCTTTTTAGCCGGGCTGGGCTTTGCAGCCTTGCAGCTGGCAGGCTGCAGCGCAAAGCCGCAGACTACACCGGACTATGTGCTGACCTATGCCGACAACCAGCCCGCCGGGTACCCCACTACGCAGGGCGCGCAGTATTTTGCGGACCTTGTGCAGCAGCAGACCGGGGGCAAGGTGGGTCATTCAGGTCAAGGCGAACGGCGAGTACGGCTCGGAACAGCAGGTGTGGGAACAGCTTGCCATTGGCGGCGTAGATTTTGCCCGTGTGTCGCTCTCGGTGGTCACGGACGATCTACCCCGGCTCAACGTGCTGCTGCTGCCGTATCTCTACCGGGATGCCGACCACATGTGGCGCGTGCTGGACGGCAGCATCGGGGCTGAGTTTTTGCAGGACTTTACCGCGCAGGGGCGCGTGGGCCTGAGCTGGTACGACGCGGGTGCCCGCTCGTTTTATGCCCGTCAGCCGGTGCGCAGCCTGAACGATTTACAGGGCAAGACCATCCGCGTGCAGGATTCGCAGATCGTGATCGACATGATCCGCCTGCTGGGTGCAGTGCCGGAGACCACGGCGTACAGCGACGTCTACTCGGCGCTTGAGACCGGGCAGATCGATGCCGCCGAAAACAACTGGCCGGCCTACTATTCCATGGAGCACTACAAGGTGGCACGGTACTACATGGCCGATGAGCACAGCCGCGTACCGGAGGTACAGCTGGCTTCCGGCCGCACATGGGATGCACTGCCGGAGGAATACCGGCAGACCCTGCAAGCGTGCGCCCGGGCATCGGCGCAATACGAGCGCCAGCTCTGGGCGCAGGAGGAAACAGCTGCCCGAAAAGCGGCATTGGCTGGCGGGTGCCGGGAACTGCCGCTGCCCGAAGAAGAAATGCAGAACTTCCGGCAGCTGGTGCAGCCGCTATACCGGAAACATTGCGCCGACTATCTGCCGCTGGTGGAAGAGATACAGGCAGAGTGACAACAGAGAAAGGGACGAGTCAAATAAAAAGGCTCACAGCTTTGAGGTTATGCTGCATGGAAAGACGCTGCCTGTGCAATGTTACAAGAGATGATCTTGCAGAACCGCAATCACCCCAGTATCATCCTGTGGGGCGTGCACATCAACGAGAGCGTGGATGACGATGCTTTCTATAACCGCACCAATAAGATCGCCCACCAGCTGAACCCCAGCCGCGCCACCTCCGGCGTGCGATACCATCGGCGAGCTGCTGGAAACGCAGGAGCACTTTTCCTCCACGCCCACTCCGTGGAACAGCAAACAAGCCAGACCCGCCGGTCTGGCTTGTTTGCAATATCAAAATAAATGTTTCCGCTGAATATCCCCAAGGTGCAGCGGAGGACCTTCTGAATCAAAAACTCTCCCTTAGCTCACATATCCATCGGTCACGCTGATGATGTTGGCATTGCCTTCCAGACTTTCATACACGTTCACGACGGCATAGTGCATCTCAGCACCCGGATAAACCGTGGTGCTTCGCACAGGATGCGGTAGTTCGTGCCTGCCACGGTCTGGGTGCTCAACAGAGCCACCGGCACATAGTCCACGCCCACAAAGCCCTCGGTGGCCTTGTTGAACGCCGCCGTAGCTTCCTCCGTCATGGCGGGGGACTCCGCTTCCTGCCAGGTGCCCACAGCGTCTTCCTTGTAGTCCAGATTTGTCAGGCACAGCGGGTCGCCGATGTCCAGAATTTCTGCCTTGCCCAGCCAGCCGCGCTGCAGCGTGACCACCACATATTCTTCCTGTGCGCCCGGTACGACGACAGCCGCCTTGCACAGAATGCGGTACTGGATACCGGAGCCGGTGGTGCGGCTTGCCAGCAGGGCCACGGGCGTATAGGAAACGCCCTCCAGACCTTCAAAGGCCTTGTCGAACACTTTGCGGACTTTCTCGGTCAGTGCCGGGTCGGAAGCACGCTTCCAGCTGCTGGAAATACAGTTTTCCTCAGCCACAGCAGAAACTGGTTCCACCGTCTCTGCCGAAAGTGCGTATGCCTGTACCGCGCCGCCTGCCAGCAGGGAAAGAGCCATCACAGCCGTCATACAAACAGAAACCGTCTTTTTCATAATAATATATCCCCTCTTCTTATTGTGTGTCGCTGCTGGGGTGTGCACCCGGTTTTGTCGCTTCATTCTGGATACGAATGAGCCTCCCCCGGAATTGCACGGGTTTGAAATATTTTCCAAAAAAGAAAAAAGCCTGTGTGCACAGTCCTGAATGACAGGCTCTGCATCCCTCCTGAACATCCCTCCAATTTCCATTTGGGTGGTCCAAACCGAAAAAACAGAGTAGAGGAAAAACGCATCGAAAAATCGTGGATATTTCAAATTATTGTTCGTTGAGGCGTGAATTTTGCCTTTGCACAGTGGGAACCAGATATCACTAGATATCACTGGATGACACCAGATGGAAGATGCGGATAAAAACTCAAAATCCCTTGTGCTAATAACACGTGTGGGTTCGACCCCCACCACCGGCATAACGAAGCCTATGATTGTGCGTTGATTCGTGCAATCGTGGGCTTTTTTGTTTGGCCGGGATGGTCGTGAATGTGAGAATCATCCTGACGAACCGAGAGGGATTTTTCAGCGAAAAAGGAGGAATCTCTCTCGTGCGCGAACGTACTTTACAACCCACTTCCAGGGCACTTCCGTCCATAAAAATGGCATTTGAACAGTTCCAGAAGCAGAATCAACTCAAGAATCTTTCTCAGGGAACCATTGATTTTTATTCATCAAAAGCACGACGCTTCTTCAACTTTCTTGAGAACACTGACCAACCCATTGATTCCATCACAGAAGAGACGGTGGTAGATTATATTTTTCATCTAAAGGAGAAGCAACTCCACGATACGACCATCAACACTTATCTCCGCATGGTCCGGGCGTTTCTGTATTGGTGCATGGACAAAGGGTATTTGGAGCGCTTTCCCATCCGACTGATACGGGCAGACAGTCCCATCAAAGAAGCCTACACCAGCAACGAATTGGAGCGCCTGCTTGAAACGCCGGACCAGAAAACCTGCTCCTTTGCCGAGTACCGCAATTGGGTCATAGTCAACTTTCTGTTGGGAACCGGGTGCTGTGCGTCCACGCTGGTCAACCTGAAAATCGAGGATATCAACTTCTCCGATGGGACGGTGCTCTTCCGCCACATGAAGACCCGAAATCAACAAGTCGTCCCTCTTACCCGGGCGCTGACCAAAATTCTGGAAGAGTACCTGGTATATCGGGATGGTGCTCCCTCTGACCTGCTGTTCGTATCGGAGTATGGCGTACAATTGACCGTCAGCGCACTGGGGAATGCAGTGTGGGCCTACAATCACAAGCGAGGCGTCGAGAAAACGTCCGTCCATCTGTTCCGGCACACCTACGCCAAGCTGTACATCCAAGCTGGCGGCGACCCGTTCCGGCTCCAAAAGCTTCTGGGCCACTCTGACCTCTCGATGACGCGGAAGTACGTTGCGCTCTATTCGGACGATCTAAAGGCCAACTACGACGCGCTGAATCCGTTGGAGCAGATGACGCACAATACCCGCCGGGACAGCAAAATCAAACTTACCAAATTAAACAAAAAATCCCGGCCAATTGACCGAGATTCTTTAGGATTCATGCGACTTTTTCGACTTATCAGACCAGTAATTTCCCCGATTGAAAACATTGTGGAAAGATGTTGAAAGTTCACTTTTGTTTCCGGGGACACCTATAATCTACAACAATTCTCTGCTCTGTAATTGATATGTACCCGGTTTTCTGGACACCGGTTCAAAATTGAATAATTAAGCTTCCATCATGGATGCTTCCCTGAATTTAGAGGGAGGCATCCATTTTGTTTTCGCTTGGATCCTGCTATTATTGTAATAGTCGATATAATCAGCAATAGCTTTGGAGAATGCTTCAAAGGAAGGATACTGATTCTTGATGAGTCACCCAGCGGTCTTGACGGGCAGAATTATGCGCCAGATCGCAGAAAGGCTGAAAAGCGAGGTGCGGAGCGGCAGAACCATTCTCGTGATCACCCACGACAGGGAGCTGATCGAGAGCTGCTGCGATAACATTGTGGAGGTTGAAAAACGATCATCATGAAACCGCCGAGGACTATTATGGGATATCCGCGCCGGAGGAATCGTTTTTCGCCCCTGCCGGCAGCTCCACCGCAATGGTAGTGCCCTTCTCCGAACTTTTCTCCACCCAAACGGAGCCGCCGTGGAGGTCGGCGATCTCCCATACCAGTGAGAGCCCCAGTCCTGCGCCGCCGTATTCCCGGCTGCGAGACTTGTCCACCCGGAAGAAGGGCTGGAAGATACTGCGCTGATACTCCTCCGGGATGCCGCAGCCGGTGTCGGAGACGCGGAGCAGGAGCTTTTCCAACTCCTGAGTGACAGAAACCCGTACCGAGCCGCCCGGCCGGTTGTACTTGACAGCATTCTCCGTCAGGTTGAAGATCAGCCGGTAGATCAGTGCATCGCTGCCGGTCATAATGCCGTCGCCCTCCGCCGTCAGCGTGACACCGAGCTTATCTGAGAGCGGCGCAAGATCTGTGAAGATCTCCTCGATCATGGGAGCGAGCTGGATTCGCTCGTTCCGCGCCACCTGCCGCAGATTGCTCATCTCCAGCAGTGTCCTGGTCATCTGTGCCAGCCGCTCCGTCTGCTCGCGCAAAAGCGTGAGGAACTCCGCCGTCTCCGGCCGCACATCAGGATGCTCCACGGAAAACAGCTCCAACTGCGCCTGCATTAGTGCCAGTGGCGTGCGCAGCTCGTGGGCGGCGTTGCCGGTGAACTGCCGCTGGGCGGAAAAGGCGTTGTTCAGCCGCTCCAGCATCTGGTTGAACGAGCGGCTCAGCTGCCGGAACTCCGAAATAGTGTCTTCATCGATTCTCATATCGGCAAGATTGTTCAGCTGCACCTGCTCCACCTGCGAGGTAAAGCTGCGCAGGGGCTTGAGAGCGCGTCCGCTGACGAAATAGGCGAGGATGCCGCTGAGCAGCGTTACCGCCACCGTGATGTACCAGTTGGTGGTGCGGAAGCGCCCCTGCACCCCATCGACGACGATGGTCAACTCCTCGTTGGGCGCTATGGGCTGCGGGTCAAAGCTCGCCGCTCCGCCATCATTCAGGATCACCGTGCCGCCGCCTTGCAAGCTGTCCGCAATGGTGTCCATATAGTACACACCAGAGGAGCACAGCAGCAAATTCATGGCCACGCAGGTGATGCCGATGAGCAGGACGGTCATCAGCGTGATGCGCCACTGCAGGGAAAGCCGCTTCATTCCTCCTCGCCTCCCATCAGATAGCCCTCGCCGATGCGGTTGCGGATGGGGTCATAGCCCAGCACGGCGCGGAGCTTTTTGCGCAGGGCGGAGATGTGGACGCGAATGGAATTGCTGAAGCTGTCCACGCTGTTGTCCCAAACGTGATCCATCAGCTCTTCCTGACTCACGGGCCGCCCCTGATGCACCATCAGATATTCCAGGATCCCCGTTTCCTTCCGGGTGAGCGTCAGTGTCTGCCCGTTGACGGCGGCGGTACGGGAGCGGGTGTCAAAGGTCAGGCCTCCGCAGCTCAGCAGCACATCCTGCTGGGTGAACTGCCGCAATGTCAGGCTGCGGATGCGGGCCTCCAGCTCCGCCAAGTGGAAAGGCTTTGCCAGATAGTCGTTCGCCCCGGCATCCAGCCCCTGCACCTTGTCCTCCACTTCGCTGCGGGCGGAGAGAATCAGCACCCGCGTCTCCCGGTCGGTCTGCCGCAGGGTGCGCAGCACCGTCATGCCGTCCTTTTTTGGCAGATTCAGATCAAGAAGCACCAGATCGTATCGTTCCACGCCCAGAAGCGCCAGCGCCTTTTCCCCGTCATAACAGTAGTCCACGCTGTAGGCCAACCGCCGCAGGCTGCGGACGATGGTCTCGCACAGGGCGCGTTCATCTTCAATTACTAAAAGGTGCATGAGAGCCCTCCTTTTTATTTCTTCGTTTTTTGTGTTGCTTTCATTATAGCAAAAACAGATAAGGTTTGCGTTAAGTTTTCGTTCTTAACAGAGACTTTAACTCTCCCGCGCTATGATGGGGGCAGAAAATCGGAAAGGATGATGAAAAATGAGCTGCGGGAAAAAGGCAGCGGCGCAGATCGTGCTGCTGATGGCCGGAGCCGCCATGCTGTGCTTCGGTGCCTGGCGGGGCGAGGCGGCGACAGTGCTGAGCAAAGCAATCAAATTATGTCTGGAGTGTGTGGGCATTGGGTAAAAAGTTTTCAGGCGTTTCACAGACCATGTCCCGCTTCCGGGGCTGGATTCAGGCGGGTGCGACGCTGCTGACCAACCTGCACCTGCCGAACTTCTTCAAAGGAGGACTGTACCAAGGCACAGGGAAAACCGTTTGTGTGCCGGGGCTGAACTGCTACTCCTGTCCGGCGGCCTCCGGAGCCTGTCCTATCGGGGCATTTCAGGCGGTGGTGGGGTCTTCCAAGTTCAGCTTCTCCTATTATATCACAGGTTTTCTCATTTTGCTGGGCGTGCTGCTGGGGCGCTTTATCTGCGGCTTCCTCTGTCCCTTTGGCTGGTTTCAGGAGCTGCTGCATAAGATCCCGACAAAGAAGCTCTCCACAAAGAGGCTGAAGCCGCTGACATACCTGAAATACGCTGTCCTGCTGGTGATGGTTTTCCTGCTGCCGGCGTTCCTTGTGAACGATGTGGGCATGGGCGACCCGTTCTTCTGCAAATACCTCTGCCCCCAAGGCGTGCTGGAGGGAGCCATCCCGCTGTCCCTTGCCAATTCCGGCATCCGGGCGGCGCTGGGCAAGCTGTTTACATGGAAATTCAGCATTCTGCTGTCGGTGATCGTGCTGAGCGTGCTGTTCTACCGTCCCTTCTGCAAGTGGCTCTGCCCGCTGGGCGCGTTCTACGCGCTGTTCAACCGGGTGTCCCTCTTCCAGATGAAGGTGGATAAGAATAAGTGCGTTTCCTGCGGGAAATGCGCCAGAGCCTGCAAGATGGATGTGGATGTGACGAAAACGCCCAACCATACCGAGTGCATCCGCTGCGGAATGTGCATCCGCGCCTGTCCGACGAACGCCGTGTGCTTCCGCTACGGCTTCGGCAACGGGAAAGAAACAACAAAGAAAACAACGATGGAGGAATCAAAATGAACAGGAAGAGAATTTTTGCACTGGCTTTTGCCGTGCTGATGGTGCTGGCCCTGGCGGCCTGCGGCATGAAGAACAATGACAAGATGGGCGACATGAGCGGCAACGGCTCCGCCATGACTGGCGAGCCGAAAAACGCCGAGGAGGCACTCGCCCTGCACAAGGAGCTGCTGGAGCGGGAGAACGCGATCCTGTCGGAAAATACCGAGCTGTGGGAAAAGGTTTTCATGGCGGCCGACAAGGGCATGACCATGCAGGAGGACGGCAAAAACTACGGCGACTTCCTGCTGGATACCGTCGAGGCCGCTAAAGAGCAGTTCACCGACAAGGAGTATGAGTGGCTGAAGGAGTCAGCCACGGAGATCAGCAATATTGAAAACAGGCTGACCGAGTTGGAAGAGAAGTATCCCGAGATCATGCAGAAATCCATGGACGGCGATATGAGCATTCCCGCGGGCAGCGACACGAGCAACCCTCCCGACGACGGCAGTATGCAGAAGTTCCCCGCCTTTGAGGGCAAGGACCTGGATGGCAACACGGTGAAGAGCAACGAGCTGTTCTCCGCCAACGCCGTCACCGTAGTGAATTTCTGGTTCACCACCTGCAATCCCTGCGTGGGTGAGCTTTCCGAGCTGGATGCGCTGAACAAGGAACTGGCGGAGAAGGGCGGCTCCCTCATCGGCGTCAACACCTTCACGCTGGACGGCGATGAAACGGCAATTTCCGAGGCGAAGGATGTGCTTGCCAAGAAGGGCACCACCTATCAGAACGTGTATTTTGACTCCGACGGTGAGGCGGGAAAGTTTACCACCAACATCTTTGCTATCCCACCACCTATGTGGTCGACCGCAGCGGCAATATCGTGGGTGAACCCATCGTAGGCGCCATCACGGAAAAGAAGCAGGCGGAGACGCTGCAAAAGCTCATCGACCAGGCTCTTGCCGCCGATATGGGCTGACCCGAGATTTAAAAAGTGCCTGCTGCGCGCCATTGCATTGCCCTCGGCGGGCAATGGGCGGAGTGAGCCCTGATTCCCCTGAAAGGAGGAAACGCGATGTATCGAAGTGTATTGGCCCTGCTTTTCGCCGCAGTGCTGCTGCTGGGCGGCTGCGCCGCCGGGAAGCAGACTGTGCCGAAGGAAAAGAGCGGACAGGAAACAAACATGGACGGAGCGGCTTTTGACCGGTCCGACGAGGAGATCACCTATAGGATTTTTGAGCGTACTCCAGACATGGTGTTCTCACTGGAACGCAAAAAAGTCGGAAACAAAGTCAAGCACCTGCCGACGATACATCATAAGTAAGCAAGACTACCAGCCGTTTTTTGATATGAACCCCAAAAGTTAGACAAAAATCAAATTAAGCGACCCAACGGTCTGAATCCTGTACTGCACAGGCTCAGGCCGTTTAGTTTTAATTTAATTCGGCG
>ENA-OQCG01000213-OQCG01000213.1-human-gut-metagenome-genome-assembly--contig:-NODE-213-length-10409-cov-3.126532_pt1 | contig 10409 bp, 10 predicted proteins | sample MGYA00242758_ERZ504577 | MGnify/ENA primary metagenome ERZ504577 (study PRJEB26092, sample SAMD00036248) | human gut metagenome | host: Homo sapiens | study: EMG produced TPA metagenomics assembly of...
CCGCCAGCTCACGGCCGCGGGCGGTCAGGCGGCCAGCAGCTCCGCCGCGCCGTCCTTGGCGGGGACCTCATAAAAATAGAAGTCCCGCAGCATGTCCGCAATGCCCGCGCCGACCTCGGCGGCAGACTGCGGCAGTGCATAGTGCGTGTGCAGATACTCCGCACCTTGCTCCATGCTCATCGAGAACAAAATCTCGTTGAGTCCTTCCTCCGGCGTGACGCCCAGGCTGCGCAGATACCGCGCGCCAAGGTCGTTCCAGATGCCCATGGAGTCGAGCAGCACGCCGTCCAGATCAAAAACAGCAGCCTTAGTCATGCAGCATTTTCTCCGTGGCGGCCTTCAGGTCGGCGGATGCCTGTTGGATGTTCTTTGCTGCGTAAATCGCGCTGATGACCGCGACGCCGCAGATGCCGCTGCCCGCGAGCTTCGCGACATTTTCCTGCGTGATGCCGCCGATGGCGACAACGGGGATGGACACGGCCCCGCAGATGGCCTTGAGCGTCTCATAGCTCACATCGTCGGCGTCGTCCTTCGAGCCGGTCGGGAACACCGCGCCGACGCCGAGGTAATCCGCGCCGTGCTTTTCGGCCAGAACGGCCTGCTCCACGGTCTGGGCGGAGACGCCCAGAATCTTGTCCGGGCCCAAAATCGCGCGGACGTCCTGCGCCTCCATATCGCTCTGGCCGACATGCACGCCGTCTGCGTTCATCTCGCGGGCGATCTCGACGTTGTCATTCACAAGGAACGGCACGCCGCGCTCGCGGCAGAGCGTTTGCAGCTCCTTCGCTTCCTCGAGGAACTTCCCCTCCTCCAGCGTCTTTTCGCGCAGCTGGACCATCGTCACACCGCCGTCAAGGCTTTCGCGCACAACGTCGATAAGCCTGCGCCCGTCCAGCCAGTGGCGGTCCGTGACGGCATAGAGCAGCAGATCATTTTTATCGCAGTTCATACTTGGCGCCCCCATTCAGCGTTGCACCGTCCATATTGTAGATAGCATCAATGATGCGGTTGCGGTAGGTGGAGTTGCCGTCGCCCTCGGCCATACGGCTCCAGCCGATCTCGCCCGCCAGACCCATGGCGCACGCCGCCGCGGCGCAGCTCGAGCTTATTGTCGGGGTTTGCAACGACGAAGGCCGTCATCATGCCGGAGAGCTGGCAGCCCGTGCCGGTGATCTTGCCCATCTCGGGGCGTCCGTTGCGGATGACATAGCAGGCCGTGCCGTCGCTGACAAGGTCGATGGCACCGGTGACGGCGACGATAGCGCCGCTTTTGGCCGCAAAGTCCTTGACAAATTTGACGGCACTGTCCAGATTTGCGTCGGTCACGGCGTCCGCAACGTCAGCGTCAACGCCCTTCGTCGTGCCACTGCCCAGCGCCAGCGTCTTGATCTCGGAGATATTACCGCGGATGACGGTGAATTTGATCTTCTCCATCAGCTCGACGGCGGTGTTCGTGCGCAGGGCCGACGCGCCCGCGCCGACGGGGTCGAGCAGCACGACATGGCCGAGGGCATTCGCCTTTGCGCCCGCGCGGAACATGCCCTCGATGCTGCGCTGGTTCAGCGTGCCGATGTTGATGTTCAGGCCGCCGCAGATCGACGTGATGTCCTCGACGTCCTCCGGCTCATCGGACATGATCGGGCTGCCGCCGCAGGCCAGCAGAATGTTGGCCACGTCGTTGACCGTGACATAGTTCGTGATATTGTGCACCAGCGGCACAGTGTTGCGCACATTTTCAAGACAGGTACCCAGCATAAAAAACGCTCCTTATAAGTAAAAATGCGGATACGCCTGCAAAGACATATCCGCACAAAAGCTCACAAGAAGCGCAGTGCTACGGTATCTCCCTACGTTGGCATTATCCAAATCAGGTTCAGGCAGCACCGCGGCGGCGCTGCCTTTTGGGTCAGGGCGATACAGCCCACTCTCAGCCCGCTTTACGCAAGCTCCCCTTTTGTACAAATTTACAGTAGCACAGTTTGTCGTGTTTTGCAAGGCTTTTGCTTCATTTTTTGCAAAACCACTTGACATTAAACACGGCTTTCATGCTATGCTAGAGACAGCAGAAAGGCAAAAGTGAGGGTGCGAACCGGAGCTGCCGCTGCGGTTTCAATAGCCTTCCCCCGAGGGGGAAGGTGGCCGAGGCCCCGACCGAGGCCGGATGAGGGGCAGCCCTCCGTTGGCCACCCGTGAACAGGCAGCAATCGCATGCTTTGCCCTCATCAGTCCGCTCCGCGGACAGCTTCCCCCGAGGGGGAAGCCTTTTATCACGCTACTATTTTAAACGGAGGTCCCCTATTATGGCTAAATCTACTGTCTATTTCACCAACGAACTTACCCCCGAAGCCGTTGTGAAGATGTACCGCCAGTTGGGCATCGAGCTGCCCGGCAAGGTGGCCGTCAAGGTCCACAGCGGCGAGGACGGCAACCAGAACTACCTGCACCCCGAGTTTATGAAGCCTGTCATCGACGCCGTCAACGGCACCGTTGTTGAGTGCAACACAGCCTACGGCGGCGCGCGCAACGAGACGCCCAAGCACATCGAGCTGATGAAGAAGCATCATTGGAGCGACCTGTTTGATGTTGACATCATGGACGCCGAGGGTCCGGACGTCGAATGGCCCGTCGAGAACGGCAAGGTCCTCAAGGTCAACTATCTGGGCAAGAACATCGAGAATTATGACAGTATGCTCGTGCTCATCCACTTCAAGGGTCACCCGATGGGCGGCTACGGCGGTGCGCTCAAGCAGCTGTCCATCGGCTGCGCGTCCAGCGCCGGCAAGACGTACATCCATACCGGCGGCAAGGTCACCGATCAGAACATCCTGTGGGAGAACTGCGCCGAGCAGGACACCTTCCTTGAAGCCATGGCAGACGCCGCCTCCACCGTGGCAAAGCACTTTGCGGGCAAGATCGCCTATGTCGCCATCATGAAGAACCTTTCCGTTGACTGCGACTGCTGCGCCGTGGCCGAGGACCCCTGCATGAACGATGTGGGCATCCTCTCGAGCCTTGACCCCGTCGCGCTGGACCGCGCCTGCATCGATCTGGTCATAAACAGCAATGACCCGGGCCGCGACCACTTTATGGAGCGCGTCAACAGCCGCCACGGCACCCACACCATCGACACCGCCGAGGCCCTTGGCATCGGCACGCAGGCGTATGAGCTGGTGAAGGTGTAAACGCCCATTTGCTTGAAGAAGCCAAAAGCCGTAAAAAAGCATCCGCCGTGCAGAGAGGCGTCTCTCTGCACGGCGGATGTTGTTATTGTCGGTTCAGTATCTTTTCCAAGTCTGTTTTCGGGTCGCCCGTGGGCGTCAGGTTGTACTGCTTAACGAGAAAGTCCAGTACATTCGGTGAGACGAACGCCGGGAGCGTGGGGCCAAGGTAGATATTGCGCAGCCCCAGATACAGCAGCGTCAGCAAAATGCAGACAGCCTTCTGCTCATACCACGACAGCACCAGTGTAAGCGGCAGGTCGTTGACGCCGCAGCCAAACGCCTCGGCCAGCGCCAGCGCAATGCGAATGGCGCTGTAGGCGTCGTTGCACTGCCCGCAATCCAGAACGCGCGGGATGCCTTCGATGCTGCCCAGATCCATATCGTTCAGCCGGTACTTGCCGCAGGCCAGCGTCAGAATCAGCGTGTCGGGCGGCGTCATCCGTGCAAAGTCCGTGTAGTAGCTGCGCGTCGGTGCTGCACCGTCGCAGCCGCCGATCAGGAAAAAGTGGCGTATCTTCCCCTCCCGGACCAGCCGGACGATCTGCTCTGCGTGGGACAGCACCGCATTGCGGGCAAAGCCGGTCATGACCGTGCTGCCGCCGTTCATCCCGGTCATCGGGTGATCCTCGGGGTAGCCGCCGCATTCCAGCGCCTTTTCAATGACCGGGGTGAAATCCTTGTCGTCCCCGATGTGGGTCAGCTCCGGGTAGGACACCACCGACGTCGTGAACACACGGTCACTGTAGCTCTGCCGCACCGGCATCAGACAGTTCGTTGTGAACAGGATGGGCGCGGGGATGTTGTGGAACTCTGACTGCTGGTTCTGCCAGCCCGTGCCGAAGTTGCCTTTCAGGTGCGGATATTTTTTCAGTTCCGGGTAGCCGTGGGCGGGCAGCATCTCACTGTGGGTGTAGATGTTGATGCCCCTGCCCGCGGTCTGGTCCAGCAGCAGCTTCAGATCGTGCAGGTCGTGGCCGCTGACCACGATGAAGGGGCCCTTCTCAATCGTCAGCGGCACCGTGACCGGCACGGGGTCACCGTATGCGCCGGTGTTGGCTGCGTCCAGCAGCGCCATACAGGCCAGATTGACTTCTCCGGTTTTCAGCACCAGCGCCAGCAGCTCGTCAGGCGTTTTCTCTGCGCCGATGGCCTCGAGTGCCTCATAGAAAAAGGCGTTCACAGCGGGGTCGGTTCTCCCCAGTGCGCGGGCGTGGTACGCATAGGCCGCCATGCCTTTGAGCCCAAAGAGGATCAGCGATTTCAACGAGCGCACGTCCTCCCCCGCCGCCCAAAGCGCGGCAAGGTCGTAATCGTCAAGCTGCCCGGGGCCGACGGCAGCCTTTTCCTTTTCGATTTCCGCCTTGCATTGCAGGATAGTTTCGTTGTTGAAGTTCACGTTCGTGATCGTCGTGAACAGGCCCTTCAAAATCAATTCATCGGTGTGCGGTGTCGGTGTCCCGGCCCGCGCCGCCCGCGCCAGCCCGATAAGCGCCCCGATCAGCTCATCCTGATAGTTGGCGGTATCGGCCTTTTTGCCGCAGACACCGGCCTTTCCGTCGCAGCCGGTGTTATGCGCCGTTTGTTGGCACTGAAAGCAGAACATTTCTCGCATTTGGTTTCCTCCTGTCGGCAGAATCATCACCTTCTATTCTGCCCGCCAGGAGGATTTTTTATACCGTTCTCACGGCTGCGGTGCCGCGCCCTCCTGCTCCATCTTGCGCAGCGTTTCCTGCCGGATGGCCTCCCGCAGCGCCTGCATATAGGGCGAGAACTGCGACTGCTCCACGCCGTAGGTCAGGTTCAGAGCATACTCCTGCGGCTCCCAGGTCGCAATCGCGGACTCGTTGTGCTGGACGATGGCCTCCATTTTATCCAGCGCCTTGTAGATTTTGGCCTCCGTCGTCTGCAAGGCAGCCATCTCCGCGTACAGCGTCCGCATCTCGGTGCAGACCGGCTCGGGCAGTGAATCGACCCAACGGGAAAGCAGTGCTTCCTCGGCGGCCTCATCGGCGGCGGTCTTGTCAAACGCCGGGATGTCCCCGGTAAAGCACTCGCCCAGATCGTGGATCAGGCACATGCGGATGACCTTGTCCATGTCCGCCTGCGGAAATTCATCCCGCAGCCAGAACGCCATCAGCGCAATGCGCCAGCTGTGCTCGGCCACGCTCTCGTGCCGTCCCTTCGATGTATAGCAATGCCGCGTTGTGTCCTTGAGCTTTTCCGCTGTGTGCAGCGCCTCCAACAGCTTTTCCGGTTCCATGTGCAGACCTCCCCTGTTTTTTACCGCTATTGTAGCAGATATAAAACGCAGTTGCAAGGCGGAGATTTTTTCTTTTTTTCGCAGAAAGTTTCTCGCAATACAGGGCATTAAAAGTACAATTTGGAAACATTTAATTTACTATTACTGTTTGTAAATTATTCTGCTGTTATAAAACTCTGTAGGGGCGAGCATTGGTCGCCCGTGCCCGCGCGCTATGTGCAAGGCCTTCCCGGAAAAGCCTTGCTGCACCAGGTTGGCGGGCGAACAATGTTCGCCCCTACATTCTCTATATAACAAAGCAGGTGCTTTTTTCTTACTTTTTCTCATTTTTTTCAAGAAATTCTCTCGCAATACTTCTTTTTTCTCCCCTGCCCTACCACAGACTTTCTATAAAAAAAGACTCGCAAATCCATTGCGAGTCCTTTTCTGTAGCAATTATTGCTTCTGTAATTCCTGCAGCAAGGGATTGTGCAGCAGCAGCCCCACGATTTGATAGCGGTAGCTTTTGACCGTCTGCCCCTGGGATTCCGAGTAAAGCCCGCGGACACAGCCGCTTTCCCGGTCAAACAGCGCGTCGATCAGCTGCAGTTGCTCCGCTGTGACCAGCAGCGTGACCTGCCCCTTCGTGTCAAGGCCGCGTCCATGGGTCGGCATATACTTTTCGCGGCAGTCAAACGACGGCAGCATGTAATAGCTCTCGGGGTGCTTTTCTGCCTCGATGCGCCGCGCGGATGCTGCGTCCTCATCCCCGCACACGCAGTGGTCCAGTCCGACCTGCCGGAGCTTGGCCAGCTCCTCCTGCAAAATGTGGTTGGCCAGCGTACCGATCTTACTGTCCTGCCACAACGCTTCCATCTCAAGCAGGTCGTAAATTTTGCGGTGCAGGCGGATACGCAGCCTATACTTCCTGGGCTTCATCGGCGCTGCGCTCCACCTTTGCAATGATTTCCCGCAGCCGCGTGGCCGTGGCGATCATCTCGTCCAGCTCCTTCATGGCCTGCCGGCGCTCCTCGTGGGTATATTTTTCTGCAAGGCGCTTCTCGGGGTTTTTCCTGCGCAGCATCGTTTCCAGGCGGCTTGTCTGGCTGGACAGCTTGCCCGTAATTTTGCTCTGTGCCTTGGCGCCGGCGGTCTTTTCCCTGACCTCCCGGATGACCTCTGTCTGCTCGACCTGCGCGGCGGGCTGCTCCGGCGGGATGGTCTTGACCTTTCGGATGGTCTCCTTCAGACACGCCATCTCCTTCTGGACCGTGAACACCGCAGCGACCAACGCCTCGTGGGCATCCTGCATACTGCTGGTGTCGGCCACCGTCCGCAGTGCATCCACGAACCGCCCGCGAATCGCTTTTTTCTCGTCCTCAATGGCTGCGCTGCCCGGGCCGTTGTACGCAATAGCATAGAGCTGCTGCAGCATTTGGGCAGCGATTCTCTGTTCCTCAGGCGTCATCCGCAAAAAGCTCTCCGCCTCGCTGCGCAGCACAAAGCCACGATCCAGCAGAGCCTTGAGACCCTCATTCAAATTTTTTTCAATGCTCAGATCCTTATCGATCTGCCGCCCGTTGATGGGCGTTGCCTCCTTGATGGCCTTTTTTGCCTCGGCTGCTGTCAGGTTGTACGGCTCTGCCTGCAGGCAGGACACCAGCTCGGCAACCGCCTTGCGGCGGATCATCTCGTTGGCAAAGCCGCCGCGCACCTGCAGGTTGGCGCTCAGCAGCATGACCTTTTTCTCGTTGTCGCTCAGCGGTGTTGTGACAACACGGCAGTTTTTGACTGTGTTCCACTTTGCGTCGCCGCGCGCCTGCAAATAATTCAATGCCTTATAGCGGCGCTCGCCGGAGAGCAGAACGTACTTCGTCTGTTTGCCATCCGTCCGCGGATATACGACCAGATTGTGCATCAGGCCGTTGCGGTCAATGTCGTTGGCCAGTGTTTCCACATCCTCGTCGGTGTCCAGCTGGCGGAAAATCGCATTGTCCGGGTTCAGCTCGATGTCCTGCAAGGCAATTTCCCGCAGCTCATAGGCAAGCTCGGCGCGGTTCTGCGTGGCCAGGTTGGCAATCAGACTGCCGGAGGCGTTGTTGTTTCCGGCGCTGAAAACCGCCTCGGTGGACGGAATGCCCACCTCGACCTTGGATCTGCCGGGCTTCTTTTTCATAGCCATCTTACTTTTCCTCCAATTCCGCCAGGCGCTTTTTCAGCTCTTCATACGCCGCCACATAGCTTTTGGCCGGAGGCTGCGTGCGGGCCGAGTAGCAGACCGGCACGCAGCGGTTGATGCTGTTATCCACACTCTTGCCAAAGGCGATTTCCGCGTTGAACAACGTTGCGCCGAGCTTGGCCCGGCAGTCACTGCGGATGTCCTGCGAGGCTGCACTTTTCTGCACCATCGTCAGCATCACGCCGACGCCCTTGATGCGGGAAGTCTTGCTCTTGCGCATCTCATTGCAGAGCACATAGGTGCGGAACGCCGAGTCCTCCGAGAAGGAATCGCACTTCAGCGGGATCAGCACATAGTCCGCCGCGGCAATTGCGTTGGAGAGCAGCAGGCTGTCCCGGCTTGGCTGGGTGTCGATCAGGATATAATCGTACTCGTCCTTGACCTGGCGCAGGAAATAGTCCAGCACGTCGGTATCGCTGGCCAGATACTTCGGGTCGCCGCGGTCATAGTCCCGCTGGGCGTCCGTGTACAGATCCTCCAGCCGCTTGGACAGGCGCGGCGTCTGGTCGTTGGCCGGGATCAGGTCCACGTTTTCATATTCCGACTCGACGATAAAATCTCTGGTCTGTGTGTTGTAGCGGAAGCCGTCGATCATATCATACAGACTGCGGTTGGCAAAGGCCTTGCTGGTAATGGCGTTGCCGCCTGTCAGGGCAAACGTCAGGTTGCCCTGCGGGTCGGTGTCCAGGCAAAGCACCTTTTTGCCCTCGTCGCCCATCAGATAGGCAAGGTTAGAGGTCGTTACGGTTTTTCCGCAGCCGCCTTTTTCCACCGCAATGGTTATTACTGTTGCAGCCATTCGCTTGTTCCCCATTTCATTATGTAGTTATAACACCGTGGCAAATTATTTTTTATGTCGTTTTCATCTATGTATAGTATACCACATTTGCCAGCATCGTCAACAGCACTTTTGCAGTTTTGGCAGGGCTTTTCTGCGGCAGAAAAGTCTTATAACTCCGTGGCAAATTTTTATATAAAGAAAAAAGCATATAGACACGCCCATGCCGCAGCCTTTTGCGGACCGGGTATCCATACGCTTTTTGTTATGCCTTTTGGTCTTATAACTCCGTGGCAAATTTATTCATCAAAGACGGACAGATCTGCCTTGAAATGATTCGTTGCACCTGCGCTGCGCAGCTCGTCCCTGCCGCTCGGGATGATCGCAATATCCTCCATCGCGTTGTATACAATGGTCGCGTTGTACTGCGGCGATTTGAGCTGGCCGTGCTCCTTTTTGGTCAGCATCATCCGCGCCATGCCCAGCGCCCAGCAGGTCAAATCGTGCTGCTGGGCCAGGATGCGGTTCAGCGCGTCGCGGGTCTCCTGCGCCTGCTTTGCCCTTTTCTCGCTGTTGGTGTTGGTCAGCAGACGCGCCGTGTATACCAGCACCGAGGACACCGCACTGTACAGCTCCGGTGAAATTTTTTCCTGCAGGGTCTGGCTGCGCGCCCTGCTTTCCAGCACGCGAACAGCCCGCGTCACCGTCATAGTAAACAGCTCGTCCCCCAGCGGCTCTGCCACGGACACAGCTGCCGCGCTTCGTTCCGGCTCGGTGGTTTTCCGCGTCCTTCTGCGGCGCGGGACTTCCTCATTGCGAGCGCTTTTCTGCGCGTGCAGCTGGCGCACTGCGTCCATCTCCTGCGCGGATTTGTAGCGGATGAACAGGTACAGCCGCTCGTATTTTCTGCCGCCGCGGATGCGGACCGGGATATAGTCAAACCAGAGGTCAGTCATCTGGTTGATCTCATCCCTGGCCTTGGTCAGGACGTAGCGCTCAAAATCGTGGAAGTTGCTGTACTTTTCGGTCAGCGGCTTTTCCTTGTCCTTTTTGCGCTTTTCCGGCGGGGGAGAGAGCTGCTCCTTCAGCTCCTGAATGTCAAACACCTTGTACTTGAAGCCGCGGATGTCCTGCGCCTTGTCCGGGAAACGGTCCAGTATCTCTTTTGTGACCGGCTGAAACACCAGGCCGTTCGTGTAGCCGTAATCGGTGTCTCCGTTGTCGTAGGAAAGCAAAATTTCGTAAAAACGCATGGAGTAGGTGCTGTTCATCGTCAGCAGATATTCCACGTTGTAGGAGGTATAGTTGCTTTTCAGCTGGGAAAGATAGGGGAGGATCTCCGGATTGAAGCGCACGCGGATCTGCTTGTCCCGGTCATTCACGGTGGAGCCGCGCTGCAGCCAGGACAGGACCTTGTACTGGTGGCCGTCGCTGGCCGGGTCCAGGCTCCAGAAGGAGCGGTCCTCCAAACTTTTGACGGTGTCCTTCAGGTATTCCAGATAGGTGTTGTCGTGCATGTTGACCCCGGCCAGCCGCCCGAAGTCGGAAAAGCTCAATGAATAAACGCGGTCCGCATCCGGGGTCTCCTTGGGGTTGATCTGTGCCATCATCGCCAGCAGCACCTTTTGCTCCAGCTTTGGCAGGGCATATTTTGTCTTTTGGATCAGGTCATTACTCTTGGTGATGATCGATTCCGACGCCGGGTTGTACTTGGGTACATTGCCTGCAGAGCGGGGGCGGCGGTGCTTTTGTGGCGGCGTGTTTTCCTGCGCAGGGAGGTCCGGGTCATAGTATTCGCCTTCAATGATGGTGCCATTTTTCCGCTTTTCAGACATAGACCTACACCTCCACAAATACAGTACATTAAGCATACACTCAATTGCGGAAAATGTCAACGGCTTCTCGCAATAAAAAAATAAATGTGCCCATTTG